>Ga0307513_10011070_pt1 | contig 11247 bp, 17 predicted proteins | sample 15_EM_MG_FD_202174 | JGI IMG/M metagenome (GOLD analysis project Ga0307513, IMG submission 202174) | Populus trichocarpa ectomycorrhiza microbial communities from riparian zone in the Pacific Northwest, United States - 15_EM | ecosystem: Host-associated > Plants > Roots > Unclassified | place... | reverse complement strand
TGAGCATTTTAACCCAGCTTGTTCGTAATCCAATATCAGATCCCACACAAGGGAATACATGATATGCGTTGTACTATTGTTAAAATAAATTGTGTGGCATAAAACAGCATGGCAGGTGAATTGATAGAAACTAATAGCATCGTTGCTTCATCAGCTATGTCCAACAGATCACAATACTGGGTTCTCACAAGATTTTCATAGCAGGATTATTTTTTCAATGTAAGGAATTGGCATTTTCAGGATTGTAATCTCTCAAGTCTCGTCAAAAGTTCCCGGAGTTGTTTCTTGACATCCACGATCTCCTTCAAGATCGTTGCTTCGCTCGACTAAACAGATGGACGTTCAGTTTCAAATGCATTTTCAGACTAAGAGAATCACCTGTGCAGTGTTCGGAAAGACTTTGATAAGCTCGGAAAAGGGGACCTTGCTGATTTTCAACCCTTCGCATGTAGGGTCGTCAACGACAGGATCCCTATTTTCAGGAGAATCTGCCGACCCCTCGTCATTTCCTCTGAACCAATTCTCCATCCAGGCGTGTTTCCGGACGTCGAAAGTGGACTCATAGAACGCGATGAACGTCAAGGGAATGAAGAAGATGAGACTCATCACATAACGGTTGAGCTAAATAGATCACATCAGCCGGATAACGAATTGGAACGTAGAAGTAACCCCCCACCTTTGCATAATGTTTCTCGTCCAATCTTACCACAGGGAAGAATCTAAGGCCCTCACAAGTTCAATATTCAAAATTCGAAGTAGAGACCTATACCACCCACTCAAATGGTGCAATGAAGAAAGCTTCAATCAAGTTGAAAGGAGCCGGATACACATATGAATCGGGGGCTCTGATCATCCCCACCGTTTTGCTTGCGAAGAAGGCCAAATATTGCGCTTCCGCGTCATCGATAACCTGTATTTTCCAATTCAATTAGAGAAGTCAACAACCATATGCAGTGACCTACTTCGGAGTAAGCAGAGGAAAACAAAGAAATCAAGACGTTGAGAAGAATGATAGCAGTTACAGCATTCCACCTGTTCAAGGTAAATAAAAGTGATGAATTTTCGAGAGATACAGAGATACTTACAGGTAAAACAATGTGAGACCAGTAGGACTTCAAAAAGATGAGCGACAGAAAAAACGAAAGGTCTGCTTCCCAACCTTGATGAATATTTTCCGTAGTCCGGGTTTCTAACAGATGAAATGAGAAATTGATATCGGAAAACATTCAACAGAGTCTTACTGAAGCAGAGCTTGAATGAGAACATGGACAACCTAAGATTGAAGAAAACATATTTTAGTCTTCAAAAAGCAAGAATGGTACTAATTCCACTATTTACCGTGGAGGGGGCGTCCGTCGATCCATCGGCAGCGTCTAAGGCGTAAAGCCCCTGTCCGAATCCAATTGCGAGAACAGAGAGGAGCTGGAAGACACCAAATTTTAACCCTTGCATATTTCCACAAAAGATAGAATAACACCCACTGCAAAGAAAATTCCAGATTCCTTCAGCATTCGAGCCACACAAATTTGCATCGTGCCGATGTACCTGCGATCCCACTTTCAGAATGATGCATTGGAATCTAAAAAATGACGTACTTGTAACCGTCGAAAACCGTGACAAGTTCTGCATAGAGATATGAGGTGAATATGAAGACAGAATTCAGTTTAGTTCGGACTGACTCATCCTGTAATATAACATTAATATGGGGTTCAGAGTCTGGAAAGAAAAATATCTTACCATATAAAAGGTGAAACACAACTGAGAATCTGGAAACTGAGTAAACGGTATGCTGCTTCGTCGTCACCATGAGCAATGAGACCGAGGATACGAAGGACGAAGGCGGTCAAGAGCAGCGAATCCGTCACGAATGCTATTGCGTTCCAGAAATTGAATGCGCGCCAAGTTACGAAGCGAAGCAGAGTATAGAACTGAATGAATGGATTAATTTCTATCCAATGACAAACATGATCAACGTACTTTGTGTAGATCTGCATTGGTTGAATCAGGGCAGTTGCGCAAGAAGTGTCTAGTAACTATACATACCTTCAAAGATGAACGACAAGGCCAAAACGTAAAGAACTATTTCTGATTCATCAAGACGCTTGTGCGCTTCGTCCAAGCGCTCCAAGGGTTCTCGAACTGGAAATATTGTCAATAAAAATACAGGTCTTCATGGCAAGTGACAAACCAGCGCGAGAGTAAATGGCAAGAAAGAACAACCAGACAGTGATGCGGAAAATATTTTGGTATCTGAAAATACCTCAGTGTTGCTTTAAACAACGTAAATTAGCAAACGAACCTTGGTACAGACAAGCGAGAAGGGTCAAAGTGACCCCAAAACGTATGTTCACGAGTATCCGCATAAGTAACATCTGTGAAATTTTCAATTTTTGAAAATCTTGGAAATTTACAAAGCGATTCACAGTCAATGTCATGATGATCGTTGTTTTTCTGGATTATGTCGCCCGTCCAAAGGGCATTGACAACTGATAACAATAGGTTCGTCAATCAAGCACGCAAATGGTTTACGGGATGCACACCATCTTGTGCTTCGGTAGAGGATAAAAAGATAGAGCTGCATTTAAAAAGTTGTTGAATGTCATTGTTCCGGAGCATGATAGAATTTGACGCAAACCAGTGTTGGTCAATGGCCATCTCGAGTGCACTGGACATCTCGCTTTCGTCGCCATCAATCTGACGATGCTGGTACCTGGTTGACATGATAGCCTTGATTCTATCAGGCTCTGCCAGGTGGACGATCCTCCGTGCAAGGACCTCGCATGCGATGGCTACCAGGATATGAGACTGAAGTAGGGCTACAAGCTGTGAAAGAAAAAGTACCTCTGCCTCTGTTCTCGCCATAATCCGCTGGATTATGATTCGCATCCCACATAAACTCGGCGCGTGCGCGTAACAGACAGTATGGCAGCTAACATGCACAAAGATAAGGACACTGGTCGCGTCACGCACGTTAAAAATAGCCCTTACTGCTTCTGTGAAGTCCCCAGCCGCGCCTCTGTAAGCAGCGATGACTTCGGGGGTAATAACTCTGCTGGTGGGGTCATTTATGCTGAGGGGGTCGACCTCAACGGGCAGCAAGTTTAGTGTCAAGGCCCGAAGACGCCTTACGAGTTCTACCGAAGGCTTTAGCTCCAAATTGTTGGACACGGTGAATTATAAAAATACTTGTCAGTGTATCCGGCGAGGGGTTGACTGATTTGATGGATATAAGAGAGATACGGTCTTCAGCATCTTGATTGAGCCCAGGACTGAGAAAGGCGGCCATGGTACGAGAGTCACTAGCGTTGAAGTGACAGGTGGTTTGAATAACCCCTGTCAGATCAGGTGACAAACGTCATTTGCCAAGTCGCCAATCACGGACAAGCAATACCTTCTGCGCATACTAACCATGCCAGTAAGTCATCCCCGCAATCGAAGTCCAGTGTTGTTATTGAGGATGAGCAGGCATACCATTCGTCTTTAAATGAGGAACCAGATACTCGCCAGGTCGGCAATATGGCCGTTCTGCCAATAAAAACGAGAATTCGTGGTCCAGCCCCAATTGGTGATTACAGCTTTCTCGTTTCTCCCCAGCGCGTTGACCCAATTGTCCGCAGCCGATCCTTCGCAAGCCGATATCATCGACGAGACGCTCGATCTCTTTCGCGCCAATTCCCTCTTTCGAAACTTTGAAATCAAAGGCCCCGCAGACCGCACCTTAATTGTTCTTATTCTCTTTATCTCTGATTGTCTCGCAAAACTTGGCGGCGCACGCACGGTCCCAACTCAGATCGAAGCATCCAAGTTGTTGAATACTCTTTCCGTCGACACCTTTCCGATCCCTGGAGATGCAAACTTTCCCCTGAATGCCCACTATGCTACTCCATCGAGTCGAGCGGATTCTGGTACGTGGTTCCCTTCTTCCACGCAGACCGTCCCTAACGTATGTAAGATCAGATTATCTACGACAATACCTGATACAGGTTCGACAAGAACTGGCTGCACGTCTAGTTGAGAAGCTGTATGCAGATGGAACAGGAAAGCCAAGCAAGTGGTGGATGTCTTTCCAAAAGAGACGCTTCATGAACAGGAGTCTGGGGACATAAAAGCTACAATATGAAACGTAGATCACTCGATTATAATGCAAATGCACATCATGGGGATTCTACGGGATCAACAATAGCCTCTTACTTCTTCCTCCCTTTCTCGTTAGGATTTTTTCGCCCATACCCAATTTGAGGCATGTCGCCATCCATTCGTGAATTCTTCATCGTGCGTCCTTTACCACCAGATCCGATGCTGATGATTTCCGGTACCCAATCGGGGTCCATCCAGCTGCTCACACCTCCACTCTCCACACCTCGTCCGAGTATACTTTTCGTGAGCCGCTCCTCCTCTCGCTCGCGTTTTCCATCCGCCCTCTTTTTTGCGCGCACGTACTCTAGTTGGTCCTCTCGCAGGATCAAGCCAGTCCCTGGTCCAGTTTTCGCTGATCCAGCTTTAGGTGAAGGGATAGAATACTTGGTTCCGCGGGTTTTGTATTGGAAGTTGGGCTTAAGATGGACCTGCATTACGGGCGCATTTGCAGACGCGTCCGGTGCCGCAACCGTCACCGACGCTCGCAGCAAAGTTGGATTTCCACATGAAGGACAGAATTTCTTTGAGTTATCTTTACATATTCTGAAATGGAATGTTAGGAACAGCCGTGAAAGACTAGAGGTTGCTTACTTGAAGCACGCATGACACCGTAGGACCCAGCTCTTTATCCGTTCTATTCGCTGACCTTCCATGCCGACGAGATTCAAACCCATCTGCAGAAGTACATTTTGCATGGCAAAATCGGCCGTCATGCAACCGGAACCTATCACCTGGGCCTTTTTGCCTTTGGAGGTCAACCCATCCCCAGGGAGCAAGTCCATCGCACGAGATTTATGTAGAGAAACATTGGCAGGTGTTATCCATTCACCTTCTCCATCGTCAGAATCGGATGGATCGTCATAGATTGGTGTTGGAGAGGTTCGCTGGGCAGAGGTCGAGGATTCCCCTTGAACGCTCGCAGGTTCTTTGCTTGTAAGGGGAGTTATTTCGACGTCAAGAGGTTCAAGATTCTCTGGATTCGTGTCCTCATCATTTTCTTCAATCAACTGGCCATCCTCCACGACGGGTTCTGGATCAACACTACCATGCGTTTCAGCTTGAATCGAGGTTTCCTCCAGCTGGTCAGCCAGGTCCTCAACAGTAACGGTTGCGCTTCGCTCTTCAATGAGTTCTGTAGAATTTTCTGTTGGCTTCGTGTCCCCTGCCGATGCCTTAACGAAAGGTCATTTAAATAACGATGAAAGTGTTGTCATTTATACGTACCATCAATGCCGCTTCTTTCTCTTTCAGTCCCTTGTCCTCCTCACTTAGCAAGTATGCCAATGCAAGGACACACAGATCGGGATGCGAAAGCACCGAATAATCTCCAGTCTTTTTGGCCCATTGAATCACTATTGACCCTCAGTATAATCATGCATTGTGCACAAACTCGACACTTACCATGTGCCAAGCTCGCTGCGTCAGGTGATTGAACCTTCACTTCCACTCCAGATAAAAGCCCAAGTCGTTCAAAATGTTCCCTGGCCCGACTGTCTTTCAACTCTGCCAAAACTTGCGGTACAGTGAGGTATGTTTCCGCCAGTCCACGCAAGGGTGATAGCGAGAGAAGTGGTCCAGAATCGAGAACGAGTTTTCTGCATCGGGGCTCTCGGTGAGCAGTCATATCGTGTATCTTATAACGGTTTATCCGTAGGTCAGAAGAGCTGGTAATAGAATGAAGTACACATTAGATAAATAGATCTTAAAAATATTTCGGATCGATGACACACCTTTGATAAGATTAGATTCGGCCGACAAAGCATATGTTACCACCGAAACTTGCGATTTCATAGAATGCCCAGTTCTTCAAGTTCATCCAGCTCTTTCAACGCTCAGTTTCCAAACTACTGCATCATATGTCGTCTAAGTCGTACGTTTTCATCATTTAAGTTTGGGTTGTACTAATAAAAATTAGATTCCGTGTTGTTGTTCTTCCCGGAGACGGAATTGGTATAATCTACTTTCCGGACCTGTTCAGGGGTCAAGAATTGACAGCCATATAGGCCCGGAAGTCATCGCTGAAGCGGTCAAAGTGTTAGAGCTCGTATCCAAGAAGTCTCTAGACTTTGACCTGAAGCTCGAGTCCCACCAATTTGGAGGATGCGCAATTGACGCTCTTGGGGAGCCTCTCCCCGCTTCCACACTGACTGCGTGTCAAGAAGCTGACGCTATTCTAATGGGTAAGTGCACAATAAATTCGTGGCGCGCGATGTGTATGGTAATCGGTTGTAGGATCTATTGGAGGGCCTAAGTGGGGCGTTAATGCCAAAGTCCGTCCTGAGCCAGGGTTGCTTGCTCTACGAAAAAACCTCGGCCTCTACGCAAACATCCGTCCAGCTAACCTCGCGTCTGAATCGCTGTTGGATTACTCGCCCTTGCGACCGGAGATTGCGCGTGGTGTCGACATGATCGTTGTCCGTGAGCTCATCGGTGGCGCGTATTTTGGCCCCCGTAAGGAACAAAACGCGGAACCTAACGTGGATGTCGCTTGGGATACCATGATCTACAGTGTCGCCGAAGTGCAAAGGATAACCCGCGTCGCTGCTCAAATCGCTCTTTCCGCAAACCCACCACTTAAGATTCATTCTATTGATAAAGCAAACGTTTTGGCCAGTTCGAGATTGTGGAGGAAGGTGGTCACAGAGACCCTAACAAATGAATATCCCCAAATCAAGTTCGACCACCAGCTAGTTGATTCAGCCGCTATGGTTATCGTCTCTGATCCCAAAAAGCTCAACGGAGTGATCTTGACCGAGAACCTTTTCGGCGATATGTATGTGCTTCCATCTATGGCGACGTTCTTAACTCAGTAACTTATTCCCTTTCTAGCCTTTCTGACCAGTCGAGCGTTATCCCCGGATCACTTGGGCTTTTGCCATCTGCATCCCTTGCAGGCGCACCCTCCACACCCTCTGCCAACTTCAAGCCAACCTCGGGCATTTATGAACCAATCCATGGCTCTGCGCCCGACATTGCCGGACAAGGTATTGCTAACCCTATCGGTACAATCCTCAGTGCCGCCATGCTCCTTCGATATTCCTTGGGTTTGGAACGACCTGCACAGGCCATTGAAGCCGCCGTCCGGAAAGTGCTGGACACCCCAGCACTTGGTGGCCATGGTCTGAGGACTGCTGACTTGGGAGGAAAAGCGACAACAAAAGAGATCGGCGACCGTATCGTAGAGGTTCTGCTTGGGATGTTGTGAAATGCTTAGATTCAAACCGTGCATGACTTAAAAATAAAATAGTAGAGCCCTACAGAAACCCAACCTTTTAGACTTCTAACTTATCAATAATACATGTTCAAGGTGATAGCGAGGAAAGGTTTGGTAAAGGATAAAGTCTATGCTGAGCAGGCATTTTCTATCACCCTCTCGGCGATTTCGGATCCACGATTCGGCAACCTTTCCCCTCATTTTGCCAGTACAATACACGTCCTACTCGGAATGTAGACCTGAGGTGTTATGGCTTAATTTAGAAGGTGAAGGGTCTGTTCATGAGAAATCGCACCTGCACGAAGTTTTTCCTGCCATTCCATTCCATTGGGTTTGTGAAAAACTTGCTGTCCGGCATAATGTTATCAAATCCTCCGAAGCGTCCATCATCACTGCTGAGAACAATCCTATACTCGCCACCCTCATCGACACCGACACGATAATCAGTGAAGCTCTTGGTGGGGTGGAAGTTGAAGATGAAAAGCAATCCCGCACGCTCGTAAACGATGACTTTGTCGGATTCGTTCTTTAAAGACACATATGCCTGCCGACACGCATTCTTAGGATGGTCATCAGTACTGTTAGAATCATGCCTTACTTGCGATGCTTCAAGCCAACCGTATCGAGCAGCGAGCTGGTTCATCGCGGAGTCAAAGTTGTTAAGGTATCTATACCGAAGACGTTTGTCGTCGAGAACGTTCCATTGCCGGCGGGCATAGTGGAAGGAGTTTCCGTTGCCCTCGCGAGGGAAGTCAAGCCACTGGAAGTCGGTGTGAGATAAAGAACAAGATTTTGGTTAAACCAAACAAATGACCTCAGGGTGCCCGAATTCATTGCCTTCGAAATTGAGGTATCCTTCTCCTCCGAGAGAATGGGTGATAAGGCTGCAAGAGTGTATTAGACTCCAAAGCCCTTTAATAGCATTGTACCCACCGGATCATTTTATGAAGAGCAAGCCCTCGAGCGATAATCGGCGTCATTGGTGTCAAGTCCGACATGTGGGTATCTACCTCCTGTCATAAATATACAATTGTCAAGCGGATTGCGGGTCCCAACACTTACACATCTCCTTGTCCATAAGCCAAAAGGCAAGAGTCTTGTCACCGACGAGAGCTTGGTCGTGGCTTTCGCAGTAAGCGATGCTCTTCTCACCGTGACGCCTGTTGGTTAACGTATGAACAATATTGCCCATACCCCAATCGTCATCCTGCTTGTGCTTGAGGAGTTTGATCCACATATCGGGAATAGCCATAGAGAGTCGGTAGTCAAATCCAACACCCCCAACGCTTACGGGTTTGCCGAGGAGAGGCATCCCAGAAACATCCTCGGCGATAGTTATCAACGAGGGGTATAAGGCATGCATGGAATCATTTGCCTGGACATCTGGTCAGATGTCAGCATCATCAATGAAAATAGAACTTACGAGCATGAGATATACAATGGCTTCTTCGTCAGCGGCCTCTCCAAAGTACTCATGATATCCTCCGGAAAATCCTGTGCCAATTCCGTGGTGCTTGTACATCATGCTCGTCACACCATCGAATCTAAAGCCATCGAACTGATACTCCTCCACCCAGAAGCGCAGGTTGCTGAGAAGGAACCGCAGAACTTCATGATGTCCGTAGTTAAAAAGGCGACTGTCCCAAAGCTCGTGACGTCCTTTACCGCCTTCATGGAAATAAAGGTGATCGGTCCCATCAAACTCGTTAATTCCGTCGAGGACATTTTTGCATGCATGTGAATGCACGATATCAAGGAGGACTGTAATGCCCATGCCGTGGGCTGTGTCAATGAGTTCCTTCAGCTCTTCAGGGGTGCCACACCGAGAGCTTGCGGCAAAGAAGCTCGTAACCTGATATCCAAAGGCTTTACATTCGATCAGTTTGTGATGAGGCTATCACGACAAAGGTGAGCTCACAGGCGTAGTAAGCGTGCTCCATGACCGCCATAAGCTGAATGGTGTTGTAACCGAGGTCATTTATCCTCGGTAATACATTCTGGGTGAATTCCTTATAGGTACCAACTCTCGCTTCAGCACTAGATATCCCAACGTGGGCTTCATAAATTCTGATGTTTGTTGGTCTGGGAGGGCGGGATTTCTTGAACATGTATTTCTGGGAGGTGGGTGGGTTCCAGAAACGCGCATCATAGACGGGAGAGACGCTCAGATCCTGAGTAACACGCTTTATCCAGGCAGGGAGCCGCTCGATACGCGCCCCAGAAGGCAGTACCATTGATATCTTACAAGAATGTCAGTATGCGTTGTCTTTGCGGCAAGGTTATTATTACCTTGATTTTTGAATCATGAGGTATGGCGCAAGCCCCAGAAGAGAAAGGAGGCACAGTAATTTCCCAAACACCGTAGTCATCTCGTTTCATGGGATGGCTCGTTCGATTCCATTCATCTACAGAATGTTGATTAGTGCTGCTTCAAGGAATGCAGAAGCGAACCACGGACTAAAGTCTCCAATGAGATAGGCCTCTTTCGCATTTGGCGCCCATTCCCTGTAGATTACTTCGTTTTGGGGGCTAAAGTTTATCCCAAATTTTTCGTATCCCTTGGTAAAATTTTCGTATCCTCCTTCATGATTCTCGATGCTCTCTTTCCATTTTCGGAACGCATTATGCCTCTGGATGATGGCAGGAACATTGGGCTCGAGATAGCCGTCAATATCGAGGATAGTTTGCGGGTTGAGAGGTTTGGTGGTCATAGCTAAGTTCTGTGAGAGGGGAAGATGGGGGCTGGGAGTAAAGGTGGAACTTTGAATTTTGGGGGTTATGACCTGGATTCGACGGAGTGATGTCATGTTCAATCGCGATTAGCACAGCCACAAAGGGATAACACTCTTGAAGTGATCGCCACGTTCCTATGTTCTTACAGCACGCCCAAGATAAGGGTTTTAAGAGGCGCTCACCGAAAACTTTAACGCCGACGTACCTAAATCGTTATCGGCACTATAGAATACTTACTCCTGTAGATGTGCTGATCTGATAAGGCGGCTTTCATATAGATAGTTACCCTTCACATCCATCTATATTTTGCATTTGTTTTTGAACTAGGGGTCGACTTCGTCGCCAACGCCTTGCTTGCTGTGTTATTGAAGGAATTTTTCTTGTTTGATTCTGAGGGCATGATCGTGCCGAGCATGCTAATCCCAAGCTAATCCCCGACTCGCTGAACCAAGGCTTCAATTTGAGGGCTGCTCATCGCCAACCTGCGGTTGACTCCTCGCAGCCCTTTCTCTCCGCAATTTTCCTTGTTTGATTCCGGGGGTGCCATGATATTATGAAGTGATTTCAGGCTCTCACTGCAGTCTCTGAATCAATATCGCTGGTCTACAGAGATCGGAAGGTCGTGCGTTCCTCGAATCAGAGCAGAGCATTGCTGCAATGTGTTAAATTCCTAATCTGAAAGCGACTAACCAGTCCCAAGAAGGATTCTGAGAGGAAGGAAATCATTAATATTCGGGAAGTACTATGTATAAATACAGGTGGAGGCCCGGGCGGCGGGGGTTGTATGGTATCAAGTCAATCAAACAGGGTGCGTTGTATTGTTCATCAAGGCAGATCTCACCGATGTTGTTGTCATCCAGCGAAAGACTTGGGTTCTGAGTGGACAACTTGATTGCGGAAAAACATGTACCGCAAACAGGGCGGATGGGATTTCTCAGTCGGCTGTTCACAATTGAAATTCCGAGTCGTGATCAGGCCCTAATGTTTGTCCAAAACTTGTAAAGCAAACATTGCTGTAAAACTTTTCGCAAATATGGGCTCGATAGCGGTGTCTGTGGCATGAAAATAATAAAATAAAGAAAAAAAGAAAGATGACGCAACGGGTGGACGGGAGACTCAATATGGTAACTTTAACATCCCGTGATACGACGCGTCGACGCGAC
>Ga0307513_10011069_pt1 | contig 11248 bp, 10 predicted proteins | sample 15_EM_MG_FD_202174 | JGI IMG/M metagenome (GOLD analysis project Ga0307513, IMG submission 202174) | Populus trichocarpa ectomycorrhiza microbial communities from riparian zone in the Pacific Northwest, United States - 15_EM | ecosystem: Host-associated > Plants > Roots > Unclassified | place... | reverse complement strand
CGAGCGCACCCCGGCGGGCAGGCTCGCCGGCGGGATCATGCCGTCCTTGAGCCGGTCGCACAGTTGCTGCGGCGACCAGTCCTGGCGCAGCCCGAACAGCACCGGCGTCCAGGCTGGCTTGAGCATCGTAAGCGTCTAGCGGCGGCACCTTGAATCGATTCCGCCAGCCAACGACGATAGTGTCCACTTGGGTTTTGGTGGACACGAGTACGCTATGGATGGTGAAGCGGACGGTCGGCGTCGCCGGCGTCCTCACAGCGCAGAGTTCAAGGCGAAGGTAATTCAGGCCTGCGCTCAACCCGGCGTATCGGTGGCCGCAGTGGCTCTTGCGCACGGGTTGAATGCAAACCTCGTGCGACGCTGGTTGAGCGGGCGCGGTGTGGCACGGGTGAGCGCTCTGAACCTCGAGGCCGCGCAACCCCTGGAGCAGTCGCGGGCGGCGGCGGTCGGAGCGTTCATGCCGGTGCAGCTCGATCAACGCCCGGCAGCGACGGACATTCGCCTGGAGTTGCGACGCGGCTCGTCCATGGCCATCGTGACCTGGCCGGTGCACGACGGCGCGGCGTGTGGCGCGTGGCTGCTGGAGTGGCTCAAGTGATCCGCGTCGATGCGGTGTGGCTGGCCGTCGAGCCGGTGGACATGCGCGCCGGCGCTGATCGGCTGCTCGCACGCGTCGTCCAGGTCTTCGGCGCTGCGCAGTCGCACCATGGCTATCTCTTCGCCAACGCGCGCTCCACGCGGGTGAAATTGCTGGTGCACGACGGATTCGGCGTCTGGTGCGCCGCGCGCCGTCTGAATGTCGGCGGATTCGAGTGGCCGCGAGGCTCGAATTCGCTAGCATCGCCCCTTAAACTGAGCCGAGAGCAATTCGATGCGTTGATACTCGGATTGCCGTGGCAGCGTCTGGAAGAATATCGATTGCTCACGCGTATGTAATTCGTTCGGATATCGAGGGCGTCAGTCACAATTCACAATTAGTCAATTGGAGAATCCACCGCTGTATTGAGTTCGATTGCTTTGCACAATGACGGCATATGCTCGATGCACAGTCATTGGCCAGTCTTGCGGCGGCTCAGAATCTGGAAACTCTGAGCCCGGCCGAACTGACGGCGATGATTTCGCGGCTACTGTCGCATGTAGTCGAACAGGACCAGCACATTGGGCAGCAGCGCAAGCGGCTCGACTCGGCAGAGCAGTCGATCAAGTGGCGCGATGCGAAGATAGAAAAACTCAACTTCGAACTGGCCCGGCTCAAGCGGTGGAAGTTCGGCGCGAACTCCGAGCGCATGAGCGCCGAGCAACGCGAGCTGTTTGCCGAGGCGCTGGCCGCCGACGAGGCAAGTCTGCAGGCGCAGCTTGCAGCGCTGCAGGCCGGTGTCGGCGCTGACGCAGGCGCGGCTGCAGCGAACGAGCCACCCCCAAAGCGCCGCCCCAGGCGCGAGCATCTGCCCGATCACCTGCCGCGCGTGGATCACCACGTCGAGCCCGAGAACACGACGTGCGATTGCGGCCAGGCCATGGAGCGCGTGGGCGAGGATGTCAGCGAGCGGCTGGACATCATTCCGGCGCAGTTCATCGTGCAACGCCAGATCCGCGGCAAGTGGGTGTGCCGCTGCTGCGAGCGCCTGGTGCAGGAGCCCGCCGCAGTGCAGGTCTTCGAGAACGGCATGCCCACGCCGGGGCTGCAGGCCCATACGGTGATCAGCCGCTTCGTGGACCACCTGCCGTACTACCGGCAAGAGCAGATCAACGCGCGCGCCGGCGTTCACACCCCGCGCGCGACCTTGTCGGCCTGGTCCGGGCAGACCGGCGCGCAGCTGATGCCGCTGTTCGAGGTGCACCGGGACTTCGTGCTCGCCTCGCGGGTGCTGCACGCCGACGAGACGACGGTCGCGCTGCTCGACCCGGGGGCCGGCAAGACCAAGACCGCCTACATGTGGGCCTACGCCCGGGGCGCCTTCGAGCCCGAGCGCGGCGTCGTGTACGACTTCCAGCCCGGCCGCGGAGCAAAGTATCCCTTCGAGTTCCTGCGTGGCTGGTCGGGCACGTTGGTGTGCGACGAGTACGCCGGGTACGACCGGTTGCTGGCGATTGCGGGGCGCGTTGGTGCTGGATGTTTTGCACACGCGAGGAGGAAATTCGAGACGCTCGTCAAGGCCAACGCCAGTGAGATAGCTGACCAGGCGCTGCAGCGCATCGCTTGGCTGTACCGAGTCGAGGCCGACGCGCGCGCGTTGACGACGGCGCAGCGTCTGGAGATGCGGCACAACCGTTCCAGGCCGCTGTGCGAGGAGTTGCACACCTGGTTGCGGCTCGAGCGCCGCCGCGTGCCTGACGGCAGCGGCATTGCCGGGGCCATCGATTACAGCCTCAACCACTGGCCGGCGCTGACGCAATTCCTGCTCGACGGCGACGTGCCGATCGACAATAACCATCTTGAGAACCAGATGCGACCCTGGGCAGTCGGCCGGCGCAACTGGCTGTTCGTCGGCAGCGAGCTTGCCGGCGAGCGCGCCGCGATCATCATGAGCCTGGTGCAGTCGGCCAAGCTCAACGGCGCGGACCCCTGGCTCTACCTCAGGGACGTTCTCACCCGGCTGCCGACCCAGCTCAACAGTCGCATCGACGAGTTGCTGCCGCACCGCTGGAAGCTTCCTCAGCACTGACGCCGACCAAGCCCCCTCGCGGCAACGCTCACGCAGCCACTGCGCAGCCCTTCGCAATCCAACGCTCAGCAGCGCCATCGAGCGGCGCCAGCTTGCTAAGCCGGCGGCAAGCACCGTCGCGCAGAACAAAGTCGCCAACTTGGCCATCGGCGCCATGCTGACAACCCATTGGCATCAGCTCAAGGTGCCTCGCCGAGACGCTTACGTTCCATCGTCGCGCGGCGCCGTTGCGACGCCGGTGCGGCGCCTGCGCGGCCGCGGTGGAGCGTGTGCGCCTGGTCCCGCCTCTTGTCGAACGTCAGGCGTCACGAACCCGCATTTGCTGGCCTGCGCGCCGCATCCTGGATGTCGGCCACCTCGAGGATCGGACGCGGATAGCCGCTGCGTGCGACAGTCAGCATGGCAAGTCCGACCTCGACCGACGTCACGATCGATCGTGGCCGGATCGACCGCATGAGCCCGAAGAAGGGCTTCGCCAGCACGTAGGCCGCGCGATAGGCTGCCGTTTTCGAGCGCACCGCGTGCATCGGCTGAATCACGCCAGGCCGGAACATGTAGGCGGCCTTGAAACCCAGCGTTCCCAACGCGTTCTCCGTCCGGCCCTTCACGCGGGCCCACATCGATTTGCCCTTCTCGCTGCTGTCGGTGCCCGCGCCCGTGATGTACACGAAGGTCATCTGCGGATTGGCCTGAACGAGCGCGCGTGCCACGCTCAGGGTCAGGTCGTATGTGATGCGCGTGTAGTCGGGCTCGTTCATGCCGACGGACGACACGCCGAGACAGAAAAAACAAGCGTCGAACGGCGCGAGCCGCGGACCGATGGCGCGCAGATCTGTCAGGTCCGGCGTCACGAGGTTCGTCAGGCGCGGATGCGTGATGTCCGTCGGGCTGCGCCCGACCGCCACGACGCGCTGCACATCGGCCGCTTCGAGGCACTCGCGGAGCACACTCTGACCAACCATGCCGGTCGCGCCGAAGATCAGGATATCCATGCAAACCCTCTGCTGGCCGCCCGCCTGAAAGGCGGACCGTGCACGCCACTATGCTCCCACGGCAAAGGGCCCCGCGGCGGCCGTGCAGCGGCCGTGCAGCGGCCGTGGTTACCATCCACCACGCGGCCCCTTGCCGTCGGCCTCACCTCAAACGATGAAACGCTTCCTGCTCGCCGCCGCGGCGCTGCTCGTCGGTGCTAACGCCCAAGCCTTCGACCTCCAAGGCCACCGCGGCGCCCGCGGCCTGGCCCCCGAGAACACGCTGCCGGCCTTCCAGACCGCGCTCGACCTCGGCGTCGACACGATCGAATGCGACATGGCGATCACGAAGGACGGTGTCGTCGTGATCCACCACGACCTGCAGCTCAACCCCGACACCACCCGCGGGCCCGACGGCCAATGGCTGGCCAAAGCCGGCCCGGCGATCAACGATCTGACTTTCGACGAACTGCAGAAGTACGACGTCGGCCGCATCAAGCCCGGCACGGACTACGCGAAGATGTTCCCGCAGCAGAAGGCCGCCGACGGCACGCGGATCCCGAAGCTCGCCGACCTCTTCGACCTGGTCAAGCGCTCGGGCAACACCCGCGTCAATTTCGATTGCGAGACCAAGGTCTCGCCGCTCGAGCGGGCCGCCACCTTGGCGCCCGATGTGTTTGCGCGGCGCGTCATCGCCGAGATCCGCAAGGCCGGCATGCAGGACCGGCTGATGATCCAGTCGTTCGACTGGAGCACCTTGCAGGTCGTGCAAAAGGAAGCGCCCGAGATCCGCACGATGTACCTCACGTCGCCGCGCACGCTGCAACCCGCCGACGACGGGAAACCGTCGCCGTGGCTGGCCGGCTTCGCCCCCGAGTCCTACGGCGGCTCGGTGCCGAAGGCCATCAAGGCGGCGGGCGGCAGGATCTGGGCGCCGAACCAGACCTTCCTGACCCCGGCGATGCTGGCCGAGGCGCGCTCGCTCGGCATCGTCGTCATACCGTGGACGGTCAACGAGCCGGCGATGATGGCCAAGCTGCTCGACATGGGTGTCGACGGCATCATCTCCGACCGCCCGGATCTCGTTCAGGCCGAGCTGAAGAAGCGCAAGTAGCTCATCAAGAGCTCATCAAGCAGCCGTGCGCCATGCGGCCGCCGGTTTGCTGTAGTGTGCCGGCTCATTCCAACCGGGTTGCTTCGATGATTCGATCGTTTCTGCTCGCCGTCCTGGCGCTGTCGTTCTCAGCCGGGTTCGCCGCCGGCCGCGAACCGCCGCCGAACGCGGCTTTGCACGCCTTGTTCGAGCGCGAGTTCCAGCGCGACCTGCGCGAGTCGCCCGAGTACGCCACCTTCGTCGGCGTCGAGGGCTACAACGACCGGCTGAGCGATGCATCGCCGGCGGCCGTGGCGCGGCACAAGGCGCATCTGAAGGCGCTGATGCGCGAACTGCAGGCCTTCGACGCGGCACGGCTGAACACGCAGGACCGCCTGTCGCGCGCGTTGATGCTCGACGATCTGCAACGCACCGACGCCTTCAATGCGCTGTACGGCCCGCTGCCGTTCTTCGGTTCGGGCGGCTGGCTGATCGTCGCGCCCACCGGCGGGCCGCAGCACAGTTATGCATCGCTGGCCAAGGCGGCACCGTTTCGCGACTCGCGCGACTATGACAACTACCTCAAGCGCCTGGCCGCGATGCCCGCCGCGCTGGCGCAGATGAACGCATCGATGCGCAGCGGCATGGCGTCTGGCTGGATGCCGCCGCGCGAGGTGATGGCGCGGGTGCCGGCGCAGTTCGATGCCTACCTCGGCGCCGATGTCGCGACGAGCCCGCTGTTCGCGCCGTTCGCGGCGTTCCCGCGCGCCATCGGCGATGCCGACCGGGCACGCATCGAAGCCGCCGGCCGCAAGCTGCTCGCCGAACAGGTGCGCCCGGCCTTCGCCGAGATGAAGCGCTTCATCGAGAGCGAATACATCCCCGCCGGCGCGAAGTCGCTGGCCGCCTCGGCGCTGCCCGGCGGCCCGGCCTACTACGCGCTGGCGGTGCAGGAAAGCACGACGACGCGCATCACGCCGCAGGCGGTGCACGAGCTGGGGCTGGCCGAGGTCGCGCGCATCGGTGCCGAGATGGACCGGCTCGTCGAGCAGGCCGGCTTCAAGGGCACGCGTGCCGAGTACATGCGCTCGATGAAGGCCGACCCGCGCAACTACCACACGCGGCCCGAGGACATGCTGAAGGACTACCGCGACATCGCCAAGCGCGTCGATGCCGAACTGCCGAAGCTGTTTGCCGAACTGCCGCGCCTGCCGTACGGCATCCGCGCGATGGAAGCCTACGAAGGCGACAACGCCGAGCACTACACCGCCGGTGCGCTGGACGGCAGCCGCGCCGGCTACTTCGAGGCCAACGTGCTGAGCCTGGCCACGCGGCCGATCTACGACATGGAGAACACCTTCCTGCACGAGGCGGTGCCGGGCCACCACCTGCAGATCGCCCGCGCGCAGGAGATCAAGGGCCTGCCGGCGTTCCGCCGCAACGGCGGCTACACCGCGTACTCCGAAGGCTGGGCCTTGTATGCCGAAAGCCTCGGGCCCGATCTCGGCGTCTACAAGGCGCCCAGCTCGCGCTTCGGTGCGCTGGCCTGGGAGATGGTGCGGGCCTGCCGGCTGGTCATCGACACGGGGCTGCACGCCCAGGGCTGGACCCGCGACCAGTCGATCGCCTACATGGTCGACAACACCGGCCTGGCCGCCGACTTCGCGGCCAGCGAGGTCGACCGCTACGTCGTCTGGCCCGGCCAGGCGCTGGGCTACAAGATCGGCGAGTTGAAGATCAAGGCGCTGCGGGCGCGCGCGCAGGCCACGCTCGGCGAGCGCTTCGACATCCGCAGCTTCCACAACGCCGTGCTCGACGACGGCGCGCTGCCGCTGACGGTGCTGGAAGCGCGCATCGACGAGTGGATCGGCGCCCAGCAGCGCTCGGTACTGGCGAACGGGCGCGTCGGGCGCGGCGGGCGGGTTCAGCGCAGCCGCTAAAGCGGCGCCGGGCCTGCGCGTGGCCCGGCGGCGCAACGGATTGACCTGCGGCGAAGGCCGCGGCAGCGCCGTCGAGCCTATGCTGGGCGACGATGAACCCGCCTTCGATCTTCGCCGCCCGCACGCCGCACGACGTGGCCGACCTGGCCCGCGCGCATCCGCTGGCGTGGGTGGTCTCGGCCGGCGCCGGCGGGCCGTGGGCGACGCCGCTGCCGCTGCTCGTGCACACCGATGCGGCCGGGCGCATCACCGGGATCGAAGGCCACTTCGCGCGTGCCAATCCGCAGGTTGCCGCATTGCGTGCCGACCCGCAGGCGCTGCTTCTGTGGCTGGGCCCGCAAGGCTACGTGTCGCCGTCGTGGATGGCCGACCGCACGCAGGCGCCGACCTGGAACTACGCCAGCGCGCAATGCCGCGTGACGGTCACTTTCGTCGACGACGAAGCCGCCACCCGTGCGCATCTGGAAGCGCTGGTCGCGCTGCACGAAGCCGGCCGGCCGTCTGCGTGGCAGGTGCCGGAGATGGGCGAGCGCTATGCATTGCTCGCCGCGCGGATCATTGCCTTCCGTGCCGAGCCGCTGGCGCTGCGCGAACGCTTCAAGCTCGGCCAGGATGAGCGCGACGATGTCCGCGCCGACATCGTCGCCGGCCTGCAGCGCAGCGGTGGCGAAGCCTTGTGCGACTGGATGCGCCGCTTCGACGCCACCGAGCGGCCCGCTCGCGATACAACTTGACCCAACACGCGAGGCCTCGCGCGCGGCGCGGGCCTAAGGTGAGCCATCATCCAAGCTGCGGCCCGACCACCATGCGCCATCACCCTGCACCCACCGCCATCACCATCGCCGCGCTGTTGTGCCTGGCCGGCGGACACGCCGCCGCGCAGACGGCGGGCGACGCCCCGCAGACGGTCGTCATCAGCGGCAGCGCCGACGCATCGGCCGCGGGCTTGAGCAAACCTTTCGCCGGCGGCCAGGTCGCGCGCGGCGGGCGGGTCGGCCTGCTCGGCACGCAGGACATCATGGACACGCCGTTCTCGAGCACCAACTTCACGGCGGCCCTGCTGCAAGACCAGCAGACGCGCAGCGTTGCCGATGTGCTGCTCAACGACCCGGCGGTGCGCAACGCGCGCGGCTTCGGCAACTTCCAGGAGCTGTACGTCATCCGCGGCTTCCCGATCTTTTCCGACGACATGGCCTACAACGGCTTGTACGGGCTGCTGCCGCGCCAGTATGTGGCCGCCGAGTTGCTGGAGCGGGTGGAGGTGTTCCGCGGCGCCAGCGCCTTTCTGAACGGCGCCGCGCCGGGCGGCAGCGGCCTCGGCGGCGCGATCAACCTGATGCCCAAACGGGCGACGAGCACGCCGCTGAGCGAAGTCACGCTGGGTGTTGAAAGCGGCGGGCAGGCGATGCTCGGCCTGGACCTGTCGCGCCGTTTCGGCCCCGGCGGCGCCACCGGCGTGCGGGTGAACGCGGTGCGCCGGGATGGCAACACCGCCATCGACGGCGAATCGCGCCAGCTCAGCCTGTTGGCGCTGGGCCTGGACTGGCGCGGCAGCAGCGTGCGGCTGTCGGCCGACATCGGCTATCAAGACCATCAGCAGGACGCGCCGCGGCCGAGCGTGACGCCGCTCGGCGCGATCCCGAAAGCGCCCGATGCCGAGACCAACTTCGCCCAGCCGTGGACTTACGCCAACGAGCGCCAGATCTTCGGCACCTTGCGCGGCGAGTTCGACCTCGGCGCCGACAGCGTGCTGTGGGTAGCCGCCGGCGCGCGTCGCGGCAACGAGGCCAACAGCCTGGCGCTGATCAGCACCGCGGCCGACGGCTCGGCCAGCGCCTACCGCTTCGACAACACCCGCGAAGACAGCGTCTTCACCGCCGAGGCCGGGCTGCGCGGCACGGTCTCGACCGGGTCGGTCAAACACGAGCTGAGCCTGAGCGCGGCGACCTTCAGCGCGGACTTTCGCAATGCCTACGCGTTCTCCAACTTCGCCGGTTTCTCGACCAACTTGTACACGCCGGTTGCGGTGGCGCCGCCGCCGGCCAACTTCTTCACCGGTGGCATGCTGAGTGCGCCGCTCACGACGCAAGAGGTGCGCACCCGCAGCCTGGCGGTGGCCGATACGCTGCGTTTGATGAACGACGCGCTGCGGGTCAGCTTCGGCGTGCGGCGGCAGACGATCGACGACCGCAGTTTCGACTACAACTCCGGCGCCGCACAGGCGGCATACAACGAGAGCCGCACGACGCCGATGCTCGGCGTGGTCTGGAAAGCGAGCCCGGCGACTTCGGTCTATGCCAACTACATCGAAGGCCTGGTCCGTGGCGACGTGGCGCCGTTGGTCGACTCGAGCGGGCGCACCATCACCAACGGCGGCCAGGCCTTGGCGCCCTACCAGACCCAGCAGATCGAAGCGGGCGTGAAGCTCGATCTGGGACGCATCGGCGGCAGCGCCGCGCTGTTCAGCATCCGCAAGCCGGTCGGCGCGCTCGAGGTCATCGACGCCACCACGGCGGTCTTCGTCGCCAAGGATGCGCAGCGCCACCGCGGCGCCGAGCTGTCGGTGTTCGGCGAAGCCGCGCCGGGCCTGAAGCTGCTCGGCGGCGCGAGTTGGATCGACGCCAAGCTGCTTGACGCCGGCAAGCAGGCGGTCGGCGTGCCGCGCGAGCAGTTGAACCTGGGCGTCGAGTGGACGCCGGCCGGCCTGCCCGACCTGGCGCTCAACGCGCGGGTCATGTACACCGGCCGCCAGTGGGCCGACTCGGCCAACACGATCGAGGTGCCGGCGTGGAACCGGCTCGACATCGGCCTGCGCTGGGGCACACAAATCGCCCGCACGCCGCTGACCTTGCGCGCGCGGCTGGACAACGTGTTCGACAAGGCCTACTGGGCCAGCGCCGGCGGCTACCCGGGCGCCAACTACCTGGTGCTGGGAGGGCCGCGCACGCTCAGCGTGTCGGCCGCGGTCGACTTCTGATTCCGATGGCCCCGAGAACGCTGCGCATCTGGGCCTGGGTCCACAAATGGACCAGCCTGGTCTGCACGCTGTTCATGCTGGTGCTGTGCATCAGCGGGCTGCCGCTGATCTTCTTCGACGAGATCGACCACGCCACCGGCAATGCGATCGCGACGCCGGCCATGCCCGCCGGCACCCCGCGCGCGCCGCTCGACGCGGTGGTGCGCGCAGCGGTGGCGCAGCACCCCGGCAAGCTGCCGCTGTACGTGTTCGCCGACGAGCACGACCCCGATCTGTGGCTGGTCAAGCTCGACACTCGCGTCGACACCGATGAGCGCGAGGCGGTCTTCGCCGCGGTCGACGCACGCAGCGCGCGCGTGCTCGGCACGCCGGTCTTCAACGAAGGCCTGATGCACTTCTTCTACCGCTTGCACGTCGACTGGTTCGCCGGCCAGGGCGGGCGGCTGTTCCTCGGCGCGATGGGGCTGCTGCTGGTGCTGAGCATCGTCTCCGGCGTCGTGCTGTACGCGCCGTTCATGCGCAAGCTCGAATTCGCCACCGTGCGCCGCGACCGCTCGCCGCAGATCCGCTGGCTCGACCTGCACAACCTGCTCGGCATCGTCAGCCTGGTCTGGGCCCTGGTCGTCGGCGCCACCGGCATCATCAACACCTGGGCCGACGTGATCCTGAAAGCCTGGCAGGCCGAGCAGTTGGCGGTGCTGCGCGCGACGCCGGGCGCGGCAGCCGCATCAGCGCCCGCGCGCGACGGCGCGGTGCAGCAGGCGGTAACGTTGGCGCTGGCCTCGCGGCCGCAGAGCCGGCTCCACCTGGTGGCCTTCCCCGGCACGTTGCTGGCGACGCCGGGCCACTTCGCGGTGATGCTGGCCGGCGCCACGCCGTTCACCGCGCGGTTGCAGGAGCCGGTGCTGGTCGACGCGGCGAGCGGCCGCTTGACGCAGGCGACGCCGCGGCCTTGGACCGTCACCGCCTTGCAGCTTTCGCAGCCGCTGCACTTCGGCGACTACGGGGCGCTCCCGCTGAAACTGATCTGGGCACTGCTGGACCTGCTGACCATCGTCGTGCTGTGGAGCGGCCTGGTGCTGTGGTGGCGCAAACGCCGCCGCGTGCGGGCCGCGCCGCGGGTCGCCGGCGCGATGACGACGTGAAGGGCGGCGAGCGCGGGCTGTGGGCGATCTTTCGCTGGCCGGTGGGGCTGGGGCTGCTGACGATGATCGGGCTGCTTGCCGCGCTGCTCGGTGACGGGCCGTGGGATGCGCTGTCGTGGCTGCTGCTCGCCGCGCCGCTGGCGATTGGCGTGGGGGGGTTGCTGCGGGCTTCCGGCAGCGGGTGATGTTGGCTGCTGGCATCGAAAGCCGATGACGTTCTGGCTCAGAGGGCCGCAAAAGCAGTTCGCTATGGATTCGGAAAACGTCACTATTGACGAACATTTATGAAGCCCCGATCCCCGTGACGCCGTTGGGCCTCGCCTCGACCAAGGGGTTAGCAACTGTCTTTGAAGTCAAGCTGAAATTGAGCCATTCAGGTGCCTTGCCGCATTCCATGAAGTTTGGTCTCGCAGCATTGCGTTGAGGATGGTCAGCAGCTTGCGCATACAGGCGACG
>Ga0307513_10011068_pt1 | contig 11249 bp, 9 predicted proteins | sample 15_EM_MG_FD_202174 | JGI IMG/M metagenome (GOLD analysis project Ga0307513, IMG submission 202174) | Populus trichocarpa ectomycorrhiza microbial communities from riparian zone in the Pacific Northwest, United States - 15_EM | ecosystem: Host-associated > Plants > Roots > Unclassified | place... | reverse complement strand
CCTTGCGGCGTGAGACCCCGTGTTATATTCCTGCGCGTCCGCTTGCTTGAAAAATAAGGAGAACGCCCATGGCCAAGGGCCAGTCACTGCAGGACCCGTTTCTGAATACTTTGCGCAAGGAACGAATCCCGGTGTCGATCTATCTGGTGAATGGAATCAAGTTGCAAGGCCAGATCGATTCGTTTGATCAGTTCGTCGTACTACTCAAGAACAGCGTGAGCCAGATGGTCTACAAACACGCGATTTCGACAGTTGTCCCGGCGCGCAACGTGCGCATCACCAACGAAGACGGAACGACGATCGAGGCGGTTGCCGGAGAATGATTTCCGGCGCGACACGCGCTTCGTTTCCCTTCTCGAGAAATCAAATTGTTCGAGCGACCGCGCGCAGGTGAGCGGGCCGTGCTCGTGCGCTTGGGTATAGGCGCGCCGGCAGACCCCGAAGACCTTCTGGAATTTGAACAGCTCGCGTTGTCCGCGGGTGCGATCCCGATCGCGCAGATTTCGGGTCGGCGCGATCGACCCGACTCGCGTTTTTTCGTGGGCACCGGCAAAGCCGATGAAATCAAGAACGTCGTCGCCGAGCAGAACGCCGACGTGGTGTTGTTCGATCATCCGCTGTCACCGTCACAGGAACGCAATCTCGAGAAACTCATCGAGCGCCGCGTGCTCGATCGTTCCGGCCTCATCCTCGACATCTTCGCGCAACGCGCGCGCAGCCACGAAGGCAAGCTCGAAGTGGAGCTCGCGCAGCTCAAGCACATCGCCACGCGCCTGGTGCGTGGCTGGACGCACCTCGAACGCCAGCGCGGCGGTGGCATCGGCAATCGGGGCCCTGGCGAAACCCAGCTCGAAACCGATCGCCGGCTGCTCGGCAAACGCGTCAAGACGCTGAGCGCGAGACTCGAAAAAATCAAACAGCAGCGTGAGACCGGGCGGCAGCAGCGCGCCGAGATTCCGCTTCCGTCGCTGGCACTGGTGGGCTACACGAACGCCGGCAAGTCGACCCTGTTTCGCGCGCTCACGGGCGCCGATGCCTATGTCGCCGACCAGTTGTTCGCCACGCTCGATCCCACGGTGCGCAGCATCGTGTTGCCGGGCAATACCAAGGTGGTGGTGGCCGACACGGTCGGGTTCATCCGCGAATTGCCGCATGAGCTCGTGGCGGCCTTCCAGTCGACGCTCACCGAAGCCCGCGAGGCGACGCTGCTGCTGCACGTGGTCGACGTCAGCGACCCGCGGCGCGAGGAACACATCGACGAAGTGAACCGCGTACTGGCCGAGATCGGCGCGGGCGACCTGCCGCAGATCCTGGTATTCAACAAGATCGACCGCATCGAATCGCGGCCCCATGCCGATCGCGATGAAAACGGCCGCGTGAGCCACGTCTGGGTGTCCGCCGCGAAGTCGCACGGGCTCGATATCCTGCGCGAGGCGGTCAACGAGCGGCTCGCGCGCGTGGCGCGGCGGGCGACGCTGCGCCTGCCCGTTTCGGGCGGCGCGACCCGCGCGCGGCTCTATGCCGCCAACCTGGTGCTCGCAGAGCGTATTGCCGACGACGGCGCCTTCGACATCGACACTGAACTCTCCGAGGTCGAGCTGCTCAAATGGGCGCGCGAGCCCGGCGTTGAAGTTCTGACCCTGGCAGACGACTCAACTTGTATGGCCGAAGGTGCCTACCTACAATCGTCGCCCGCCTTGCGAAGCTCCTGAATATGGCCTGGAATCAACCCGGAAGTTCGAACAACAACCCCTGGGGCAAGAAGCCTTCTCCCGGCGGCGGCGACCTCGATCAGGCCTTCAAGGACTGGCAAAAGCGCATCGAATCCCTGTTTGGCGGCGGCGGCGGTGGCGGCGGCTCCTCGACCCCGCTGCTCATCATCCTGGCGTTTATCATCGCCGGCTGGATGTTCACCGGCTTCTACCAGGTGAAGACCGGCACCCAGGGCGTGGTGCAGCGCTTCGGCCGCCACGTCGAAACCGTCGGCGACGGCTGGAACTGGCGCCTGCCCTGGCCCATCGAAACGGTCACCAAGGTCGACACCCAGGGGGTGGCGACCACTTCGTATAAATCGCGCGTGTTGACGGCCGAACCGAACATGGTCGAGCTGCAGGTCGCCGTGCAGTACCGCATCAAGGATGCGGAGGACTATCTATTCCGCGTGCGCGAGCCGAAGGACACCTTGTCCGAAGTCAGCGAGAGCGCGATCCGCGAAGTGGTCGGACGCAGCGACCAACAGGCCATCCTCGAGGCGGGCCGTCTCAAGATCGCCGAAGACACGCGCGACATCATGCAGCGCACGCTCGATCAGTACGGCGCCGGCATCGAAGTCCGCAAGGTCAACATCACCGACGTGCAGGTGCCCGAAGCGGTGCAGCAGGCGCAGCGCGATTCGGTGAAGGCGAAAGCGGATCGCGAGCGCGCCATCAAGGCAGCGCAGGCCATCGCCAACGGCATCATCCCCCAGGCTGAAGGTCGCGCCGCGAAGGAAATCCAGGAAGCGCAGGCCTATAAATCGCAGGTCGTGCAGATTGCAACCGGCGCGGCCTCGCAGTTCACGCAGTTACGCACCGCCTATGAAAAAGCGCCGGCCGTGACGCGTGAGCGCATGTACATCGAAACCATCGAGAACGTGCTGAGTCGCACGCGCAAGGTGGTGGTCGACTCGAAGGCGAGCAATGGCAACATGCTCTACCTGCCGTTGGACAAATTGATCGAGCGCGGGCGCGAGCCCGATGGTGCCGCAACCGTGCGGCCGTCGGTCACCGTCGAACCCGAGCCCGCGAACAACGCCGACTCACGCCAACGGGTGGAACGCTGATGGCCTCGCGCATTCTGCCGTTGTTGATCCTCATCCTCGCGGTGGTGCTGTTGCTCGGCACCTCGACGTTCATGGTGCGCGAGCAGGAACTCGCGCTGCGGGTGCGCCTGTCGGCCATCGTCGAGTCCGACTACAAGCCGGGCCTGCATTTCAAGATCCCGTTCGTGGAAGACGTCGTCAAGTTCGACCGTCGCGTGCTCACCCGCAAGTTCGACGGCGAGCAGTTCCTCACCAGCGAAAGCCAGGGTCTCACCGTCGACTACTACATCAAGTGGCGGATCTTCGATCCGGCGACGTTCTACCAGTCGACGGCCGGCGATGAAGGGCAGGCCGCCATTCTCGTGGGCGACAACATCCAGGACGGCATCAAGAACGCCGTCGCGGGCCGCACGCTCAAGGAAATCGTCACTTCCGATCGCCAGAAAATCACCGGCGACTTCCAGGAAACGTCGCGCACAGCGCTGCAGAAACTCGGCATCCAGCTCATCGACGTGCGCGTGCAGCGCATCGATCTGCAGGAAGACGTGGCGTCGCGCGTGTACGAAAGCATGAAGCAGAGCTTCGAAGGTATCGCCAATACGCAGCGCGGCGAAGGCGAGCGCGAAGCGCAGATCATCAAGTCCGAGGCGGAACGCCGCAGCATCGAAATCATCGCCAAGGCGCAATCCGACGCGGCGCGTATCCGTGGCGAAGGCGATTCAGCCGCCGCGACTATCTACGCCATCGCGTACAGCGGCAATCCCGAGTTTTATTCCTTCTATCGCAGCCTGCAGGCGTATAGAACTTCGTTCGGCAAGGATCGCGACGTGCTGGTCATCTCGCCCGACAGCGAGTTCTTCCGCTACCTGAAGAGCCCGGCGCCGACGCGGCGCTGATCAAAACTTCCTCGGCACCTCATCTAGTCGTGAAACGCGGCACACATATCTAATGGGCAAATTCGTCATCATCATCGGCACCCAATGGGGTGACGAAGGCAAGGGCAAGGTCGTCGATCTGCTCACCGAACGCGCCGCCGCGGTGGCACGATTCCAGGGTGGCCATAACGCGGGCCACACGCTGGTGATCGGCGGCAAAAAAACCGTGTTGTCGCTGATCCCCTCGGGAATCCTGCACAAGAACGTGTTGTGCCTGATCGGCAACGGCGTGGTGCTGTCGCTGGAAGCGTTGTTCCGCGAATCGCAGACATTGATCGACACGGGGGTCGACGTGTTCGCGCGCCTGCGCGTGTCGCCCAACTGCCCGCTGATCCTTCCTTCCCACGTCTCGCTCGACAAGGCCCGCGAGGCGGCGCGCGGCGCCAACGCCATCGGCACCACCGGCCGCGGCATCGGCCCTGCCTACGAGGACAAGGTCGCGCGGCGCGCGGTGCGCGTACAGGATCTGTTCCAGCGCGAGAAGTTCGCCGCCAAGCTCGGCGAGATCCTCGACTTCCACAACTTCGTGCTGCAGCACTATTTCAAGCAGCCGGCGGTCGATTTCCAGAAGACGCTCGATGAGCAGTTGTCGTACGCGGACCGCGTCAAGCCGCTGGTCAGCGACATCACGCAGACCCTCGCCGCGTTGCGCGCGCAAAAGGCCGACGTGATGTTCGAAGGCGCGCAAGGCGCCATGCTCGACGTCGATCACGGTACCTATCCGTTCGTCACGTCGTCGAACACCACCGGCGGCTTTGCCGGCACCGGGACCGGCATCGGTCCGCGCTCGTTCGACTACGTGCTCGGCATCGTGAAGGCGTACACCACGCGGGTGGGCGCAGGTCCGTTCCCCACCGAGCTGTTCGACGGTTACGGCGAACATCTGTCGCGCGTCGGTCACGAGTTCGGCGCGGTCACCGGCCGCAAGCGGCGTTGCGGATGGTTCGATGCGGTGGCGCTGCGCCGCTCGATCATTCACTCGAGCGTATCGGGGCTTTGTTTGACGAAGCTCGACGTGCTCGACGGTCTCGACAGCCTGCAGATCTGCGTCGGCTACAAATCCAACGGCGTGATTTCAAAAGAGCCGCCGATGTACGCGGATGCCTTTGCCGATGTCGAACCGGTCTATGAAGAGATGCCGGGCTGGAAGGAATCGACCATCGGCGTGACGTCGTATCAGGGTCTGCCGCAGGCGGCGCGTGCCTATCTCGAGCGTCTTCAGGAGTTGGCGGGCGTGCCGATCGATATCATCTCGACCGGGCCGGATCGCGATCAGACCATTGTGTTGCGGCATCCTTTTGATTCGTTTGAAGGATAGAGAGTAGGACTCAAGGGCAGGGGCGCGGCCCGCGCGCGTGCAAGAGGACCTCTCCGCGGCGGCTGACTTTGGTTGTTGGCGCCAGATTGCGGGCCGCCGCCGTCGTTACCTTTGTATACATCGCAGACTGCGCCGGCGGCGCTCGTAGCTGCGCAGCGCTCGGCGGCTTCGAGCCTTGCGAATTGCGTCGCCGCCGCTACGAGGGGCCCCTCTTGCACGCACGCGGGCCGCGCGCGTGTCGTCGAGGACTGCACTCGCTTGCGCCGCTGTGTGCGAAGAGAAGAGACAGAGAAGAGAAGATTAAGAGCCGGACGCGTGGAAGTGGCGCAAGGGGGCGACAGGCGTAGGCGCACTCCGACAGCGGGTCTCGCCGGACTCTTCTTGCGGGAAAAAGAGATGGTCTAACTACCGGAAATCGGCGGGCCCCGGGGGCTCCGGGTTCTTATACTGGCCGGATGATGCAACTTGCGGCGCACGAGGCTGCAGCGGTGCACGCCGTGCCGCTCCCGGTCAATTCCTGGTGTCTGTTTCTCGACGTGGATGGCACGCTGCTGGAGCTGGCCGCGAGCCCGACGGCGGTGGTTGTCCAGCCCGGGCTGCTCGATCTGCTGGCGCGTTTGCGCACGGCGGCGGGCGGCGCGTTGGCGCTGGTCAGCGGGCGAACGCTCGTCGACCTCGATCGATTGTTCGGGGCGCTGCATTTGCCGAGCGCCGGGTTGCACGGTGGCGAGCGCCGCAGCGCCAGCGGCGAAACCCACGTCGCGGACATCGTTCACGCGCAACTCAGCGAAGTGCGCGATGGGCTGAACGAACTCGTGTCGCGTCACCGCGGGCTCATGCTCGAAGACAAGGGCGCGGGGCTGGCGCTGCATTTCCACGGCGCACGAGAACTCGAACATCAGCTGCGCGCCGAAGTTGCGTTGCTGGCCGCGCCGCTGGTGCCGACCTACGCCCTGCTGGACGGACACTGCGTCATCGAGGTGAAGCCGGCGGTGTATAGCAAGGACAGCGCCGTGGGCGCCTTCCTGCGCGAGGCACCGTTCATCGGACGCACGCCCATATTCATCGGCGACGACGTGACCGACTACGGTGGCTTCGAGGCCGTGCGCCGTGAGGGGGGGCTTGCGATCGCCGTCGGCCCGCGCGTGACCTCCGAATGGTGGCTGCCGGGACCTGCGGCGGTGCATCGCTGGCTCGAACAACTCGCGGAGCCGCGGTGAACTACGGAGTCATCGGGAATTGCCAGGTGGCCGCGTTGATCGACGAACAGGCGCGTATGGTCTGGGCCTGTCTGCCGCGGCCCGATGGCGACCCGGTTTTCTCGGCGCTGCTGCAGAAGGAGGGCGGCGACTCCGACAAGGGGGTGTTCGCGATCGACATGATCGACCTCACGCGCTCCGAGCAGACCTACCTGCGCAATTCCGCGATCATCGAGACGCGGCTCTACGACATGCACGGCGGGGCGCTGCGCATTCTCGATTACGCACCCCGGTTTCGCAGCCGCGGCCGCGTGTTCAGGCCGATGATGTTCGTGCGCAGCGTGGAGCCGCTCGCCGGTCGGCCGACACTGCGTCTGCGGCTGCGTCCCACCGCGGGCTTCGGCGAACGCTCCGATGCCGGCATCTCCGGCAGCCATCACGTACGCTTCGCGGCCGAGGGCCTGCACTACCGCGTGACGACGGACGCGTCGCTGGCCGCGCTGCTGGAAAACCGGCCCGTGGTGCTGGAGCAGCCGCTCAATTTCATCGTCGGCCCGGACGAGACCTTGCAGGAATCTCCCGCCGCGCTGGCGCGCGAGTTTCTCGGGGCGACACTGAGCTACTGGCAGGAATGGGTGCGTACGTTGTCGGTGCCCGCGGACTGGCAGGATGCAGTGATCCGCGCCGCGATCACCCTGAAGCTGTGCACTTACGAGGACACCGGCGCGGTGCTCGCCGCGTTGACGACGTCCATTCCGGAAGCCGCCAACAGCACGCGCAATTGGGATTACCGCTATTGCTGGTTGCGCGACAGCTATTTCGTGGTGCAAACCCTCAATCGCCTGGGCGCGACGCGCACCATGGAAGCGTATCTCCACTACATCGATCACATCATCGCCTCGTCGACCGCCGACCAGTTGCAGCCGCTGTACGGCATCACGGGCGATCCCCGCGCCGAGGAGAAGATCGCGACCACGCTGTCGGGTTATCGCGGGATGGGCCCGGTACGCTTCGGAAATCTCGCCGCCGAGCAGGTTCAGCACGATGTCTACGGCTCGGTGATTCTCGCGGCCACGCAGTTGTTCTTCGACGAGCGGCTGGTGCGTTCGGGCGATCAGACCCTGCTCGAGCGCCTGTATCGGCTGGGCAGACGCGCCGTCGCCACCTTCGAACTACCGGATGCCGGTCCGTGGGAATTCCGCGGCAGATTGCAACGGCACACCTTCTCGGCGGCGATCTCGTGGGCGGGCTGCGACCGCCTCGCGCGTATCGCGCGCCGCGTGGGCGACGCGATCGCGGCGCGCGAATGGAGCACACACGCCGACCGCATGCGCGCCGACATTCTCGCGGGCGCATGGAGCGAGGAGCGCCAGTCTTTCACGTCGGCCTTCGGCAACCGCGATCTCGACGCAACGACGTTGCTGTTACCCGAGCTCGGTTTGTTGCCGGCGACGGATCCGCGGTTCCTCAAGACGCTGGCGCGCATCGAAGAAGAGCTGTGCGAAGGCGACCTGCTGTTCCGTTACAAACACGCCGACGATTTCGGCAAGCCGGAAAACGCCTTCACGATCTGCGCGTTCTGGTACGTGAACGCGCTGGCCGCCTCCGGCCGCGTCGACGAGGCGCGCGAGCGCTTTTCCCGATTGCTCGAGCTGCGCAACCCGCTGGGTTTGTTGTCCGAGGACATCACCCCGGCGACCGGCGAGTTGTGGGGCAATTTTCCGCAGACGTACAGCATGGTGGGCGTTATTGGCAGCGCACTGCGCCTGTCGCGCAGCTGGGAGGAAATCGTATGAGCCGCCTGGTGGCAGTATCGAATCGCATCAGCGTGCCGAAGCGTGGGGCCGTACCCGGCGGCCTCGCGGTGGGGCTGCTGGCCGCCATGCAGGCGCGCCGCGGCATGTGGTTCGGATGGGACGGCGAAACGGGCGAGGTCGCCTCGGCCGAGCCATCGATTGTGCGCAAGGACGGGGTGACCTTCGCGTCGATCGATTTCGACCAGGCCGAATACCAGGATTTCTATCTCGGCTTCTGCAACGCCACGTTGTGGCCGCTGTTCCACTATTTCATCGACGGCTTCAAGTACAACGATACGCAGTACGAAGCGTATCAGCGCATGAATCAGCGTTACGCGCGCGAGCTCATGCCGCTGCTCGAGCCCGGCGATCTGATCTGGGTGCACGACTATCACCTGTTCCCGCTGGCGCAGCGCCTGCGCGAGGCCGGCGCCACGCAACCCATGGGGTTGTTCCTGCATATCCCGTTTCCAAACGTCGAAGTGCTGCGGGTGTTGCCGGTGTATGCGGAGTTGTTGCAGGCGATGCTCGCCTACGACGTGCTTGGCTTCCAGACCGAGGCGGATCGCGACGCGTTCCGCGGCGCCGTGGCCTCGGTGTGGGGCCAGCAGGCGTTGACGCCCGGCAACACGGTCTCGCTCGGCGGCCGCCGCGTGGTGACCGGTGTTTACCCGATCGGCGTCGATGTCGAAGCGATCCAGCGCGAGGCCATCGATTCGCAGAACACCGACTCCGTCAAACGCATGATCGCGGGGTTGTTAGGCCGCCGGCTCATGATCGGCGTCGACCGGCTCGACTACAGCAAGGGGCTGGTCGAACGTTTCAAGGCTTATGAACGCTTCCTCGAGACCCATCCGGAGAACCAGAACCGGGTGAGTTTCCTGCAGATCGCGCCGCTGTCGCGCGCCGATGTGCGCGCCTACGCGGAGATCCGCCGCGAACTCGAGCAGACCACGGGCCGCACCAACGGCCGTTTCGCCGACACCGACTGGACCCCGATCCGTTATCTCAATCGAAATTTCCCGCACGATGTGTTGATGGGTTTCATGCGCGCGGCGCTGATCGGCATCGTGACGCCGGTGCGGGACGGCATGAATCTGGTCGCCAAGGAGTTCGTCGCCGCGCAGGACCCGGCCGACCCGGGCGTGCTGATCCTCTCGACGATGGCGGGGGCGGCGCGCGAGTTGACCAGCGCGGTGATGGTGAACCCCTACGACTCGCGCGGCATGGCGCATGCGATCCAGCAGGCATTCAACATGCCGCTGTCCGAGCGGCGCGACCGACACCAGGCGATGCTCGAAGTGCTGGACCGCAATTCGATCTCGGCGTGGCATTCGAGCTTCGTCGATACGCTCGAATCGGTGAGCGGCCATGCGCCGCAGCTCAAACTCAAGGTTGGGTGAGCCAGCCGCCTTCGAAGCCGGCGCGTTGCAGACCGCGGCGAACGTAGGGATCGCGTTTCATCACGGTCCAGATCAACTCGCTGCGATGGTTCTCGATCATGGAGATGATCGCGCCCTGGTCGATACCCAGATAGTCGGTGGCCACCCAGCCGACGCCGCGGACCCGCTTGCCATGTTGAACCGGCACGTCGTAGTCGAAGCTCGGATTGAAGGCATCGACGAAGCCGTACTTGCCGTAGATATGCCGGCCGTATTTGTCGTGCATGGCGCGCACCGCCGGCTCGACCACTTCGGGCGCGAAGGGCAGTGAGGCGATGGCGGCGGTCGGCGCGATGGTGCCGTCATCGATGACCTCCGTCAGGCCGACACCGCGCGCGACGTACGAGTAGAACTGCCGCGTCTGGCCGAGATACGGCAGTGCCATGTAGCCCGGGCCGTCACAGGCGCTGATGCCCCAGATGTTGGGTCCATAACCCTTCCAGTCGAGCGGATTGCGGATCGCGTACGCACGCTGCGCCAGGGTCGCGCGGCGGCTGTTCTCGAAGTAGTCGATGCCCTGCGGCCAGATGAATTCGTCCTTGATGCCGCGGTAGTCGATCCACACGGCGCTGAACTGATGGCCGAACAACGGGCCGAAGGTGAGGTGGGTCTGTCCCTCGAGCGTGCCCCAGGCCAGGTAGTAATCGGAGGTCCAGGCGTCCCAGGTGCGCGTGGCGACCGGGAAGCTCGGGCTGCCGAGCGCCAGCACGTACACCAGCATCGCCTCGTTGTAGCCGCGCCAGTCGTGGCTGCCGAACTGGCCTTCGGGGCTCCAGGCCATGCGGATGTCGATGGCGTGCTCGATCGCCCAGGGCCAGTTCACGCGTTGATACAGGGATTCCGCTAGCTTGCGGATCTCGATTTCCTCGGGATGGTCGCCGTCGAAATAGCCGCGCATGAACAGGACGCCCGCCATCAGCAACGCAGTGTCGACGGTAGATAGTTCGGAATTGCCGTAGCGCTTGCCGGTGGTGAAATTCACGAAGTGATAGAAGAACCCCTGGTAGCCCGACGTTTCGGACGGGTCATTGCCCTGCGGCGCCTGGTCGAGGAAACGCAGGGTGGTCAACACGCGGGCGCGCGCTTCGGCGCGGGTCACGTAGCCGCGGTCGGCGCCGATGGCGTAGGCGTTGAGCGCGAAGCCGATGGCCGCGATGCTCGAGAACGGCGGCTTGGGCCAGCGATCCGGCACGAGGCCGGTACCGGGTTCGGCGGTATCCCAGAAAAAATTGAACGTGCGTTCCTCGAGGTCCTCGAACAGCGGATCGAGACGCTTGACGGGTATGACCGGCGCGGCGCGCACGATCACGGGCTCCAGGCGCGGCGTCGGGGCCTTGCAGGAAGCGAGCAGTACGATTACGCAGGCCGCCAACAGGCCGCGCGTCATGCCGCCACCGGCGATTTGCAGTGGCGCTCGATGAACTGCTCGTGCAGCGGCATGGCCGCGACACAACTCGCGATGACGCCGCGCACGCTGTCGGCGAGTTTCGCGAGCTCGACGTCGGTCAGGCGTTCGACCATCGGATGCCAGGCGGCCGGAACGATGCGCTGACCCAGCATCACCTGCACCCAACTGGTGAGCGCAAACATCTCGTCGCTGTTGCGGAAGAATCGGCCGCTGTCGCGAAACAGGCGGATGTTGTCTGCCAGGCTCGCCGGGATTTGCATGTTCCCGCAGTACTCCCAGAACTTCGTGTCGCGCCGTTCGGTGGCGCAATAGTGAAGAATCAGGAAGTCCCGGATGCGTTCGGTTTCGAAA
>Ga0307513_10011067_pt1 | contig 11249 bp, 12 predicted proteins | sample 15_EM_MG_FD_202174 | JGI IMG/M metagenome (GOLD analysis project Ga0307513, IMG submission 202174) | Populus trichocarpa ectomycorrhiza microbial communities from riparian zone in the Pacific Northwest, United States - 15_EM | ecosystem: Host-associated > Plants > Roots > Unclassified | place... | reverse complement strand
TTCTGTGCGAAAATGGCGCTGTGAGAGAATAACACGTGTCAGTACACGGTTCTCATGTCATGGGAGTGCGGCAGACAACCCGTGCGGAGCCGACCGGCATCCAACCCCTGATGTTGTCGGAGGGTACCACGGTGAGAAAGGAACTTACTCGCAGGCGCCCGGGAGCTTCATGATGCAGTGCCAAATGAATTTTGCGTTCCAGTTGGCAAGAGGCGTAGCGAGGGTGGACAAGAGGCGTTTGACGTCGCGTTCGCGGGCGTTGATGAGGGCGGTGAGGGAGTCGTGGTCAACGGGCGGGGGAGCGGGCTTGCCGTCATGCTTATTTTGGTTCTGGAGGGCGGTCACGTCGATGACTCCGCCGCCGCTGAGAGCCTGTGCCTGGTCTGCCGCAGGGACAGTCACTGCGGGCGCCAGCTGTTTAGGCACACTGACGGCCACGTTGTCGTCGCCGAAGGCAGCTCGTTCTGCAGTGTCGGTAGGGGTGTTGTACTGTTGGTGAGTCACACTGTCGTGGCCGAAACCCTGTCCATAGAGGGCGGGTGCAGGACGGTCGGTGTTGTGGACGGCGGGAGCATTGGGGATTTGTTGGGCACAATAGTAACTATCAACAGGAATGTCTTCGCCATATGCAACTTGCGCTTTATCTGGAACATCCGGGTGTGTGGGTGAGCATGCAAAGAAACTGGGAAAAAACGACGGACAGGTGAGGGAAGCAGAGGGCATTTCGTAATATCGAGACTGGTCGTAAAACATCCTCCCGGATGGGCTATTGGAGGGGTGCTGCTGGGCGCGGGATGCCTCCACGGAGGGATCCCTTTGGGCGATGGCTGCGATGGAGGGCGGAATGGGGGGATTTGAGGGAATGTGGGCACAAACTTGTCCCGGACACGCTGGGAATGCCCCTCGTATGTCCCTCTGGCCCCAAGCAACTGCAATGCAAGTAGCGAGTTGAGGGTGAGGTAGTGTGGGGCTAAGTCCTGCTTTCCCAGCCTCAGGCGGAGAGGCAATTCGGGCCTTGCGACTTCGGGCCTTGCGGTCCTCGCTTCGCATGTGAATACAGATCTATACTGATACAGCATACAGCGCACAGCAGCACACACGTCTAAGCGAGCGGCCCCTATCGCCCACCCTCTGCGTCCTCACCCCCACCCCCACCTCCGTCCCGCAACACCAGCAGATTGTTCTTCAGCAGCGGATCCAGCGACTCCAGCTCGGCCTTGATCGCACTCTTCGCAAGCCCATCCAGCTCTTTCACCAGTGATGCTATCACTTTCTGTGTCATATCGTCAGCCCACGGCGCGGGTCTGACCCACACACCCACCCACTCAGTCGCCGGCTTACTCACCTTACAACGTGCATCGATCCCTTTGAGCGCTTCCACATCCTTGCTCAGAGACGTACTCGGTCCGTTGAATACCCCTGGGGCCGATACGTTTATCGATGCAGATACCCCGGCGGCCAGTTGCCAGAGTCCCTGCTCGGGCGTTTCCTCGTACTGTAACCCAGAAGGCCACAGCGAGCTTAATCCAGGGTAGGGTGTTATCACGCCAAGTGGTCCAAACATCTGTGGCGGTCCTGCCGCAGAAGGCACGGCTGGATGCGAAGTGAGATACGGCCCAGGTGTCTGCGCACCCGAACGTTCGCCGCTTGCCACATAAGAAATTGAGGGGCCGAGGTTCCGCTGTATCTTCTGATACGTCTCGGAAAGTATATCGCACAGCGAGATGAGAGTCTGGCAGTAGTCGAGCCGAAAGGGCTGGAAACGTCGCCCCGTGTTGTAAGTCACGAGATGAACAAGGATACTTGTGTTGTCGTACTGACCACGGTAGGCATCAACAAGAATCCGTCGCCGCCGTCATAGTATGCTCCTCCGAATTCGCCTCCACCTGTCCGCTTCGATTTGCCTTGATATGTCCGGAATATGTTTCGCCGCTTCGTCTGCGTGATTGTTAGGTCCCACTCAACGGCCTGGCTGGCCTCGCTCACTGACCTTGCCCGGCTTGACAGTTTCGTCCAAGAATGAATCGTAGTCGGATAAGACCGACCCGAGCGCCTTCAGATACTCGCCTGAAGGATTAATATCTAATATGCTCGCCAGTGACATTGCAAGGATGGCAAATCCGTACGCCCTGTACAAGAGAGAATGAGCTCCAGAAATCTGCTTCATTTTACTCAAAAGGCAGCGCACCGTTTTGAGTGACTGGATTTATTCATAGCATCTGATATGGTCTCCCTAGTGAGGTGGATTGTATTGAACCAATGCATTTTGCTAGTAGTCACTGCGTGAGCTCGAAGATTGTCTTGGACAATATGCCACCGAGATGTCATGAAGGACTCACCCTTCATGCGTACTTCGAAGGTACGTGAGTGTCATTATACGTTTGTTAATAGTATCGCGCCATAATTCAAGCGTTCCGACCCCAGTACCGATAGGAGCAGGGGCGTGTCCCTCAGAATACGCGGACGCGCTCTGAGCGTCCCACTCGCGCATTGTAGGCGTCACACTCATGCCAGGCGAGGTCATTCCGTCAGGAGAGTGTGCGGTTGTGGAAGACTGGGGGGCAGCGGGAGCGATGAAACCGCCCACCGCGACGGGTGCTGGGTAATTGGCGAGCGTGCCGGTCGACGCCATTGGGTTTGTCGACGCCGAGGAGGGGCTCCTGAAGCTGAGCAGAGCACTCGCAGACGACTTACGGCGCATTTGAGGACGGTCCTGATGAATGCAAAACGATGAAGACAGTCTAGTCAGGCTTCCCCCGACCTATGGTCTGAGAGACACGAAGAACTCGCCATATTGATGCCCTAGTCCTTCCTTGTCCAGGTTGGAGAGGCAGTTCGAACGAAAGTACAGCGGTGGCCACGATTCGATTTATTTGGCTCCGACTCGTAAAACCAGTCTTGGCCCCAAAGGAATACGAACTTCATTGGTGGGTGCATGTGACTACTACTTCCGAATAGCTTCGTGGACTGGCTGCCATCCTTGGAAGGGACCAGTACTGGCCGCGCAAATCCAACATCGAGATCTGTTCAAGGTTTCGACCACAGAACTATTTTCACCAGCGTGTTATATCAATGCAAGTGGGCTGACCCACCAAGTCTCAAGCGAACTACGATCTTTTTTTCGTCTAGTGAATAATTCCCGAGACAATACTTGCCTTTTGGTGAATGAGCATCTTCCTTCCCAAATTGGAGCCTGAGGTTGAGGGAACCCCGCAATAGGAGGCTTATATATACATAAACGAAAGCCAGAACGTTCGAGAGTAATAACACCGAGGTCGTACAGCAAGCCTCGCCGACAATCGCGCGGGTCGAGCCCAAAATAGGATACATGTACTCGGTGTGACCAGAGAATTCATATCCCGACACAAATCCCTATTGCTCAGGCCAGACTGAAGGTGCAATGCCCCTGGCCTGAGGGTGATTCGTCGAGGGTTAGTCCTGAATGGGCCAGGTACACTCCGTGAATCTCACATACAGTACTTAATATCCCGAAGAGTATTTTTTGCTTCGTGAGCTCTTTCGTTTGCCTTGATTCCAATAATTCCAATATCCAGCGCCAACTAAATTCCTCAACACAAAATTGCAGGATATGACCGGGTTCATATATATACCATGCAGTATATTTCAGGAGTGGCTTGGCTTGGACGTCCCCATATTTGGGAAAGAAGGACATGACGAATGTGTGGATATTTGCACGCGGTGGCGTTAGGAATCGTGGTTCGCCTTACGCCGTTGTGTACCATTTCCCGATTCGTACGCTCACGCAGTCCAGTTGCCGGTTCGATCTGTTATTCCGGTATTCGTGTAAACATAGTGACTGCTCAAATACGAATACAACAAAGGAGGTTTTCTTCGGCTATGATTTCTCGTCTCATAATTTAGGTAGGCGGAACGGATGTGCTCGATCATCGACGAGGACCTTTGGGAGACGCGCGAGAGGGTGATTGTGTTCCAGAACGAGAAGACAGTTGGTATGCATCACAGGATGACTGGGGTGCTACTTTAGTGAATTCGAGCTAGAATTTGTAGGGCGCGCCTATGCCAACACTAGCCGATCTGAGGAATGACATTACATTTCATAGAACATCCGCCGTGACTGTGTCCCTGGTTGTTCAATCTCTAAATATAAGTTCAGGGTTCCCTGGTAAATGCTTTGTGTTCGATGATCCGTAAGAAAATGCAGCAGGGCCATGTTCACCCGTGCATGATCCAACGCCGAGAGCGCAATTAATTCGGAGTACCCACAGTTACTACGTTTAGAAGAAGCGCCAGCGCCGTTACCTCTCGTGAAATGAGATGGACATAGTCCACCAGGATGTGAGATGCGGAAAAGTGATGACGACGTGTGATGCGGAGAGTGGTGGTTGCGATGGCCGCTGTGAACTCGAGTGGTGGTAGGTAACGTGAAGCATGAGAGAACCGCGTATCGTCCGTAAGGGCTGCGAAATTAATGGAGGCTGTGCGGCATTCAAAATTTTCGGAAATTTTATAGCGCTGTACTCATCAGTAGGCATATACGACCAGAACATGAACATGTACGTACTAAGCGGATCACGCTTCATCCTACGAGGCTGCAAGCCTCGCTCAGGCTCAGTCCGGCCTCGCTGCGCTCCAGAGGCCCTCAATCGCTGGCTCCGATGGACTATTGTGTCATACTCTCTACTTTGTATTCCTTCGCTTCTTCTCTTGTAGACGTCATTACCTGTTTATCCCCATTATAAAGGGCAATCCTTCTGCAGGTGAAAACAATTGATCTTAGCCCTCTACCTTACTCTGAAGTTGTCCTTTACGCGCTTTTCAGCTCGTTTCAGTCATCTCTGACGCTTCTTGTCATCTTTGTGACTCGGTGACTCGGCGGACGGCATGCCCACTGTCGCGTAGCGACCTTCTCTATCAACGGACCGCCATATACCTATTGATCCTTGTGACTCAGTATCTCAGTGGACGGCCATTCACTTACTCATTCGCTCTAGCGACCAACCCACCATTCGCTCGCCCTCCAGCTGACGTCAGGCTCACCACACATTATGCACTACGAGCCATCACCTCATCTATCTATTCTACTACCTACAGACGGACCCTCAATTCCTACCGTTGCTCAAGGCCAAAGCAACGGCACTTGTCGCTGTGCTAGTTGAGATGGGTGAGGGTGAGGCGGTACGTCGACATGGATGCACCAGTTTCCTCAAGGCCTACTCCATCTTGACCAGTATGTTGGGCCAATGGGTCGACATGCCCTCTGGGTGAGGTTGACAAAGGTGTAATTGGCGAAACGGTGCGTCAAAACGTCATAGTGCACATCGCACATGCGTCAAGAAGTGTTGCATCGGGGCTGAGGTGCCAGAGCAGATGACAAAGATGGTAGTTAAAACGTTTCCTGCATTTCCAGTCTTCACTCATTACATGGTCCGCTACTTTCTAGCTAACGTCATGCGCTGCAAGTTCAATACTTCAGGATATTGATGAGATGGAAAGTTGATCGACGATGTCTGGAGGACCTGGTTTCGAGGGAGCGACGGATTGTCACTTGGTCTATCTGAGAATATGTCAGAGAAAACACACTGTCTCCATGCCCCTCTAGAGGATTACCAACTGCGGCACCAGACTCAGCATCCCAGATTCTAATGGTGCCGTCATCAGATCCAGAGATGATGCGCCGCCCATCAGGAGAGTAAGCAACCGACCATACCCCCCTAGTGTGTCCCTTCAGAGGGTCTCCGACAGTAATGCCAGCGCTGGCGTCCCAAATTCGTATGGTCTCGTCATCGGAACCAGAAATGATGCGCTGCCCAATCGGGGGAGTAGACCACGGAATTCACACCTCCGGTATGCCCCACCAGAGGCTGTCCAACTGCACCGCCAGTCTCAGTATCCTAAATTCGAATAGTTGTGTCATCGGATCCAGAGACGATGTACCGGCCATCGGAAGAGCATGCCAGAGACCACACACTGTCTCCATGTCCCTCGAGAGGCTTGCCAACTGCAGCACCAGTCTCAGCATCCCAGATTCTAATAGTGTTGTCCCTAGATCCAGAGATGATGTGCCGTCCATCGTAAGAATAGGCGACAAAGTACTCTTCGTGACTGTGCCCCTCTGGAGGCTTTCCAACTGCAGCACCAGTCGCAGCATCCCATATTTTAATGGTCGCGTCGCCAGATCCAGATATGATGTGCCGTCCATTGGGAGAGTAGGCAACGGACCACACCCAACCTGTATGCCCCTCCAGCGGCTCGCCCACTGCTAAACCAGTCTCAACATCCCGGATCCTAATGGTCTTGTCATCAGACCCAGAGATGATATGCAGCCCATTGGGAGAGCAAGCGACGAAATTCACCCCGGAAAAATGTCCTTCCAGAATCTTGTGGACCGGGGAACTTGCATCAGCACCCCAGATTCGAATCGTATTGTCAATAGATGCAGAGATAATGTACCGCCCATCCGGAGAGTAAGTGACGGACCGCACACAGTCCTTGTGCCCTTCTAGAGGGCTACCAACTGCGGCACCAGTCTCGGCATCCCAGATTCGAATAGAGCTGTCACCGGACCCTGAGACAATGCGCCGCCCATCAGGAGAGCAAGCAATGGACATCACACCTCCAGTATGCCCTTCTAGAGGCTTGCTGACTACCACACCTGTCTCGGCATCCCAGATTCGAATTGTCTTGTCATCAGATCCAGAGGTGATGTGCCGCCCATCGGAGGAATAGGCGACGGACCACACACTGTCACTGTGCCCTTCTAGAGGGTTGCCGACTGCAGCACCAGTCTGGGCATCCCAGACTCGAATTGTTGTATCATCAGATCCAGAGACGATGTACTGCCCATTGGGAGAGTAAGCGACGGACCCAGTATGTCCTTTGAGAGATTCACCAACCACTGTCCCAGTCTCAACATCCCAAATTCGAAGGGTCTCATCATAAGATCCAGTGACAACGTGGTTCCCACTAGGGGAATAGTATGTGCATTTGACGCTATCAGTGTGTCCAGTCCATGTCGATGGCGGCGCAGGCCATAACTGCACTTTCCCCCTTTGCATATCAATGGTTTTGGTAAACCTTGTGCTGAATATGGTTGATAAATGCGACTCTGAGGGTAGGAAGAGTCCTGTTGATATATAGGTGTGTGGAGCGCTGATGGAAGCAGGGGTGTGGAAGGTAATGACGAAACGACAAACGTCCTGGATTTTCTCGAGGAGGTTTGAATCGGCATCCTGCAGCGAATTAGGACCAACTTGGCGGGCAGATCAATCATCAGTACTCACTTTGAGCCAGGACATCACTCTTCGAAGGCTTGGAGCGCCAATCGGGACCATAGCCCATATCACGCAAACTCGAGTATAAAACTGTGTTCATTTTTGCTCTACAGTACATATAGACCCAATGTAATGGCCAGCAGTTGAAGAGGGAAGCTTGCAGTGGAACTGTGTAGGCGGTGCGGGTGCTTTCCGCTACTACCATATTGAGAATGCTGACGGTGTTTTGGGGGGATGGTCGTCGTCTTTGCAAAGCGACGGTACCCCCTCTGAGGGGGTAAAAGCCTATCTCTCAGACTTCATGTCACTGCGGTGGTAGGGGTGGTCTTCGATTGTCCCTCTCCGTGCGGCTGAGCGGTTGATGTAGTAGGTCTATGGTTATGAGAACTCGCATGAATTCTCTGGGGAGGCCGCGGTGCCTTGGAATGGCCGTGCGTGTCTGATTGGACGCGCGCGTGCTGGGTACCGAGGGGTTTAGAACCTCCTAATCGGGACTGGGTAGCAGCGAGTTGCTTCCCATACCCATTGTACCGTTCATAGTCCTCACAAGCAGACGGGATTTGCGCCAGCATGGAATTTCCGCGCTCACGCTGCGAGTTTTGATAATATATTCCAATGCTTCGGGGGGTAAAGCGGGCATAAACCGAAGTCGGAAGTGATAATCTGACGGGTATTCGACCATACGGGTTGCCTGTGTAGTCAATTCGTCATGAGCGAGACAACAGGCCACCGAGACTACAACTAGCAATCGAGAATCGCGTAACCTTTCTTATTCCATCTATTTCTACCTCCTTGATCTTCCTTTGCACCTAGAAGAGGCGGAAATTCAATTTCCACAATCAACGGTCGTTCCGTTTGCGACTCGCCTCATCCGCAATTCGCTCTCCTCCCCAATCAATACCGTCATAAGTCGCCGAATCGCGATTAGTTTGCACCACAACTACGACGGGCTCGATGCCCTCCTCGCCCGTGCTTTCCTGCAGAATTTCTCCCTTGCGAGGCGCGCAGGCAGCTAGGTGGTCTGGATTACCCCACATCCCATGGAAAGCTACCAGGAGATGAACTTCCTTCATATACTCGAGAAACGGAAAAGCAGCGGACGCCATGGAGTTCAAGTTCCGCGCCCATCGGGACAACCATAGCCGCGGTGGCCGCAGCAAACATGATGACAAGCAAGCCAAATTAAACCCTTTGTCCAGTCTTAACGGAACACACGGGCGATCAAGTCCTAAAGGAGCTGTTGTAAGGAGCACTCCAGTCACCCGCTGAAATTCAGCGTTATTGTGCACAAATTGTGCTTTTAGGATACTGGAGTAAAGTTCGTATAGAGATTCTAAGCCGGTCCCGGCTGAGTCTTGCAACGCTGCGTTCAAAGCCTTCTTGGGGTTCTCACAACGCTCAAGAGCAAGAGCGAGAGTCTTGATGAGGATGAAGAGACCATTCGCCCGAGAGAGGACTTTGTTGAAGTCCGATTCTTCGGGCCATGGCGTGGGTAGATGCCACTTTGTGACCACAAAATCGAGCTGGCTTCGGGCGAAGGTCCGCAAATCAGCACTGGCACCTCGATCTGTGGCCAAGTCATATCGTAAATACGATGACTGGGTGAGAGTGCCGAAGAAATGTAGGATATCGACTTCGATTCTGCTGGTGATGATGATCTTGAGCCACGGAGCTCGTGCGGCTGCATCAATCAGGACCTTCAGGGTACCTGGGCGACTTCGAAGGTCACCACACTCGTCAAATGCGTCAATGACAAAGGCGAGAGTGTGCTCTGGGTGGTGAGGAAGAGAGCGGGTGAAATCAAGAGAGCGGCTTTCATCGACTCTGGAGTTAGGTTTGGGTCGACTCCTATGAAACTGACAAGCGCCCTATCGACCCGATGGTCTGCTCTTGTATAAGGGCATTCAAAGCCCAGAGATAATGAATGGGCAAAAGGCGACACACCAGGAAATCCCAGTAGTCCACACATACCCAATGTCTTCAACTGCGACACCCGATGGGCGGTATATCCTCTCTGGATCCTATGATAAAACCATCCGAATCTGGGATGCCGAAACCGGTGGTGCAGTTGGACAGCCCCTAGAGGGGCACACAGGCACTGTGTATTCTGTGGCTTACTCCCCAGATGGGCAGCGCATCATTTCTGGTTCCGATGACGAGACAATACAAATTTGGGACGCCAATACTGGTGTTGCTGTGGGAGATCCTCTAAAGGGACACACTAGGACAGTACGTTCCGTTGCTTGCTCTCCTGATGGGCGGCACATCATTTCTGGATCTGACGACATGAGCATTCAAATATGGCATGGCATGGCCGGTGGTGCACCTGGAAAGGCTCTAGAGCGGCATACTGGTAATTTGAAGCCTACCCCCTACTCTCCTGATGGCCAGCTCATGGTCTCTGCATCCGTCGACAAGACCACCTATGCGTCAAACTCATTTTCACATCCTCCCATACAGCACCCCTCCTCTTGTACCCCAATGTATCCTCATTTCTATGCACAACCCGACTCCAATGGTTGGGCCAGAGACTCGGAGGGTGGGTTACTATATTGGGTACCCCCAGACTGCCGTGCAGGGCTTCATTCACATGCTCTCTTGACAATCCCCCTGACATCTAATATTCGATCTGTTTCACTTGATTTCGCAGACTTTGCGTTTGGAACCTCTTGGGTCCAAACTTTCCAAAGTCCACAGCCCTAGAGTTTCTTGCTCAGGACTATTGCTTGTTCCTTGGTGTATTAGTTTTTTTTAGCTTCAGTCCCTTCTCATCAAGCCTCTCATATCATACTTACGCATCTGACAAGATCTCCTCCATGTATCTGGTCAGATATACACTTTCCCTAAGAGTTTTCCCCTACTCGACAATTGAGAGCCATAGCTTTGCAATGAAGTATATCTAAGGAATGTGCGTATGGTGCGTATGGTCTTGTCACTGGCGTACATGCAATGCCAAATCCTCCATTTGTTGGACTTGTTCTAAAGGCTACAATGATTCCTGTGGTAGCTGCCACCCCACAGCAGAGTTGTCAAGTGTCTGGTATCAGAATCGGCTAGGTTATTGGGTAATTATACCCACCATTATATTTCCATACCCTGCTACCTTGATCGAACTGTGAGTTGAAGCACTCATATTCAATATGGAGGCCATTAATTGCATCTTTGTCACAACTGCCGCGTTTACCACGGCGATCGCTTTGCTGATACATAATTTGATGACTCCGGGAGGGGAAAAGTTAGCCAGGGAGTCAACCTGGTCTCGGCCAGTCTAACAGCAGAGCGCGACTGGTAAGGGTGAGGAATCATCGACCCAGCAGACAGGGATCAGTTGAACATCATGGTATATTTGACAGAGTACATGTATCCTATTTTGGGCTCGACCCGCGCGATTGTCGGCCAGGCCTGCCGAGGGCGTAGTTTACGACCTCGGTGTTATTAGTCTCAGACATTCTGGCTTTCGTGTATGTGTATATAAGCCTCCTATTGCTGTCTATCGAAAAAAGTGGGGGGGGGGTGCTTTCAACCTCAGGCTCATTTTCCGTCATGGTAGGCAGAGAGGAAGGACCAGTTGAAGCTATCCGTTCTCCCCACACTTGTGGTCCCCTGCGTAACCAGCGCTGTCAGGACGTGGGTGGGACCAGAATGTTGAGCGTTGATTCAATGCTTGTTTGGTTTATTGTGTCAGGCCCATCTTGTTTGGTTTTGTCTACCTCGTTGGTTAGCGTCCGCTGCCCCCGAGGTAAAGTTGTCTTTCATTCCGTAGTGCCACATACTCATATATACCTGTAGTCTCACTCGATATTGTAACAGGTATATATAATACCTGTTGGTTAGCGTCCGCTGCCCCCGAGTCTCACTCGATATTGTAACACTCTGTGGAAAGCGATACCGGTACCCTGCACCGGTGCAGTGCAGGCACTCGGTATTCACCCAGTGCCTCACTGGGTGAAAAATCACCTGCGTCAGGTACTGGTGTGCCACCATGCCAGGCACTGG
>Ga0307513_10011066_pt1 | contig 11250 bp, 13 predicted proteins | sample 15_EM_MG_FD_202174 | JGI IMG/M metagenome (GOLD analysis project Ga0307513, IMG submission 202174) | Populus trichocarpa ectomycorrhiza microbial communities from riparian zone in the Pacific Northwest, United States - 15_EM | ecosystem: Host-associated > Plants > Roots > Unclassified | place... | reverse complement strand
TGTAACTCGATGGTAGTCGAATAACCAGAATAGCCTCTCGAAAGTTGTCCTCATAGCTCCTTGCCCAGGCCTGGTAAACAAAGCGCGGGACTTTGGACCTTATCTCTCGCGAGATGCTGCAATGACCTCAGAAGACGAGTTTGATACCTTACCATTTCCGGACATTTCCGACGACCAGTGGGACAAACTAGAGAATCCACTTGTTCGCGGTTCGCGTTTGCCACCACCGTCCTCATCCACCCGTGGCGGGAGCATTTCCCTGGGGAGATCAGCGGAGGAGGTTGCGCAAGACGGAGGTAACGAACAACCAACAATTGGAACACAGAGTACCTTTTCGGAGTTTTTTGAATCGTTCACGGAGAGCCAGCAGGCGTTTCTGGACCTGTTACTTGCCTCCTCCCAACCACCAGCTCAAGCACCACCGGAACCTTGTCATTCCTCAGAAGCGAGTTCAGATTTTGACATCGAGGATGATATGAACATGCTGCATACACGCAAATCCCTCATGCAATTGTTCCGTCCCGCTGGCACTCTATCAGTTACAGACTTGGTACACCCAATCTGGTGAGCTACATGTTTTTCTGGGCATGCGATACCTTGTACGCAGAATCTCATTTGTCACCGTAGGTGTCAGTTGAAGGCCGAGTACGATCTGCGCGGTCAGAAAGATCGCGGTGAAGAGAAACGGAAGGAAATATTCGTCACAGCACACAACAAGCGAATTACCATTAACAAGGAGGTGTCAAAGAAGACGGCTGAGCTCTCAAGAAAAGGCAGAGTCAGTATCCTCCGATACAAACATGTTATTGGTCCATGACGTCTCCTCTCAAGGTAGTTCATAAAGCATTGGAAAAGGAGATACGGCCGGTGGAGATTCCAGTTGTTCTCAAGACACGCGAGGACGGCTGGGGTATCAGGTAATCATACTCAAATTGATATAGAATCCACCCTCATACCCGACAGGATCATTGATATGCTGGCAAACCTGCGTGCACTTCAAACATTGGGTAAATGTCGCGAACTCGCCGTCTTTGACTTTGTTGATGGGATACTGGTCCACGGGGTTATCGTACGTCCGGATCTGCTACTCTATTCTGAACTCATATAATATTCACATAGGATGAAGTCAATTGTGTTCCATTTCCTCAACCAAGATCAATCCTTCCTTCGTCGAAAAAGCGAAAGCGGGGGTCTGGCTCCGATCCACAACAAACTGCGATGACCTTCTCCTCTCCATCGGAAAAGCACTCTCGGAGAGCCGTGGGGGCAGCCGGATCCACGCTCGACAGACTCACATTCGGGACGTCGCAGAAGATGCGGACGCATGGATTCTATCTCATAGACACCAAAACACGACATTCTCAGACCATACCCGCAGAGGCTGACAGGCTTCCTGCTGTGATACAGCTCAGCCTTTATAAACGGCTTTTCGATCGCCTTACCTCAACGGAAACGGATGATGGGCTTTGGGACAAAATGTTCAAGCACGAAGGCCTCAAGACCTACCAACCTTTCAGCGAGGCCTTTGTAGTGCAATCCCTTATGATCATCGAAACCAACGACTTGGGCCACTTGCCAGGCATCTTAGAAGCGAGGTGTCTTGGGGAATTGGTCGCGGTGTGGAGGAAAACGGTCGAAGACTTGGGCATAGCCAACGTCGGTAGCGAGGATGAATTGACAATTGTGTATCGCAAGAATGAAACAACGGTCAAAGCGAAGCGGGGGGCGAAGAAAAAAAAATTGAACAAGGCGAAGGGAAAGGGGAAAGGGAAGCTCAAACCTCTCCCTGTAGATGTAGATGACATGGAAGTTGATCAAGAAGGGGCTAGTAGCGCCGGTATGGACTGAGTATTCGTTATTGAACTGCGGTTAATGCCCTCTTCCAGCAACACCCCCTGTAAAACACCCGCCAACGAGTGAATCTGAATGCCCATCAGATGGAGACAGCGACATAATTGGCCAGAAGCGTTTTAAGTACAACGAACATCTTCTCGATGAGTACCTTCGGGCGGCTCTGAATTTTTGGAGGGGCATCCAGAAAGCTCAAGGAGTGGGAGTTGAGAATACGAGAAGATGCAAGTAAGTCCCATCCGGCTCAAGTCGCTCATAATTTGTGGATGCTGACTTGTGGAAGCTGGTGCGAGTACAAGGAGGGCTGCGAATGGCGAGAAGAAAAGGGCTTAGCGGCACTTAAAAGGACGCAGAAACCGTCGTCCAAACCTGTGCCAAACCCCTGAGTCCACGACCTCCGATGTAGGCTTCCATCCACACCATCCCTCGCACGAGGATGTTCTCATGCACCCTGTGCTGATGTGATACTAGACACTGAACCATGTTGTACTGTACAATTGCTCAAAGCTTGGCATGACGCCGTGCCTATCACCGAAGCGGTGCAGGTATTATGGGTGGCCTTATGTCATTCGGCTAGCATAAAATAAGTAAATAGTAAAGCGCGAGTAACTGGGGTTGTGCGGTTTGGTAAGCAAAGCGCAGCACCAAGGGTCGAGTGCTTGAATTCTACCGGTCCATTTAGTAGCAGAATTTCGGACCAGGCCATATCGGTCGAATAGTGTGGATGTCAGGCCGGTCTGTACGGACCAGTCCCTTCCTATCTCTTGATCCTAAGAAAGATTCAAACGAAGATGTCGGGCGATGGCGGGAAAGTAAACCGCATATAAATGGCTTGACCAAATTAGTAGTAAGCTTTATTGTCGCAAGGGCAAGTCCATGATAAGGTCATACCAAGCCGGATCCCAGGCAGGCTTCAACTGCGCGATGAAAGTGGGTGAAATATTCATCAGCAGTTCACAAATAAATTAGATCTAAAATAATTCTAGAGGCTGAAATATCCTAGTCCCTTCTAAATACAACAACTTCTGGTAATGGTAATACTAATATACATGCAAGGGTAACCCACTTCGCTTACTAAAGATTCATGTTCACCTACTTTGCTAGAGTGCCCGAATTGTAATTCCTTTGGAGTGCTCATTTCGCTGGGGAGGTTCTGATCGTGCTTGCCGAGTTACAAAAGCTAGGGACAGTCCGATTTAGACTTCTGTAAGGCATTCACCACCTCTCTGCCATTCTCGTTTCGATCGTCTAAGAGGCCTATGTCGGCACTTCTTGAACTTAACTTTCGAGGGTCGCGCGAATATCACGGTCAGACTGCGACAGCTGGGCAAACGAGAACGCGCAACGCCTATCCCTGTTTGAGCCCATACCTTTGCCCGGCCCCTCTGAGTTCATGGTCAAGGTGCAGCCGAACCTTGATCCCAACTGTTCAAACCGGGCCGACAGGCGGAAGGCACCAGGTAGCTCGTAGTAAGGCGTAGTGACAGGATACTCGATGCATGGGCGATCATGGGCGATGAGTATTCCGTGGGTAGCCGGAAAGAGTGTGTGGTGAGTTGTTGGCCGTTGAGATGATTGGTGAATTACATCATAAATCAGTGGTAGGCGATGCAGCTTGTTGTGCCGCTGATACGGCTGTTCTTCACCCCGGCCAAGGGTTTTTGATGACCTTGACGGTTCGAGAGTTGTAAACCAGCTCCCAGTCTGTCGGGTTTCAGGAGCGGAATCAAAGGAAGGAGTAATAATGCAAACGTCGGGCCGGTATGAGAGACCGTCCATCACCACCGCATGACCGTACGACCGTACGATTGATCGGATCTTGTGCTGGGCTTGGTTGGGCTTGGTTGGGTTTGCTGTGGCGGCGGCGGGTTAGACGCCGGGAGAGAGTAGATGGCCGTTTTTTGCGGGAGGCCGGGAGGATGGTGTCCGGGGCGTGTGGGGGTGTGTGGGTGGGCAGGGGTCGGGAGGGGACCGCTTTGTGTCGTCGAGGGTCGGTGTTGGTCGGGTCGAGGTTGCCGGTGACCCACGCGGTAGTTGAGAGTGAGAACAAAGCCCTGTTTTGTTCCACCACTCTTGACCTTACCACCACCATCCCATCCATCCACCTACCCTCGCCCTCGCAGTCGTCTCTCTGTCCCCTCGTCTCGCAGCACTACTAGATTCGCGTTATTTCTTATGGCTCTCCTCTACTCAGCAGCCTCTATTCATTATTACCCCGTCCGCCGTCAGCAACAGCTCCCCCACCCAGCCGCCGTCCCAGTCGTCATCCATGGGACCACCTACTACTGTCAGTATCCTCCTTTTCCCTACTCTCTTCCCTCGCAGTCGCTGACTAAATTTCTCCCTCGCTAGCTAACCCCTCGCCAGTGGCTCCTGCTGATCCAGTCTACCTGAGCCCCGCTCAGTCGCCTCGCCCGGTTGCTTCCTCTTTCGCATACAACTACTCTAGTTCGAATATCATTCATGCAAAATCCAAAAATCAGGGTATCTACTCCCCCGGGGACCGCAACAGGCGCAGCTGGTCCAAGCAAAGCAGCCGCCCACCACGTATGTTCAACCGCGGGCCCCTGAACAACACGACAAATGGTAAACATCCTCACTTCATGTCCTGTCTGCTATTCCATCGGCCCCCGAGTCTCACTGATCCTGCTGCGGTTGCGGCAGAGTGCGGCCATCTTTTTTGGGCGCAAAAGAGAAGCGCCCAGTCTCATACTCTCATCTTTGAATAAGGGAGGGTGACGTTCACGACGTTGATGAGCCCCTGAGTTGGCTTCCCGAAATTAAAGCAAGCCTGACGGCTTTCTGCTCGGTCTGGCTCGCGCCTTGGTCTTCATCACTGCTTCTTTTCTTGCTCCACATTTCGCACATTCTCCATCAAACCTGACATGTCACCTTTCTCCTCTCCAGTTGCCTTCGAAAAGCCGTATGCCACAGTCCCCAAGCCCGAAGCGAACAGCGCCCTGCCCAAGACCCCAGCTCCTAATGCTGCCATGGACAAGTCGAACAATAATCCGCGCAACGCTGCGGTGAACCGTGTTCCTGTTCAACCTCCCCGAGATCCTAACAACACCGTCGCTCGTTTTCATCAAGAAGGTGATGCCGCCATGACCGACCCATCGGCGCGCCCCTCTCACCCAAACCCCGTCGAGAACACCGCCTCACTCAAGGCAGTATTCCAGAGCACCAAGAGCACTAAAACCGAAATCCCCGCACCCGAACCTCTTGTTTCCACCTTCCTTCGTAACTTCCTCGGCCGCCCGCTCCCGTTCAACATTCACGATAATGCAGAGGCCGATTATGTTGCTCATCTCATTAGTATTCTATCCGACCCTCGCTCTCCTGCGGCCAAGCTGCTCATTGATTGGTCTCCGGCCTTCGTCCTCCGTCTCCAGCAATTCATGCTCGTGCGTTCCCAGGGTGCGGCCGTCGAAGAGATTGCTAAGCAAGCCAAGGAGCGTTGTGCTAGCTACATGATTGCCTGCAAGGAAGGGGCCAACCCCGCCAGCGGTAGAGCTTGGCTCGCCGCTCGGGAGCTCAAAAAGCCTCAGCCTCGCTTGCACAAGCACGTCCTCCTCGAGCAACACAGGAAAAAACTCGGTTGCATCAGTTCCCGTGATTTCGTCGACATGCTCGTCTAAATCACTCTTACAATACCCCGTCTCACTTACTCTCACCGGAATCTTGCGGCACGCTCTCTATTCATACCATCACCATTTCGGAGGGATTCAACGTTACTGCGTCTTGCACCTCAAGAGTTTACCATGTCATGACCCCGACTCACTGCACTGTTCCTGTGACATGTGTGTATTGTTGTTCCAAAAGATAACATTAACATCCGCGCACCCCATCCTAACCCCACATCCCCTTGTACTTCCTGGTGACATACACTACCACTCATCATCCTCCTGTCTGTGTTATTTTGTATTTGTGGTGATGTGTCTTGGGATTGTCTTCCGACCCACCACATACCCGCATCACACTGATGTCCGAGTTCTTGGACACTCCTCTCCCCATTTGTTTGTTGTGTATTTTTTTTTACTATAGCTTTGTGCAATACCACACCAGTTAAGCGTTCCCTCTTCGGGCAATCGCGCGGTTTTAGTTGTGTGCTTGTTGAGGGCCCGTGCGGCCAGGTAAGGGAGTGGCCGGGTAGGGGTAGGATAGTGGAGCTGACAAATGAAAACTGCTGGTGGGACGTCCTCCATCCAATGACTTCGCCCCTGCGTTCGCATTGCCTCCACTCGCCGCAGTACCACACAACTGCGAGTTCCTGAGCCGATGGGATAGACGAGGGGGGGGACGATTTGTCAATCATAGTAATGTGGGGTTCCACTAATTAGGGATAGTTAATATGGGGAGGATGCCATGTGATCACTCTGTGCTGTACTAGTCATGGTGGGCGTCGCGTGGGTGTTTGAATCGAGATGAGTCGGCACTGGAATGATAACGAGGAACGAGGTCGGAGGGTACCCAGGTGAGCGTGATTGGCCTGTAGTCGAAAAGGATCGCCCTGAAGCCCCCCTAAACGGTCACGCGGGTCTACGACCTCCAGTGGGCCGTGGCGACGTGCCGGGGAGGCTTTGTGCGCGGACGAAGAGTGTGGGATTAAGTAATTGAGATAGAGCGTGTAGGTGTTCCACGCCGGACTGAATCGGTGAGCCTGATACGTGCGGAAATTATTTCGACGCGGTGAGGCACCCATACGACTGAAGAGCTTACGGAATCGCACGGTGGTCCTTGATATATAAGAGCCTGCACTCGATGGTTGTCCCTAGCTAGGTAGGTGATCGCTCAGCACTCGAGCAAGGACGCCGTCCTGTGGAAATGGAATTTGGGTACTCTTTGAGAGTGCCACATACTACCATAGCCTCGTCTCTTCCGTACGCCTACCGTTATAGTGCTGGCATGTCTACGAGCACTAGTACTAACAAGTGGAGCAGACGTTTGGGAAACGCGCTGGTCATGGAGTTGTGGCATCCAAGGTATCGAAATGGGGGGGATTTGTCTTTGTACTACAGAGACTCTTAGGTTCTTGCTACAAGGCGAGGAATGTTGAATCCCCACCAGGGGGTAATACTCCCCATAGACTGCAGCCAGTTCGTCGCTGTACTAATCATAAATGCCTAGAGAACCAAATGCATTCACAAATATGGTTCTCGATCCAAGGCAAGGATATCTTCTCCCCACAAACGGGGATATTTATTTTTGGATGTCTTAGACTTATGAAGGCTGCGGCCACTCAACGAGTTCACACTAACGTCCTCAATGGTTGCTAATCACTATGTAACTCGTACCGCTGAGCGCACATGTAGAACTCATATTTGTATTTCCTGAACCACCACCTTGAACCTTGATCTTGTCGATGTCGCGTGCCCCACCGTTTCCAACATCGAGTCGTTCTGGGCAGCGGGCGAATGGGTCACCGTATAATGCTACACAACCATTGGCACCGAATCGCCCGCCCAATGCGCTGAATACGCGCGCGGGAGGTAGCGCAACGGACTTTCCAGCCCGGCCGATGCGCTCAGAGCTCCGCCAGAGAGAACCCGCAGACAGCTATGGATTACCACCATCACTGCGTCCCGGTGCAACCACCGAGGCGGGTAGTATAAGTCGCGATAGCGTCGGCACAACGTTCTCAGAGCCCCCCGCGCGTCGGCAGCCCAGAATGCAGGTCGACCTTGCCCCATCGCGACGAGCAACAGACGACGGGGATACAGGCCTGTCGCCTGGTGGGGAGAGGGCGCTCGATACCGTCATGCGCACCTTCCAGGGTGCCGCTGCTGCGGGCAACCGGCGCAGGGCTACGGAGGATGGCGGCATGGGGGAAATCGACTACGAGCGTGAGGAGGCGGAAAAGCGGAGGAAGGAGCGTGAACGCGCGGATCGCGAGCGTCGAGACCGGATGCGAGCACGGGAGGCTCGCGAGGCTCAGCAGCAGCGCGGCAATCGACGCAAGGGCGCTGGAGATATCGATGGTGAGTCCCATGGAGGTTTGTGAAATGCCACGATCGGCTGTGCTCATAGCGCCACAAGCGGTCCTTGATGAAATCCAGGGTGAATGGGAGTGGGTCACCAAGCCAGACGTATGACAATCAGTCTCCCAATACACCGTTGTGAGATTGATTTCGTTCCAGTTCAACCCCGTTGAGGATGCACTATCATTATTGGACAATAATTCGCAAGGCAAGGATATGGCCTCGTTCAGCAGGACGAAGATCAAGCTCGAACGTGCCCTGAAGGGCACAATAGAACGTAAGTAATTATACCACCACTCCCTCATGTCCTTATGACGCCGAGTACAGAGCACAGTCAAACCTTTGCTGCGGCCCTTCCTCACCATGCCTCCGTCCTCGCTTCCCTCAATGCTGCACAGAAACAAATAGCCGAGACCAAGGCGAAGTTGCTAGACACCTCTGAGTCTTTTGACAATAAACGATCTGATCTGGTACAGCTTTGGCAGCGAAGTCAAGCACTGGACGAGATGATGAAGATATTGGATGAGATGTGAGCCTTCGTTTTGTCACAAAGCTGCATCTAAATTGCCTTAAGAGATCACCTGAAATCGATTCCGGATGCGTTGGAGTCTCTCATTTCAGAGAAGAAGCTACTACAGGCATCGGTCGTACTCCTTCGCGGACTCAAAATGATTGGCAAGTCGGATATGCAAGAGATTGGTGCTTTGGCGGACCTTAGGGCGTATATGACTGGCCAAGAGACGGTATGCAGTCGGCGAATTCCTGCAACCTTTCACTCATCGACCGCATAGACCTTAAGGGAAATCCTTGTAGACGAGCTTCAATCGCATATTTGGCTTAAGACTTTTTGGTGTGATAGCCGGTGGGCGGCTTACACCGCTGGCCAGCAGCAATGTGTGTCTCGCATGATGTTCACTCACTATTCGTCCTCACACCCTGTCCACAGTGCCAACAGTAGAATTTGACGAGGATAAGAACCAAACTATTGAGACACAAGGATCCACGAAATCCCACCTCTCGCGGTTCCTTTTCAACCTTACAATGAAGCCCAATGACGCTCCAGTGGAGGCGTCAGGAGGCCACATGATGCCAATTACTGCATTACCGCTACCAAACCCTAATTCGGATTCTTCACGAAACCCTGAAAGCGACTCTTTCACATACATGGAGATGCTCCTCGAAAGTTTGGCAGTCCTGGGTAAACTGGGAAGCGGACTGGACACGATCGCCCAGCGACTGCCCATCGAAATCTACTCGTTGGTCGCGGCCACCATCGACGAAGTCAACGACCGGACCGAATTCAGCAAGCGACTGGCCAACGTATCCGCCGCCGCCGCGGTTGTAGGCCCTGCGCAAGCTGCTTCTGCATATATCTACGTCCACGGAAAGCCAAAGCACCCTTTGACTACTGGACGTGGGCTCGAGTTGGAAAGAGTGGAGATGGCCGTGTCGCTCAGGTTGGCTGCACTTGAGTCTAGTGCAAAAGAAGCGGACCATGAAGTTCTAAAAGATTTGTTTTGGACTCTCTACTCCAAGCTCGATGCAGTCATGCAAAGCTTGCGCGTGGTTTATGAGGTCGCAAATCGGATTGGTGCTGTGAGTGGTGGCCTGGATCTCTGGCTGGTTGCAGCTGATTTATTTGATTTCTATATGCAGAGAAGAGACTTTAGAGATTCTTCAGGGGCAAAACCTGGCTCTATCTTCCCACTCAACGAACTCTGGATACCCGTACAGTCTGAGGTGAGCTCCACCGTTGCCAATCCTTGGCTTCTCTTGCTCACACCGGTTGTAGCTGCGAACCTTATTGTTACATTACTTGAGCCCAGAGGAAAATGGCGTAGCCTCCGGGCGTAATCCTCTACCTTCGGTCAACGACGTCCTGCGTGATGGTCGTGTCGTACGAGAGAAAGGCCGAGTTCGTCTTCAGACTATTCCTTTTGTTTAATTTTCTGATCGTTATCAGTCGATTTTTCGCTTCGGAGGTGCCGACAACAAGCTCGCAACTCGAACGCTCAAGCCTCAAGAAGACGAGCTGAATCGGCTATTGAAGGACACTGTCCCCGGTTTAGTGAGTGGTTCGACGACAGATCCGGCCCAGCAAAGTACTCTCGCGCTAGCCATCGACGAACGATTCGCCAGTGCCGTACAACACCGGCTTATAGTCTCACCCGACGCATTCCATGTACCCGTGGTCTTCCATCCCACACTAGTTTTCCTAGAGCGGACGACGGAGGTCTTTCCTTCAGAGATTCGGCTGGTGGACAGAATCCGCGCTTCTAGCGGGTTTCTTGAAGAGTTTGTCCTCAAGATATACCTTCCGTTACTCGAGGAGAAAGTGCAAGGGCTGTTCTTCAAAGCTGTCACGGGTAAGTTGAATGCCTTGGGACGATCCCGCTGGAATTAACGTGTTGTACAGGTCCAGCGGCCTTCCTTGCTGACCCAGCATCTAAGAAGCTATCATCTCATCCGCTTGTGAGGGCTAGTACAGAGCTGATGTCGCTCATCAACTCGCTTTGCGCTATGCAACGGACGACACCATTTCATCGGGACAACTACTCGAGGCTCATCTTAAGTATCGTCATGCAATTCTACCAGCGGTGCAGCGACCGATTTATGGAGCTCGTCTCGACTCTCAGGGAGGAGAATGTTCGGTCGCCAAATGAACAGCATGTCGCTGTGGCAGCGAAATGGGCCCAACGTCCCGAGGTGGCGGCATGTGTTTCTGCCCTGTGGTCAACCCCAGTAAGAGATAAGAGAACTTGGGTGGCTCTCTTTGACATCGAGAGCTCTTCATAGGCGTCAGATGTCGCAATGAATAGGAAGATCTGTCGGCAAGAGACTCGGGTTGAGTTGAACTTCCTCACGACAGACACTGTGACGAAAGAGGACCTGGTCCCCTCGAAGAACTTGAAGAGCCTCGGAAACTTGTATCTCAGTCTGGTCAGTCCACCATCTTGCCGCGAAGGCTGGAGTAAACATTGATGTGTATAACCAGAAATGGATCATGCAACGATTAACAGATATGAAGACACTGGTCGAAGATCCCCTGTCACCTGTACAACCAGACACTGCCGTCCCATTATTAACGACAATGTCTCCTCATTTTCCTGCTCTCCCACCTCCTGTCCCAAATGACGAAGAACTCAAGCTTGCGTTGACTAAAAATATGTCCATGTGCGTCCGGTGGTAGTCTGCTTTGTGTTATGCTGACGTTAGGATGTAGGCGATTTGACGCCTTGATGAGGACGTATGAACAACTTGCCGAATACGTTCTCGCAAGCTTGCGGATCGACACTCGGTGTCGTACCATACATTTCCTTGACCTTGCCATGCGAAGGGTAAGCCTTGTTGCGTTGTTCTTTCTCGTTTCTCACCTAGGTTGCAGGGTAACTACCGCATCGATCGTGCGGCTGGAGAACCT
>Ga0307513_10011065_pt1 | contig 11250 bp, 5 predicted proteins | sample 15_EM_MG_FD_202174 | JGI IMG/M metagenome (GOLD analysis project Ga0307513, IMG submission 202174) | Populus trichocarpa ectomycorrhiza microbial communities from riparian zone in the Pacific Northwest, United States - 15_EM | ecosystem: Host-associated > Plants > Roots > Unclassified | place... | reverse complement strand
GATTTACGCTATGGGTCTAATCTACAAACCTTCAAAGTGGATCATACCCGTTGCAATGCCAATTTTGTATGTAAAATGGCACTTTTTCACTGACTCAAAACTTTAGAACTCCATAACTTTTCCAATTCTTCACCAAATTCATTAAGAGTTGTTTAGGAGTAGGAGAAAGGTATTGTAACTATATATGAGAAATTAGGTTGGAAAATGCTTTGTGGTTTATGAGCTACAAGTAGCTAAAAATCGCTGTTTTTGGTGTAAAAAGCCCATTTCACCAACACTTTTGCGGAGGTACTGTACAAAACCCTCTCGCTCTGTGAGGGAACTTAATCTGTCAGCACTTTCCATAGCATAGACACCGACGGCGAGAGAGAGAGAGAGAGAGTATTACACGATATCAAATTTTATAGTACGGGATGCCTTTTTCTTTCTTCCTGTGTTACAGCTGTAATCTACCCTGTTGTATATATTGTGCCTTAACAAAATTAACCGTACAGTACATCAACGGACAGGAAAAATTCCGGCGCACTCCCCCACCAACCCCACTATCATGAAAAAAAAAAAAAGATATATAGTGTAAATGCATACCGTAAAAACTAAAATAAACGAAAAATGTGCTATGTCGTTGGACTTGCCTCTTCTGGTAAGGTCTGGTGTTTTTTTGCTTTTATACCTCTTTCAGAGCGGCTGAACAGCTCTTTTTTTGCAGTGTTTTTCGCCCCTTTTCCAAAGTAGGGAATTCTGGACTACATAGCACATTTTTCGTTTATTTTAGTTTTTACGGTAGTAGAATACATTGTAGGAATTAATATTTGATCCAATATCCTTAAGTTGTGTTGAAAATGCGGGGTGGTGAGTTCAATAATCTTTCATTACACTGTAAAAGGTATCACCGCCAATCTAGGCGGTGAGGAGAGTTGGATTGCCTTGGGTCGTTTGTGTGCGGTTAATTTTGTTAAGGCACAATACTATACTGCGCAGCCAGGGCATAGTATTGTTTGAGCACGAATCCCATGGAGATGGCAAGACTCTCCTACTAGGCTAGGGCGATATTATGGGATCGTGACACCCGATAGGATCGCACAGAATACCCCGAGAAAGGGGAAAATCAAAAGAAATTATCGCGGGCGAAAAGGTGGTTAGGGCGGGATGAAATGTCCATTCTAACTCACTCGTAGGTCGGTATTATGCAGCGCTATGGGCCTTTCAATCACTCCCGGAATGTCGGCTAGTATACTCGTGCCCATAGAGTGGGAGCTAATTTCACTGTCGGAGGAATCCTTACTGTGCTAATTTTCCTTCATGAGGAGGAGCCAGAGAGGGTGGACGGCTTACAAACCACACCTTCGAGATCATAACTGGGGAGGCGGTGTAGAGGCATGGACTTCATTAAGCTATGTCCGTAATGAACAATGAATGTGCATAGAGGATCTAGGACCTGTGGATAATAGTAAAAGGAAACACAACTGAGACCACACTATCCTATCTCAATACAATGGAAACACATCAACCAACCCCAAAGCCTAGATTTCAAATAGCAATTGGTGGGTCCCGCCTACATAGGGGAATACGTGTGGAGTAATTGGATGGGTATGTGATTTGTGCATCCTCGCAAACGACCCCCCTGCGGCCAAAGGGAAAGGGTTTAATCAGAGTTTCCGTGGCGGGCTTATTCCGGATGGAAAGTAAGGGCGGCGGCTACTACAAGAGGGCACCTCAAACAAGAGAAGGTGGTAGGAAGGGGAGGAGGCGGGGTAGGAGTGATGGGGGCGGGCATCTTTTATCGCCGTCCTCGGGGAAATGGCACATAGGTTATCCGTGGTCGGGAGTGGTGAGGAAAATGATGCTTCCACGACCTTATGCCACGTTAGGAGTCGGAGGTGCTAGGGGCTGGAGTAACGCTATCACTCCCGCGTGGCCATAATAAGTAGCCCACCAGAGAGGCGTTTGGCCGTCATCATCTGGCTTGTTGGGGTTCACGTCGTCTCGTCCGAGTAGCATTTTCACGACTCCCTCGTGCCCCATCCCAGCGGCACACAGGAGCGGCGTTTTGCCGCAGATATCTGGTGCGTCGGGGTCTATGTCGTCCCGTCCAAGTAGCATCTTCACCACTCCCTCATGGCCACGAGAAGCGGCACCCCTGAGCGGTGTTCGGTTGAACCTATCCGGTTTGTTGGGGCTGACGTCGTCCCGTCCTAGTAGTATTTCCACCACTCCCTCGTGCCCATTATCAGCAGCACACAGGAGAGGTGTTCGGTCGAGCTTATCCTGTTTGTCAGGGCTAACGTCGTCCCGTCCGAGTAGTGTCTTCACCACTCTCTCATGCCCATTCTCAGCAGCACATAGGAGCGGTGTTCGGTTGATCTTATCCGGTTTGTCGGGGTTGACGCCCTCCCGCCTGAGTAGCATTTCCACCACTCCCTCGTGCCCGTTCTTAGCAGCACACCAGAGTGGTGTTCGGCTGTCGATATCCGGCATGTCGGGGTTGACGCCATCCCGCCTGAGCAGTGTCTTCACCACTCTCTCATGCCCATTCTCAGCAGCACATAGGAGCGGTGTTCGGTTGATCTTATCCGGTTTGTCGGGGTTGACGCCCCCCCGCCTGAGTAGCATTTCCACCACTCCCGCGTGCCCGTTCTCAGCAGCAAACAAGAGTGGTGTCCGTTTGCACCAACCCGGTTTGTCTGGGTTGACGCCTTCCTGTCCGAGCAGTGTTTTCACCACTCCTTCGTGCCCATTCTCAGCAGCACACATGAGCGGTGTTCGTTTGCCCACACCCGGCTTGTCTTGGTTGGCATCGTCCCGTCCGAGGAGTATTTTCACTACTCCTTCGTGCCCATTGAAAGCAGCCCACATCAGAGGTGCACTACCTGTGCAGTCTGTTTGGTTGATATCATAGTCTTCCGCCTCTACTAAACTAGCCACAATCTCAACAATCCCGAAGAAGGATGCACAGTGTAGACCACTGAACAGGGAAGGCCTATTGGGGCTATCAAGGAAGAAGCGCGATTTCGGTGCCTCCAGAAGGATTTCCGTGGAGATATGGTTGTCATAGTCATCAAATAGCTTCAGTGCAAGCTGTTTCGCACAATCCGAAAACTCTCTTTTTGCGTGTATTCCCCAATATAGAGAAGAATATTCCAGAAAGGGTGTGCTTCGGAGATCGGGAGAGGGGCTAGTCGAGAGAACCTTGACCCGATGGGAATTTAGATAACTCAAGCAGGTCTCTGCCATTGTCGAGTGAGCTCTGCCAAAAAGCTGGGGATGAGCCCGGAGGTACTCCTGAAGAGTGAGATGGATTAGCCGGACCGTGGAACCCTCCTTGTCTACGGTAACAAGTCCTTGACAACAGGTGAGCAATGTTCCTATTGAAGGGACATTATCGCCATCGAGATCCGGCGATCCTATTTCGACTCCTAGGGCGTGACATAGTTCGTCGATCTTCAAGGGCCGCTCCGAGTGAGATATCCACATCAACGCGGCCATGCCGAGCCTCGATTTCTCCTCGCCCTGTCCGGTTATCCGACCTAATGTCTCACCATAAACACCCCCCAATCCTAAGCCGTCAGTGATTGCGTTGAGCTTTTGTCGCCTGCGACTTATCGTGGTTTCCCGTAGAATCGCATCGATGTTTAACGAAACTAGCAAGAATCTAGATGTGTGTATGTCAGCACATAACTTGAGGTAGCTTATCCGGGGTCGTTGCTTCTACGTACATTTCGGAAATATCTTGGGGAATTTTCTTCAGGATTTCTGCCTTTAGGCTACTGTCCATCGCGTCCGGTGTCGTGTCTTCGTCCAGTCTGGCACGAAGATAATTAATGATATCGAGTCTCTTGGGAGTGATGCATATGGTCGTTACTCTTCCGGAAAGACGCTTCCTGACCTCAGCCTGGATGTGCGGTCTTCCTGTTACGAACACCCGGGTGCCTGGAGACCTTTGTAGAACCTCATTAAGCGAACGAAGAAGTTTGACTCGATATCTCGCCGCACATTCATCTAGAGCATCGATGCATATGAATGTGGGCTTTTTAGAAGCGGTAGTCTGCAGCATCTTCACAATATCGGTAAGCTGCGGTCCTTGTCCATCGATCACGTTTTTGTGTTCTTCATATGCTTGCGCTATTTCCTCGGGTATCTCTTCCAGCCCACTCACGACCTGTTTAAGCAGAGCACCTAGCATACTCGCGGGTGACTGCTCCTTCTGGGCTGCAAAGTCAAAGTAAAAGCATGCAACCGCGGCTTTTCGGCCTCTTGCCTGATGGCACAACCAGTCTATCACTAATGAACTAATACCATGGCTGGTCAGCACTTGCCCTTTTTCTTCCCTCTCCCGAGGTTCGTCCTCGTTACCTAATAAAAGTCTTTCCGACTCCCGGGTTCCCATAGCAAAACAACACTGTGTTATCCGATTCACCTCCTCCACTGCCCGCGTTCCAGGCTCTAAACACCTCTGTTTGCAAGAGCCATTCCCCCAACTTTTCAACCCGCTGGCCTTGAATATCCTGATGCCGTAACTTTGGGTTGAGTGGGGATAGCCATGCTAGGATATTAGATCGGTTATCGGCCACGATAAAGTTACTAACAGTGGTGTTCAAAGAGTTGATGTTATTACTGAATGATTGGGACATTTTCTGCATTTTACTGAGGAGATTGTAGATGACGGATGATGTGGATGGCGGATGATGGAGTCGGCCGACTATTAGCCCCGGAAATCCTCGAGGCTGAAGAAATGCGGGGATCATTGTGGAACCCGACCGATACCTCGGGATCGTCAAATCGCTCCCCCCACAACCAGGCAACACAATTCCAGTACTCTGCCCATGCGACAGGAAATCTCACACATCCCCAATCGCTCTCCTGCCAGCGAACACTGGATATGTACAATCTTGACGGCAAAAAAGACTCACCCTTCCATACAAAAGGCCCATTTTCAAAAGATGTCTACTTGCCACCGTAACATTGGAAAAAGCAGGGGATTTTATAGGCGGTACAGTTTGGCATGCATCGGGGTTCACATGGTTGGGGACCAGGCAACAGAAAAGTCCTATTAATTCTGAGCAAAGTCCCCAAGAAAATGTTGGTGAAAACACCTTTTTGCACCAAAACTTGCCATGTTTGGCCAACACCCACCTGGAATTTCATCAAATAATACTCACAACTTAGCTAATCATATTCACCTTCCCTGCAGCTTTTTCTTGACACCACTTACGTCAATTTACTCTATGCGGCTAAGCTACCAGTCTTCAAAGGTGACCACACCCGTTGCAATGCCGGTTTTGTATCTAAAATGATTCTTTTCAGCGTACTCAAAACTTTAGGACTACATAACTTTTGCAATTTTTTACCAAATTTATTGAGAGTTGTGTATGAGCTGCAGAAGAGCATTGTAGCTGTATACAAGAAGTTGGGTTGAAAAATTCTCTGCGGTCCATAGGCTACGGGCAGCTAAAAATCGATGTTTTTGGTGTAAAAAGCCCATTTTACTGACACTTTTGCTGAGTTGCTTTTATCGCTACTCTCTCCTTGTTGTTTTTATTACCGCATCACAAATTGTCACTCGTCTTGTCTTAATTTGGAGTGTTGGAGCATCCTTTTATATCTGGTATGGTCGGCCGTTAGCTGGCGATGAGGTGGCCAACGTGGCAAGTGAGGCCGCATGAACCTAGGGAAGCGGCGGCTGGTAGTTCTTGAGTGTACAAATGTTCAGGAACCTCCGCGGTTTCGTTCTGAATCAATACGGTCGTTACAACATAGAGGATTTGAACTGTAAATCACATAAGATACCATATTAATGCAACACAATCAAATATGGCACAGTAACCTCCCATAGCCCCGCTAGACATTATTAACCAGACTTGCATGAAAAGTATTTTCGATACAAATCGAGGCGTAAGAGAGGGGACTCCACTCAAGGCGTCTAGGCGAGGAAAAGAGACCCCAATTTTTGGTTTTAGCCACACTGCCAACCCCCGGCTTCGCTGACAAATACTGTGCATCCAACTCTCTTCTCCCTCCTAGCGCCGTATGCAATGCCCCTCACATGCTAACTAAAGCTTCATCTTTAAGTGTAGTCTAAAAGCTACCTAATCTGTAGGTAGCAATATAAAATCCGCCCCCTCTATGAGGGAACTTGCTCTATCCGCACTTTCTGCGCGATAGACGCCTACTGAGAGAGGGTATTACACGGTATTAAATTTCATACCGTATTAACTCGAATAAGAGAGCGGTGTGCTATGTAGTCAAGAATTCCCTTCCTTGGGAAAGGGGCGAAAATCACAGCAAAACAAGGGAGGTGGAAAAAACAAAAAATGCCAGACCTTACCAGAGGGGGCAATTCCAACGACGTAGCACGCCGCTCTCTTATTCGAGTTAATACGGTAGTGCGGGGTGCCGTTTCTCGGTGTTGTACTTTACAGCTGTAATTTGCCTTGTTGCATAAATACTATACGGTGCCGTAATGCGCCCTATTTTTGGACACTAATGCCCTAGAGGTATCATAGCAAGAATTTCTCCTATCTATTAGGAGTGATTGTATGGGCCCGTGGCACCCTATCAGAGAATTTCACGGGGTACCCTGAGAACTGCAAAATTAAAGGAAATTGTCGCGGGCAAAACATGGTTAGTGCGGGATGGTATATCCATCCCAACTAGCTCGCAAGTCGGCATCGCAGGGCTACGGGCCGTTCAATCACACCCGGCGAGTCGGGGAGGATATCCGTGTTTATGGAGTGGGGGTTGATCTCACTGTTGGAAGGGTCTTAACTGTACTGATGTTCTTTCACAAAGAAGAACCAGAGGGGGTAGACGGCCTACAAACCACACCTTCGAGATCAGGGGCAACAGTATGAAAGCATGATCCTCACTAAACTAAAGTAAAACTAAAGATTATCTGCTTGGAAGGGGGATAGATAGCGGAGGAGAAAGTCTTGATCTTGATTCTATCGTCGCACTCAGGAGGGGAACTAGTGTCCTTAAATACATAGCTCAGAAAACTTCTACATTCTAACTTCTTCCTTTCCTAGACCCCCTTTCCCCACGATAGCATTCGTTGCGTCTCTTCTCCCTCTGCCCAACCTCTTCGCGCCGATTCTCTCCATTTCCTCTGTTTCACCTCTCTTCCATTCCTAACGCTTCTTCTTCCCTTCCCTTCCCTTCCATTCTTGCTCCCTTCTTCAATGCGCACCCAGCTCCTACTTCGTTCTCCGTTTTCCAGATTATTCGTGTTTGTCCTTTATGCGAGAAGTGATGAATTCCAGAGATGTAGTCGTAGTTCTTGCGATGTCCAGATTCTGCTATCAATCAAAGCGCCGGTGGTTCACAATATAAACCACCTTGATAATGAGAACTCACCACTCCCATACCTCAGTTAGCAGCTTGCACTCCGGTCGCTTTCACGAGCGTCAGGAATTACTGGTGCTTCGAATTTTTTGTTCTCTATATTTGCATCTAAACAACCCTGACAGCACGCCTGAGGGAGAAAAAAAGGAATTGGGGAAAAAATGAATGAATAATAAATGTGCACAGAGGATATAGAACCTGAAACTAATAATAAAAAGGAACACGACGGAGACCGCACTATCCTATCTCAATAAAATACTATAGAAATACCCCCAGCGACTCCAAAGTCTAGATTACAAGCAGAAATTAGTAAATTTCGACTGTACAGGAGAATGCGTGTGGAGTAATTGGATGGGTATGTGATCTGTGCATCCCCATCGCAAATAATTTTCAGCAACGAAAGGGAAAGTATTTGATTAGAGCCTCCGTGGTGGGCTTGCCCCGGAAGGAAAGGAAAGGGGGATATTACTGCAAGGCGGTGTCTCGGCCCGGGGAAGGAGGCAGGGGAGGGGGGGACGAGGTAGGAGGTGATGGGGGGGCGTGTTTATGACGGTCCTTGGAGAAATGGCACATAGGTTATCCGTAGTCGGGAACGGTGAGGCAAGCGATGGCTCGATAACCTTATGCCGTGCTGGGAGTCGGAGGTGCCGGCGGCTCTAGCAACACCCTCACTCCCACTCGGCCACGCCTAGTAGCCCACCAGAGAGGCGTCCGGCCGCCGCCATCCGGCATGTTGGGGTTCACGTCGTCCCGTCCGAGTAGCATTTCTACCACTCCCTCGTGCCCTATTATAGTAGCACACAAGAGTGGCGTTTGGCCGTAGATATCCGGTTTGTCGGGGTCGATGTCGTCCCGTCCGAGTAGCATTTCCACAATCCCCTCGTGCCCTGTTATAGAAGCGCACAAGAGTGGTGTTTGGCCGTAGATATCAGGCTTGTTCGGGTTGATGTCCTCCCGTCCGAGTAGTATTTTCACTACTCCCTCGTTCCCATTAAAAGCAGCACACCAGAGCGGTGTTTCGCCATTGTTATCTGGCCTGTTGGGGTTGACGTCGCCCCACCCGAGCAGCATTTTCACTACTCCCTCGTGCTTATTCAGAGCAGCCCACCAGAGCGGTGTTCGGCCGTCGCTATCTGGTTCGTCGGGGTTGGCGTCCTCCTGTCCGAGTAGCATTTTCACCACTCCCTCGTGGCCATTCTCGGCAGCCCACCAGAGCCGTGTATGGTCGTACTCATTGGGATCGCCGGGGCTCACGTCGTTCCGCCCGGGTAACATATTCACTCCATCGCGCCCTCTCGCGGTAGCCCACAAGAGCAGTGTTCGGTCGTAATTATCTAGTTTGTCGAGGTTCACACCGTCCCTTCCGAATAGTATTTTCATCACTCCCTCATGCCTATTCTTAGCAGCACACCAGAGCGGTGTTTTGCCATTGCTATCTGGCTTGTTAGGGTTGACGTCGTCCCGTCTGAGTAGGATTTTCACCACTCCCTCGTGCCCTCTCGAAGCAGCACGCCAGAGCGGTGTTTGACCGGAAATGTCCGGCATGCCGGGGTTCACGTCATCCCGTCCGAGCAGTATTTTGACCACTCTCTCACTCCCATTCTCACCAGCACATAAGAGCGGTGTATCGCCATTGTTATCTGGTTTGTCGGGGTTGATATCGTCCCGCCCGAGCAGCAATTTCACCACTCCCTCGTGCCCATTCTTAGCAGCACCCCAGAGTGGCGTTCGGCCGTTGATATCAGGTTTGTTGGGGTTGATGTCGTCCCGTCCGAGCAGTATTTTCACCACTCCCTCATGACCATAATAAGCAGCGCTCGAGAGCGGTGTTCGGCCGTAGATACACCATTTGTCTGGGCTGACGTCGCCCTGTCCGAGTAGTGTTTTCACCACTCCCTCATGCCCATTCTCAGCAGCACACAAGAGCGGTGTATCGCCATTGTTATCTGGTTTGTCGGGGTTGATATCGTCCCGCCCGAGCAGCAATTTCACCACTCCCTCGTGCCCATTCTCAGCAGCGCCCCAGAGTGGTGTTCCGCCACTGATATCTGGTTTGTCGGGGTTGACGTCGTCCCGTCTAAGTAGAATTTTCACCACTCTCTCGTGCCCATTCTCAGCAGCACCCCAGAGCGGTGTCCGGCCGTTGATATCCAGGCTGTCGGGGTTCACGTTGCCCTGTCCGAGTAGTATTTTCACCACTCCCTCTTGGCCATAAAAAGCAGCACTCCAGAGCAGCGTTCGGCCGTAGATACCCCGCTTGTCGGGGCTGATGCCGCCCCATCCAAGTAGTATTTTCAACACTCCCTCGTGCCCATTCTCAACAGCACGCAGGAGCGGTGTTCGGCCATTGATATCTGGTCTGTCGGGGTTAACGTCTCCCCGCCCGAGTAGCATTTCTACCACCCCCTCGTGCCCATTCTCAGCAGCACACAAGAGCGGTGTTCGGCCGTTGATATCCGGTCTGTCGGGTTTGACATCATCTAGTCCGAGTAGTATTTTTACAACACCTTCGTGCCCATTGAAAGCAGCCCATGTCAGAGGCGCACTACCTGTGCAGTCTGTTTGATTGATATCACAGTCTTCCGCTGTTACTAAGCCAGCCACAATCCCAACAATCCCGAAGAAGGATGCACAGTGTAGACCACTAAACAGGGAAGGCTTATTGAAATTAAGACGGAAGAAAGGCGATTTCCCTGCCTTTAGAAGGATCTCCGTGGAGATATGGTTGTCATAGTCATCAAATAGCTTCAGTGCAAGCTGTTTCGCACAATCTGAAAGCTCTCTTTTCGCGTGTATTCCCCAATATAGAGAAGAATATTCCAGAAAGGGTGCGCCCCGGAGATCAGGAGAGGGATTAGTCGAAAGAACCTTGACCTGACGAGAATTCAGATAACTTAGGCAGGTCTCTGTCATTACCGAGTGAGCTCTGCCAAAAGGTTGGGGGTGGGCCCGGAGGTACTCTTGAAGAGTAAAATGAATTAGCCGAACCGTGGAACCCTCCTTGTCTACGGTAACAAGTCCTTGACAACAAGTGAGCAATGTTCCTATTGAAGGGACATTATCGCCATCGAGATCCGGCGATCCTATTTCGACTCCTAGGGCGTGACATAGTTCGTCGACTTTCAAGGGCCGCTCCGAGTGAGATATCCACATCAACGTGGCCATGCCGAGCCTCGATTTTTCCTCGCCCTGTCTGGTTATCCGGCTTAACGTCTCGCCATAAACACCCTCCAATCCCGGGCCGTCGGTGGTTGCGCTGAGCTTTTGTCGCCTGCGCCTGATTGTGGTTTCCCGCAGGATCGCACCTATATTCAACGAGACTAGCAAAAATCTAGATATGTGTATGTCAGCACATAACTTGAGGTACCTTCTCCTGTGTTGTTGCTCCTACATACATTTCGGAAATATCTTGGGGAATTTTCTTCAGGATTTCTGCCTTCAGGCTACTGTCCATCGCGTCCGGTGTCGTGTCCTCGTCCAGTCTGGCACGAAGATAATTAATGATATCGTGTGTCTTGGGAGTGATGCGTATGGTCGTTACTCTTCCGGAAAGACACTTCTCGACCTCAGCCTGGATGTGCGGTCTCCCTGTTATGAATACCCGGGCGCTTGGAGACCTTTGTAGAACCTCATTAAGCGAACGAACAAGTTTGACTCGATATCTCGCCGCACATTCATCTAGAGCATCGATGCATATGAATGTGGGCTTTTTAGAAGCGGTAGTCTGCAGCATCTTCACAATATCGGCAAGCTGAGGTCCCCGCCCATCGATCACGTTCTTGTGCTCTTCATATGCTTGCGCTATTTCCTCGGGTATCTCTTCCAGCCCACTCACGACCTGTTTAAGCAGAGCACCTAGCATACTCGCGGGTGACTGCTCCTTCTGGGCTGCAAAGTCAAAGTAAAAGCATG
>Ga0307513_10011064_pt1 | contig 11250 bp, 13 predicted proteins | sample 15_EM_MG_FD_202174 | JGI IMG/M metagenome (GOLD analysis project Ga0307513, IMG submission 202174) | Populus trichocarpa ectomycorrhiza microbial communities from riparian zone in the Pacific Northwest, United States - 15_EM | ecosystem: Host-associated > Plants > Roots > Unclassified | place... | reverse complement strand
ATAAACTAGTTATCGAAAACGCGGCATTCGACGTCCTGGAAGATTTCTCTTGTTTACAAGGACACGGAAAAACATGAATGCTGTAAGCCCAGACAAGGAAAACCTTCAGAGCTGTCAGTTGGAAAAGAAAGAAGATATCAAGTTTGCATACCAAGTTATGACGTAGGAAAGATGCGAATTTCTTAAGTCCACGGTAGGTGCACGACCGATGGGAATTCCTTTCTTAAGCCTAATGTTAGCTTCCCCTGCGTGACCCTCTGTGAAAGTCAATTCGACGATAATAATAAAAAAAGAATAAAGGTTAGAGCTCACCAAAAATTTGCTCTATGAATACTGGCTGAACATCTGAGGCGTCCCCACCCGCAAAATCAGCCATTTTATCTACATCTATCCAATACCACTCTCCATGCTCGGGATCGTTGTCAGGAGTGAACACATTCCGAGGCTGGGATGTCCGCAGCATTCCTAGAATTTCGACTTCCCCATCTTCCCTTTCTGAAGTGAGAATATCGCGGGACACGAACCCTCGATCGACGAGGACTGTAGAACCGTTTTCGCGGATGAGTGGTGTGACGATATGGATACCATGAACGCCATCGCGAACTCGAGGGGTCAGTATCATGGTATGCGCATGGTCCCATTTCCCCTTAACCAGCACTCTGCGGAAAACAAACTCCGGTATCACTGAAAGACTGGTTGACCCGTATATTTTAGTCAAGCGAATGTCGATTGGAAGAAAATCGGCTGAACTTGATGTTGGGTGGGAGAGAGAGTGGTTGAAGCTGTAGCTTTTCTTCTAGTTCGTCAATTAAAGCTATTTTCCATTTGAGTCGTTTCAGTTGCCATGTTCCCAAGGCAAATGTGAAGATCGGCATAATTCCGAGCAATACCATTGTGGGCTTCATCCAAGGTTCACGACCAGCTTTGTAAACTGTTGGAACAGACGACTTTGTAGAACGAAACCATGATTGTCTTGGTGGAGAGCTGTGCAGACAGCGCCGCGTGGAAGAGAAGCCTGAGGAGAAGGTGCCCCGAAACATATCCGAAGGTAAGAGGCAAGTTTCGGTTCCCAAAGGCCTTGGCGTCTCTTTCAAACATAACCAAAGCAGGTCATTGCCTCATCGAAATCGGTCGTACAGGAGACATTGCTGCGTTCGACCAACAGCTGCGCTTCCACATCTCACATATAAGCGAAAGCGCGCTGCAAATCCTATCTACCCAGAACCAGGTCCCGAAAACATGTAAGTTACCTAAAACCTTTTGTGCTGTACTTGTCCCTAATCAATGTAATACGCCAGGTTTGGCGGCGCCCGTGGACGTCAAAACGTCGATATAGATGAGGAGATTCACTATCCGACACGTCCTGTTGATAAGGAGAAGGCCGAACAAGAGCTTGTAATAAATATCAAGAAGGCGACGAGTCCTGAAGAAACAGCACCGAAGCAGAAACATGTCCGGAGTTCGTCATTGCTCAACAATTTAGAGATAACTGTCTGATCGTCTCTCAGAATGCATCGTCTATACATGGGACTATCATTCTTCCATATCTTTTTGGAGTGGCCTGAGGGTTCAACCCATCCTTGCGGATGAGGTTCAGACATTTAAAGCTCTCATAACGGTTCACAAAGTTTTGCAGGAGGGTCATCCAATTGTACGTTTAATTCAAACCGTAACTCTTGTCCCATTCTGATGATATACAGACTCTTAAAGAAGCCCATGGTCAGACTGCATGGCTCGAGACTTGTGCCCGGACGGTTGGTGCAGACGGACAAAGAGGTAAGGAGGGATCTAGTTGTCTCGTTTCATACATTCACACCCTACAGGTTATGCACCTCTCATCAAAACATATGTCCAATTCATCCTTACAAAACTAAGATTCCATCGTCTTCGTCCGGAATTTAACGGCCTGTTTGAATATGAAGAATATGTCACCTTGAAAGGAATCGATGACCCCAACGAAGGGTTTGCCTTCCAATGCTTTCTATTCTTCCCGTAGACTCATATTTGCTTAGATATGAAACAATCTCCGACCTTATGGCGCTCCAAGACCAAATCGAATCTTTCCAGAAAACAGTGTTTTCCCACTTTGGCCATTCCACAAATAATGAATGTCGTATTTCTGCCTTGGTGCCCCTTGTTAAGGAAAGCTGGGGTATATACCGATTCATCACATCCATGCTTCGGGCCATGTTCAGAAGTGAGCCTTGTTATTTATTACTGCCACAATGCGTTGTCATCTTCATGCATTTTCTTCCAGGAACAAACGACCAAGATGTGCTGGAGCCACTACGAGAACGATATATTTCACAACACTATAATCTTCGAAAATTCTATTATGAATGCTCCAATCTGAAGTACTTGACAGGCCTCATCAACGTCCCAAAATTGGGTCATGTATGTTTCTCTATTTCTTAATCTGTACCCAAAGAGAATTGATGGGTTTGTAGGAACCGCCAAACCTGTTGGATAGTGGCGACGCCCCAGATTTACCAGCTCGCCCCAAGGCAGCGGCAAAATCGCCAACGCCGCCTCAAGCTGCACCTTCACCAAGCGCAGCAGAAATAGATGAACAGGCACGGATGTTGAAGCAGTACGAGGACAAGCAAGCAGCCATTCAAGCGCAGCGCGAAGCAGAAGAACGGCAACGCTTACAACTGGAGCAACAACAGCAGCAAGAATTCGAACAACGTCAACGTGAACAAGCCGAAGCCCAGAGGCAGGCCCAGGAGCAATTGATGCAACAGCAGATGATGTACAACAACCAAGCTGCCCAACAGCAAAGTGAACTTGAGCGGGAACTCCTTGCCATGCGAGGCCAATATGAACGCGATCAAATTTTCCTGGAGCAATATGATCGCGTACGTGATTTATCTACTCTTCCAGAGGTATTGATTCCAATGTATCAGGTAGCGGGTCAAAGCCCTCGAAGCTGAACTCAGTGGCGTCAACACCCACATTGGTTCCCAGCTGACGGCTAAAGATGATTTGATCAAGCAACTACAAGATCAAGTCACACTCTGGCGTAACAAATACGAGGCTCTTGCTAAACTCTACAGCCAACTTCGTACGGAACATTTGGACATGCTTTCTAAGTTTAAACAGATGCAACTCAAGGCAAACTCTGCTCAAGAAGCCGTCGACAGAATGGAACGAATGGAAAGAGACCTGAAGGCGAAGAACTTGGAGCTCGCCGACATGTTGAGGGAGCGTGATCGCGCCCGATTTGATATTGACCGGCAGAAGTCATCTCACAAGGAGGAAGTTGACCGCCTGCGCCGCGAGCTCAACTTTGCAAATGAGCGGGCGGAGGACTCTTCCCGTTCCAAGAACTCCGAGGTATCCACTGTCATGTCAAAATACAACAGACAGTTGTCAGAGCTTGAAGATTCCCTCCGCGTAAGACTCTCTCTATTAGGCATTCTCCTCTTCTTCATTTCTTCTTCAGGCAAAGCAATTGCAAATTGATGACCTACTCGTCAAGCTCAATAACGCTTCCGGAGATTTGGAGAGACTGAGAGACGAAAAAGATCAAGAAATTGAGATTCTTCAAGCTGGAATGGATAGCACTATCGAACAATTATCAGAAGCACAACAGGTATCCTTTTACTCAAGTTCTAACCCAGATAAGTTTCTAACTTTACTTCTTTTAAGAACCAGGGTTTGGTCGACGAAACGACGAATGCTCAGATTGACACCTTGATTCTGGACAACCGCAAGAAGCTCAATCAGATTATTGGTACCTTTGATTTATTTCAAGTAACCTTCATGGGCTTATGCCTTTTTTTTGTTCCAAGATTCCATCCTGCAAGCATGTGTTCACAAGGTCGACGATGCAATTTACGAGCTAGAGTCCCCAACACAAGCCGGTAATCTGAACTCAACGCCGGAATACACATTATCAATGATTGAGAAGTCATTGAATAATGCCACTGAATTTGCAACTATCTACAATCTCTATCTCGGGGGTGAAGTTGGTGGTGATCACGTCGAAGTTATCAAATCAGCCAACGAATTTGCCCAATCCCTCTCCGATGTTCTAATCAACACAAAGGGTATCACTCGCTTGGCTAGCGACGACGATGCCTCCGACAAAATTATAAACGTCGCAAAATCTGCGGGAGATGTTGGTTTGCGATTCTTCGAAAACCTTCAATCATACAAACTCGACCTTCTCCAACCCATGCAACGCAAGGAAGTTGCAATGCGAAATAACAGTCAGGCCCGTGCTTCTCTCACCAAATTATCTGAAGTTGTGGACGGGCTGATTCCGAAGGGCGCAAAAGCTGGTGCATTGGCGCGAGCGAATGGTAACATCGGCGATCTGGTGGAACAAGAAATGAACAGTGCTGCCCAGGCGATAGAAGCTGCAACAGAGCGGCTTCAACAACTCATGTCGCGTCCACGAGATTCGTCGCGTTATAGTGCTGTTGACCTTCAAGTCCATGATTCTATTCTCTCCGCCGCTATGGCCATCACAAGCGCCATTTCGCGCCTCATCAAAGCGGCGACAGATTCTCAACAGGAAATCGTCGCTCAAGGAAAAGGTTCAAGCTCAGTGCAACAGTTCTACAAGCGCAACAATCGGTGGACGGAAGGCCTTATCTCTGCGGCAAAAGCAGTAGCATTTGCTACTAATTTACTTATCGAGAGCGCTGATGGTGTCTTGTCCGGGACACATTCCCTTGAGCAACTCATCGTCGCCTCCAATGAAGTTGCTGCTGCCACCGCACAACTCGTCGCCGCCTCTCGCGTTAAGGCAAACCTGATGTCCAAGACACAGGAGCGTCTCGAACTTGCAGCGAAGGCAGTCACAGCCGCTTGCAAAGCTCTTGTCCGGCAGGTCAAGGCGGTCTCCGCAAGGCAAGCAGAAGAGGAGGATGTCGATTACAAGAGCATGGCTGTCTTGGAATTCAAGAAACAAGAGATGGAACAGCAAGTTGAAATTTTGAAGCTGGAGAAGGATCTTGGAGCCGCACGACACCGTTTGGGTGCTATGAGGCGCGCTGGATACCACACGGAGGAAACGGATTGAACAAGGTTTCGTTAATCGTCTGACGTCTATTATTTGCATCTTAATGAAAACGATAATCTTCCTAGGTATGAAAGTATGTGGTATAGCAGGTTATGTATAAGGAATGTCAACCATATAAAATGGCCATGATGTAAGGTTTAAGTAAATAAAGGAATAAAGGTCAAACGAAACAGAAAATGGGGCAGATAATATACAGGCAGTATGCCTTGAAGGCAAATAAGGTGCGAATGAAGTTGGCAATGAATTGGAAGCGTCGAATCTCGATGGTACAGAACGCAAGTGATTTTTAAAAATCCACAAATGACCATCGTCAGCGTCATGCCTCGCTTCGTATCGTATCAAAAGATTCCCTGGCTAGATCCAAAAAGCTTCCAGTGACCAGTTGGTCAACTTCGGACTCTGTTCCTTGATCCGAGTCATCGCTAATGTCCAGAAACGAGGGTTTCCGCGGGATTGATTGACGATGCAAGCTTTTCTCCACAGTAAGTTTCGATCGCATGGAACTTGATTTTTGGATTGAGACATGTGAAGGAAAGGGCGGGGGCGTTGGGTTCGGAGGGTCAGGTTCTGAGATTACTGCTGGCCGACGACGCCTTGGTGGTGGTGGCAGGCTTGTCATCTCTAAGGTTTGTGGAGACAGCGATGAGGAAGTTGGAGACGTCGTTTGCATAGAGCCTTCGTGGTGGTCGCCGACGGTGGATAGAATAGACAAAGGAGGGCTGTTAGGTCGCGATAAAGTGCTCGGCGGCTTTGCGGTAAAAGAGTTGGAGCTCATCCGTATTTGCATTTGCTTACTATTTGGTCGGGTAGCCGGTGGTGGGGGGGAGAGACCGACAGGCGAAAAGTCATGATTTTTGTCGTAGTCGGTAGCCATCGTCGATGTAGATAATATCGAGAAACCCCGACTCCTTGTAGAATATGCTGGCGAGTTTTCTACGCTCTCTTCAAGCCGAGCCAACTCTTCTCGGGACATTATCACCTGGGGGGTATACTCCGGGACTACTGGACTAGCTGGCATATGATCAGAAGCCTCGTCCCAAAAGGATGATGATGGCCTGGTTCCTTTCGGGCTTAAATAAGGCTTGTAAGGCCCCAGATGTGAGCCATGGTCTGAACGCAGACTAAAGGTAGATAGTGTGTCGTCGTCCCGGTTTGATGTTTGTTGCGATAAAGATAATTTACTGATGCTTGAGCCCGAGAATAGCCGCCTACGCCCAGATGTACACCCTTTTCGCGAATCGGAAGTTGGGGTCTGATTCCCACCAAACTCAGGGAGTGATGGGAAACTCGTAGCACTGGAAGGCCGGACAGATAAGGGGATGTGTGGGATGGGTAAACGAGGGCGGGCCAAATTACGCGGCTTGCGAAAGGTAGCTTCAGGGGACATTTTCGGTGTTGTGGATGGTGAAGTGTGGTTATTGCGCCGCGAAAGCGTTTGGTGTGAATTTGAGTTTTTGAGTGTACGAGGGGAACCAGGTGCAGTTTTTGACTCTTTTTGAGCTGGGCCTACGAGATTGTCTGGTTCATGTCGCCGTCGAGCCTGAGGACCCCTTTCTGAAATCCGCCGCTCGTGATCTTGAACCCCATAGGGCGCACCTGCACCCACAACATCGGCTGCTGTGGATGTCGTAGATCTAAAAGAAAGGGAAGAAGATAAGGCTGACTCGATTCGATAATCCGCGCCAGGACGTTGGTTTGCAGTTGGCTCGTCGGCCTGAGATGGTGGCGGAGGAAGACGCTGTGTCGGTGGGGCACTGGGTGGAGTTTGGAGTCGCGACACAGAAGCTTGGCGGATGATAACCTTGGGAGAGATTGGGCTGTCCTGAGAAATCGGAAAATTTGTGGACGAAGACTCGACAAAATTATTGGAGGATGGGGATGTATGTGACAATTTTCGCGAAGGTGGGCGGTCTTGGACAAAAAATCCAGCTTTTTGGGTCGACCCGCCATCCGTCAAACCCCTCGCACGCATTTTTGGCCGTGCGACAGCAGGATCTGGCTGACTACGGCGGTACACATAAGACGAGCCAAGGTTAGATGATGGGCTGACGGATGGCGAAACCGAATTTTGCCGGGCTAATGGTTCTGCGCGCTGGACCTGAAGACTACCAACAGATCTTCTATGTCACGGAAGTCAGATATATTCCGTGTGGCTGTGTAAAAATTAGCAGTTACGTACTTGTTGTGCAGGCGCCTGAATTCCGATGTTATCCTGGTAGATACCGGTGGTACAGGCAAAATCTCGATAGCATGAACATGAGAGTTGGAAGAAGAAGAGGCGTAGGAGACTCGATTGAAGGTGTCGGGTTTCTTGTGAAGAAAATCGGTTACAGATGGGTTTGAATAGGCCGACAAACGGTCGGGATCTGAGGGCACAGGGACTGCAATTACAGAACGACCGGCAAATGGATCCGCATCAGAGAGAGTGAGCAAGGACTGGCGTTTGAGATCTACAGGAGTACGGGGCTCGAAAGAATCGACTCTGGTCCGGGTGGAGGAAGGTTTGGAGGAGGTGTGAATTTTTACAACAGGGGGGACTGGAGGCGGGGGCTCCTGAATTGCAAGGGAAGGAGTGTATTTTTTGGACTTGAGGCCAATGGCAGAAGCGAACGAAGTGAATTTACCCGACGACTTGGGTTGCTGCTGCTGCTGCTTCTTATTTTCGAGAACATACCCCTGACGAAGATCCTTGGTGCTCGGCGACCTGGACAGCGACCACCAGGTGCGCACAGGCTGCTGCTCTGAGGGCGACAGTGCAGCGGCCGTGGCTGGCATATGGTGGAGGAGGGGAGAGAAGTCACGGACGCATGCACGCAGCCCTGATCACCCGGGCCTGTTTCCAAAGCAATCCTCCCATCAAATTGCATAGATGATATAACATAGGTATTCTATATATGTAGCTTCAGCCGAGCTCCGCCCACATATCTTCTGCATCCCTATCTCGCGCCGCTTGTGCTGCTCTCGGCATATCTGTAAATGCTTGTTCCTGTCCGCTTGCATCAAACAGCACCGAATTTCGCACAAGCGGTCGGTTTAACTCCGTATCTTCCTCGTCCTCACTCTCAAATTCCATGTCCGCAAATCCAGCTCGACGCGCAGCGTTAATATCAATTGGCTTTGGTCTCGAAAATATAGATTGTCCCGATCTGCCCAACTACTTTAGATTGAATGACAAAGCAGGGGTGCTGACTTACTGCCTCATCACAGATGCGAGTCGACCAAACTGAAGGACGTTCCGCGCCACGAGTAAGAGAGTATCAAAAACTTCTTCTTCTTTACTGCCTGCCCCGCATTTTGCGAAAGCAAGAACTAGCAGTGTGAGTGCACAGAACACTGTAAGAATGAGATCCACGGTGTTGAATGGTGATTTCCAGAATTGCTAAAATAAAGCGCTGTTACGTCGAATTTATCTCTTAAAAAGCAAGTTGCGCACCTTCCCGAGTGCGACCAAACGTATTCCTACTTCCAGAATCATGGCAGTGTTGATGATGACTTCCAAAATATAGAATGCGAGGCCAGGACACCCATCGGTCAAGCTCAAGATCACCGTTGTCACTGATAGCGCAGCCATGCTCAAATAGAGAAATATGTATGTCCTTGAGTGCACAAAGCGATTGGCGAGGCCCCGGGTGATCTCGCCACGCGTGAGGGCATATATCGAACGTGTAGCTCTGAAACCATCCCAATGAATTACAGTGTGAAGGGCAGAACGAAGCGCACTGACGCGACTGGTGGTTCATAGCTTTGTGAGGTAGGGGTTACTAAGGGATCACTTTCTTCTCCGTGTTCGAGGTCCCGACTCTGCGAAGTGGGCTGGGACATTGGGAGCCGAGCCTGAAGGAATGGCGACTGGCATAAGTGATTGCGGCCTGCTGCCAAAGGGCCTCGCCAAACACACATAAGCAATCTGTTACGCAGCACAGCCACCCCAACCTTTCTCCATCACTTCCGAGTCGCAGCCTGCGAGTCCCAGAACCTCCCTCTACCACTACCCCACAAGAGTCCTATCAAAATGGGAGGCGGCGATCTGAATATGAAAAAGAGCTGGCATCCCCTGCTCCTGAAGAATCAGGAGAGGGTGTGGTTGGAAGAGAAGAAGTCGGTGAGTCACACTGAGTCCTCTCTAGGATTTAACCTCATACTAATGGCCCCCGCAGCTCGAAGAGAAGAAGAAACTCGATCAATTGCGCAAGGAGAAAGAAGAGGAAAGGCAACTTCAGGAACTCCAACGTCTACAGGAAGAACAAACAGGGAAAAAACGAACGGAAAAGTTAGAATGGATGTATGCAACTCCCGCCACCGGGAGTGCTCAGAATCCGAACGATCTGGAAGACTACCTCTTAGGCAAGAAACGGGTTGACAAAATTTTGACTGCCGACGAAAAAGAAAAAGTGTGTCCAGCTCACGTATTTTCCTTTATCCAGCTAACTAACGTCTTACTTCAGGTCGGGGCTGCCCACAAGAACTTCATTGCCGTCCAAAATGCTAACAATGCACGGGACATTACTGCCAAGATTAGAGAAGACCCCCTATTGGCCATCAAACAACAGGAACAGGCTGCCTATCAGGCCTTGCTCTCGAACCCTCTTCGGTTGGCGAAAATGCAAAAGGAACTCGGAGTGAAGCCAAAAAAGGACAAAAAAGAGAAGAGGAGGGAGAAAGAAGAGAGGAAGCGCTTGAAACATGAGCGCAGGAACCACAGGAGCCGTGACTCCCATTCAACCAGCCCATCACGTTGGAGAATTGACAAAGATCGATCTTCTGTATCGAACGACTACCACCATTTACCATACCCGAGATACCGTTCTTCTTCTCGCTCTCGTTCCCCGGGTCCATCTGGACGACATGATGCAGGAGATCGTTTCTCACGAAAACCCCGACGACACGGTTCTTACAGAGGTCGCTCCAGCAGTCGAAGCCGGACTCCAATACGGGATTCGAGGAGTGACTCTGAGGAGCGTCATCGCCCTATCTCCAATAACAAGCTTGAAGTAGACCGCCCTCACCGATACCCGAATAATTCACGCCCAATGGATAGTGGCAAGCGCTCGCGCAGCCCTAGTTCTCGACAACGGAGCCCTCCTCCCAAGCGTATTCGCCAAGATCATTCTCCCCCTCCTTCTCGTACCTATAACAATCACACCAACAAGGCTGAGCAAGATCGCGCTGCCCGCCTTGCTGCCATGTCTTCGAATGCCAACTCCATGTCTGAGGACCGTCAAAAACGCTTGGCAGCGTTGCTGGAAAAAGAAAAGGCCGAGTTGGAGGCTGATGAACGTGCTAGGGCAAAGTCGAAAGGAATGTCCGGATTCCTGAGCCATGAGCAAAAACGAGTTTTCGGAGGTGTTGGTGGTCTCGAGGACCGGATCAAACGCGGAAGAGGCGGTCTTGTTGTTGATGCCGATTGAGTAATACTAGGCTAGCTCTCGATTCAAGGCCCTTCACTCGCAAGTATCCTTTGTATTTCAGTTTCCCTGTGTTGGTTAAAGTCTTATTCCATAGTCCTTAACTTCTGTGTAATTGTTTCGGCCTTTTGGTTTTTACTGTTATTTTTAGCGCCTACCGGCCCTACACTCGTCATATTTATGCGCAACGCGCCTGTTACTATTTCAGCACTTCCTGAACTCGTCCTTGTATTTCCCTATGCCTCCCAGACGTGCGCCTTCCCTTGCTTCCGTTGCTCAGTCAAGGCCTGCTAGTCCCAGTGCGGGCGAAGAAGAAGAGGTATGTTGGCTTACTGTGAACAATTCGCTACTCTGCTGAATTGTCGAAGGTGCAATTCTTCGACACTGTTGAAGAACTCCAACAACATGTAAGTTGGAGAATATTTTAAGCGCATATAACTGTGATCTTTTGGTCACTGTTGGCTCAAACTTTAAGCTCAGGGCATCAATGTACAGGACATCCTTAAACTAAAGGTGTGTTTCTAAAATCGTAGAGAAACTTCTTCTTATGACATCAAGTCCGCTGCGATCCACACTATCTTTGGTGTGAGCATGACTACCCGGCGACAGATGTTGAAGATTAAGGTATTCAACTCTTCACCCACCTGACGCCCTGCTAAGAGCTTCAATTGAGGGGATGTCGGAGGCTAAGGTGGAGAAGATCAAGGTAAAAAATTTCTTCCCATTTGCCAACTGATGTCCCCCACTCATTTTTTGATCTAGGAAGCAGCGCATAAGATCCTCGTTCGTACCCTGGATATTATTCGCTGTCCC
>Ga0307513_10011063_pt1 | contig 11250 bp, 4 predicted proteins | sample 15_EM_MG_FD_202174 | JGI IMG/M metagenome (GOLD analysis project Ga0307513, IMG submission 202174) | Populus trichocarpa ectomycorrhiza microbial communities from riparian zone in the Pacific Northwest, United States - 15_EM | ecosystem: Host-associated > Plants > Roots > Unclassified | place... | reverse complement strand
ATGAATAGTTGTAAAACACATAACGATGGGAGGTTGGACCTGGCTGATCCAAAGCATAGTTGTAAAACACATCTGACCAAAAATTGAGTTGATATGTTAATCCAGCTCTCAACTTATTGTTTTTTTTAAAAAAATATATTTTTATTAAAATAATATTATTTTATTTTTTTTTATTATTTTGCCAAATACAATTGCATTAATAATTAATTTTTAATTTATTATTAGGTTTTTTTTAATAAAATCAAGGGTTATCACAGTACAAATTCATAAACATCAAAACAAAATTTAAAAAATACAATTTAAAACTGTAATATATAAATACAGGGAGAGTTTAATTAATATGATTCTGGTGTTAGGTTCTTTTTTATCGAATATTTTTTTGGTCTTAAACTTGCCTGAAATAACAGATCTGAACCTGAAAAGAATTTTGATTTCAGATTGATTATAGATTTTAGAGTTAATTTTTGGATTGTCAGAGACTATAAATATGTTTTACAAGATTTTTATGTTTTTTTATTAAAATATTATTAGAAATTATAAAAAAATATTAAATTCAATTAAATTCATGATCTGGATCACATATTTGATTTAATTAACTTCTATTAGGTAGAAATTAAGCTTTATAACTTGTTTGTTGCATAAAAATTATCGATTTATTTAATTAAAAGTATGCACATATTTTTTGAACTTCACATTAGATTTTTTAACATATAAAAATACATTGTAAAAATTTACATATATAATTTTTTTTTTAAAAAAATTCAATTCACTGTAAAACAAGGGTCAAATACCTACTATAGTAACTTATTGTAACAGTAAAATACAGGAGAAAAAAAAAAGGATTAATTTTTCTAGATTATTGTTGTTATTTAGGGCTTAAGTTGCCAATGATAGGCCGTTGAAGTTTCTTGGCCCAAGTTGAATTCATAAAAATAGTCTCACTCGCTCCCATTCCATAGTCGTTTAGCTGCCGTGTGGGTCCCACTCTTAAAAACCACGCCGCACGTATTCTTAGGGCCAGCTTGCGCCACCACACCAACCTCAACGAGGGATGTTTTTTCAATTTTTATCTTTTTCTTCGAACTCTCCCCCTTTTTTAACTTCTTACCACGCAGTAAAACCTTGATGGGTACTTTGCCTGACATGAAAAGAAAAATACTTCAAGCAAATCACCTACCTTTACAATGCCTATTTGGCCATCACAGAAGAGGGAAAGAAAGTACATATTTTGCCAAGAGTTGAGCATAAACAGTAGATTGACGGCAGGGATGTCAGGGAAAGTGTTCTGTAAATTCAATATAGGATCCCTAATTAGGTCAAAAACTAGGCGGAATTGTGACTTCAGGTAAATACAGAGTGGACAAGATTGCCATGAGAATGGAAGCTTTTGATACGACCACTTAATTAATTGAATCTAGGTCAAATTAAAGCTGTCATCGACCTAATAAAGTGGCTGGATCTAGGGCTTATTTATTACTTTAGCGTTAAAAGAAGAGAAGATACATTTTCACATGGATTAGAGAGAGTTACTTGAATTTGCATTTGCAACACATTTACAGCCATAAAAGATCATTCACATTCCATTATTACACGTCAAAACTATGAAAATTTGGTCAGGTTTGGAGAGCCTGGCAGGGCCGAGCCCTTTTTCTTTTAAAATAATTTTCTCATATGTTTTTAGATATTTTTTTTTAAAGTGGGCTGGTCTTTAAAATAAATTAAATTCTTATTTTTTAGTATTTTTTTATGATTTTAATATAATAATATAAAAAAATAAAAAAATATTTTGATATATTTAAAATAAAAAATATATTTTTTAAAAATTACACATCATTTTTTTTAGATTAACGTGAGTGTCCGGACCAGCTTACGCGCACCTCGACTAATCCCACGGGCCCTGAAGTTAACGACCATGTAAGCCTCCAGTGGCCATCATATGAACAACCACAGGGCTCGAACCTGAGACCACAGAGAGAGCAAACCTCTTGATCCCAAACTCTTACCACTGGACCACCACCTAGATAATTAAAATATTACACATCATAGTATCATTCAAAAAAATTACACATCATAGTATCATTCAAACCTGTTCCACCTACAAATACCAAAATAATAAATAAATAATGACACCAAGTTTGTCAAACAAGATGGATTGTTTTTCCGGATTCGCCGCACATTCCTTCCTTCCTTCTTTCCTTCTTAAAATCAGAGTCCTTCAATAATTAGAACTCCATTTCTCTCCTGATCCAATAACTATTCAATTTCTCTTTATAATAATAAACACAGACACAGAGACACAGAGTAAAGGTGTATCCATATTCTTTGGCAAGAAAATCTGAGAGTTCTTGAATTCCAGGTCTTGTTTAAATCCATCTAAGATACATTAAATTTTGGAGGGTGTTTTGATTTGAAAGGTCTTGTTTTGGATATAAATTAAAGAACCCAGAAGTTGAATTTTGAAGGATTTTCTTTCTTTATCTGGAATTTGTGAGTTCTTGTTAAATGTTTTTGATTTCTATATATGAAATCAGATTCTGTTTTTGTTAATTATCAAGAAAAGAAAGCCTTTTTTTAATGTTTTATTGTTTGTTTATTAAATGGAATGGTGAGATGTTATTTGTTGGTTCATTAAATGCTGTATTTGCTTTGCATGTTTTGCAGGTTGCTGAATTGTTGAAGGTTGAAGCAGAGAGCAGTTTTTTTGTCTAAATTTGGAATCAAGATTCAATTTTTGGAAGGTTTTGGTTTGTGGGTCATTTTTATAGAGTAGATTTCAGCTTTAGAAGTCCAAATTTTAGGTAGTTTTAGTTGCTTTAGATTAAGATTTCACATGCTAAATTGTTTCCATTTTACAGTTCAATTTTTATGAGTGGATTTCAGTTATGGGAATCAGATATTAGTTAGTTCCTCTGGAGTTTGATGACCTACATGATTCATATTTGCTGAAAAGAGGTAGATTCATGGGGAAAGCCATGAACTTGGCTTCTTCACCAAAAGGGACTAATCCTGCTATGGCTGCGTTTCCACGGTCACTTTCTTCAATGGCAGCCTCAGTGGGAGGCCTTGCATTATTCTTGGTTATTGCTTCTTTGCTTTTGGTTTCATACCCTATAGGTTCCACTGTTCGTGGATACTTTTATGGGATAGATAGCTCCAGACAAGTGGATTTACTCATTTTTGAAGGCAATCAGAGCTCGATTGATCTGCACCATGATAGCAATTTAGATGTGGTTGATGAGGATTCTTCACTCGGGTTAGATTTAAAAGGGCCCATTAGTTTAGGTGGTGTTAATAATAACAGTGTAAATGTCATTGATAGTCAATCTGAGTTTAATTTACAAGAATCCACTAGTGGTACAAGAAAAGAAGGGCAGACCAACCCTAAGGGTGGTTCAGTTACTTTAAGTGTCAAAGAAATTGATGCAGATAAAGGATCAGAAGAGAATAGCTCAGATGCTGCTTCTGCAGATTCTAAATCAGGGGCCAAGTCAGATATATCTGCTGTGCCCAGTAATGCATCCAAAACTGGTTCAGATGATTCAGGTATTTTTTTCTGTTAATTTTTTTATGGATTTATTGCGTATCTTACAGTAGTGGTATTTAATTCTTTTCTTTTTCTGGAGTTTATTATAAATTTGTGTTGTGGTTTTGGTTTGTGGATTTTCTTCGCATGCATGTTTGAGTTTCTGTATGGTAACTTGCTTTTGTATTTGGGATTATTTAACTGCCCTAGGAAGTCTACAACTGTTAATTTATTGATTTTCCAATTGTTAATTCATTGGTGATAGAGTTACTTTGTCAAATGTCAAAGTGGTTTACTTTTCTGAAAAAGGAAATTCTTGAGAATCCAGCTCACCTGCATTATTTATTAAATAAAGGATAAAAAATATTTAATTTTTGTAGATGGGAGAAATGTGCAAGTTTTTGTTATTAATGCATTTGACTGCATCACTTTGTTGGTGCTTAATCGGAAAATGAATTCTTTTCGATTTGTATTGTTTGATGTTTTGAGATACTTAGCTAGTATTTTCTGCTAATCCTCAGAAATGGTACTTGTCCTCAGAAAAAAAAAAAGGTGTCGTTTGCTACTTTGAAGAGTAAGAAACACAATCTTTCCATATTAACTACAGTTTAAAGCCATGACCTGGAGGCTTAATTTTGTTGGGCTCTTTGTGATAAGCAAGGTGGTCGCCATAGGTCATGTCCTGGCTTCAAACCCAGGATGTGGGGAATAGATTAAGGGAGGGTGAGAGCTATTTCTGTTGTGTAGGCATTATCCTGTATACAGAAAGTACAGTACCAGCCTCTTTGAGGAATAAAAATAAGTTATTTCTGCATGCGATCTTCACAGATGGATTTGACACATCTCTCTCTCTCTGATGTGTCTTCTCAAAGTCCACGAAAATATGTTTTGAACGATAAAAACTATTGGTTCTCTTTTGACAACAATCTTTTGGTAGTCTGGTCTAGTTATATGTAAAGAACAAAACAGGGTAAATTCAGTGTTTGCGTTACATTATAAGCAAAAAACTATCAAGTCTGGTACATTATAAGCACGCTATGAAGTTAATTTAATGTATTTGCTTGCAAGAACTATAGGGTTTTGATTGAATAGAAGGAATGGTATAGCTTTGTTTTCCCCAACAGAAGAATGCTTGTATCAAGAGTTTTCTGAAATTTGGTAGTATAGAAATGTTTGATTTATGAATTAGTTCTTTTGTTTCCTCCCTATCTCTTCAGTTTTTGAGATTATAATTTCCATTACATTGTCTAACATGCAGGCTGTGATTTGTACCAAGGAAGTTGGTTTTACGATTCACTGGGACCATTATACACAAACAACACATGCCCTGTCCTGACACAGATGCAGAATTGCCAGGGAAATGGAAGGCCTGACAAGGAATATGAGAATTGGCGGTGGAAACCTTCCCAGTGTGACCTCCCACGATTCGATGCCAAGAAGTTTCTGGAATTGATGAGAGGGAAAACAATAGCTTTCGTTGGCGACTCTGTTGCTCGAAACCAGATGGAATCGATGTTGTGCCTTCTCTGGCAGGCAAGTATATGTGCTTTCCATTATGAATACAGTGACCGCATTCTGGGCCTTGACAATTTGCTCTTGACAGCTCATCATATCTTGATTTAGGGAAATTTATTTCTGCAACTGATAGCTTCTATCAAAGTATTCATTTAAGTTATTCTGGCAAGCATGGGGCATGCTTTCCCTAGGGTTTCACCACCCAAGCTCTTTTCATTTACTTAAATGTTGTGATAAATTGACATCCTTCTTGAAATGTTGTGGTCTCGCAAAAAATGAAATGTTTGGTTATGTCACAATTATGATTATTAGTTTCACTGTTTTGGGAGATGTTCTTACAGAAACAATTTCTGATATATTTTCAGGTAGAAGCTCCTAAAAACCGAGGGAACAAAAAAATGCAACGATATTTCTTTAGGTCAACATCTACCATGGTTGTCCGAATATGGTCCTCTTGGCTTGTTCACCAAACATCAGAATCTATTGACTTCGCTCCAAAGGGTGTTGTCAAACTCCACCTTGATGCCCCGGATGAGCATTTCATGGAATTCATCCCAAATTTTGATGTGATTGTTCTCTCTTCTGGACACTGGTTTGCCAAGCAGTCAGTCTATGTCCTCAACAATGAAATTGTAGGGGGGCAGTTGTGGTGGCCAGACAGATCTCGTCCAATGAAGATTAACAACGTTGAAGCATTTGGGATATCTGTTGAGACAATTCTCACATCCATTGCCACACATCCAAATTTTACTGGGCTAACTATTCTCCGCACATATTCACCTGACCATTACGAGGGCGGGGCATGGAATACTGGTGGATCATGCACTGGGAAGGAAAAGCCTCTTGCACCAGGTGAATTAGTGGAAAATGGCTTTACTGAAATAATGCATAAGAAACAGATAACAGGTTTTGATCGAGCAATTAATAAGGCGACCAATAAATCAAAGTTGAAGCTGATGGATATCACTGAATCCTTCGGCCATCGCCATGATGGACATCCAGGTCCATACCGAAGCCCTGACCCTAATAAACTCACAAAACGCGGTCCACATGGAAAGCCACCTCCGCAGGATTGCTTGCACTGGTGCATGCCTGGCCCAGTTGATACCTGGAATGAACTTGTGCTTGAAATCATTAGAAGAGATTTTGAAGCCAACCAAGACCCTTCAATATGAGGTTGTTATGTTTCCATTTCCAAGCAGCCTACAGACATGCACCTAGTGTAATGGTCGTAGAGAAGCCTACACACCTATACTTAGTAATTGAAAAGGTAACTTGATTTATTATTTTAGAGTCAAGATAGTCTAGTCCTTCGGTTAAAAATGTTTCGTCACAGTCACGGTGTTACCTGTTGCTAGTAGTACTACTGATGGAGGATTGGTTGGAGTTGATGTATTGTAAGGCCTCCATTCTTTTGTATAATTAGCAAGATCACGTTAATCTACGTGTAGTGACATTGATAGCTATTTGTTTAACATTACCATGATAAATAAAATTAGCCAATTTTTTATTCTCAAGTCTGCACCACTCGCTGTTCAAGTTGTTTCACTATCTGTATCTTCCTATTGAATGTTATACTTCACCTTTCATTGAGTTCCTTTGCCCTTTTACTGCTTTAGTGCTGATTGACATTGCATTCATACTGTGTCAGTTCAAATCTATCATTAGCTTTATGGATGCAACTATTTGAAACTTTTAGCTGTGATCTTTGTGCAGACCGTTGGTCTCTTGAGTATAAAAAGCAGAAGCAATGCAGTTTGAACTGAATCCAGCTCCCCTTCTGCGGATGATAAACATTAGTCAGCCTTCCATATCATTGTATAGAGAGCAGATGCAGTGCATTTGGATTGGACAAAAGGAGATCCAAATGCCAAGTTTATAAGTTAGCCCCGGTGGCATGAATCACGAAAGAGGAGTTAAATAGCAGCTTTCTTCATTGTTTCATTTTTTAAGGATTTTGCCCGTTTATAGGATTTTGAGTGAATAATAATTTAGTCCTTGTGTGTTTAATGATGTCATAACTTGGTGCTCTGATTAAAGAAATCACAACTTAATCCCTTCTGTAGTCCCTCTCTCCTTTAAATCAACAAAATTAATTTACAATCTTGTGTCACAACTTAAAGAAATATAGCAATATGATATCGATGAGCTTCTAGTGATCTATGGATTTGATTACACCCAATGCAAAAGGAGGCCAAAGTTAGTTCCTAGTCCTTGGCAACACTGCTCATTAAAATCATGGATTTTGAATTTAAGAGAGAAGGATTAGAATTGTTGAGATGGGAACTTGCGAATTTACATGAAGAATTTAGAAACATGAGATTTTACAAAGCATAAAACTCTCTATCTTTAATTTAAGACTCGGCAAGGGACTCATCGGCTAATGGCTAAGCAATGCTTGTTCCAAATCCTACAAATGTACACGATAAACAGTATTTATATGGCATTCTACATGTGAATAATTCTCTATGATTTAATATAAAATTATAAGATAAAGGTTTTCAAGTTTGAATTATTATATTAAGTTTAATCTAATGCAAATGCTAAAAAAAAAAAAACTTTGGATGATGTAGATATTTATTTTTTGATTTTTTTATGGTACAAGCGCGGTAAACAACTGGTCAAAACAATTTTTTTTTTTTTATCAAATTCATATATAAATATGTATAGACTACAAAGATTAAATGAAGATAGAAACTTCAAATACTACATCAGATTCTAGTATGAAGCTTATCGCCTGCTACGAGTGGGTTTTGCTTAGCCAAATTTTGTCGATCGTAAGTCTTGAAATCAAAGGTGCAAGAGTGCACCTTGGCATATCGATGAACCCCACAGAAAGTTTTCCCGCAGCGGCACTTGAACCCCATCAAACCAACTTTCTTGTTGCAGCATTCACATCTATTTTTCAGCACAGTTGAAGTGGATGCAGTAGTAGAGGCTGTTGAAGCTGTTTCATCTGAAACAACAGCTTGGTTCTTATCACCAGATGATGGGGTGATGACAAGTTCAGAGAGTTTGTTGGCAGTCTTTAACAATCACCTCTTCTTTGAGATAATCTTTGTAACACTTTGAACATAGATTTTTGTTCTCTGGAGACCCAAAGAAGCCACAGCCCTTGGCGCACAGCGTACGAGTCAAATTGTCTTGTGAATCCATCAATTCTTTCTTGATGATTAGATGATGCGCACGTACAGCTTGAGTATGAATTCAGAGATATTTTAGTTCTTGCTATGTGGCCTTTGAATGTTACATGTGTGTGTGTGTATATATACAGAGGTAAGATACTTGAATTATTACATAATATGATCCTTTTCGGATTTGGATTATGTGTTAATTACGAGGCAATATCTAGCAAGTATCCTTTTGGGATGAGGTTACCTCGAGTAAGTTTACTTGTCATACGAGATCAATGCTTCTAATACATCTCCCTTTAGCCCAACAAGTTCTGGTAATCGAGATGAGGTCTGTTAATCTCTTGTGTTCCATAAGACCAAACTATTACCTCGAGTCAGGACTTGCAAAATTGGGGGATAGTTAGTGATTTATACATATCTTTACACAACTTTTAAAAATAATTTTTGAATGCTTGCAGCTATCCCAATTCCCAATATTCAATTTATGTTATTTTTATACTGATAAAGAGAAAAAAAAAAAAACCAATCCTCTTCTATTACCCTCATTTCCATTGAGGTTAAACAATGTTCAAACTTTCAATTTTATACTTGCAACATCAAAATAATCCAAATGACGTGAAATTTTAATTTTGAAAAGTATAATTTAATTGATCAGGTTCTAAATTTATTTTTTAAAAATTACCAGTTCGAGTCTTAAAAACCTCAGAGGTCGTTAACTTCAGAGCCCATGAGATTAGTCAAGATACGCGCAAGTTAACCCGAACACTCATATTAATAAATAAATAAATAAAATTTAAGGTTTAAAAGATATTTGTATGAAAAATCACAAAAGATTTAGTATCAAAATCTCAAAATCCAAAACTGTTAATAAAGGAATTGGGTTACTAATTATGGGTGTGTATATATATATTATTTTATTATTATTTTAAAATAATAAAGATGAGATAGTTGAAATAAAAAAAAGATATATGTTCGAAATAATAATAATTTATTTTAAAATTGTTTTAAAAATAAATTTGATAAGAGAGATATATCTTCGTATCTTTTTTATATTTAAATGATAAAAAATTATTTTAAAAATAAATTTATTATTTTATGTTTAAATATTTTGTCCTAAAAAGCTAACAAACGCAACATTAGAATGGGAAGGATTGTGATAATCGAAACTCCATGGCACTCGACAAATCGCTATTGTCCAATTCAAATCACTGGACCCGCTGTCCTACCCTCATGCTGACATGTTATTTTCCTATTGGCGCACATAAACACCACACTTTAAGCCCACCGTACATCCCAAAACTCCACACCTCTTTCTCCAATCCTCCCATTAAAAACAACCAACGGTGTAGATTCTGTAAAAGTGTTGATCATCAAACAAATTTGAAATTCAAATTGATCTGATGAAATCATTAAAAACAAAAACACAAAAAAAAAATCCTTAAAACAAAAAAACGCTCTCTCTTTTATTTCAACGGTTCTTTTATTTTTCTTGAACGTCTCTCTCTCTCTCTCTCCTGGATTTTCAAAACCTTATATTTCTCGCTCTCTTTTTTTTTAACAGCATTTGAAATTTTCTCAGGAAAATCAAAACTAAAACAAGCAAACACTCACATTTTCTCGGGAAAATCAAACGACGGAAGAAGATTTCTGTTTGTACGAATCATTATAAACAAAAGCACTGGTTTGTTGTTCAGGTTTGTGCTCAGATCTCTCTTTCTCTACTTTGGGTTTTTGTTTTGTTGATTTTCTATTTGGTTACTGAGAAAATGAAGGAAATGTGAACTGAGAATTTGAACTAAATATTGTATCACATTTCATTTTTTTTCCTTTTGATTTATTTTTGGAAACTTTGAGATTCTCTTTACTTTTCCCGGATTTTCTCGGGAATCAAAAAGACGGTTATGTTTGTATTTTTCTTTTTTTTTTGTCGAGCTGGAATCGATTTATTTTTAACAGGAAAAAAAAATAGAATCAGCGTGGTAATTACCGTTTCTTGTAGCTTTTTAGGTTTAATTAGGTTATAGAGTAACTGAGATTTTTCTCGTTTTTTCACTTTTTTTAGTAATTCTATGTTTGACTGCTGAGAAAATGTAAATCATGAAATTTTGAGGTGAGGTGACGTTATTTGTTAGAACTTTAAGTAGAGAAAATCTGATCTAAAAGGGGTTTGAAATTTCGATGGATTTTTTAAGCAACCATCCAAACTATTGGCTTGGGATTTTTTCCAGCTGTTGTTTCATTGCATTTTTTTGGAAATCACTAATTTTATCGACAATTTAAAAAAATTAACGTGTTAATCATGCACAGTATAGGGCTTTGATTAGGATTTTTAAGTAACTGAAGCTGTTTTATAGAAATTATGATGGGTTTGATTAATTTTTTTCTTTTTTAAAACAAATATTATTTATAGTTTGAGATTAGGTTTCTCCTTAGGAGAATCCATGGAAATTTTGAGATGCTAGTATGGTAATTAGCTTGATTTTTTATTGCTTTCCATTTAACGCTGTAATCTGATTTACACTGATAATTAAATTACATGCCATGTATGTAAACTACTTTATGTTTCTAGATTGGTGTTGAAGTGGATAAATTTTTTTGGTATTAAAAGTGGATAACATTAATGACTGTAGATTGAGATCTCTTTTAAGAAATCTTGAGGATTAAGAAAGAATGACATTTTTCACTGTCTATTAAAAGAAGTGGTGGAAGAATGTATTGTGTTTCAAATTTTGAATCCCACATGGTCTACTTCCCTTTCTCTAACAAAGTGCTAAACATATTAAGAATACACTTGAACCATAGGATCGTGATTTTAAAGCGGGACCCAATTGTGGGCCCACTAATCTAATGGCCCATGTGTGTTCATTAAGTTTTTTTTCTTGATATTTAGCATTGCTCTTTTCTTTATCTTATCAAATATCCTCTGCATTGTTTAGTTCAATTCATTTAATAACATTCTAGCATTTTAAATCAAGAGCAGTTCAGTATGTATGATGTATCTTGACATGTTGATTTATGGTGCTAAAGGGTGATGATCTATGATTTCTGGGGGGGGGGGGGGGGGCGGCCCGCGCGCGG
>Ga0307513_10011062_pt1 | contig 11251 bp, 10 predicted proteins | sample 15_EM_MG_FD_202174 | JGI IMG/M metagenome (GOLD analysis project Ga0307513, IMG submission 202174) | Populus trichocarpa ectomycorrhiza microbial communities from riparian zone in the Pacific Northwest, United States - 15_EM | ecosystem: Host-associated > Plants > Roots > Unclassified | place... | reverse complement strand
GGAACCGACGGAAGTAAATAGAGAAATCAATGAGGTGGAAAGAGGCAAAAGGGGAGTCAGTGGTTGCGGATATTGCAAGAGGGTGGCTGCATGGTGGCATCCTAAACTTGAAACCTGCGTGATCCTTGGGCGCTCTGCCGAGGCAAACCGCACGATGTATTACGTGGCCATTGCCCTTCTCTGCATTGTCCTATATTGTGACCATTTTTCCGCCTAAACGTCGCGTCCAAGTCGCGAAAACGTGCCGCACATCATTTCGACATATGCTAGCCATTCAGACGCGCATATCCCACCGTATCACGTGTATTTTGACCACAGAAGGCACCTTTGTTCTTCCACGGCACTTCATAGACGCCCCCAGTACCTTGCACAGAATAAAGGAGTGCCAGGTCTCCCACGTCAACCACCGCAAAACCTGGCGAGGCCTTTATCAACTGCCTCACCGGCACCCCACTCTGCCTCGGCCCACTCTGAGGCCCGCTATCATGTCGGCTTCCAGGTCGACTTGGCCACTCAGCCCCGCGCAATTATGGATTCTGTCAAGAATGGGACCTATATCGTAAACTATACCGCCACCCATGCCCCCATGGGCCCCAGTCTGCTTTACAAGTCGATCACGAAGGACATGATGGGCGTGCTGGCGACAATTTACCCCGACAAGGCCGGCAAGACCCACGACGACACTCACGACCGCGAGGATCTGAGTAAGGCTCTTGTGCGGTTTGCGATTGGTGCGTTCCTCTCCGTCTCCGTCCCTCAATGCATTCACAGAAAATTAATCTGTTATCCGCAGACCCCACCCTCGTCCTCTCCCTCAAACGCCACTTCCTCTATGTCTCCCCCTCGGTCTCCCGTGTCTTCGGTTACGACGAGGACTGGTTCGTGTGCAAGAATCTCACCGACTTGTGCCACCCCTCGAACCAAGTCGCCACCATGCACGCTCTCAAGGAGACCGCACCGACGAGCGGACGCGCGACGCTCAGAAACGACAACGAGCCGCCCGAGGAACGACCTGGGACCATGCACCTGCTCTTCTGCGCGCAAACCAACACCAACAACTTGAGCGCGGGCGGGCCGGACAAGAAGGACGCGGTGCAGGAATACACCTGGGTCGAGTGCCCGGGCCGGCTGCACACGGAGGGCGTGCGGGGACGTAAGTTGGTGATGACGCACGTACGGCGGCGCGAGGTGCCACGCGTGAGCCGAGCGAGCATCAACGCGAGCGAGGGCATCGCGCACGACGACGCGTGGCTCCACATCGCACGCAATGTGTGCGCTCTCATCCTCGACGTGTCAGACAGTGCCCGCCGCGTCCTTGCCCGCGCGCCCGCGGAGCTCGTTGGCGCCCGCCTGCTCGACCTCGTCGTCGACAACGCGCAACTTCAGCAATGGACAACCTGGTACGTAGTACTAACTTTGAATCGTAGTCCCTGTACTTATAACTTCTCTCATTTCCGGTGATGCCTCACTCCTCTGTTCCACTGGACCGGTTCTACCGACACACCGACCCTGCGCTTCCAGATCCAGTTCGGGCCCGACATGTACTCACATGGTGTGCCTCTCGATCTGCCCCATGGTATGGGGACTCGCAAACACGCCTGCCCCCTCTATCGCCTGCAAATGCCGCTCTGTTCACGTCCTTGCAAGGTCAGATCGTCAAGCAGTTAGCCTATGCGACCACCTTTATTCCCTGTATTTGTAGAAGTCGAATGAGAAACTACCAGGTATGGAGAGCCCGCAGAACGAGCGGAACCGAGATGTTGAGAGGACTCTGTTGGCGCATGAGGAACAGTACGTGCCTGCTAGCATGGAACTGGTACCAGATACTAAATCTGTGGTTCAGGTGCTCGCATGAAGATGCAGCGTGGTCCAAGGTGATTCAAGATTACAACACATTGCACACATTGCAATCACAGGTCTTGTCCGGACTGCAAAAGGCGTCATCCTCCCCGAGCAAAGGAAGGGCAAGGAGCAGGAGAGGCTTGACTTGAATGACAAGTGGCGAGAAGTCGAACGCGAACTTGACGAGTTCTCCGAGGCTATTGAGAGGTTAGGAACGGGAGAAGCAGCGAGAGATGTAGGAATTCCCCGCTCCAGGTGCGTTGTATGCTCACCTCTCCGGACGTCACTGACCGTATATTGTCATCCCAGCTCGACAGCCTGAAAGAGACCCTCTCAAAATCCAGAGTGTTCACGCACCAGGCACGACGACACATCGACGAGATGTTCGCCACTCTGGACAGACAATGTGGCTCACGGCTCAGTCTCTTCGCGTCGCCCGCGGGTCCTACGACCTCGCCGAGGAATTTGTTGAAGGCCCTCGCGAGGGCGGGTGAGAAGAAGCCCGGACCGCGAGCGTTCGGTGGGGCCGCGGCGATCTGTGGCAGCATGATGACCAGGAGCCAGCAGCCCGAGAGACGGGTGACAGCCGTTGGGCCCGAGGTTGGGAATGCGACCGCGGAGAGTCCCTGGCACGCTGAGGCGGAAAGGGAAGTGAGGTGATCCCCAGAATGCTTGTGTGAGAGTCCAAGTGGTGGAATTATTTTCGATATCCCACGCTCAATCTCGATCGGGTTTCTGGACAATTGTAAATTGTGGATATTTGTTGTACTCGATAATCTCTCCTGATTTACACTACTGGAGTTGGTGTGTGATCCGTTGAAAGCTCGAATCTCGACACGGGTGGAACTGTCTCTAGCCCCTAGTAGCCTGCTGTGCCCAGTTCAAGCCCAGTTCAGGCCCAGTTCAAGGACATGCACGCCTCGGAGGGATAGACCTCGTGATAAGCATACCGAGGAGGGCGCGCGTACCGACAGGGCAGGAACTAGCCTAAGCGACTCTATTACTTGTATTTCATCGAGGGATGATGCGTCTACATCCGATCCTAACATGGGGAGTCAGGGCACTGTCAATATACTGATAATTAGGCGGATGGGTTAAAAGGCCCTCTGGGTGTCTTGAATGTCACCTGAATCAATCTCATAAGCACCAAACCTAACACATTCTCCCCTTCAACTCCACTCTCGTCAGCCAGGCGCTTAAATCCTTTGAAGCTGACCCCTGATCCCTCAACCAATTCCAACGGGTCCTCTTGATCACTCCTTGTCCATACACGGAAGCTTTGGAGAGCACGATTCGAACGTTGCCGTTGCCTCCACCAAATAATGGACACAAAGTCCGGAATCAGGTCGAAATGCTCGCTTGGTCGTAGCCACCGGTGATACTTGAGCCCAAATCGCCTCAAGGATGGGCATAACGGTGCACCCCATTCTCCAGGAGTAGACGTTGCACCTGTATTGCTTGCATGGACTGGCTGTGCAACAAGGGACTGAAGGACGTCTGCTCGAAGTGAAGAAGGGCGTGTATTGCCAATCACTAATTCCTCCAAATGTGGCATGAATGTTAATGCATTCATCCAAGCCTGGCTGGTGGCCTCAATGCTGATATGGAGGGTCCGTGGTGTAAGTCGGCTCTCTCCCAAAACTCGACTAGAAAACCAAACCAATTGCCGAGCCCCCCGTCTGTTAAAAGAACCGGAGGATGTCACAGAGAGATGAATTATTTGGTGTGCTGAGACACCATTAAGTATACTAAGAGGATAGCCTTGGAATGTCAGGTCCTTGCAGTTTGGGAGGGTAGTACTGGATATGTATGGGTGGCGTGGGGAGCGAATGGTGCAACTCTCAAGAACAGGGAAGGTCCTGCCACTCATCCATTGAATTGAGACAGCTCTGAGTCTGAGATGACGGAGGGTGTTGACAAATGGTAAGTTAATGTCATGCCCATAGATGGGAAGGGAGAGATGGGAAGCGGTAAGTGTTTCCAGTTGGTGCAGATGAGGGAGAAGGTCAACTTGATCGTGCGTCCCCGAAATATCGAGGGTGAGGACTTTGACGGAACGAAAGATGAGGGAATACGCAGGAGCAAGGAATGATATGACATCTGCTGGATTTATTTCCACTATGGTAAGCCCCGGACCGGCTGTGGTGCCGAGAATGCGCAAGAGACGGTCGAAGAGGGGCGACATCTGGCAAGGACACTTCACCGTGAATGTCTCCAACCGGCTCATGGTAGCGTTAGAGCATCGTTGGAGACCACGGTTTACCAGGTGCTCAGGCAAATCAGCCTGTCCTGGGAATGTCTCGACTGCCAAGCTCCGCCATCGTGAGGTGGCTTCGATGGCAGCGAAAATACCCTCGTAAGCACCCTCTGGTAGGGTGAAGTCACCACGGTCAATCTCCGTATCAAAAAATATATCCAAGGGCAATTGATTCCTTTCCAACACCCTTGTCACGGCGTCCCTTGGCGTTCTTGTCCCCAGCTTGAGTGATGCCCAAATACTGGTGATGCTGGTATACCAATCTTTACATACGAGCATCAACCCCAGTGGTGGACTACTTGCGTCGATGATGGCGGATAAAATTGATCGCAGCAATTCGGGTGGAAGGCGGGTGATGGGTGTAATAATTTGGATTAACCACCAATATTCGGAGTGGCGCCATAGATGGCGTGCAAGCCGGTTACGATAGCCGGGTTCGATGGAGTCTATGATGCGCTTGATCCCTAAATCTGCTAATACTTTGGCATATGGGGGCTCGTACCCTCGCCCTTTCAGCACTGGCACCAGTAGAGGTTTTTCATACGCCAATGTTACCGCCAGCGCTTGTGCTGGTGCCTCCGGTACTTGCGCCTCTAGTGCTTCCACCTCCCGTGCTTGCAGCAACTCCCGTGCTTGCAGCAACTGTGCTTGCACCACAGCCGCTCCTGCACCCACGCCGCAATCGGCACCTCTCTCACTCGCGCATACTCATTTCCTTCGCTTCCTGATTCGGATTGCATTATCTCCGTGTAGTCAAGCGATGATACTAGGGTCTAAAGATCGGTCGCAACCCAACAGAACACTGACGGTGGTCCAAGCAACATGTAGGGTGATTGCGTTTCCTGATGTTATAGAGAGATTGCTGCATATATCCATCCTCATCTCATCAGGCAGATGCACCATTCCCACGTGTTCGAGTCTGGCAAACATGCCCCGTTTCCTGACTCGAGAAGTCGCTGCCACGGTGGACTCTTGCCCTCAAAACACTTCATTTATTCACCCTTTGGGTCCTATCGTTCTGGCCTAACGGCAGCGTGCTCTTCGCTTCACCTTCGTCCGCGCCCAACACCAGCACCCATCTCGTCTCCACGAGAGGTGAGGCGATGAGCGGAATCACCGCATCCTTAGCTCACCGAATCTTCGGCCGCCTTTTGTTGCTGGTCTCGGGGAGGCGTGATTGTCAGAGGCTTCGGTTTCTCGCGAGATGCGGAGGCTCGTCAGGAATTAGTGATGGTCGAGGTCGGACCCGGTACAACCATTCTATGATATTGCTTTCAGTGCGATTAGGTTGACTGATGCGATTACTGACCTTGAATCCGTTAATCCTCAGGAGTCCCTCGAGAATCGCTTGCATGACAACAGTGAATGTGAGTTGCTTCGTGTTCGTATTTCTCTTCATGTTGACCCCGCTGGGACCATGACTGATTAGTTCACGAGATACAGAACCAGAGAACCATGAACCTCAGCATAACTAGCAGCCCCTTGCCATTTCACCCGTTTCCATCTCTGTCCCAGGAGAGCCTTGGCTCCATCTACGATTGTAAACTCGCGGAAAGCCGATGTCCGAACTGTCAAGTCTGGCACTCGCGACCCCTACGCATCGCACTGTAGCACAGTTGACATCCCTTTTCTACATCTTTTCTGTGCCGCAGAGTGAGTGGAATTCCAATAGAAGGAACGTATATATGGATTGATACGTAGCGCCGCTCGGTGACCATACAAAAATGTTACGCTTGGTCGTCATCCCGCAAGTAGAGTGGAACTGCGAAGACTGGTCAGTACTGTACTGATCGCGTCGTATAGGTGTTCGGTGACAGCCGACCGGAGACGTACGAAAAACTCCTTGGACGAGAGCTGGGTTAGGTAGCAATCCGACTATCCCGCTGCCGAATAGGACGGATCGGAAATGCCGGTAGGAAGGGAACCAACATCCTACGTCTTCGTATATAACCACTACAATAAAGGGAATCCATACTTTGTCTCGCACTGAAATTTGATGTTCTTAAGGATCGGTATAATACAATATCCCAAGGAGTGGTTTTGTTTCTACCCGCGTGGGGCAGCGGAAGTTGGAGCGTTGGGACTTCAGCGATTCCGGGAAGTGAGACACTGTGAGAAGGGAAGGAGTGTATATAAAGCGAGTTCATGATGTATCAGAAATAACAGATCACGCACCTCCAGCATACCAGTTTGACCAAGCCCGCCGCGAGCGAGATCGTCCCCGTCACGACCTTCACGACTTTCAAGGGAGAGACCGTCTCTCTTGCGGACGCGCAAACGCCACTTATCCATATATCTAGCTCCGGTGTTACGCGAGTTGTCCTATTTGGGACCTGCATCTGCGTTCCATCCCCAAGCGCAAGGACGAGCTCATCGTGCTCGGCATTTCTGAGATCGTCTTCTTCCATTCAACTCCAGAGGAACCCAAGGAGCACACGAGCTACCTCCCGTTCCCCTGCGTTTCCGACCCGATGAAGGGATTTTACAAGACATTTGGCACGGAGGAGGGCAATGGTTTCCCGGTGGATACAGCTGGCACGTAGCAAACATGCTTCTGGAGGGTGATAGGATCAGCGGTGGTTAATCTCGCGAAGGGAGAGAGGAAGATACCCTCACCCAATCATCCGACTGGAGGAAGACACCAATTCTGCGCGGACTTTTTGGTCAATAAGGAAGAACAGATACCCGGTGTGAAGTATGAAAAAGATACCGCGGATCAGTGGTCGATGAAGGAGCTGTTCGGGCTAATGAGACCACATGGATTGTGAATTGAGGTAATTATGTTCATAGTCAGGTCCTCCTAGTTCGTAACGTCTGATTGTCTCTGATAGGGCTTTGATGGCATGAGCGAGCATATACACGAAAGGAAATAGTCCCAATGGCTACAACAACCAACTAGGGATGGTACCACAGACCGGGTAACACGATTTTCGTACTTCCAACCTTTTAGCCACATAGATCGTTCCACGACACTCACGTCCATCAACCCACTAAACCCCATGATGGGCTTTTATAAGTGCTCTGCTCAAGGTATTCGTCCTTGACCACAGATTGTATACTAAGGTCGATCATTCGACGTCTGACAGGCTTTAAGCAATCGATGGCCTCATTCGAAGAGCTGTACGAAACGACTCCAGCATACCACCATGACCAAGTTCGCCGTGGGCGACATCGTCCCCATCACGACCTTCAAGGGAGAGACTGTCTCTCTTGTGGATGCGAAAACGCCACTCATCCATATCCAGTTCCGGCACTACGCGGTTGTCCAATCTGCGACCTGCACCTGATGCCCTCCAGCGGAACGAACGACCTGTAAGACTTGTCTCGAAAATTGCCGTGAGACGAACCTTGGTGTCGGCCTGGGGTAGTGGAACGAACGAACAGGTATTTGCTCCGCGTCCGGTATTACAGCTCCAGGACGACTGTTTATCCACGCATCGCGATACATGCCCAACTATCGTCCCCGCTGCTCTCATTGAACCTGATAACCTTCGTTCCTCCTCTTCGTTCCTCCTCGTCGTTTTGCCTCTAGTCCGCCTTAATTCAGCTTGAGTGACTCGCTCCGATTCCCTTTACGCGTTTATTCTACTGAAACCAAATCGCCTACCAGCGGGGGATTGACGCACTGACGGGCACACCAGCTCTTGCTAGCCTGCGACCGCTGATGAATCTCAATTTGGTGCGCCTTCTGGTCAAGTGAGGTATATACGTCTAATGGAGGTGGGCAGAAAACGTCGGTGCATTCCTGTGTTTCCTGTGGCATGCACGCAAACCAAGTTGGGAACAAAGAGCGCACGATTTGGCCGCACATATCCATATTAAAGCACCCTTTGGACCACATTATCGTGGCGAGGGTGTTACTCTGGGTCATCGTTTTTCAAGTCGCCAGGGTTTCGGGTTTGATGTTTTTACCGCCTGCTGGTGTATTCTAGCCAGGTCTGCAGCCGGTACTGGTTGATTTATTCACATATTCAAGCAACTGTTCCTTGGAGTTCTGATAGAAAATATTTCTATGACTTTGTTAACACCCAAATCATGATTATCTATTCAACCTTCATAATGGTTCTTTACATTGACGGTCCCATGTCCTGGGAGGCTCCCTCCCCTCTGCCTGCGTAGGCCCTGGCTTTGTGGGGCCACCTCCTATCTTCCTTGCCGGCCCCGGTTTCATGGGGAGTCAGGGCGCCGTCAATATTAGGAGGATGGGTTGAAAGGTCCTCCGGGAGTCCTGAATGTCACCTGAACCAACCTCATAAGCGCCAAATCTAACATATTCTCCCCTTTAATTCCACTCTCGTCAGCCAAGCGCTTAAATCCTTTGAAGCTGATTCCTGATTCCTCAACCAATTCCAACGGGTCCTCTTGATTATTCCTCATCCATATCGAGAAGTTGCGGAGAGGGCAATTCGAACGCTCCCTTGAGAAGATAATGGACAAAAAGTCCGGGATCAGGTCGAATTGCTCGTTTGGTCGTAGCCACCGGTGATACTTGAGCCCAAATCGCCTCAAGGATGGGCATAACGGTGCACCCCGTTCTTCAGGAATAGATGTTACACGTGTATTGCTTGCGTGGGCCAGCTGGGCAATAAAGAACTGAAGGCCCTTCGCTCGAAGTGAGGAAGGTCGTGCATTGCCAATCACCAATTCCTCCAAATGTGGCACGGATGTTAATGCGTTCATCCAAGCCTGGCTGGTAGCTTCGATGCTAATATGGAGAATCCGTAGTGCAAGTCGGCTTTCTCCCCAGACTCGACTAGACAGCCAATCCAATTGCCAAGAACCGGAGGATGTCACAGAGAGATTAAATAGTTTGTGTGCTGAGATACCACCAAGTATATTGAGAGGATAGCCTTGAAATGTCAAGTGCTTGCAGTTTGGGAGAGTGGTCTTGAATGTGCGTAGAATATGGCGATGAAGAGGAAAGGTAATGGCGCAGCTCTCAAGAACATCAAAGGTCCTGCCATTCATCCACTGAATTGAGACCGAGCTGAGTGTGAGATGACGGAGGGTGTTGACAAAGGGTAAGTTAATGTCATCCGCATAGTTGGGAAGGGAGAGCTGAGAGACGATCAGTGTTTCCAGTTGATGTAGGTGAGGGAGAAGGTCGACTGGATCGTGCGTCCCCGAAATATCGAGGACGAGCACTTTGACGGAACGAAAGATGGGGGAATATGCAGGAAAGAATGATATGACATTGACTGAATTTATTTCCACTGTGGTAAGCTCTGGACTGGCTGTGGTGGCGAGAATACGCAACAGACGGTCGAGGAGGGGCGACATCTCGCAAGCGGACTTCACCGTGAATGTCTTCAACTGGCTCATGGTAGCGTTAGAGCATCGTTGGAGACCACGGTTTACCAGGTCCTCAGGTAAATCAGCCTGTCCTGGGGTCGTCTCGACTACCAAGCTTCGCCATCGTGAGATGGCTTCGATGGCAGCAAAAATAGCCTCGTAGGCACCTTCTGGTGGGGTGAAGTCACCACGGTCGATCTCCGTATCAAAAGATATATCCAGGGGCAATTGATTACTTTCCAACATCCTTGTCACGGTGCCCCTTGGCGTTCTTGTCCCCAGCTTGAGTGATGCCCAAATCCCCATCACGGAGGTATACCAATGTTTACATACGAGCATCAACGCCAATGGTGGACCACTTGCGTCGTCGATGATGGTGGATAAAATTGATTGGAGCACCTCGAGTGGAAGGCGGGTGATTGGTACAATAATCGGGAGCAACGAATGATGCTCGGAGTGGCGCCCTGGATGACGTGCAAGCCGGTTACGATAGTCGGGATCGAAGGAGTCTATGATGTGCTTGATCTCCAAATCTGCTAATACTTCGGGATATGTGGGCGTATACCGATCCGACTGAACCGCTTGCCCCAAGTATGCTGTCACCCCCCACTTGTTCTGCTCCTCCGCCAGTATTGTCTTCTCCAGGTCCGGCGAAATCTCCCCCTCATCCACCATCCACGCCAATGCCTGCGTCAGCGCTCGTACTAGAGCGTCCGCCCGTGCCACCGCTTGCGCCGACGCCCGGTCCGCGCCTGCTTCTCCGCTTCCTGATCCGGATTGCATATCTCCGTATAGTCGAGCGAAGATCCTGGGGTCTAGAGATCGGTCGCAACCCAACGGAACACTGACAGTGGTCTAAGCAATATGTGGGGACGATCGCGTTTTCTGATGTTATAGGCATATGTGCATCCTCGTCTCATCAGGCAGACGCACCATTCCCACGTGTTCGAGTCTGGCAAACATACCCTGTTTCCAGACTCGAGAGGTCGCCGTCATAACACTGTATTTCTTCCTCGGGTCCCATCGTCCTGGCCTAACGACAGCGTGCTCGCTTCACCTTCGCTTCACCTTCGTCTGCGCCCAACACCAGCACCCATTTCGGCTGAGAAGCGAGGCGATGAGCGGATTACCGCGTCTTTCGCTCACCGAATTGTCGGCTGCCTTGTGTTGCCGCTTTCGGGGAGGCGCGGTTGTCAGGGGCTTCCGAGGTGCGGAATTAGTGATGGTCGAGGTCGGACCCGGTACAACCATGTTACGATATTGTTTTCAATGGAAAGCCTACAGTGTGATTAGGTTGACTGATGCGACTCCTGACCTTAAACCCGTTAATCTTCAGGTAGTCCCTCGAGAATCGCTTGTATGACAACATCGAATGTGAGTTGCTTCGTGGTCGTATTTCTCCTCACGTTGACCTCACTGGAACCATGACTGATTAGTTCATCAGATACAGTAACAGAGACCCGTGAACCCCAGCATAACTAGTAACCCCTTGCTATTTCAACCGTTTCCATCCCTATATCAGGAGGGCCTTGGCTCCATCTACGATTGTGAACCCGCGGAAAGCCGATGTCCGAACTGTCAATCGCGACCACAACGCATCGCACTGAGCACGATTGACATTCCTTTTCTACATCTTTTCTGTGCCGAAAAGTGAGTGGAACTGCAATAGAAAGAACGTATAGACGGATTGGTACGTAGCGCTGCTCGGTGACCGTACAGAAACGTTACGATTGGTCGTCATACCGCAAGTAGAATGGAACTGCGAAGATTGGTCAGTATTGTACTGATCGTGTCGCATAGGTGTTCGGTGACAGCTGACCGGAGACATGCACTTCTTGGACGAGAGTCGGGTAAGGTGGC
>Ga0307513_10011060_pt1 | contig 11251 bp, 8 predicted proteins | sample 15_EM_MG_FD_202174 | JGI IMG/M metagenome (GOLD analysis project Ga0307513, IMG submission 202174) | Populus trichocarpa ectomycorrhiza microbial communities from riparian zone in the Pacific Northwest, United States - 15_EM | ecosystem: Host-associated > Plants > Roots > Unclassified | place... | reverse complement strand
TGTTTCGTCCGTGCGGACCTGTTACCGCGACGGGCGCCACACGTACCGTCTCCGCAATGCCGGTCGTGCGGACGTGGCCCCTGCGCGCGCTGCCATCCGTCGACGCGGCGGAGGGCTATCGCCACGCGATCTCCGCCACCCACCTGCCCTGGGACCTGGTCGCCGACCAGCGCTCAGTCGAGGGCGCGAGCGAGCAGGTCGTCGAGCGCCGGTTCGGTGCGCTGCGGGTGGTGGACTGCGCGTCGGGTCCGGTGTCGGGCCGCCGCGGCCGCCGCCAGATCGCCGCCTCGACCGCTGAGTACGTCGGCGCGCTCTTCGTCCTCGACGGGGGCGAGGTACTGCAGTTCGGTCGCTCGGAGATCACCCTCACGGCGGGAATGGCGGTGATCTGGGACAGCACGGTCCCGGGCCGGTTCACCGTTCCCGTCCACATCCGCAAGCGCACGCTGTTCATCCCGCGGCAGCGGCTCGGTGACCTGGGCCGCGACGCCGCTCACGTCGCGGGCGCAGTGCTGCCGGACGGCCCGAGCACGCGGCTGTTGCGGGACTTCCTCGACGCGGCGGTCGAGGCCGTCGGCGACGCGCCGGAGGCCGAGGCGTCCCGCGCGTCGAGCGCGGCCGTCACGGCGACGCTGGAGCTGCTGGCGGGCGCCGTCGACGCCCAGCAGGCACTCCCGGACGGGGATCGGGAGCGGCGCTGGCTCGCCGTGCGCGACCTCATCGAGGAGCGCCTCGCCGACCCGGCGCTCGTGCCGACGGCGATCGCCCAGGCCACCGGCATGTCATTGCGCTCGCTCTACGAGCTGTTCGCTGCCCGCGAGGACACGGTCGCGGGTTACGTGCGCCGCCGGCGGTTGGTGCGGGCCCGCGCCGAACTGGAGCGGGTGCGTCGGGGCGTCACCGTCGCCGAGGTCGGGCAGCGGTGGGGTTTCGCCGATCAGGGCACCTTCACCCGCGCGTTCCGCGCCCACTACGGCGTCACGCCCGGTTCGGTGCGGGGCTGACGCCGCACGGATCGCCGATCGGTCCGCACGCATCGCGCAGACCCGCCGCCGACCGGCTGCCAGCCTGGGTCCCTGCCCTGACCTGGAGGTCCGATGCGCGAGGACGTCTCATTCCCGGCCGACGACGGCGTGACGCTGCGCGGCTGGCTCTACCGCCCCGACGACGCGACCGCCCCGACGGCGCTGGTCGTGATGGCGCACGGCTTCTCCGCGACCAAGGAGATGCACCTCGACGACTTCGCCGAGGTCTTCGCCGCCGCCGGACTCTCCGTACTGGTCTACGACAACCGCAACCTGGGCGAGAGCGACGGCCCGGTGCCGGGCGAGATCGACCCGTGGCAGCAGATCCAGGACTACCGGGCGGCCATCACGTGGGCCGGGCTGCGCGACGACGTCGACGCCGACCGCATCGGTGTGTGGGGTTCGAGCTACTCCGGCGCCCACGTACTCGTCGTCGCGGCGATCGACCGCAGGGTGCGCTGCGTGGTCTCGCAGGTGCCGCTGATCAGCGGGAGCGAGAACGCGCGCCGGCTGATCCGGTCCGACCACTTCGCCGGGCTGCGCCAGGCGTTCGACGCCGACCGGGTGGCCCGCTACCAGGGCGGGGCCCCGGCCATGATCCCCGTGGCGTGGACCGACAGTCCCGACGAGCCGTGCGCGCTGCCCACGGTCGACACCCACGACTTCTTCCTCGGGCCGATCCTGGACCGGGCCAAGACGTGGCGCAACGAGGTCACGCTGCGCTCGGTCGAGATGTTCGTCGGCTACGAGCCCGGCGCGTACCTGCCGCTGATCAGCCCGACGCCGCTGCTGCTCGTGGTGGCGGCCGGAGACCACCTGACGGTCGCCGACATCGCGCTGGCCGGGTACGAGCGGGCGGCGGAGCCGAAGAAGCTGCTGCTCCTGCCCGGCGGGCACTTCGAGGCCTACGTCGGGGAGGCCTTCGCGGTGTCGAGTGCGGCGCAGCGCGAGTGGTTCCTGACCCACCTGGGGTGAGCATCAAACGGCCGCCGACCAGCGCGCCACGTCGGCGAACGTCACGTTGCCGCCGCAGATCACGAGTCCGAGGCGGGCGCCCGGCCCGACCCGCTCCAGCACCGTGCGAGCGGCCGCCACCAGGCAGCCCGCCGCGGGCTCGGCCCACACCTTCTGCCGCTCGGCCAGCGTGATCGTGCCGGCGACGGCGTCCGCGTCCGGCACCACCAGCACCTCGTCGACGAGCGCCGCGATGTGGTCGTAGGTGAACTGGGAGACGTGCGGCGCCGACAGCGTGGACACGATCGAGGTCGGCACGATCTCCACCGGCCCGCCGGCGGCGAGCGCTCGGGTCATCGCGTCGGCACCCACGGTTTCCACGCCCCACACCCGCACACCGGGCACGAGCGCGCGGAACGCCGTCGCCACCCCGGCGAGCAACCCACCGCCGCCGACGCTGACCAGAACGTCGGTGACGTCGGGGGCGTCCTGCGCGAACTCCAGCCCGACGGTGCCCTGGGCGGCCGCGACGACCTTGTCGTCGAAGGGGTGCACGAGCGTGGCGCCGGCCACGACGAGCTCGTCCATCAGCGCGAAGGCCGACGTCATGTCGGGTGCCAGCCGCACGTCCGCCCCGGCGGCCCGCGCTGACGCGACCGCGTGCTCGGGTGCGGACTTCGGCATCACCACCGTCGCCGCCACGCCGAGCTCGCCGGCCACGTCGGCGAGCGCGATGCCGTGGTTGCCGCCGCTCACCCCGACGACGCCGGCGGCCCGCTCCGCGTCGGAGAGTCCGAGGATCTTCGCGAACACGCCGCGCGCCTTGAACGACCCGCTGCGCTGCAGCAACTCCAGCTTCACCGTGACCGGCACCCCGTAGAGCGTCGAGAGGCCGGGGGAGGGCAGTGTCGGGGTGCGCAGCACGCGCCCGTCGATCAGTGCGGCCGCGGTGCGGAGGTCGTCGATGGTCAGCAGATCGCCCACAGGCTCCACGGTAATCCCGTCGAGAACGAGGTTGTCGTGGTCAACAAGCCTTTTTTGATCACGACAACCTCGTTCTCGACGCGTACCCCCGCGGACACCTACACGAGGGGGACCACGTCCGGTGCGCCCATCCGTGCGCTGTCGGCCGTCTCGTCGTCCGGCATGCGCTGGCTCTCCCGCTCCGCCTCGACGCGCTTGCGGTAGTGCTCCACCTCGCGCTCGATCTGCTCCTGGCTCCATCCCAGTACCGGCGCCACGAGCTTTGCGGCCTCCTCGAACGAGCCGAGCCCGCGATCGAACGTCTCGATCGAGATGCGGGTGCGGCGGGCGAGCAGGTCGTCGAGATGCCGAGCGCCCTCGTACTTGGCGGCGTAGACGATCTCGGCCCGCAGGTAGTCCGACGCGCCCGCGAGCGGCTCGCCGAGCGACGGGTCATCGGCCACGAGCGCGAGCACCTCGTGGATCATCGATCCGTACCGGCCGAGCAGGTGATCGATGCGGGCGACGTGCAGCCCGTAGGTGTCGGCGAGCACCTTGCGCGAGTTCTTCAGCGCCGAGTAGCCCTCGGCGCCAAGCAGCGGCACGTCCTGGGTGACCGACGCCGGCACCTTGGCGTCGAGGCCGTACACGGCCGCGTCGATGGCGTCCTTCGCCATCACGCGGTAGGTCGTGTACTTCCCGCCGGCCACCACCACGAGACCGGGCACCGTGTGCGCCACGGCGTGCTCGCGCGACAGCTTCGACGTCGACTCCGACTCACCCGACAGCAGTGGCCGCAGCCCGGCGTACACGCCTTCCACGTCGGCGTGCGTGAGCGGCTGCTCCAGCACGGCGTTGACGTGGTCGAGCAGGTAGTCGATGTCGGCCGCGCTCGCCGCCGGGTGCGCGAGCCCGAGCGTCCAGTCGGTGTCGGTCGTGCCGATGATCCAGTGCCGACCCCACGGGATGACGAACAGCACCGACTTCTCGGTGCGCAGGATCAGCCCCGAGTCGCCGCGGATCCGGTCGCGCGGCACCACCAGGTGCACACCCTTCGAGGCGCGGACGTGGAACTGGCCGCGCTCGTTGGCCATCGCCTGCGTCTCGTCGGTCCACACGCCGGTGGCGTTGACGACCTGCTTGGCACGCACGTCGAACGTGTCGCCCGACTCGAGGTCGTGCACCCGTGCGCCGGTGACCCGCTCGCCCTCGCGCAGCAGCCCCGTCACCCGGGCACGGGTGGCGACGTGCGCCCCGTACGACGCGGCGGTGCGGGCGATGAACATCGTGTGGCGGGCGTCGTCGACCTGCGCGTCGTAGTACTTCAACGCCCCGACCAGCGCGTCCTTGCGCAGCGACGGCACGAGTCGCCGCGCTCCGGTGCGGGTGAGGTGACGGTGCATCGGCAGCCCGGCCTTGCGCCCGGAGACCCGCGCGAGCACGTCGTAGAGCGCGACGCCCGAGCCCGCGTAGAACCGCTCCCAGACGTGATGTTGCAACGGGTAGAGGAACGGCACCGGCCGCACCAGGTGTGGTGCGAGCTTCTCGATGAGCAGCCCGCGCTCGGTCAGCGCTTCGTGGACGAGCCGGAAATCCAGCATCTCCAGGTAGCGCAGACCGCCATGGATGAGCTTCGACGAGCGGCTCGACGTGCCGGAGGCGAAGTCGCGCGCCTCCACGAGCCCGACCGTGAGGCCGCGGGTGGCGGCGTCGAGGGCAGAACCTGCGCCCACGACACCGCCCCCGACGACCAGCACGTCGAGCTCGGTCGACCGCATGGCCTGCAGCGCCTCCTCGCGATAAGCGGGAGACAGCGCGACCGATCTCATGGCAAGCCCTTCTAGTCGACGTCTACCCAGTCCAACGTCCTGGTGACGGCCTTCTTCCAGCGCTCGTACCCTTCGGAGCGCTGTTCGTCACTCCACTGGGGGTCCCAGTGCTTGGACTCGTTCCAGTTCTCGCGCAGCTCGTCGGTGTTGTTCCAGAACCCGACGGCGAGCCCGGCCGCGTAGGCCGCACCCAGCGCCGTGGTCTCGGCCACCACCGGGCGGCTGACCTGCACACCGAGCACGTCGGCCTGGATCTGCATGCACAGCTCGTTGGCCGTGACGCCGCCGTCGACCTTGAGCACCTCCAGGTGCACCCCGGAGTCCTTCTCCATGGCCTCGGCCACGTCGCGGGACTGGTAGCAGATCGCCTCCAGGGTGGCCCGGGCCAGGTGCGCGTTGGTGTTGTACCGCGAGAGCCCGACGATCGCGCCGCGCGCGTCCGAACGCCAGTACGGCGCGAAGAGGCCGGAGAACGCGGGCACGAAGTAGACGCCGCCGTTGTCCTCGACCTGACGGGCGAGCGACTCGCTCTCCGACGCGCCCGAGATGATCCCGAGCTGGTCGCGCAGCCACTGCACGGCCGAACCGGTGACCGCGATGGAGCCCTCCAGGGCGTACACGGTCTCCTGGTCGCCGAACTTGTAGCAGACCGTCGTGAGCAGCCCGGCCTTCGACCGCACCAGCTCCGTGCCCGTGTTGAGCAGCATGAAGTTGCCGGTGCCGTAGGTGTTCTTGGCCTCGCCGGGCGCGAGGCACACCTGCCCGACCATCGCCGCCTGCTGGTCGCCGAGGTCGCCGTTGATGGTGACCTCGCCGCCGAGCGGGCCGTTCGCCAGCGTCGACCCGTAGCCACCGCCGGGCGCGGAGCTGGGCTTGATCTCCGGCAGCATCGAGCGCGGGATGTTGAAGAACCCGAGCAGCTCGTCGTCCCAGTCGAGCGTCTCGAGGTTCATCAGCATGGTGCGGCTGGCGTTGGTGGGGTCGGTGACGTGCACCCCGCCGTTGACGCCGCCGGTGAGGTTCCACAGCAGCCACGTGTCGGTGTTGCCGAAGATCGCGTCGCCGCGCTCGGCGGCCGCACGCGCCCCGTCCACGTTCTCCAGGATCCACTGGATCTTGCCGCCGGAGAAGTAGGTGGCGGGCGGCAGGCCGGCCTTCTGCCGGATCACGTCGCCCTTGCCCTCACGCTCCAGCGCGGAGGCGATGCGGTCGGTGCGGGTGTCCTGCCAGACGATCGCGTTGTACAGCGGGCGCCCGGTCTTGCGGTCCCACACGACCGCCGTCTCGCGCTGGTTGGTGATGCCCAGCGAGGCGAGGTCCGACGCGGACAGGTTGGTCTTGTTGAGCGCGGTCTGCAGGACCGCGGACGTGCGCTCCCAGATCTCGACGGGGTTGTGCTCGACCCAGCCGGCCTGCGGCAGGATCTGCTCGTGCTCGAGCTGGTGGCGCCCCACCTCGTTGCCGCCGTGGTCGAAGATCATGAATCGGGTGCTGGTGGTGCCCTGGTCGACGGCACCGACGAACTCGGCCATTGAGCTCTCCTACTTCGTGTCTTCGGCGACGAGGGGCTCGTCGGCCGGCAGGTACCGCTCGATCAGGTAGACGAACATCGCGCCACCGATCACTGCCCCGATGATCGGTGCGACGATCGGCAACCAGAAGTACAGCGTGCCGTGCTGGTCGAACAACGCATCCTGGTACCCGGTGATCAACGTGAGTACTCGGGGCCCGAAGTCACGGGCCGGGTTGATCGCGTACCCGGCGTTGGCTCCCCACGCCATGCCGATGGCGACGACGAGCAGGCCGATCACCACCGGAGCCAGGTTCGCCAGCGGCGCCGCGTTGCGCGCCGTGGTGACCGCGAAGATCACGAACACCAGGATCGCCGTGCCGACGATCTGGTCGAAGAACGCGGTGGTGATGCTGACGCCGTCCAGCCCGTTGCCGGGCAAGGTCGAGAAGATGCCCTGCGTCTTGATCGTGTGGTCCGGATCGACCTTGAAGATCAGGTCGGCGTAGACGAACCGGACGATGGCGGCAGCGACGAAGGCGCCGAGGAACTGCGCCAGCGCGTACGGCGCGACCTTGCGCCATGCGAACCCGCGGAACAGTGCCAGCGCGATCGTGACCGCGGGGTTGAGATGGGCGCCCGAGACGCGGGCGGCGACGTACACGCCGAGCGTCACGCCGATGCCCCACGCCCACGCGATCGAGTCATGATCACCGGCGCTGCCGTCGGCCGAAGTGACGACCTGTGCGACGACGCCGGTGCCGAACAGGATGAGGATCATGGTGCCGAGAAATTCGGCCGCCAGCTCCCCGAATAGCGAGTTCTTCGTCATCGAAGTCCTCCTGACACGTCCCGCTCCCGTAGCGGGACGGACAGACGCTAGGAACGCCTCGCAGCAGGGTCAACGCCGAGAGTTCGACAATGTCGAACGGCCGCTAGGCTCCGGTGATGCCGGGACCCATCCAATCCGTCGAACGGGCTGCGGCACTGCTCCGTCTGCTGGGCGGCACGGGCCGCGCAATCGGACTCGCCGAGCTGTCCGCGGCCCTCGACCTGCCGCGGCCCACCGCCCACGGGATCCTCCGCACCCTGCGCGAGGCCGGGTTCGTCGAGCAGGACACCGCGGCGCGCTACCGCATCGGCGCCGCACTGGCCGATCTCGGACGCGGCGGCCCCGACCCGCACGACCTGCGCGCCGCCGCCATGAACTGGGCCGACGCGCTCGCCGGAGCCACCGGCCTGGCCGTCCAGATGGGGGTGCTCGACGGGCACGCCGTGCGCGTCATCCACCACGTGTTCCGGCCGGACGCCTCCCGGCAACGGCTGCGCACCGGCACCGAGCTGCCGCTGTACGCGTCGGCGCTCGGGAAATGCCTGCTCGCCTTCGCCCCCGTCGGCATGCCGCGGGCCCGCGACCTCGACATGCATCCCTGGACCGGCCGCACCGTGGTCACCGCGACCGGGCTCGACGAGCACATGGCCATCGCCCGTCGGCGCGGATGGGCCAGCGACCTCGGCGAGTACGAGCCCGCGCTCGGCGGGGCCGCCGCGCCCGTCCGGTCGACGGGTGGGCTCGTCGTCGGCGCGCTGGGCGTGTTCGGGCCCGTCGAGGAACTGTTCGGGACGGGCGAGGAGCTCCGCCGCCCCGTCACCCGGGAGCTCCTGGCGGCCGCCCGCGCAGTCTCCCGCACAGTGTCGGCCCACCCATGAAGCGCGAGTCTCCCGTCTGGTTCGGCGAGTCTCGCGTTCTGCTCGGCGAGTTCTGCGTTCGGGACGGACGGCGAGGGTGTGTGGCGCAGGCGGGACGGGATCGCCAGGCGGCCGGGCGGGCTGCCGAAACGGGGGACTCGCCGAGCGAAACGGGGGACTCGCCGAACCAAACGCAAGACTCGCCGAGCGGAACGGGGGACTCGCGGGGCGGCTGGGCGCTCCGCGCTCGGCGGTGGTGTGAGGCGTGAGCACCGAGCGGGTGGTGGCGGCCATCGACCAGGGGACGACGTCGACGCGGTGTCTGCTGTTCAACCCGGCCGGGCGGATGGTGGCGGTGGCGCAGCGGGAGCACCAGCAGCACTACCCGGCGTCGGGGTGGGTGGAGCACGACGCCGAGGAGATCTGGCGGAACGTGACGCGGGTGGTGCCGGCGGCACTGCGCTCGGCGGGCCTGGGCCCGGAGAACATCGTGGCGTTGGGGATCGCGAACCAGCGCGAGACGACGATGGTGTGGGACCGGCACACGGGCCGTCCGCTGGCGCGCGCGATCACCTGGCAGGACATCCGCACCGAGGGATTGGTGCAGCAGTTGGCGGCGGCCGGGCACGGCGAGGTGATCGAACGGGTGTCGGGACTGCCGCTGGCCACCTACTTCGCGGGCCCGCGGCTGCGCTGGCTGCTCGACACGGTGCCCGGCGCGCGGGCCGGGGCCGAGGCCGGCGACGTGCTGTTCGGGACCATGGAGACCTGGCTCATCTGGAACCTGACGGGTGGTCGCCACGTCACCGACGTGACGAACGCCGGCCGGACGATGCTGATGGACGTCCGCAGCCTGGAGTGGTCGGACGAGCTGTTGGCCGCGTTGGACGTGCCGCGGGCGATGCTGCCGGAGATCCGCGGCAACGCCGAGGTCTACGGGACGTGCACGGAGGTGCTGCCCGGGGTGCCGGTCGCCGGCGCGCTGGGCGATCAGCAGGCGGCGCTGGTGGGGCAGGCGTGCTTCGCGCCGGGCGAGGCCAAGTGCACCTACGGCACGGGCGCGTTCCTGCTGATGAACACGGGCGAATCGCTGGCGACGTCGACGCACGGGTTGATCCCGACCGTCGGGTACGTGCTCGGTGACCGTCGGGCCTACGCGCTGGAGGGCGCGATCGCGGTGACCGGCTCGCTGGTGCAGTGGTTCCGCGACGCGCTGGGCATGATCGCGACGGCGGCGCAGATCGAGTCGCTGGCCCTGACGGTGCCCGACAACGGCGGCTGCTACATCGTGCCGGCCTTCTCGGGGCTGTACTCGCCGCGCTGGCACCCGGACGCGCGCGGCGTGATGGTGGGCCTGACCTCGTTCATCACGCGTGGGCACCTGGCCAGAGCGGTCTTGGAGGCGACGGGGTGGCAGACCCGCGAGGTCGTCGACGCGATGGACGCCGACTCCGGCCTGCCGGTGACCCGGTTGAAGGTCGACGGCGGGATGACCGCGAACCACCTCCTGATGCAGTTCGTCGCCGACGTACTGGACGTGCCGGTGGAGCGCCCGTTGGGTTCGGAGGCGGTGAGCCTGGGCGCGGCGTACGCGGCTGGGCTGGCGGTCGGGTACTGGTCCGACGTGGGTGTGCTGCACGCGAACTGGCACCGCGCCGCGGCATGGGAGCCGGCGATGGACCCGCAGGTGCGTCGGCGCGAGCACGCCAACTGGGGACGGGCGGTGCAGCGCAGCTACGGCTGGGTCCAACCGGATGATTGAGACCTTCGACACAACGCCGACGGGCCTATACGGTGCGTCAGGTCGGACACGGTGTTGTGCCGGAGGGGGTTCGGGATGGCGTTGGATGCTGCCGGTCAACAGGTACCGACGTCGAAGGAGGAGGACCGGCCCTCGGGCACGGCCTGGCGGGTGCTCCTGCTCCTGTTCGTCGGGAACCTGCTGAACTTCTTCGACCGCGTCATCCCGTCGATCGTCGTCGAGCCGTTGAAGGCCGAGTTCGGCCTCTCCGACGGCGACATCGGCGTGCTGGCCGCCGCGTTCACCGTGATCTACGCGATCTTCGGGATCCCGCTCGGCATCCTCGCCGACCGGGGCACCCGCAAGAAGATCATGGGGTGGGGCCTCGCGGCGTGGAGCCTGCTGACCGCCGCCACCGCCGGGGCGACGGGGTTCGGGGCGCTGCTGCTGATCCGGCTGGGCGTCGGTGTCGGGGAGGCGAGCTTCGCCCCCGCGGCGAACTCGATGCTCGCGGATCTCTACCCGGCGCAGAAGCGGAGCCGCGCGACCGGCCTGATGCAGCTGGGCCTGCCACTGGGCCTGGTGCTCGCCTACTTCACGATCGGCCCGATCGTCACGGCGTTCGGCAGCTGGCGGGCGCCGTTCCTGTTCGCCGCCATACCGGGACTGCTGCTGGCGGCGTGCTTCTTCTTCGTGAAGGAGCCCCGCCGCGGCGCGGCCGAGGTGGGTGGTGCGGACGCGCTGGCCGGGCCGAGCGACCGGCCGTTCAAGCGGATCTTCTCGGTGCCGACGGTCTGGTGGATCGTGCTCGCCGGGGTCGGCTCGAACATGGCCGCGTACTCGGTCAACACCTTCACCGTGCCGCTGTTCCAGCGCTGGTTCGGGGTGGGGCTGACGCCGGCGGCGACGCTGACCGGTGTGGTGGTCGGCCTCACCGGCCTGGTGGGTCTGACGGCGGGCGCGTGGGTCGCCGACCGGGCCGGGCGCCGCTCGCCGACGGCCAGGGTGCTGGTCGGCGCGACGTCGATGCTGATCGCGGCGCCGCTCGCGTTCTGGGCCCTGTCGCTGGGCCGGGACGCCGTCGGCGCCTTCGTGGCGATCTTCGGGGTCGCCTGGCTGCTGCAGTACATCTACTACGTCGCGGCCTACCCGGCGCTGGCCGACGTGGTCGCGCCGCGACAGCGCGGCACCGCGATCGCGCTGTACTTCGCGGCGAACTACCTGCTGGGCGGCGCGGTCGGCCCGGTCATCACGGGCGTGCTGTCGGACCGCTTCGCGAAGGCGGCCGGCGGGCCGGCGCGGGAGGCCGCCGCGATCGGCCTGCACTCGGCGATGGCCTGGGTCGTGCCGATCACCTTGCTGGTGGCTGCGCTCGGCCTGTTCGGGGCCTCGCGGACGATCGGTCGCGACGCCACGCGCATGAAGGAGCAGCTGCAGGCTGCCTGATCAGCTTGCCTGGAGGTACCGGCTGATCGTTGTTGCCACGAGTCCCGGGTCGAGCATGTTCGCGAAGTGTGTCTGCCCCGGCCACGTGGCGAGT
>Ga0307513_10011059_pt1 | contig 11252 bp, 8 predicted proteins | sample 15_EM_MG_FD_202174 | JGI IMG/M metagenome (GOLD analysis project Ga0307513, IMG submission 202174) | Populus trichocarpa ectomycorrhiza microbial communities from riparian zone in the Pacific Northwest, United States - 15_EM | ecosystem: Host-associated > Plants > Roots > Unclassified | place... | reverse complement strand
GCGACCGCTCTGCAACGACTCCCGCTTCAACGGGGTCTACCTCGGCATGCACCGTTATGCCTTCCCATACGGTGCACGGACCTACGACCAGTGGGTCACCGACATCACTTCGCTGATGGGAAACTGCAGTTCACGGACGGTCATCGAGGAGTTCGGCGCGTCGGCGGACACCGGCGTCGACTTCAACGCCACCCCGTCCGGCTCGACCGACAAGGAGGTCGCGTACCTGCGGGCCCTTACCGACGTCGTCCGCAACCTGCACCTGGGCGCGATCTGGTGCCACGTCATTGGCGGCCGGACCTCAACCCCGGACCACGACACGCTGAACATTCTGAGGCTCGCCAGCGCGTACGACGGCAGCAGCAACAACCTGCCGCTGTGGACCCCGAACACCACCGCCATCGACCGTCTCGAGTACGCCTGGGGCGGGCTCGGTTCGGCCACGACCGAGCTACGTAACGTCGGCTCCAACGCATGTCTCGACGTCCCCAACTCGTCCCAGAACAACGACATCCAGCTCCAGGTCCGCGGCTGTCTCAACGCCGACAATCAACGATGGACCAGACAGGCGAACGGATCGATCACCGTCTACAACGGCACGAAATGCCTTGACGCCTTTGGCTTCGGAAAAACCAACGGCACCATTGTCGTCACCCATGACTGTCTGAACAACGCCAACCAGAAGTGGAACTTCTTCTCCGACGGCACCATCCGCGGAGTTGACTCCCACCTCTGCCTGGAAGCTGACCCGGCCAACGCCCAGAACGTCCGGCTCTGGGCCTGCGGGAGCGGCAACAACCAGAAATGGCGTCTCTTCGGCGGGACGGTGGGCCTGCGTGCCCACGCCAACGGCCGGATCGTGGCCGCAGAAGCCGCCGGTGCGCAACCGCTGATCGCCAACCGGGCGGTTGTCGACTCCTGGGAGACGTTCGACTTCATCGACAACACCGACGGCACGGTGAGCCTGCGCGCACGTGCCAACAACAACTACGTCAGCACCCCCAACGCCGGCGCATCATCGTTGATCGCCAACAGCACCACGATCGGCACGGCCCAGAAGTTCGACCTCATCTACAACACCGACGGCAGCATCAGCCTCCGCGCACGCGCCAACACCAGGATCGTGGCCGCGGAGTCGGCCGGCACGCAATCGCTGATCGCCAACCGCACCGCTATCGGCCCCTGGGAGGAGTTCGACCTCTTGGTCTAGATGACGCCGCACGGAGGTCAAGGTCGAACGGCCGCAGCGTAGTCATCTACGCTGCGGCCGGGTCGCTCACTCGCGGGCACCGGAGGAGGCACCGTGAACAGCCCAGCCACGCGCATCGATGCGCACCAGCACTTCTGGGACCCCGCCCGGTACAGCTATCCCTGGATGGCGGGCGATGCCATGGATCCGGTGCGCCGCCCGTTCGGTCCGGACGATCTCCGGCCCAGTCTGCGGGCCGCGGACATCGACGCGACGGTCCTCGTCCAGACGCTCTCCAGCCCCGCCGAGACCCGCGAGTTTCTGCAGCTGGCGGAGACGACGGACGTGGTCCGTGGGGTGGTGGGCTGGGTCGACCTGACCTCCCCGTCCGTGGGCGACGATCTGGACGGGCTGCTCGACGGGCCGTCCGGCCATTGGCTGGTCGGCATCCGCCATCAGGTCCAGGACGAACCGGATCCGAACTGGCTCCGACGCGGCGACGTGCAGCGCGGCCTGGCCGCCGTGCAGCGCCGAGGTCTCACCTACGACGTGCTGGTCCGGGCCAGGGAGCTACCGGCAGCGACCGACGCGATCCGGCGCTTCCCCGAGTTGCGGTTCGTGCTCGATCACATCGCAAAGCCGAGCATCGCCGCGGGCCGAGACGACCCGTGGATGCTGGGCATGCCCGCGCTAGCCGCCGAACCGAACGTGTCGGTCAAACTGTCCGGCATGGTGACCGAGGCGAACTGGGCCTCGTGGACGCCCGACGACCTGCGCCCGTTCGTCGGCCGGGTCGTGGACTGGTTCACGCCGCAACGCCTGCTGTTCGGCTCGGACTGGCCGGTCTGCCTGCTCGCCGGCTCTTACCAGAGCGTGCTGACCGGCCTCACCGCCGCCCTCCCCGCGATGAGCCCGAGCGAGCTAGAGCAGGTCTTCGGCGGCAATGCGAAGCGCACCTACGGAATCGGCGCTGACCACGCGTAACCGCAGATGGCGCACTAATTCCAGTCCTCCAGCAGGAGGTACCAGTCCGGGTCGATGGCCGTGTACGCCAAGATGTCCGGGCTGCTGGTCGCCCGGAGCGCGTCAAGCGAGTATCCGGGATCGTAAACGAGCGTCTGTCGGCTGAACCCCTTGTCCAGCGAGATCTGGGCGCCCGTCATCCGCCCGTCGGCGGCATAGGTAATCTCGACATAGTTCATGGCGTACGGCATCTCGGCTGCCATCTGGGCGAGCGTGTCGTAGCGCGCCCTGGTCACCGCATCGAAGGTGTGCGCAGGGCCTGACGTGACGGTGCACGTCCCCGTCAACGTGTTGGCGTGGACGCTGTCGCCGTCCTTGTATGCCTGGCACCAGTCCTGCGTCCGCAGGAACGTCACCCGCTCGCGCTCGAGTGCGCGCAGCACGGACATCGCCTCCGGCGCCCGATCGTAGGTATCCCCCGGCTGGTGCACCCACGCCCTCGCCCCCATCACCGTGACGACCGTGAGACCAGCCACCACTAGCGAGAGGACGACCAGGAGCAGACCGATCAACAGTGCCAAACGCCTCATTGCCGAACCGTATTCGACATGGACGGCAAAATCCGTGGTCGCCACAGGATCTCCACATCGCACGGGACGTGCGCCATCGTGGGGGCCACTCAGGCACGCGTATCCTGTCGGCGCACCATCTCGGTGATCCAGATGGGCGCGAACGGAGACGTGCAGTTCGGCGGAGTCGGGTAATCCTTGAGCACCTGCAGGCGCTCACCGATGTCCAGTGCACGGGAGCGGTACTCGGCGTGCTCGATCCCGATCTGAGCCAGGCAGTGGTTCATCGCCCACTGCAGGCGAGCCGGGGCGTCCTTCATCTCCGCCTCGATGACGTCGAGCAGTCCAGCGAGGTCGAGGCCTTCGGGCTTCTTGGCCACACGCTCGGTGGTCAGCGCCCAGCCGGCACTCGCGACCACCGGATCCGGATCGGCGAACCAGGCCAGGCGCAGCTCCTCGGAATGCGGGTTCTTCTTCACCACATAGTTCACGAGCCAGTCGTGCACCTTGGGGCTGCGCGCCTCGCGCAACATGACGTCCAGCTCGTCACGCTCGAACGCCTTCGGGCGGCAGATCAGGATCGCCAGCAGTCTGGCTGCGGCGTCTGCCGTCGTCCAGAGCCGGCGCGCGAGTTCCTGCTGCGTCTTCAGCCGCTTCGCGAGCGCGCGCAGCATGCTGAGGTTCACCCCGTGATCGTCACCGTGCTTCTCGTTCACCGCGCGTGTCTTCGGGTCCTCGAGCGCGGCCAGCTCGGCCATCACCTCGGCTACCGTCGTCTCGGTCACCTCAGCCTCCTGTCCATGGATCGCTCGCGCGGCGGTGCCGGGCACCGTGGCAAGGCCGGCCGGCCGGCGGGTGCCCGCCTTGTCCAGGGTGACAGGTCCTGGCGTTCGAGACCCTGGGATCACTGCTGGCGGGAGATTCGGGTCCTTCGGATATCACCGGAATCAGGTGAGAGCTGCTCACCATGACGCCCGCTAGCTTCGAACTCACCAGTTCCCCGCTACGAGAAGGTGCCGCACTCATGACCAGCGCCCCGGGACCGGCGCCGGCCTACACCAACCGACCCACCATGGGGAGATCTTCCGTGAGCACCGAGCAGCTAGAGACCCTCGAGGCAATCCTGCGACAGTCAGCATTCCCTCCCGACATCGATCTCAACGAGCAACGACGACTGCTCCGCGAGTTGACCTCGGCGCAGCCATTACCCGCCGACGTGACCGTGACCGAAGCCGAACTGGGCGGCGTCCCAACCGCCGAGATCACGATTGACGGAATCGAATCGCGCCGCGTTGTCCTGTACTTCCACGGCGGCGTGTACGTACTGGGAGGCGCCGCCCAAGCCGCCAACCTGGCCTCGCAGGTCGGCCGCCAGACGGACGCCAAAGTCATCTCCGTCGACTACCGGCTCGCGCCCGAGCACCCGTATCCGGCCGCGGTCGACGACGCCCTGGCGGCGTACGAAGCCCTCCTGCACAACGGCACGGCCGCTTCGGACATCGTCCTTGCCGGCGAGTCCGCCGGCGGCGGGCTGGCCATCGCCACCCTGGTGAACGCCCGCGATCACGGGCTGCCCCTGCCTGCCGCCGCCTTCGTCATGTCGCCGTATGCCGACCTCACCCTGGCCGGGGCGACCATGGAAACCAAGCGCGAGGTCGACGTGCTGATGAGCCCAGACAACCTGAAAGCCCGAGTCAGTGACTATGCGTCGGGACAGGATGCCGCTCTTGGCCTCATCAGCCCGATATTCGCCGACCTGTCCGGCCTGCCGCCCCTGATCATCCAGGTCGGAAGCCACGAAGTTCTGCTCGACGACGCCGTCCGCCTCGCGCAATCGGCTGCCGCCACCGACGTCGAGGTCACCCTCGACATCACCCCCCGAGTGCCGCACGTCTTTCAAACCTTCTACCCGATCCTCGACGAAGCGGCCGCTGCGCTGGAGCGGGCCGGGCAGCTCCTGTCGGCGCACCTCGCGAGTGCAGAGCGCATCACCGCCTAGCGAAAGGCAGAACGCAAGCTGTCGTCAGATCCCGGCGCGGCGGTCGCGCCGCGGTCCAGGATCTGGGCCAGCGCTGCACGCAGTTCACCGGCCGGGTCGGCTGCCAGGTGCGCGGACCGCCAGGCCACATGGGTGTCGGGGCGAACCAGCACGCAGCCGTCCTCGGCCACCTCGCGCAACCGGGACCAGTCGTCGTAGAGATCGGTGTACTCGCGACCCGGCCCGATCACGTGGGTGTTGAGCACAATGGCGAACTCCTCGGCGATCTTGCCCGCGGCTTCCGCCCAGCTCTGGCCGGTGATCCCGGTCAGCAGGCAGAACGCGCCCTTCCCGGCCAGGTCGTGGGTGCTGACCCGCTGGCCGTCCTGGCCCAGCCAGCAGTGCGGCAGCCGAGCACCGGGCCAGGTGGTGGGGTCGTAGTACAGCTCAGGGTCACGCTGGTGCTCGGGTTCGGGGGTGCCGTCCGGTACCACCGCCCGCGATGCGTACCGCTGGCCCAGCTCAACGCCGTGCGCGTTGAATTCGTAGTCCTTGAGCTCCAAGGCTTCTCTGAGCCTGGTCCGTTGCAGCGCAGCCTGCGGAGTGTCGTCGACGCGGCCGGCGATGCTTCGCTGCATCTGCGCGACATCCAGGGTGTCATCCAGGCCCAGTGCCTCCAGAATGGGGCCGAACTCCTCGATGCTCTTGTTGGCGCGCAACACGATCTGTCGCCCGACCGGCACCCGCTCAGCATCAAAGCTATCCAGAAGCCCCTCGCCGGCCTGGCCTTTCAGAACGTGGGCGAGCTTCCAGGCGAGGTTGTACGAATCCTGAATCGAGGTGTTCGAGCCGAGACCGTTTGACGGCGGGTGCCGATGCACGGCGTCGCCGACCGCGAATACCCGCCCCTCACGGTATCGCTCGGCGTACATCTTGTTGTTGCCCCACAACGAAACTGAGCGAATCGTCACCGGTACCGTGTCGTCCCCGATGAGATTGTGCACGATGCTGATCGCCATCGCGTCGTCCACCGCCGGCGGCGGCTGGCTGATGTCGTAGCCCCAGGTGATGAGCCACTCGTTCCAGGGCCGGACCATCCGGACAAGACCGAGGCCGATGCCCCCGAGCGTCGCTCCGGGCTGCAGGATCCAGTACAGGACGCTTGGACGATGGGCGACATAGCGGCTGAGGTCGGCGTGAAAGACGATGTTCATGCTGCCGGCGATGTCCATCGCGCCGGCCATCGGCAGGCCGAGATCGCTGACCACCTGGCTGCGTCCGCCGTCGGCGGCGATGACGTACCGGGCGCGGATCCGGTATTCGTGCCCGGCCAGCCGGTCTCGCACGCACACGGTCACGCCCTCGTCGTCCTGCTCGAGGCTCACGTACTCGGTGTCGAAACGGATCCGGCTGCCCCGTGAGGCTGCGTGGCCGATCAGGATGGGCTCGAAGAGGGTCTGCGGCAGATCGCAGTTCATCGACGGGCTCGCAAGCCTGTAGTCGGCCTCGCGTCGCGGATGAGTTCCCCAGGTCCGCACCCGGCCGATCTCGTCGCCGGCCAGGCTACTGCAGAACACCGTGTCACCCATGAGTTCGTGGGGCGTTGCCTGCTCGATGACATCCTGCTCGATGCCCATGTCCCGCATGATTTCCACGGTCCGCTGGTTGGTGATGTGCGCCCGCGGCGTGTTCGCGGTCCAGCGGTACTTGGTGATCATGATGTGATCCACACCGTAACTGGCGAGGAACAGGGCGGCCGCGGCACCGGCCGGGCCGCTACCGATGACCAGCACATCGGTGTGCAGGTCTCCCACCTGCTCCCCCTCGATGCTCTGCCGGGCTCCGGCCGAACTCGGGGTGGTCTCCTGCTCCAGCGGGCGCTCAGTCATGCGTCTTTCGTCTCCTCGGCCAGGATGATGTCGAACGATGCGCTGCTCCAGGACCGGTCCGGTCGGCTGCCGTCCGGCGCCGGCTGCCCCGGCGGATGCTCGATGAAGTCGACCAGCAGAGACTCCTTGACGCCGAATACCGCATCCGACTCTTGAAAGTCCCCGCCCCGGACGAAGATATGGCTGACCAGGCGGCGGTAGCCGGGGGCCGTCACCAGGAAGTGCAGATGCGGGGCCCGCATCGGGCCACGCCCACCAGCGGTCAGCAGATCGCCGACCGGGCCGTCAGCCGGGATCGGGTACGGCGTGGGGGTGACCGCCCAGAACCGGTATCCGCCATCGTCATCGCTGAACAGATGCGCGCGGCCGCCGATCCGGTTGTCGTCGTACTGCACGTCGTAGAAGCCGTCCTCGTCGGCCTCCCACACCTCCAGCCGGGCACCGGGGATGGGCCGGCCGTCGGTACCGCGGACCGTTCCGGAGACCCAGCACGGCTGGCCGGACGCCACCGCCGCGATATCGCCGCCGAGTTCGACGTGGGGCGATCCGGCTACGAAGAACGGGCCGAACACGGTGGCCTCGGTCGCCGTGCCGGCCGGTGGGTTGTTCACGGCAATGGTCAGCATCGAGACACCGAGGACGTCCGACAAGAGAATGAACTCCTGTCGCTTGTCGTCCGTGATGTGCCCACTCCGGGTCAGGAACTCGATCCCGGCGTTCCATTCGTCCTCGGTCAGCCGAGTCTCGCGGACGAAGGCGTGCGCATGCCGCACCAGACTCTCCATCAGCTCCCGGAAACGCTTCGAGTCGGCCCCGGCGAAACTGTCCAGCACCTGCCGGGTGACGTCCTCCTCGCGGCGGGCCTGCTCCACCACCTCGGCTGCGTCGTTTGTGCTCGGGCTCATGATTTTCCTTCCTCTCGGCCGAGTTCCACTCGCTCCGGACGGTCGCCGACCCAGGCGGGCCAGAGGATCGCCTCGACAGCCGCGGTATCAACGGGCCGTGGATTGGACGGGGGTGCGGCCTTGACGACAAGTTCCACCGCCTCCGGCAGATCGCTCTCCGCCAGGCCGAGCTCGCGCAGCGAGGCCGGGGCGCCGAGCGAGCAGTACAGGTCGGCGAGGCCGGCCACCGCGTCTGTGGTGCCGAGCGCTCCGGCGATCTGAGCGCCCGCCGCGGGGGCGGCGGGGACGTTGAAGGCCGCCACATGAGGCAGCACGACGGCGTGAGTCTCGGCGTGCGGCAGGTCGTACGCACCGCCCAGGACGTGGCAGATCTTGTGATGCAGGCCCGATCCCGCACTGGTGAACGCGACCGCGGCCAGGTACGCCGCACTCAGCGCCTCGGCCCGCGCGGTCAGGTCCCCGCCGTCGCGGTGCGCCGCCGGCAGGGCGCTGCGCAAGGCGCCGATCCCCGCCACCGCCATCGCCGACGCGACCGGGTTGGCGTTCGGGGCCCACAACGAGTCCACACAGTGCGCCATCGCGTTCAGGCCGCTGGCGACGGTGAGCTCGACCGGCAGCGAGACGGTCAGTTCCGGATCGTAGACAACGGTTCGGGGCAGCACGATCGGGTCGATCCCGGTGGTCTTCCGACCGTCGTCGGTCAGCCCCCACACCGCCGTCGCCTCCGATCCCGCATAGGTGGTGGGGACGGCGACAATCGGCAATCGCGTCGTCAGCGCAACCGCTTTGGCGGTTCCGGTGGTGGATCCGCCGCCGATGCAGAGCACAAGGTCGGCCTGGGAGTTCGCAGCCAGCTCACGAGCCGCGATGGCGACGCTGACCGGCACGTGCGGGCGGACACCCGGGAACTCGGCCACCACGGGCAGGGACGCGGTCAGGACCCCCGCGAGCGCCTGCTCTCCCGGCCCGGCGATCACCAGGACCCGGGTGCCGCCCAGGCGGGCCACCTCGGCAGCCAGCTCGCGACGCGCGGCTCCGGCACCGAAGATCACGCGCTGAGCGAGCGATTCGTACTGAAATGCGATGTCACCGGGCATTCTGTCCTCGCTCGCTCACGTCAACGTGTGCCTGCGCCCCTACCGTCGTACACGGCGCGAGATACGTCCAATATCAATTTTTCGATCCAGCGATATCTTTCCGCTATGGATCTGCGTCAACTGCGCTACCTCATCGCCGTTGTGGAGGAGCGTTCCGTCTCTGGTGCCGCAGCCCGGTTGAACATGAGCCAACCCCCGTTGAGCAACGCCATCGCCCGGATGGAGCGCGAACTCGGTGTTCAGCTGCTCGAGCGCCACGCCCGCGGTGTGGAGCCCACCGAGGCCGGCACGTATCTGGCGGAGAACGCCCGCCGATTGTTGGCGATCTCCGATGAGGTCTTCGCTTCCGTGGTCGCGGTCGGCACCGGCCGAAAAGGAAGCCTGACCTTGGCCGCGGTGTCCGGCACGTCGTGGGAGCTGCTGCCCGCCGCCCTGAAGACGTTCGCTCAGGACCGGCCCGACGTCGACATCGAGGTGCTGGAATTCGCTCCGGCCGAGGTCGTGGACCAGGTCAAGGCACAGCGGGCCGACGCCGGACTGGTGCACTCCACCAGCACCCGCTACATCGAACGGCTGTATGGAGCCGACCTCGAGGTCGCCATGGTGCGGCGGCAACCCCTGGCCGTCGTCCTACCGCCGCACCTCGCTCAGATCGGCGGCGTCGACCTCACCCGACTCGCCGACGAGCGCTGGCTGGTCTCCCCCGACGACGCCGGCTGGCCCGAGTTGCCCGACCTCGTCCACGAGGCCTGGCACCGGGCCGGCATCTCCCCGCCGCACACCTACACGATCGCCACGCTGGATGCCGCCGTGCAGTTCGTCGCGGCCGGCTTCGGGGTGGCGTTGACCCCAGCCGACGTGTCCCGCATCGCCCGGCCGGACGTCGCCGTACGACCGCTGGCTCAGCACCTGCCGCCGCTGGAGTCCGCGGTAATCTGGCGCCGCCACGAGCGACCTTCACCGGTCCTGGCTCGGTTCCTGCGAGCCGTCATGTCCACCCCGGAACCGGACCGGCTCGGGCCCAGCGTCCGGCCCGATGAGCCGGTCGCCTAGCACTTCGGGCGTACCGCCTCCGGCGCTCAGTCGCGGCTCCCGGCGTACCGCGCGGCCACGGGACCGGGCTGCTCCAGGACACGACCGGCCGCGGAATCCCACGCCAGCCGGACGAACTGCGCGTGCGTCCAGGCGAGCGGTGTCGCCGAGGTGGTCGGTGTGCCCGAGGCGAAGCCCGCGCTGGCGCCCGGCGGCTGCCGGTCCCAGACCTGCTCGGGCAGCATCAGGCCAGGTCCGACGGCCGCAGCGATCAGGTCGAGCTGCGCACGGCCGGCCGGCACAGCACCGGCAGCGATCAGATACTCGCCGCGCTCGCCGTTGAGCAGTGGCCAGGCCCGACCGCGGGTGATCCGCGAGCCATCCGGCAGACCGTAGTCCCACGGCGAACCGTCGACCTTCTCGCCATAACCGTCGAACGACGCGCGGTGCCAGTACAGGCCCTGGTCGGTCGGGACGCCGAGCTCCCGGTCGATCACGCCGAGGGTGTTGACGATCGTGGGGTCGTCAGCCGGCAGCACCCCGAGTCGGACGAGGTCGAGGAAGCTGGGGTCGACGACGGTTCGCTGGTCAACGTTCACCGGGCCACTGTCGCCGATCGTGTAGGCGGTACCGGCGTCCGGGTTCCCGTCCTTGGTCAGCCGCAGGAAGTACGGCCCGGCCGAGTACGGCCCGGTGGTTGTCACCGTCCATGCTTTGACGTGTGCCTGCCAGGCGTCCGCGGTCGCCAGATAGCGCTGACTGGAGACCGCGTCGCCGTTGGCGCGGGCGATCTGCGCCGCGCAGACCAGGCCCGCGATCTGCGCGGCGATCGTCGCCGGCGAGTACCCGGACTGGTTCTCCCAGCGCTCCTGCGGCGACCAGGGAGCACGGTTTCCGTCCTGCTCGAACAACAGCAGGAAGTCCGCGGCCCGCTTGACGTGCGACCAGACCTGCGGGTCCGAGCGGCCGAGTTGGTGCGCCAGCACGATCGGCAGCGCGACCTCGTCGAGCTGCAGGCCGCCCCAGACCGGCGCGCCGTTGGCCCGGGAGTTCTGCGGGAACGAGCCGTCGGCCTGCTGCTGCCGGTCGAACAGGAAGTCCAGCGCTCGGTTCGCACCCGCGCGGTCTCCGGCGAGGGCGAGCGCCGAGGCGATCTGATAGAGGTCGCGCGACCAGACCAGGTGGTACGGACCGGACGGGTCGTCCCGACCGAACGCCCAGGGCGCGCTCGGCGAGGCGACGTAGGCCCCGCGGAAGGTCTTGTCCTCGCTCGCGGCGAGCACCATCGTCGAGACCCGGTACAGCTGCTGCTGGGCCGTGCCGCGCAGCGACGCCGGCGGCCGGTGCAGGTGCGCGAGATAGGCGTGCCAGCCCGCGGCATACCGGTGCGCCACCGCCGGGAAGCCCGCCTGCAGCGAGGACCGGGAGGCCGCGAGCGCCGCGTCCGCGTCCGGGCCGAAGGAGAGTGCGAGGGTCGCATGCCCGTCCCGGCCGAACCGCAGCGCCGCGGTCTGCACGAGGTTGCCGGCCGTCGTGGTCACGTACCGGCCGTCGAGTCGGCCATCGGCGAGCAGGTCGGTCCAGCCATCACTGGTGCCGCCGAAACCGTTTGAGGTGGCCCCGAAGGCGG
>Ga0307513_10011058_pt1 | contig 11252 bp, 11 predicted proteins | sample 15_EM_MG_FD_202174 | JGI IMG/M metagenome (GOLD analysis project Ga0307513, IMG submission 202174) | Populus trichocarpa ectomycorrhiza microbial communities from riparian zone in the Pacific Northwest, United States - 15_EM | ecosystem: Host-associated > Plants > Roots > Unclassified | place... | reverse complement strand
ATCCGGTCGGCGCCCTGCAAGGTGGCGTCGGACGAGCCCACGCCGAAGACGAACCTGTCCGGGCCCGCGCCGCCGTCCAGGGTGTCGGCGCCCGAACCGCCTTCGAGGGTGTCGGCGCCGTCCTCGCCCCGCAGGATGTCGTTTCCGCCGCCGCCCGACACCGCATCGCTGCCGAGGTTGCCGTTCAGGAAGTCGGCGGCGCCGCTCCCGACGATCATGTCGTCGCCCTGGCCGCCCAGCAGCGTGTTTGGGCCGGACGCCGCGGCCGCGCTGACGGTGTCGGCGCCGAGGTTGCCCTGGCCGAAGTTCGCGCCGCCGCCGACGTCGATCAGGTCGCTGTCGCGGCCGCCGTAGACGACGTCATTTCCGTCTCCGCCGGCCAGCGCGTCCGCGCCCTGGTTGCCCTGCAAGAGGTCGTTCCCGTCCCCGGCGGTGATGGCGTCGTCTCCGAGGCCGCCGAAGAGCCCGTCGGCCAGGGCCGTGCCGGCGACGATGTCGCCCCCGGGGCCGCCGACGAACAACAGCGAGCCGTTGGCGAAGCTGATGCCGGTCTCACCCTCCAGGCCCGCGCCGAAGGTGACCGTCTGGCCCCCCAGGGTTACGGCGACCTGTTCCGGCGTCGCGCCGGAGGCAGGCAGGTAGGCGACGGTCAGCATCGCCCCGGTCGCGCCTGCGGATTGGAAGGTCAGGCTGTCAGCGGCGGCGTTGAAGTTCGCCGCCTGCGCAGGGGTGATGGTTTCGAAGTCGAAGGCGGCCATGTGCAGCTCCCATTCGTGAGGAGCGGCGCGAGGGCCAGGACATGCTGACTGGAACGCCTCGCGTCCACTACGTCACACCGAGATGCGGTGGAGCGGCGCGCGAGAACGGGAGCGCGATGCTCCACCGTTACCGTCTGCCCATGGGTCAACCTTAAGCCTGAAGCCCATCAACAGCAAGGCGAGCGGATCAGGCCGCCTGCTTCACTCGGTCGTTCGGGTGCACGGCACGGAACCCGATCGAGAGGCGGTTCCAGGCGTTGATGTTGGTGATCAGCAGGGTGAGGTGAACCAACTCCTGGTCGCTGAACTGGCTCCTCACCAGCTCATAGTCGGCGTCCGGTGCATGGGTGTCGGCCACTCGCGTCAGGCTCTCCGTCCAGGCCAGGGCGGCGCGCTCACGCGGCGTATAGAGGTTCGACTCATGCCAGGCGTCGAGGAGGTAAAGCCGCGCCTCGCTTTCGCCGGCCTTGCGGGCGTCGGCGCTGTGCATGTGCAGGCAGTAGGCGCAGCCGTTGATCTGCGAGGCCCGCATCTTCACCAGGTGGTTCAGGCGCTCCTCCAGGGGTCCGGCCTTGATCAGCTCTTCGATCGCCAACAGCGGTTGGATCAGTTTCTGGTCGGCCGCGTAGTAGTTCAGGCGTTGGGTCATGTGGGTCTCCTTTGCGCCAAGGACGCGGGAGCGAGCCGGTTTGTGACGTCGGCGCGGGTCAAGGCTCGATCGGGATCAACCCCACTTGAGGGCGACCGGTTTCCGCCGCCGGCTCGGCGGTCTCAGAGCTGCATGGGCTCCGCGTGGGCGACCCGTTGCGGTTCCCGACGCCAGACGTCCGAGGCATCGATGTAGACTTCGATCCCGTTGCCGTCCGGGTCCTCGAAGTAGAGCGACTTGGTGACGTCATGGTCGACGGGGCTGAGGGCGAGCCCGGCCGCCTCGAGCTTCACCTTGGCTTCCAGCAGCTCTTCGATCGTGCTGCCGATCTTGAAGGCCACATGATGCAGCCCGACGGCCTGCTCGCTCCGCGAGCTGCCTTCGCCGCTGACCTCCATCACCGCGAAATCGTGGTGATTGCCGAGCGTGAAGAACGCCATCTTGAGCCCGTTCTCGTCGTACCGCGCGCAGATCGGCAGGCCGAGCACCCCGCCGTAGAACTGTTCCGCCCGCGCGCGATCGGTGACCCGCAGGACCACGTGGCCAAGCGACTGAATCCGCATGATGTCCCTCCCAGCACTGTCGTCCCCACCCATGTCGGGGCGCTCAGTCGTCTGACATTCGGCGTTCGGATTAACCCTTGCAATAACAACGTTCAATGAAAGGCGTGGTCTCGCCAGAGTCGGCTTGGCGACAACCCGTCGCAAATACCATGCTATACAATGGGGGCAGCATCCCGGGGACCTTCGCAATCAGAGTCGCGCGTAAGCATGTTTGATGTCGCCAAAGCCTTCGCATCCATCAGCTCCGCGCCCTTTGACGGGAACTGGTCGGAAGCCCTGGCGCAGATCAGTGCGGCCGGGCGCGGCTGGGCGGGGCAGCTCCTGGGCGTCTCACGATCCGGCGAGTTGCTCTACGACGTCGGCTACGGGCTCCCCCTTGACGCCTTGCGGGACTTCGAGCGGCGAGGCGGCGTCGATCAAAGCCTCAATCCGCGGGCCGCCGTGCTGGGCCACCCATTTTTCGAGACGCTCGGCGACGATGACGTGGCGCCGGCCGACGAGCGTCGGCGCAGTCCGTTCTATACCGAGCTCTACGAGCCGGCGGACGCGCCGTTCGTTTGCATGTCGCGGCTGCCCGGGCCACGAGGCGCGTCCGTCGTGGTCGTATCGCTGCGCTCGGCGAGCGCCGGGCACCTGGTGGAGGAGGATCGCCTGCGATTCGCGATGCTCCTGCCGCACGTGGCGGCCGCCATTCGCCTCCAGGCGCGGCTCGACGGCCACGGCCAATCTCTCGTCACCGGCGCGCTTGAGGCGGTGGGACTGCCCGCCTTCCTGCTCTCCGCGAGCGGCAGCGTGGTTGGCCTCACCGCATCGGCGGAGACCTTCGCGGAGCGGGCCGGCGTGCTGCAGTTCCGCGGCAGGAAGATCCAGGCCGTGGATCGCGGTAGCAACGAGCAACTGCAGGCGGCCATTCGACGGAGCTGCAACTGGTCCCTCGGGCCGGCGGTCCCCAGCACCTCCGTCGTCCTGCGAGGGGAATGTCACGCGACGACGGTCGAGGTCGCGCAGTTGCCACGCGGCGGGGGACCGACCCGCCACGGGGCCGTGGCAATGGTCACGGTTCCGCCACCGCGGACCCCAGTCTAGGCCGTCGCGGCGTAGATCATCACCCCGGTGGCCACCGACAGGTTCAGGCTGTCAGCGCGGCCGCGCATGGGGATCTTGACGTTGACGTCGCAGAGCGCGGCCATCTCCGGCGGCAGGCCCTGCTGTTCGTTGCCCATCAGGATCAGGGTCGGCTTGGCGTAGACCGCCCGGCTGTGCTCGACTTGCGCCGAGAGCAGGGTGCCCACCACGGATCCGGGCCAAGCGCCGCGCCAGGCGGCGAACTCAGCCTCGCTCGCCTGGATCAGCGGCGTGGCGAAGATCGAGCCCATGGTCGCTCTCACGGCTTCCACCGAATAGGGATCGCAGCACTCGCCCACCAGGATCACCCCACCGCAACCGGCGGCGTCGGCGGTGCGGATGATGGTTCCGAGGTTGCCGGGGTCGCGCACCCGGTGCAGCGCCACCCAGCAGCGCGCCGCCTGCGGCTCGATCGTATCCAGCGGTTTGAACACCTGCTCGAAGACGCCCACGACGGCCTGCGGATTGTCCCGCCGCGACACCTTGGCGAGGATGTCTTGGGTAACCTCGATCACCTGGCCGCGGCCGGCGACCGTGGCTTCGACGACCTTCTGCAGCATCGGATGATCCGAGGCGTCGGCGCCATAGAGCAGGATCTTCGGCGCGTGGCCGGTGTCGACGCCCTCGATGACGTTCTTCAGGCCCTCGGCGACGAAGAGGCCGGTCTCGTCGCGCGCCTTGCGCAGATGCAGCGCCCGCACCGCCTTGACGGTCGGATTGGAGAGCGAGGTGATCGTGTGTGCGCTCAAGGCGCCCACCTGGCGTAGAAGCTCATGCCGACCTGCCGCGTCCCGCCCTCCTGCACCAGCGCCAACTCGCCCCATTCGATGCGGCCGCCACGTCCCTTGAGCTTGTCCGCCAGCAGGCCCGACAGCGCCGCGCCGGAGATCCGCTCGGCATAGGCGTTCAACACCAGGAAGGCGGCGTTTTCCGAAAGAAGTTCAGCACATAGGCCGGCAAGCTCAGGCAGGTTCTCGAACAGCCGCCAGACCTCGCCGTCCGGTCCGCGGCCGTATTTCGGCGGGTCGAGGATGATCCCCTCGTACTTCGAGCCCCGCCGCACCTCGCGCTGGACATATTTGCGGGCGTCCTCGGTGATCCAGCGGATCGGCCGTTCGGCCAGGCCCGAGAGCGCGGCGTTCTCCCGCGCCCAGCCCACCGCCTTCTTCGACGCGTCCACATGGGTCACCGCCGCGCCGGCGGCCGCCATCACCAGGCTGGCGACGCCGGTGTAGCCGAAGAGGTTCAGCACCCGCGGCGGGTCCCCGTTCTGGCCCGCGCCGCGCACGGCCGCGTCCAGCCAGGTCCAGTTCGCCGCCTGCTCGGGAAAGAAGGCCAGGTGCCGGAACGCCGTGAACCGCCCGTGGAACTTCACCTCGCCCCAGGCCAGCGCCCAGGGGTCGACCGGCTTGTCGCGGAACTTCCAGCGCCCGGCGTCCTCCTCGTCCGTGGGATCGAACACCGCGTCGGCCTTTTCCCAGTCCTCGGCGGGCAGGGAAGGGGCCCAGAGGCACTGCGGCTCGGGCCGGATGACGGTGAAACGGCCATAGCGTTCGAGCTTGCGGCCGCGCCCTGAGTCGATCAGCGCGTAGTCCGCCCACCCCTCGGTGCGCATCGCGCCGGGCGTCTCGGCGACCGAGGGCTCTTTTCCGTCCATGCCCGCGCCTTACGGCCCGCCTGCCCGCGCGTCCAGTGTCGCCTGCAATCCACACTCCTGGCGCTTGAATCCCCAGCGGATTTTCGACCGGGGCTTGTCACAGTTACAGATTTGGGCTCCCGTGCTTACAGTTCGACTTGGGGAGGAAGGGCTTAAATTGGCGGCACCAGCCACGACCGCGCGGCGTTCCGCACGCAAGGCCAAGGGCGACGGCCATCTGCGGCGCGCCGAAATCCTTGAGGCGGCGGAGCGAATCTTCATCGCCGAAGGCTATGAGGGCGCGACGATCCGCAAGATCGCCGACGAGGTCGGGGTCTCGTCGACAGCCCTCTACATGCACTTCCAGGACAAGGGCTGCATCCTGCTCGAGATCTGCGAGCGGACCCTGCGCCTGCTCCTGGACCGCAACAGCGAGATCGCCGCCAAGCCGCTCGACGCGGTGGTGCGGGTGAAGATGATGCTCGAGGCCTATATGCGCTGGGGGATGGAGCATCCCAACGCCTACCAGTTGGTCTATTCCGCCCCGCGGCCGCCCTCGTCGGATGGCTGGCCGGACGCGACGGTCGACCTTTCCACCCAGTGCTACGACATCTTCTGTGGCGTGGTCCGCGAGATCGCCGCCAACGGGCGCCTGCGCAGCGGCTCGGCTGATTCGGCCGGCCAGGCGCTTTGGATGTCCTGCCACGGCGTCGTGGCGCTGCTGGCCGCCCGACCCAACTTCCCTTGGGTCCAGCGGGAGGAACTGCTGCAGGTCACCCTCGATGGCCTGCTGAACGGGCTGGTCGCCGACTGAGAGCGTACGGCCGAACGTGTGGGCGGTTTCGGCGCGAGTCAGGCCTTGAATCTGGGCCCGTTCGGCTCAGATAAGCCATCTCAATCGAAAGGGTCCCGGCACATGCGGTTTCCCCGCTGGATCTTCGCTGCGGCGGGCGTCTACGGGTTCGTCACGCTGCTGCCGCTCTATTTCCTGGAAGAGCGGGTCACCCCCGCGCTGAACCACCCGGAGCACTACTACGGCTTCATCGGCGCGGCGCTGGCCTTCCAGGTGCTGTTCCTGATCGTCGCGCGCGACCCCCAGCGGTTGCGGCCCGCCATGCCGGCCTGCATCCTCGAAAAGCTCACCTGGGTGGTCGCCCTGGCCTGGCTCTGGAGCCAGGGCCGGCTCCCGGATCCCCTGCCGCTCTTTGGCGCCATAGACCTGATCTGGGCCGGGTTGTTCGCGGCGGCCTACCTGAAGACGAAAGAGGTTTAGCGCCCTTCGTTGGACGCCACCGTCGGGATCGGGCTGGCGTAGCCGTAGGACCCGCGCTTCAGGTCGCTGGAGAGCGTGATCGGCGCCGAGCCGCCGTTCAGCTTGGCGCGGTAGACCTGCATGCCCTCCATCACCCGCATCACGTAGTTGCGCGTCTCGGAAAAGGGGATGCACTCGATGAAGTCGACCGGGTCGGTGGAACCGCCGCGCGGGTCGCCGCAGAAGCTCGACCACTGGATCGGCCGTCCAGGACCGGCGTTGTAGCCGGCGATGGCCATGACATAGGAGCCAGAGAACTGGCTCACCAGCTGGCCCAGGTAGCTGGAGCCAAGGCGCATGTTGTAGTCGGGCTCGTCCAGCATGCCGGGCGAATAGCCGACGCCGATCTTGCGCGCGACGATCGCCGCGGTGGTCGGCATCAGCTGCATCATGCCGCGCGCGCCGACGCCTGAGCGCACCAGTGGGTCGAAGCCGCTCTCCTGGCGGGTGATGCCCAGCACCAGCGAGGGCTCGGCCACGTCCATGCCCAGCGGCGGCGTGCGCACCGGATAAGCCCGTTGCGGCAGGATGAAGCCCCGTGTCGCGGCGGCGCGGGCCGCCTTCATCGAGGTGTCCTGGTCGCCGTAGTTGCGGGCGAGGTCGATCAGCAGCGCCTCGTCCTCGGCGGTCGGCAGCATGTCGTCGAGGTTGAGCACGAAGGTGCGGAAGAGTTCGCGCTGGCCGATGTCATAGAGCAGCCGCGTGGCCTGCACCGCCTCGCGGCCCTCGAAGCGCGCGCGGGCTTCCTGGGTGATCACCGGATCGGAGGCGAGCGTCAGGCGTCGGCCGAGCTTCTCGCCCGCGAGTTGGCCATAGAAGGTCGTGTAGTTCTGGGCGGCGCGCGAATAGTAGTCCTCGGCGGCGGCCTTATTGCCCTTGGCCTCTGCGGCGCGGCCCAGCCAGTAGAGGGCGCGGCCCTTGGTGATCGGCGACGATCCGATCCGGTCCACGGCCGCGAAGTGCTTTGCCGCCCGCTCGGGGTCATTCAGCTTCCTGAGCGCGATCCAGCCCGCATAAAACTCGGAATCGGTGGCGTCGGTCCCGCTGGTCAGGCCGGCGTCGGCGGCCGCGTAGGCGCTCCGCGCGTCGCCGTTGCGCAGTGACGACAGCACCAACCGGTAGCGTTCATCCCAGATCCGGTCGGCCTGTTCGGCCGTGACGATCTCTTTCGGGAAGTTCTGAAGTTGGCCAAGGGCCAGGCTGTCCAGCCCCTTGCGGCGCATGTAGGCCGCCCGCTCGAACGCCACCCCCGGCGTCGACGAGGCTTCCGGCGTCAGGGCCGCGACCAGGTCGTTGGCGTTGTAAGCGTCGCCCCTGAGCGCGATGCGGGCCAGCGCCATCTGCTGCTGGTCCATCGGCAAGAGGGCGACCATGTCGCGCGAGGCCGGCCCCTGGCTGCCGTAGAGAAGCGCGTCGGCGCGCTTAGCGTGGTCCTCTTGGGTGAGGACGTCGCCGAACCGCGCCAGCATGCTGCGCTGGACGTCGGCTTCGAAGGTCTTGCCCCGCCACCACTTGCGGACGAGGTCGGTGGCTTCGGCGTTCCGGCCAAGGCCGCGGTAGGCCGAGGCCAGCGCCATGGCGCCCTGGGCCGTGGCGGGTTCGGCGCCCGCGAACCAGTCGACGACCTGCTGCGGCGTCTTGCCGGCGGTTTCCAGCTGTTTTTCGGCGGCAGCCTGGCGCTTGTTCATGCGCGGCCAGTCGCGAAGTTCACGCCGGGCGTTGTCCAATTCGAAGAAGCTCAGCGAATCTGCATTGGAGTCGACCATCACCCAGATGGCGGTCTTCTTGGCCAGCGAATCGCCCATCGCGGAGATGGCGCCTCGCGCATTGAGCAGATCGCCCCGGCGGCTCGCCTCGACCGCCTGGCGGAAGAGGATCTGGTCGTTGAGGCGCAGCGGATGGCTCGCGCTCTGCTGGGTCGGCGTAGGATTGTCGGCCTGAGCGCGCGCCAGGATGTCGCCCAGCGGGTCGACCGGCTGGGCGCGCGCGGCGACGCTCGCCATCGCGGCGATGCCGGCTACCAGGAATGCTTTTCTCGCCAGTGAGTGCAAACGACGCCCCGAGGACCTATCTCAGATTCCAACACGGACATTGCGGCCCATGCCCACGGCAACATATTGTCCCGCCAGATCTGAACATCGCTTTTAAAAGCGCCCATTCACGGCAATTTGCAGACCTTCATGTCCCAGCCTTTGTTCAAGGGCGTCTTTCCGGCGCTTGTAACTCCATTTCGCGACGGCCAGATCGACGAGGATGCTTTCGTGCGTCTCGTCGAGCGCCAGATCGCGGGCGGCGTGCACGGCCTGGTGCCCGTCGGCACCACCGGCGAGACCTCCACCCTGTCCCACGACGAGCACCGCCGCGTGGTCGAGCTTTGCGTCAAGACGACCGCCGGCCGCGTGCCGGTGATCGCCGGCGCAGGCTCCAACGCCACCGCCGAGGCCATCGAACTCGCCCGCCACGCCAAAACCGTCGGCGCGGACGCGGCCCTGGTGGTCACGCCCTATTACAACCGCCCCAGCCAGGAGGGCCTTTACGCCCACTATGCGGCGATCAACGAGGCGGTGCAGCTGCCGGTGCTGGTCTACAACGTGCCTTCGCGCACCAGCGTCGACATCTCCAATGAGACGCTGGCCCGGCTTTCCAGGCTGCCGAACATCGTCGGCATCAAGGACGCCACCGGCGACATGAGCCGCGTCAGCTTCCAGCGGCTGATGTGCGGCGAGGACTGGGTGATGCTGTCGGGCGACGATCCCTCGGCGCTCGGCTACATGGCGCACGGCGGCCACGGCTGCATCTCGGTGACCGCCAATGTCGCGCCGGAGCAGTGCGCCGCCTTCTTCAACGACATCATGGCGGGCCAGACCCAGGGCGCGCTCGAGGGCCAGGACCGGCTGATCCGGCTGCACAAGGCGCTCTTCACTGACGCCTCGCCGTCGCCGGCCAAGTTCGCCCTGGCGCACCTGGGCCTCTGTCAGGAGGACGTGCGCCTGCCGATCGTGAAGGCGTCCGAACCCTCCCGCACCGAGGTGCTCGCCGCCATGCGGGACGCCGGCGTGGTCTGATGGCCGGCAAACTGATCGCCGAGAACCGCCGTGCACGGTTCGATTATTTCCTGGAACAGACCTTCGAGGCCGGCCTTGCGCTGACCGGCTCGGAGGTGAAGTCGCTGCGCGTCGGCCGCGCCAACATCGCCGAGAGCTATGCGGCCGTGCAGGGCGACGAGATCATGCTCGTCAACGCCGACATCCCGCCCTACGCCCAGGCCGGCCCGCACTTCAACCACGAGCCCCGCCGCCACCGGAAGCTGCTCCTCAAGCGCAAGGAGATCGACAAGCTGATCGGCGCCGTGCAGCGCGACGGCCGCACGATCATCCCGACCAAGCTCTATTGGAACGACAAGGGCATGGCCAAGCTCGAGATCTCGCTCGCCAAAGGCAAGAAGGAGCACGACAAGCGCGAGACCACCGCCGCCCGCGACTGGCAGCGCGACAAGGCGCGGCTCATGAAGGGCGACCGGAGCTGAGGTTGGACCAAGCCGATCTCGAAGCCCTGGAACGCGCCACGATCGAGGCCGTCGCCCCGCCGGAGGTGCTGGAGATCGGCGGCTGGCTGGTTGGTCTCGACAAGGGGACGATCGGTCGCGCGAAAAGCGCTGTGCCGCTGCGTCATGACCTCGGTTTTGAAGCGCTGGACGAGATCGAAGCCGCTTACCGCCAACGGGGGCTGAAGCCCGCCTTCCGCGTCGCCGACGGCCCAGGCCTCGAGGCGGTGCGCGTCGAGCTCGACCGGCGCGGCTATCCAATGGCGCAGCCAACGATTTTCGAAACTGGCTTGGTTAGGGATTTGGCCACGTTCTCAGAGGGTTCCGCAGCAATCCTCGACCGGCCGAGCGCGGCGTGGGCCGCGGTGTTCCTGGGCGAAGGCTTCGATCCGGCGGACGGCGCACATCGCGTGGCCGCGCTCAGCCGTTCGCCGGATGCAGTCTATGGCGCGGCGGGCGAAGGCGACGAGGTCGGCGCCGTGGGCGTCATGACCTTCGGCTATGGCTGGGCCGGCATCCACGGCATGCGCACGTCGCCCGCGCATCGCGGCAAGGGCTTCGCCAGTTCTATCCTCGCGACTCTGGGCCGCATGGCCCAGGCGCGCGGCGTCGAACGCGTCTTCCTGCAGGTCGAGGAAGCCAATCCCGCCCGCAGCATCTACCACCGCGCCGGCTTCAGCGCCGCCTGGCGCTACCACTATTGGCGCTGACCTACTTCGCCAGTTCCTTCAGCAGCACTTCCCAGTGGGCCAGCGCGCCGTCGATGGCGGCCACCGGCGCGCGTTCGTTCAGGCCGTGGGAGAAGTCGTCCGAGGACTTCATGAAGAGGCCCGCCACGCCGTAAGCGGGGATGCCCAGCGCGCGGAAGAACATGCTGTCGGTCGCGCCCGCCGCCATCGAGGGCACGATGGGCAGCCCGGGGTAGCGCGCATGCACGGCCTTGGTGACCGCGGCCATCACATCGGGGCGCAGCGGCGAGGACGGCGCGTCGATGGAGCCGTCGTTCAGCCGCGTGACCTTGGCCTCCGGATCGGCGATCGCCTTGACGATGGTCTGGCGCACGTCTTCGGACGGCGTGCCGGGGAAAATGCGGCAGTTCACCGTCGCCTCGGCCTTCTGCGGCAGGGCGTTGGCCGCGTGGCCGCCGGTGATCATCGTCGCCACGCAGGTGGTGCGCAGCTGCCCGACATAGTCTGGATCGGCGGACAGGATGTCGATCGCCGCCTGGTCCTTCGGATTGGCCACATAACGGCGCAGCGCGTCGCCGGTCGGCCCGGGGACGCTCGGCGCCGTCGCCTTGAAGGCCGCCGTGGTGATCTCGCTCGACATCACCGGGAACTTGTATGCGTCCAGCCGGGCCAGATCCTGGCCGAGCTGGACGATGGCGTTGGTTTTGCCGGGCCGGCTGGAGTGGCCGCCCGGGTTGGTCACCGTGATGGCGAAGTCCGCATAGGTCTTCTCGGCGGCCTGCAGGCCGTAGAACACCGGCTTGCCGTCCTCAGCCAGCTGCCCGCCGCCGCCGTCGCCGTTCAGCACCATCTCCGCGGCCTTCCAGTCCTGGGCGAGCTTGCGGGCGGTCTGCATCAGGGTCTCTTCGTCGCCCGAGAGCGTCAGGATCACGTCGCGGCCCGGTTTCCAGCCTTCCCGCTTCAGCTTGGAGAGCAC
>Ga0307513_10011057_pt1 | contig 11252 bp, 11 predicted proteins | sample 15_EM_MG_FD_202174 | JGI IMG/M metagenome (GOLD analysis project Ga0307513, IMG submission 202174) | Populus trichocarpa ectomycorrhiza microbial communities from riparian zone in the Pacific Northwest, United States - 15_EM | ecosystem: Host-associated > Plants > Roots > Unclassified | place... | reverse complement strand
CTTTCTAATGCATGGAATAACTATGGGATAAATTCAGTCCGTGCTTGAAAAGGGGTGGTGCCGAACTCACCACATCCAAACCTGCGCTTATATGTACGGCCTTGGGACATGAATCTGTGTTCATTGGGTCGACGATGCCCAGTAGTGGCCGTAATGCCTTATTAGCAATGCCGGTCTTGAAGTTGCGTGACGGTATGTCAAGAATTGCCGTGCCGGTAGTCTCTGAACCAGTTCCTGCGGTGGTCTGGGGCAATGATCGGGACACTGGCGAGTCATATCGGTCCATAGTGGCTTACTGGTATCGCGATCAAAGGCCGTAAGGGCCGCGTAATTGGTAGCCCCTTCCCAACTGGGGCGTTGATGAAGTCATAAAGATCGGCATCCTTGTATACCGCAAAGAGATTAGCAGCCTTTGCGGTATCCATAACACTTCCCCCTCCAACGCTACATTCGAAATTCAGTTCCGTCCGCAGGAAACGAGGTCTCGCATAACTCACGCAAGGAAATGGCTGAAATCGTGCTTTCGTGCCCATTCGATAGCATCCAACCAAGACTTGTCCGTCGGCTCCACAGCAACGCGGTCGTACAACTCGAATGGCACGCCCTCTTGCTGAAGAGCTTCAACGGCCTGGGTTACTTTCAGACACCAGTCCCTGGGGATATGTGGTATGGGACAACCAAACACATACCGTCTTGACGGGGTACAACTTGATCAGATTTGGGTCGGTAAATACCCCCACCTAGATCCGAGACTGTCGGTCCACATCCTCAACCCGCTAGAAACCACATACGTACCTTCCTGGCATTCATATTCTTAAAATCCATCCCGACCTCCCTGGTCGCACCGTCACCAAAGCGCAAGTTCGCAGCAGCGACCTAAACCGGCAGCTCAGTGTGACCCCTCACATATTACAACGGACATACCTCAAAGGCATACTCCTTCGTGCTGGCTTCAACCGGAGCAGCGTATTTGCGCAAGTTCATGACCGCCTGGAGCGACCCCGTTGCAGTACGAGCAGTCGAGCATCCATGGCATGGACAGAGGGTATGTCGGCTCGCGTTGAGCAGGCGGAGGATCGCGTTACGGGATGCTGGGGGTGGCATACGTTGAAGGTGAAGGAGGATCCAAGGTGCGGACAGACAGCTTTCGAGAAATAGAGGGTGACACCGTCAGTCGTCGAAGGCGGTCACCTGCTTCCAGTTCAAATACAATGTGGTGGTGGTTCCGGCTCTTGTTCCGACACTTGCATGAGGCCAAATGGTGCAAACCAACACATGTATATTCAAAAAAAAAAGAAGTTACATTGGAGAGAATGGGCTTCATCCAGACCGGGCGAGTGTAGGAGTGGTACAAGGGGAATTGTACCACCAAGCAAAGGAAGAAAACCGAGCCAAATTCCAGTCGCATAACCAAAGGAAGACAGACGAAAGAGCCATCGTGCTTAAACAGTTGCACCATTGCGGTTAATAGCGCTAACCAAGCTCTCCCAATAATTCCAATCAGCATCATAAATCGGAGCCGCACCAGCACCCGCACCGACACTAGCGGAATCACCCATACCCTCCATGGGCTGCGGGAAAGTAATCGCATATCCCGGCGTAGCAGCCGCCGCAATCCAACCCTGTCCCTGTGCATCGGGCGTGGGAGCTGGGGCATCTGGGGCCATACCTCCACTATTAATGACATTGTCGCACCATACATCCAGCAATTGCTGCGCCTCGTCCGTAGGCGTGAACCCGCTCCCGGCGCTTCCGCCTGGGCGGCCCTGTTGAGGTGAGTGGAGCCCTTGGTCGGGTGAGGACGGCGTGGGCGTGGGTGTGCCCTGGTACATCGGCTGTTGGAGCGCAAGACCGCGGAACGTCGCCGCGCGCTTTGCCGTGCTCTGGTTTGGATAACTACCAGACGGGTTCCTGAACTGCTGCACCATCCCCACGAGCGAGTTGGATCGTGCATGCGCCTCCTTCAGCGCATTCATGGCGTCGGTGTACCCAGTAGAAGCATCCCCGCCGCCAGTGGTCCCATCCTCCGACCCGGCGGCAGCCTTGCGCTTGAAAAATTCGATAATCTTGAGCTCGCGCCTCGTGGTGGGGTCCATATCCTGCATCACCTCATGATCGCGTATGAACCCGTCGAGAATCTCGTGCATCTCGCTCGCCTCGGGGCCAGAGTTGTCGATCATGAGCGCAATGCCCGCAATCATGGCCGCCTGGAACTCGCGGTACGCACCCCCCAGAGCGCGGAGGACCTCGACGCTTGAGGAAGCGCTCTGCTTGAATGCCTGCCGGGAACGGTAGTCCCGTTTCGCAGAATCGAAGCATGCGCGCCGGGATAGGGAGTACCGATCGGAGCTGAGCCGCCTGAGGAGGTACGGCCGGTGCAGCGAGATGCGGACGAAGAAGACTTCCGTGATGATGATGAAGCGGTGGACCGGGATGTATGGTTGGGAAGCATCAAGGTCTGTATCTGGGTCGTCTTGGGCGAAGTGGGGCGGTAGGTTGGCGACGAATTGTTGTAGTTCTTCATCGAGGGTGATGACGCTGTTGTAATTGTGGTGGTTGCGTACTTGCTGGAAGTGGTGCACAATATGGCCAAGAATCACGGCGAGCTGGTGTCGTAGAGTGACAAAGGTCCAAGGTGTTGGCTGTGACAGGTGTTATACAGTGCAATACAAAAGCCAGATTGACTTACGGTGGTGAGAGGGAGGGGCCGAGGTGTTCCCGGCACCGACTCATCGAGATTGACTGGGGGCAATGTCGACGTATATTCATCTTGTATCTTCAATGGGGGTCAACAAATAATGCAGTGCCGGGTTTCGTATCGTACGCACGGCAGATGGTCGTCCTAAAATGAGAGCTTGGGTGCGATCAGCATGGTAAAGGTACGACCTTATCAAGATGTTAGCTAAAACCAGTTGGGAGGACGAACGTAAACCCTACCATACTCGCCGTCTGTATTCCGTCTGCTGTTGGTCGAGGCCCTGTTATCAAACGGATGAGAACCTCCGCGTTCGCGCGGAACCGGGAACCCTACTACTCACCAGCATGGCACCATCACGGTGCAGACCGAGTGCCTGCGCAGTCCGAACTGCGGCGCCCAGCTGGCTCCAGCATTCCGTCACTCTGCGGTCGAATATAAGGAAGCGAGCGCTCTGATAACGAGAAAGCAGGGGATGAGCATGTGTCGCACGTCAATCTACTTTAGCGAAGTCGAGAGTGTGGAAGACCACTTACCAAAAGACGCGCCAGAACAAGTTCTAATGAATCAGTCTGGATGGCAGCTGCTATCAGAAGTGACCGTCGGGCTGGTGTGTGGGCGTGAGAGGCGGTTCGCACGGGTGGAGTGGAGTGTCACAAGACTCACAGCTCCAGTAATAGCGTAAACTCGTTATCCTTCGGTGGTGTTCGTTTCCCATCAACTGGTCAGGTGCCAGACGGGCCGCGATGGCTAGGACGACAAAGAGGAGAGGGAGGAACCGGACGTCCTCCGGTTGGATGCGAAGACCCGTGCAAGTGATAGTCTCGAATGCGCGTCGAAAGGCCACTTCATCGATTGGGTAGCGTGTATAGTTCACGGCGGTAAAGTAGTAGTCGATCAGGGCGTTGCAAAGCTGCCGCGGGGGTAGTTCCTCAAGAAGTTCTGAAAATACACGATTGCCTTAGCACTCGTATCTGGTGAGAAAAAGCAGGGTCATATACCTGGGAGCTTGTGAGGAGGAACACCACACTCGTGAACCAAACTCTCCAGCTTTTCAGAAGCGGAGGACTCTCCGATAGCACCAGATATACTCTTAGTATTTATTTGTTCGAAAATGGGCGCATATGTGACGCTGTCGAGCGCGCTATTGCCGTAATACTCTCCGCCATTAACGAGGGCACCGCCCGTGGGGATGAGAGGTTTTGCCTCGTCCTCTGGGCTGCTCCCACGAGACATATCGGCATCGCGGTTGAGCCTGGGTGAATCATGTTCCGGGGGCGAGTCTGAGCCGTGATAGCCAGGGAGGGCGAGTTCAATAATGCGTTCGAGGCGGGCAATGCGCTGTGTGAGATCTGAGGTGTCATTCTTGCCTGGAGTATACCCTTTGCAGAGCTCTGGGACCTTGCGAGCGATGCACTAGGCCAAAGGGAGTTCCCGATGAGCTCACTGGGACTGGCAGCGGCGAAGGCTCAGGAACTTACATGACCGCATGGCTGCTGACGGTCGCACTGAAATTGCTGATGGTAAGCAGAGAAATTCATCGAGACCAGGCATAGGCTGACCTTTTGCTTTCGTCGATGGCACTCTGAGCAGCTGTAAGACACCCTGGTGCGCGTCTTCTTGCGGGGTGTACCATTCGACCCATCCACAGTGTCCTCAACACGTTTGCGCTTCGACGCCGCTGGCGCAGTACCAGCGTCCTCGCTAGGCATTATCCAAGTCACCGTTGGTGGAAAGGTCGAACTTCTTTTGGCTGTACGTCAGGCACACCGCTCATTCACACTCGTGCAAGCAAGAAAAAGTATAGCTGAGTCTCAAAGACAGTCACTTTAGCTAGCATTACAATCGCATTCCAGAGAGGCACATAGCACGCGAGTCCAAAGGTGAATCCATGCGGCGATCACTTGTTCCCGGTCGCACTCTCCTTCGCATACGGGTTCACGGCATATACTTTGATAACAGGTGGGCTCTTCGTCAGGTCCGCCGTCACGATGACCTAGCCCAGTCTTTCAGTACGAGTCCCTCAACCCACAAACTAAGAAAAATACGCACCGGGACTGTCATGAGCTCCTTGATCTCTTGGATCCGGTGCCCAACAGACGTCATGCGAAGGCCCTCAAACTCGGGTTTGAGATTGGCCATTGAGACCAGCCTCTGCTTCGACGCTTCTTTCTGAGCTGGGCCTGTCCGGTTTACGACAATTTGCTCATCATCCTCGTTATCGTCATCGAACAGCGCACTCTCGTCGTTGACAGACCGCGAGGTCACCTCCATATCGAGCGCGTGCTGCTCTGCCGTCTGCTTGACCTTCTTGAGGTGCTCGTCATCGCTGTTCTCGACTAACCATGAGATGACATCACGCTCCGACCAGTAGATCTGAAGCATATGGAGGTGATTATCGTAGACATGGTTCTATTGTGCAAGCCGAGTTCGTTAGTCTTCCACCCTGCAGGGCAGGTAGAAGGGACACACCTCAATCGGTATCTGGTCAATATGCACGCGCTTCTCGATACCAAACTCAGGTACAATAACGTCAAAGGCGGCATCCAGGAGGCCGACGACTTTAGCTTGACGAACCACAGGGCCATAGCGCTGCGTCAAATCACTGATCATCAAGCAGAGATACAAGTGGGCGGATTGTTCCTGAGCGAGCTTGGCCATGTCCTTCTTGCTGTAAAGCACCAAGAATTGTCAGCATATCTAACGTACGAAATTGAATCTTCTACTTACATGTTGCAGTGCTGAGCAACCTTGGCAACAGAATCACGGTCCATGGCAAACTTGATTTCGCCCTCAGTGGCACTCAGGATGGCGTCGAGCTGACGGTGAACGAGCACGTCCGCATAGCGGCGGATCGGCGACGTAAAGTGCGTGTAAAGAGGCACATTGAGCGCATAATGCTGGTACTTGGCGATATCGAGCATACCAGCGCAGAAGTACTTGGCGCGCTGCATGGCCTTGGTGGCAAGGCTCTCGAGCTGTTCCCTCGCGTCCGGATTCTCAATTGCTTCAAATGAGCGCTGAAGGGCACCAGCCGAAGAGATGTCCACCTCGTACCCGACCCTCTTCGCACGTTCTTGGAAGGCGACCTATTTGTGGTCAGTGTGATTTCGAGATTTTGGAAGAGAAGCAGGACTCACAATGCGACGATCAATGGGTTCTTCGTGGCGACGAAGGAGGGCTTGCTCCGGGAGGTTAACAGCAATCTGCTGCGCGACAGCAAAGTTAGCCAGCAGCATAAACTCTTCAATGAGCCGGTTGGAGTCGGTCTGGGCGTAGTTGTAGCAATCGATTGGAGTGCCGTTCTCGTCAAAGTGGAACATGAGGCGGTCTCTGTTGATGCGCAACGAGCCGTTCTGGGAGCGACGCTTGCGAAGCCGTTGGGTGAGGCCATGGAGAGCGAGGATATCTTTTGCAATCTCGGCCTTGTCATGGCCACCGCGGACGGAAACGGAACCGGGCAACGAGCCCGCCTCGATCGCAGTTTGAGCATCAGCATACGTGAGCTTAGCAGCAGATCTACAAAATCGTCAGCTTATGACATTAGTGAGCAAGAAACGCAGCATACTTGATAACCGTCCTGCCGAACCACTTGTTGATGATGCGAGCGTCCTCGGTCAAGGTAAATATGACGGAGAACGCAAGCCTTTCTTCTCCAGGGACGAGACTGCAAAGTTGCTCACTCAGCGTAGGGGGCAACATTGGCACTGCACGTTGGACGAGGTAGACACTTGTGGCCCTCTTGCGGGCGTCACGGTCGAGGGCGGTATTAGGCTTGACGAAGTAGGAAACATCGGCGATATGAACGCCAACATCCAAAGTACCGTCGTTGTTCGTTGTAACTGATAACGTATCATCAATGTCCCTGGCACCATCGGGGTCGATTGAGAAGAGGCGTTGAGCACGCAAGTCTTTGCGGATCGCAAATTCGTGTTCAGGAATGCTGTTGTTTGTCAATACACGTGGTAACACAAAAACTGGAGATACGCACGTCCAAGGGATCGGAGGCATACACTTGACAACATTCTCGCTAAATTCCTCAGTTGGGAAGTTGCAATCCTTCAACAGCGCACTGGTCTCAACCTCAACGTCGCCGATAGGGCCAAGCTCTTCAACGAGAGTACCGAAGGGATGCAGCGAGCTAATGGGCTTAAAGAAAGAACCTATGTCAGTAACACACGATGAGCACCTTTGGCTGTACTCACATGGCGTTTAATGCAAGCAACGAAAAGGCGGTCAGCATAAGCCTCCGAGTTCTCGACGAAGTCAGGAGGAGCCTGCTCTGTTGGGATGGCAATAAGAGGCACGCGCTTGTCGGTAGGCTTGAACCAGACGATCTTGGGCCTCTCGGTGGGCACGCGCTTCGCACCCTCATCTCCGCGATCGCCCTCCCGTTCCCTCCTCTCAGCTTCCTGCTTCTCCTTGGTGGCAGCGGAAGACGGGCGGAGCAAGCCCAAGGTACCGGAGAAGAGCTGGCCAGGCATACGCTCGACGACGGCAACGACGTGACCAGCGAACTGGGGCTTGACGTCGTCCGTAACTTCTTCATCTTCAAACAAGCCCAAGCCTTGGCCCTCGACTTCGACGTCGTCTTTCTTCTTCTCGTTCTTCCTACCAACTGGAGCACGCATATCGTAGGCAGCATTCTCCTCCTTCTTGCGCTTCTTCTCCTCTTTTTCTTTCTTGGTCGCCCAAACCTCATCTACGTTGAGAAGCTCGACAGCAACGATATCGCCCTCGAGCGCGCGGTTACGGTCCTTCGAGCCGCAGATGTAAATATCGGCGTCCAAGACCTCAGTCGCGACATAGGCATCGGAGCGGTTACGCTTGTTGACACGAAGGATACCAACGACGAGCTTGCCGGCGGCAAGAAGCGGGGGCAGGGACGCTTGAGGCAGGTAAGGAGCGAAAAGAGACTTGCGCTGAGGTTGATTCTGTTGCTGCAGCTGCATCTGGAATTGTTGCTGCTGCTGAAGGAGGTTGATCCCACCTAGGCCCATCATGTTCGCAGCCATCATATTCGGGAGCATATTCGGGAAGTTGAACGAGGGCATCTTGGCATGGTGTCCGCCAGAGGCAGCGCGGAACTGAGCGAGGCTTTGGAGTTGGGCTTGGGCTTGAGCAAGATCGGCCTGATACCCATTGCCTGCACCGACAGCGCCTGCACCACCATCTATAAAGTCGAAGTGAGCTAGCGAGCAAGCAAATCGTAAGGCATACTTACTGATACGCCAGCTAGAATCGGCGCGGGACTGAGCACGAGAGTGATTTCCATTGCCAGCAGGCTGAGGAGGCTGGAAGTTGTCATCAAACCCTTCGAGGCCGTTGTAAGAGAAGAATTGGGAGGGTGCAGAGGCGTGACCCTTGTTGACTACGTTGACTGAGTGGCGGCGACCGTGACCACGGGGGACACTAGCCTGATCAATGCCAAGGCCACCTCCCTGATTGGTGAACGTGTTGACGTTCTGAAGAGGGAAGCCGGGTCCACTGGGAACTTGTTGACTCTGAATCCGTCGATGAGCCGCATTTCGCACGCTGTTGAGATTGGGAGCAGACATGGAAGTACTCATGACCTATACCTATGGGTGAGCAAATGTCAAAAAATAGTGATTCTTCACACGCACTTGACCGGCGGCCAGCTGCTGAGCCAAGAGCTGCTGTTGTTGCTGCTGGAGCGCCTCGATTTGGCTTTGAATAGCGATCTGCTCGGCAATGATCTCACTACCGGTGCGCTTGTGCGGGTTCTGTGGGTTCTGTGGAGTTTGAGGGGTTTGAGGGAATTGAAAGCCGGCGTCCTCTTCGTTGATGGGCGGACCAATCGACACACTGTTGGTCCTACGCTTGACACCAAACTGGAAGCCAGGGTTGAGTTGCGGACGATTAGAGGAGCCCGTGTTTTCGCCAGGGGACTGCGCGCCTTGCCCTTGAAGGGCGGCAAATCGAGGGGCAGTGAAAGACCCCATCGCTTGATGACGACCGAACTGGGCCAAAGGAGGGACACACTCTGTGGGTTGAAACTCGCCGTCTTCGTTCATCGAGTCAAGACCTGGCGTATATTGTCCGAGGCCGCTGTAACTCTGGATCTGCTGTTGAGGGGTAGGCCCCATAGATTGAGCCTTTCGGTGCCTTGGAGGCACTTCCGGGACCGGAGGAGCGATGAATGAACTCGGGTGGAAGGGAGGGGCATTTGGGGTAAGGGTCGATTGAACCGGCGGCGCAGCACTAGCACTAGCCGAGGGCACTTGAGTGTTGAGGTTGCCATTGCCACCGTTAGGCATGGCCTTGAGGTCTGCAATAGCCTTCTGAAGGTTGGAGAGAGCGGGGCTGTCGCCCACACTCGGGCTCGTACCAGGAGAGGCTGCGTCCTTGTTGTTGGGGCGTTGGCTACCAGTGGAAGGTTTGCGACTGCCTCCGCGGCCACCACGGCCACTTTGCGCACCACTGCGTCGGCCCGTGCTGCCTTTGCCATCACTCGAGGCGCCATCGGTGTTACGCGCGCTACCGGACTGCGTGTTGGGCGAAAGACCCTGCGACTGGGGCTTCTTGTTCGCGTTCCTAGACTGTGGCCGAGAGCCACTACCGGATGCGTTGGAGCCACCGGTCGACTTTGCAGAGCGCCTACCACGGTTCGAGGAGCCACCAGAATTGCCCTGCTGCTTAGGCTCACCCGGGGCGGCAGGGGGAGTCGAAGAGTTGGGGTCAGACATGATGTACTATCGTTATCGTGTGGCTGCCGTGAAGAATCTGAACAGGTTTTTCGTCTTTTTATGAGGGTTTTGTGGGGGGGGGGGGTTTTCTTGGATGTTTTTGCGGTTTTCTGCAAGGTGTTCGAGGAGACGGATTTACTTATGGAATAGGATCGTACAAAAAGGCTCTGGGTGGATGAACGTCTGCTGGGGAGGAGAAACTGTGAGCGACAGCCCAGCGGCTCACGTCACACGGCGAAGAACTGACTATTCTGGGTTTAGAAGGGTTTATTCTGTGATGGAGATGGACGTAATTGCCTGTACGAGGCTGCGTTGGAGAGGAGACCGTGGAATTGCCTGACGAGGCGGCAGAGGTAGTGATGAAATCCTCACCCTAAGTTTGGCGTTGCTCTGCCAGCAGTCAGCAGACGTTCCCCAGCTTTGGTCGGCTATCAGAGCGTTTCCACTAGCCGTCTATTCATCTTTCAAATTGGGCATATGTCCACATATGTCGTACCTTGTCACACGTCTCACCCTGTTACAAGCACCACTGCTCCTAGACTCTACCCAGATATCCACTCTAATGCGCTCCAATATCACTGCTGGTCACTAGTGAGCATCCCCATACTTCCAGCTCGCTCAGAACGTTCCCAGCATTTTCTGAATTTACCGCTCGAATGGCGTCTGTTACGACCTTGGTTTTGAATCCAAACTTGCACGCATCAATAGCAGTATAGCGTACGCAATAGTCGGTGGCGAGTCCGCACACAACAGTGTGAGTTATCTGGTGCTCGTGAAGAATCTTCACAAGTGGGGTAAAGAACGTGTACTGGTTGTCTGCAAATGCCGAGTACGCGTCTACCCGCTGGTCCGAACCCTGTCAAAGCACGTTAATCTCACGCTGGGGGCGACCGAAATGAAACGTCAACTCACTTTGTGCACGTACTCTACCTTGCCTTTGAGTTTCTCACTGTTTAGTCGATCCTGTATCCCCTTTTCAATATCGCATCCCTATGTCAGAATCTAGTGAGTGGGAAACTCCGATCGAATAACCTAAAGGCGCTTACATGGGTGCCTTGAATGCAGTGGTCTGGCCAAAGCACTTGTGTAACAGTTTCGCCCTTTGCATGGAGCTTGGGTACCTCGATAGCCGTGAATGGCTCCTTTCCGTGCGTTGAGGCGAAAGAGACATGTCCGACTGGGTGGTCTGCCCCCAGCAATCAGAAAGATAAAAACGTCTTTCACGACATCCATCGATAGTACATACAATCCTAAGGGCCTCAAAATCAGTCTCAAGACGGACTGAACGCGTAGATTTGGCAGACACACCTGGGAAGCCACTATCAGGTCAAAGTGGTCGGTTGCTTCGTCGAGAATGCGATACACGGGGATCAATATTTGGTCACCGCCGTCTACAGCAAGTGAGCCATCGGGTGGGATAAAGTCGTATTGGATATCGACGAGTATAAGCGCTGATTTATTCATCAGTTAAGCCTGGGAACAAAGAAACCTCGACACTTTGCTCGTCAGACAATGTGATTATATTAACAAATCCACAAAGTGTCATGATAAGTAAGTCACTAATTGTATGACTGTGTCATCGCATGATTGACCACCCTCCGCCGCCCATTTGAGAACCAGTATCAGGCCCTGCACATTTATCAACATACCTGGGGGCGTTTCTTGGCTGATATGCCACAATGCCTGGTTGAAAACGGTATCTCGGTATGAGGACGTGTGTCAGTACTTGTCTGAGTGCGTTTACTATCGATCCATCCACACCGTCTAAGAGTGAGACATTTAGTGATAAGATCTGCGGAGGGTCGTGTGCACTCCTTCGTCAGTAGCAATCGAAACCCATTCCCTTCAAT
>Ga0307513_10011056_pt1 | contig 11252 bp, 12 predicted proteins | sample 15_EM_MG_FD_202174 | JGI IMG/M metagenome (GOLD analysis project Ga0307513, IMG submission 202174) | Populus trichocarpa ectomycorrhiza microbial communities from riparian zone in the Pacific Northwest, United States - 15_EM | ecosystem: Host-associated > Plants > Roots > Unclassified | place... | reverse complement strand
CGTGGTCGTCACCTCCATCACTGGGCAACCCAACAACACCCCACCTCGGCGTATTATACCGCGACCACAAACTCGTCTTCCCGATCCCAATCGTCGGGATATTGCCGTTGTTGGTCTTGGTACTATTGTTGTTGCTCGCATTGCGTTATGCCCACCATACCCAGGCATACCAAAATTTTATCTACGCAGCTAGGACTCCACAACAACAAGTACTCCTTCACCGAGTTTCTTGTTTGAAGCTGTAAAGAATTGGGCATCCAGAAGGGAGATTCAGCCCACCGGCGAGATCATCTTCGTTTCCTCCTTTCCTTCCTTTTTGTTTCTTCGTTGTTAATTCGATTTCCATTTTTTCAGGCAACCACCCTCCGAAGAGCGAGGCCAAACTACTCTCGCGCCTCGAACCGGCCTTGGGGATCCCCCTGATTTTTTCTCTATGAGGAACCTCAATGACGCGAGTAGCATCGAGCACGTCATTAATGGCGCCAACGACTACTCCGAATACTCTATTTTCTCATCGTCTACATCCGATCTTCACCAACGTCACCCTCATTAACAATGCACCATACACCACGGTCGACCTCCATGTGAGCTGACAACTTGTACCTCTCACCCGCTCTCGTCTCGCGCCTACCACAATCGCCGTCGCCAATGACGGCTGAACCGAGAAGCAATTGCAGCATAGGAAGGAGCTCATCTTTCTCAGGTTGAACCGGAGGCCAAGGAGTTGCCACACTTCTCGTTATACGCACCTCCTGGAAAGGAGCAATCCTTCGTACCATAACTATGCTGCAGCTATCGACTACAGCATTACTTATGTTGGATGCGAAATCCGCGTTCGTGTCTGCACTGGCGATGCGATTCGTGCCGAGGTTGGTCGCGAGCTGGAGGGAGCTCGAGTCTCAACGCCTCACCTGGGTTACAGGAGCTGATAGTTCGTAGTTCGGGCTACCTTGCTAGTGGTCGTGTGCACAAAGGTGCCATCATCGAGAAGGATTTCGGCGACTGTCAGTTCCGCCGCCAGGGCGAGGCAGAGGAGGATGCAGGTGCCGGTTTCGTGTCCAGACGAGTTGTCCCAAGGATCATCATCTTTCGCCGTTCGGAGCTTCCAACAGGCTCAACGGTGTAGTTCTCGTTGGTAATCTTATGACCTTCCTCGCGATAGTTTTGTGGTTGAACAAATATCAGTGACCTGGTGACTGACATTCAGAAAGACGATGTTCTCAGCATGTAGATGCCAACTCAATGCCAACCGTTCACTCAAACATGACTGAGGTGGCCGTTTTCATTGACCTATTGTTCTGCGCCTCCTGCGCCTCTGCCCTGCAAAGACACCGCCGATATTGCGCTCGATCTTGAGTGTACTGTTCCGAGTTAACTTGAAGCAAAGCTGAGGCGATAGAAGATCGATACATACTTAATCCGTATATACTGTACGGTACATTTTTCAACCTCGAGGTTAATAAAAACAGGAAAAATGCCAAATTCTATCCTTAATCGGGCGCTGCATGGCACCGCACTCGAACATCGGCCATATTGTTTATTCGTCGCCCAAGAAATATATCACACAAAATATTTCTGCCCGAAAATATTGACGAAAAGAAAGAATTTCAATGAAGTTAACCTAAAATGAGTTGCCGATCTCTGGTGGTAGGTATCTATCCCGCCATCGAGTGCTTGCTTCGAGAATCGTGACGACATGTGGCAGCCAAAGTCAGTCGGATTCTCGTGGTGAGCGAGCTCCGAAAGAATCTCAAGCCATTCTTTCCGTCCACTCTTTGGAACCATCTGACCAAGGACATTCCCAACCGGCTTCACCTCATGGATCACGTAGCACCACGAACCGCTTTCCTTTGATCTCGTCGGCTTTGACGATCGAGTGCGAGGGGCTGCCTACCAAGCCGTCTACAGCTGCGTTCTTCACTCCGCTCTGATTCGCGTCGAGGGTCTTTGACCAGCTTCCGGAGAGACGGCCTTGGTTGGCCTTGACGAGCTCTTTGTGCCAGAATTTGTCGCGGTCGAAGATGTCCTGGGAAAAGGTCAGCGGACTGACAGAAAAAAACAAGAAAGCGAAAGCGAATGTACCTCGCTTAGGATCAGATTAGAAACGCTGCTGTAAACGAAATGTGAATAGAGATATCGGTGGGGACAGAATGGTGGAACACACCCAGTCATATCTTCTCTCGCATCACAAGTCCTCCCCAACATGACGGATGCGTAGTCAACTCCTAAAAGAACTAATATCGGTATTCGTGTTAATTGCACTGCGGTGCAAACGAAGCTAATAACTCTTATTGGAGATTTAAATAGATAAAAGAATATAGTAAACTCACGTTCGACAGGGCTGAGGTATTATCGACTTCCAACGATGGTTCTCCGGGGTCACCAGTTACATCTTGCACAAGCGATTTGATCACTTCAAGTTTTGTTGCTTTGAGCCTTCCATCTCCAGGCCATCGCTTCTGATCAGAGAAAACTTGCTGAGATAGACTGCTGTAGGCATCGATTGCAGTGTCAACACCCATCCTAAGACGTCCCAGCATTGAGGCTATGATTCTATATGAATAAACTGGCGGTTTGAGTATAATGATAATGGAATATGGTAGGAGCTCACCCCGGTGCTTGTGCCACCAACGAGATCAAAATAATCACAGGGCTAGGGAAGGCTGGTAAGGGGTGGTTGACCCTCGCTTTCGCGCTTCATATTCTCCTCGATCATCAGCCTGTGCATAATTTCTTAGAGGATAAGCAGCTCAGAAAGTCCGCGGATACCGCCTCCATCTGTCCAGCGGTTACTAGTTAGCGAGAGGCATTTGTGGAAAGGGAAAAAGAGACACATTTACCTAGCGCAAGTAGCTTCAGCGGTGGTTTCGCTCCAGACGAAGACATGATAGTTAAGTCGAGAAGAATCGATGGCCAAACAAGTAATTTCTCACGCCGTTCCTTAAGCACGACGACTGTTGTCCCTCCCCTTTCATCTCCCTCCTCGTTCGCAACCAGCGGCGTAAAGAGGCCAGGATCAAGTCCCGATTACCATAGGCTGCACCAAATGTTTCCTCTCACCTCGACCCATCTCCGACCAACCCCTCTCATCACGAGGAGGAAGATTTAACCGGCTTTTCGTCCCCCAAAATTCCCCAAATTCCGGCCCACTCCAGACTCGGTGTCTGTCCACGTTTTCCGGTTTGTAGATAACCTCGCACATTCTTATAACTTACCGAGTTGACATTCAGACGTCCGCCGCAGGGTTTCTTTTTGCAACATTATCCACATTCGTATCGTCATTCTGCTATGATCTTAAACCCTAGGTTCGATTTTGGGCCCCCACCTCTCGACTATTCGCGTTTCAAGGATCGAGTGGCTCTCCGACCGTCTCGTATGTTTTTATTATTCAATCATGACGCCTATTATATTGATATCTACCATATTCTCCAAGTACTTTAGGACGTCGATCCCCTCTTTCGAACACTCTCTACATTGAAACTCAAAGTTGCCAGACGTAAAACGCTTCGTCGAGGCCGTTGGAGTTCGGTTCACCAGTAAGCCCTTAAATTCTCTTGACTACCTTCCAGTGACGACAGCAATCGACAGACCTTGATCGTAAGGCATCATACCAGAATCAGACCAGCTGAAACGAATTTTCAGGACGTGGACCTCAAAGAAGCATACACCAAAGCCCTCTGTCTCGGCCTGGGATTCGAGTTCCGATGGGTTAAGTTTGGCGTTGTCGAGGGAATAGTGCAGGTTGACGGAAACAGAGGGCTGGCGATACAAGATGTTCGACGACGACGAGGAGGAGGACCAATGCAGAGTCTCATTCATGAGCATCGTTGCGGAGTGGTTGGTGGAGGTCAAAGCATCTTCGAAAGACGTTGATACCAACGCCACCGTGTCGGACAGTGTGTGTGGGCAAGGTGATCGGGGCTTAAGCGCTTCGAGGAACTCCGGGATGAGATATAGGACAGCACGGAATTGAAGGGTTAAGGAAAGGAAATTGGGGGAAAGGAAGGCGATAGGGAGAAAAGAGGTGGACGAGGGCGTCGTCGGCGATGCGAGAGATCGAGGATCGATGTCCATAAGGTTCGCACCGACCTTTTAGATCTGAATGTCGTACATGTGTTTTTATTACAATCCCACCCGGTAAAATACATCTATCGTTATCCACCATCGCACTAGGTCATTTATATGTGAAAATGGACGATGAAAAAACCCAAAGACCTTCCACTTATCATTCCTCCAATGCATATACTGCGGTTTCCTCGTTCTATCGCCCTGCAGCTCCGGTTCCATCTCTCTGAGCGTCGTCTTCGAACAGGACCCCGCCTGGTATGCAACGTTCATCATCTCCTTGGCCGCCGCCGATGTCCACTCGACCTGCCACACTAGGTCACAGCTCTCTTAGGATGGACAACTCGGAGAGGTTCCAGAGGAGGCGAGTGGGTCTTTCGAGCTATAGAGCAGCTTGAGTCATCATTGGTGGCGCCGGCTATTGGGAGGGGAAGAGAGGAGTAGGAAGAGTGATTCGTCGAAATCGTTGGTAGGTATTCACGCCTCGGCGTGTCGAGTTTGGATGGCGCCAATATCACCTTGCTGATGCCTGTCAGGATCGGACTCGGCGAATCGGTGGCTGCCAGCTCGAGGAAGCCCTATTGGCGAGTTTCTAGGAAGAGAAGGGGACACCATGGTGGGTACGATGCGCCCCAATAAAAACGTCCGGGAACTGAGAAGAGGGCGCGAATATGTGGAAGCCTCAGAATCGAGCTGAGGGCCTGGGGCGGACGTTTGGATAACGTAAGATATTGTGGTCTAGCGACGCGGCGGACGAAAATCACCACCTACGATTTGTGGCATCGACGACCAAAAACTCCTTAGAGTTGGTGGGCAGTTGCAAACCGACGCTGCTATGGGATCCAGATGGCGATGGGTGAAAACGGTGTGAGGAGCGGTGGTGGATGGGGGGTTTGCCTTCTACGTTCGCTGACATCAGGGCATTGATGGTAGCCGAGTCTTGGTGGGCGAAGGAGTTCTTCGAAAACAGCCAAGACATCGGAGCTGTAAGAAAATCAGCGACTATAACTAAATACCAAGCTTTTAATGACCGTACCCTCCATGCGCCATTTTCGAGTACCGTTCGCCAGATTGTTTTTCCACGAGATATTTGTGACGTTTTCATGCAGTCTGCCAGGAGAAAGAGCATGGCACATTGCGAACAAAGCGTGCACCCTATCTGTTGGCATGCAGAAAATGTACTATCAGAATGACGGTGGGAAAGGTTTTACAAATTCGAATTACCGGATCTCGTACTGGTAACTTCTTGTGCGACAATGTCACATCCGCACGATGAAGTTGAGGATTTTCACAAAGGTGCGAATGGTATCCGGATAGCGTCGGAGTATGATGTAGTAGAAACCAGCATAGTAGTAGGATTCACATGGCAAGCTGTAAAAGGCGACTGCGGGAAGATCAGCATGGGCATCATGAGGGCAAGTCGAAGCTTACCTTTTGGTTCAACTCGACATTCTCCGTCAGCTTGAGGCTGAGGGTGAAGTCTCCAAGTCTCCTCGATGCACATGGAGTCACAAAAGGCAATAATACTGAAGTAACCGAGCATTTGGTACAGAGAACGCTGGCCCTTTCCCTCTCGTGGTGTGATGATGCAATCGCTGACACTTGATTGGAGGGGAAAGGATGTTCAGTACACTGTATGAGCTCAAAACCTTGGAAATTTGTTAGCAAATTATAAAAGCACCAAAGACCCATCCACACGTACGGGACGACTCCCAGACAACATGATCAATTCATCTTGTGTGTTTGCGACAACCTTTGACCGCCATGCGCAGAAAACTTGGTATTGGCAGATGGATTCGTCGATGACGTCCCAAAGCCATTGTTCGAGAAGTTCGAGCTCGACAGGGCTTCCGAGTCTAACGGTCGTTCAGGATAAATGTTGCAATTTCGGGTACAAAAGCGCTTACGGAGGAGGTAATTGAATAAGCCGCAGCTGTTTTCGTACGAATGGCAACCGTCGATATTGGGTTGCAGACAAGAATACGGGAATAGACATGACGACAATGTACAGCCGGTGATATAGGATAAGTATGTATCTATCAAATAATCAAACCAGTTTAGCATGAGCCTTCGAAAAGCATGAATATGCGTACCGTCGTTCACCAATGGTGCAATCAGCTCCGCTTCTGGCCACTCTGTTTTCTAATAAAAAATTTCCGTGTATTTGTTCCAGCCGGTCTCGTACGCAATGATAATATCCGCGAGGTTGTTATCCAATACAGCCTGGTGGAAGTGGTCGACGAACTGCCATAGATCAGATATTGAGGTCAGATGTTTCTAATTGACGTATCACGTACGCATTTTACAACATTTGGAATCTGGGAGGAGGCTGCTCGAAGGGCCACATGCTGTCGCGTTGCATCGCCATGAGGGTCGTCGGGTGAGGGTTGCTGGATACCTCCGTGGGAGAAAAAGTTGGGGTTTGTAAATGCAGGGTTGTACGTTGTATTTACACCTCATCTTGACGTCTTACTTGTATGAAAATTTACGATTTACACACCCAATATGCCTAGTGCTAACCATATAAAAACCGATTACATGCAAGGAACTCTGACAACAAAGAAAACTCCAGGATGGTTGTACACTCGAAGGAGCCTCGAAGGATAGTGCGGGGCGCAATGAATAATTGATGTGTCGGGTTGGATCGACGACATCCACGAGTTTGGGCATATAGACCGATGGACACTACTCGGTCTCGATGTGCATGCCGATCTTTTCTCGCAAATTCTTCGCCACTCGTCACAAATGACTTTTCTTGAACTTTTTCCCAACATTCTTCCAGTAATCATGTTGTATTGTCTGAGGTTCGATCTTGTTGACATAACTGGGCGGTATTCGTTCTCGGATGACAAAAGTTCAACGATTCACGAAGAACGAAGGATCTGCAACGGTTCCTATACGCATTCTCCAGTGCCTTATTTGAATTCGCTCCCACCCTTCCCAACCTCAAGTGGCCAATTGTTGTTGCACCTTCATGAAATATGGGGCCTTGAGTAGGGGACGGAAAAGAAGTAAAGATGGGTATGGCAGAGGCAGCGAGGAGGTGCAGGGGTTTAGAGGGCAAAGTATAACATGCGTGTCCAACCTCGCTTGTTCTTTCCACTACCATGCCCAGTGACCAAGAGGAGAGTGTTACAATTGTTACAATGTGTCATCTATCTACGTCTACATGAGACTGTGGCTAATTAATAAAATCAACCGCGATAGATCATTATTTAGTAATGTCGCGAGTACCGGGTGCGTTAAAAACCCTTTGGGAAAAGCTAACGGTCTGCGTTCGAATGGCTGTAAAGGCCCTCGGCGATATGCGAAACAGCCGCCCTCGTCCGTTTATCATTTCTTTATTATTATTATCTACAGAACTTTCGGAAATTCTTGCCCCGGCCGGTGATTTCCGGCGTTTTGAAATAAAACAAAAGAAATTAATTCGAGAAATTCAGAAAATCCCTACTGTCTTCCAGGCCTAGCTGGCAATCTGATATATCAGTGGCCTCTAATTAGAATACATGAGTGATACATCACTCCTTCTAGTTAGAGACCACATATGATATATCACACCAGAGGTCATTGCTTCAATATTACCACATACACGGCACTTCTCGGCAACATGACCCTCGGCATTTCGGGTGTGCGCCCTGTTATCGCCAATTCCATATATCCCCAAATGGCCACCGCCACCTTCATCGCCCAGAAATGCCCAGCCCACCCGCCATTACTATAAATGGCTGGCTTCCCTCCTGTCTTTCAATGCGTCAATGCCTGGCCCGTGCCCATTTCCATCTCTGTACTACATAGATATACCTGTACATGGGTTCATGCCCAGTCGTCGTTTACTCATTTCTCACTAGTTAGTATTTAGGCAGCGTATACCGGTACTAGTACCTGGGGTATCCCTTCAACCATTTTGTACTAAATAATGTTGATGTAAATAACCCGTATCGAACTATACAACCCCCATGTAAGGGAAGCCGTTGATGTTTGAATAGTATCCATGCCCCTTTTTCAACCTAGCGAGCCTGCTAAACTCCAAACGCTGCGGATGTATCACGGCACTTGCGCTCGACTTGTGAAAATTCGATGTGAGTTTTCCGCTGATATATCACACAACTTGTGGAATTTCGCTTTTCGATTTCCCGGTGATATATCACTCCACTTGTGACAATTGGAGCTGAGTTTTCTGCTGATATATCACTCAACTTGTGGAAATTCGACGTTTCGATTTCCCGGTGATATATCACTCCACTTGTGAAAATTAGAGGTGAGTTTTCAGCTGATATATCACTCAACTTGTGGAAACTCGCATTTCTGTTTTTCGTGATTTCCCGCTGATATATCACTCGACTTGTTGATGTATCACCCCAAAGGTGCCCGCTGATATATCACAGTAAACTCAGGTCAATCAACGATATATTTCAACATATACTTAATGAGTTGGGGTGTTATAGAATTACTTATTTCAATAAATAGAAGGCCCGTCATCTAGTTGGCCTCGCTCCCGGTGGAGAACAGTCTGTTCAACCAGTTTTGACGCTAAAAAGATCCAGGTATTAAGTATCAACCTGGACAGTAGGGGCGTTTTCGACATACCGCTTTGCAGCGCACCCTGTGGCAGGCACATTCCCCCCCCGTTTTAACGCTCGCTGTGCCGCCTTCTGTTTTCTGGCCTCCTCCGCCTCCTCCAATTCTTCGGCGCTAGGAACGAGATATGCTGCAGTGCCGTTGCCAAGTTTGGACGCCTTGCGAGAGCGCTTTGACCCTAACGCGGGTTCCGAATCCGGTGGAGGAGGGCCGAAGTTCGCGAGAGGATAGAGACCGTCTAGATTAGGAGTGACGTTTTTCAACATTTTGTTGTAGGCAGCAATTTGACGTCGCTGGGGAGCAGTTAGCGGTTGGATCTGCACCACATCTGGATCTCCAGTGGGTATGTTTTCATCATTCTGACCCCCTCCTTCACCTCCAGCGCCCAACCCCCCACCTCGCTGCCCCCCTCTTCCTCCACCGCGTCCACGTCCACGTCCGCGCCCACCTCGGACCAAGCCAGGATCTCCAGTCGGTACATTTTCATCGCTCTGACCCCCTCCTTCACACCCAGCACTCAACCCCCCACCTCGGTGCCCTCCTCTTCCTCCACCACGTCCACGTCCACGCCCACCTCGTCCACCTCGTCCACCTCGTCCACGCCCGGGCAGGTTTGGCTGGTTCTTTGGCGCAGTGTATGGGCGCGTCTGGACATCCATCATTTCCTCACCTGCTGGAGGAAGGGATGAAATACGAGGAGTAGCAGATGTCGCGGTTTGAGGGCCAGAAAATGGAGGGCTTGAAGGAATGGATGGGTGAGAGCCAGGTGTAGCCAACGCTGGTAATGGGTTATCCTGAGACGGCGACATGGGCCCAGGAGTGTCAGAAGTAAACGTGTGTGCCTCAGAATGTGGGGGGGTGATGGAAGCCACAGAGCCGGGTCGATCGAGTGTCAAAGATGCAACACGCACCGGCGTGGCATTGGTTGAAACTATCGGTGGGTTTGGCAGCGGAGTGGGCGGAGAACTAGAGCTGAAACTCTGTAGGTGAGGGATCGGGGGAGGGATCTCCGGTGTGGTGTTCGTGAGAGCGGGGTCGATTGGAATACCCTCGGGATTGGGTGCCGCAGTGGGCAACAACGGCGGAGTGGGAGGACGTCCCCCAAATGCCATCCAAAGAGGTTCTGAAGGACCTCCATCCCCTCGAAGGTGGTTATCGGTGACCAGAGGGCTCTGAGGAGAACGGGCAGGTTCGACATTCACAGCTGATCCCGCATCAGCATTCATGGGCTGCCATGCGTCGGAATCGGGCATGATTGAGTCGCTCCCAGCAAACGGGTCCTCCTCAGGCAATGTTGGAAGGTTGGACGCATGGCGGACGGCTGGTGGGTATTCGTTGTCTGGAGCCGATTCGGTGCGTTCATCACTTTGAGTAGACGACTTTTTAAGGGGATCATCTGGATATGGTCAGTCTCAACGTTGGGATAAGCCACAAAGTTCAAAAGCACGCACCGTAAACATTCTTTAACCATGCGAGAAATGGTTGGACGAGATCCAAATCCCATCGAGGATACGAGTCGGGAAAGGTACTCCCAGTGCTTGTTGTACCAAAGGAAACCCTGTGGCGAGATCAGTGCCAATGGCCTTGACAGTAAACACAAGTACACAAAACCATATGTCTGGATTGAGACCTTCTCGTTTTTGAGAGAAGGATTGGGACCGCCAGTGAGAACGACAGTCGACCAACCGGAGAGCCGGTTGATTGTCTCACAGGTTTGCCTCAGGAGCTCCACTTGGTTTTCAATTGCACTAATCCCCATTGAATGTGTTTGTCAGTTCTTGAATCAAGATGAATAATCCACACGAACATACTCTTGTCGCTGGGCTGTAGTTCTGGCGAGCCCTTCTACCTCCCCAAGCTCTAGCTGTTCCATCTCTTGCTTCTCGACCTCTAGCTCGTTTCTCACCCTCTCTTTTACCTCATCGTCTTCTGTTGCCCACGCCTTTGAGCGAACTTCACGCCGAATTTTCATGCGATTTGAGCGCTTTTCCTTGAGCCTGGCTTTCTTGGAGTTTCCTGACTCACTATCGTTTCCACTGTCTCCAGATTCATCAGCCAGCTTCGCGAAGGCTTCCTCATAGAGCGCCTGAAGTTTATCCTTGTAAAGAGATTCGTATACTTCTTCTTCTTGGTGGCGCTGCTTCCTCGATCCCAGTTGATTGCGAGCAGAGGTCTTGCGTGTGCTTGAGATGTTCCCGGCTCCAAGACGCTTCTTGCGCTCATTTCGCATCCAGGCTTGAAGTTGCTGCATATGCCGCAAGGTCAGCTGAGTAGTGCTTTTGCGAGGACGCTCACATTTTTTCGTGCCTCCAACGCGTTTTTGTAGAGCTTCTGCTCGGCCGGACTGAATTTATATTGAGACCCATCATCACTGCGATCCTGGGTGGAGGCCTCAGCGGGGAGCAATTCCTGGGCAATAAGTTCGTCGATTTCGGGCCAACGCGCGAACCAGGCATTGTTCAACAGTGCCCAGAACTTAGGCTGCATCAGGAAAATGCACTTTGTCTCCAGGATGTCCTAGGACTGCCCAAGATGTGTTAGAGACACAAAGACATCAAAGATACAAAGCACCTCAAGTTGCTCCCAGAGCAAGGTCAAAAATGTTGACT
>Ga0307513_10011055_pt1 | contig 11253 bp, 9 predicted proteins | sample 15_EM_MG_FD_202174 | JGI IMG/M metagenome (GOLD analysis project Ga0307513, IMG submission 202174) | Populus trichocarpa ectomycorrhiza microbial communities from riparian zone in the Pacific Northwest, United States - 15_EM | ecosystem: Host-associated > Plants > Roots > Unclassified | place... | reverse complement strand
CGTGCCGGATCGCGGTCGCGGATTGCCGTATAGACGTCCTTGTGGCGGGCCAGCATCACGGAGTAGGGGTCGCTGGAGATGCGATAGCTGTGGAGCAAGCCCACACCGATGAGATTGCCCATCTGCAGCAGCAGGTCATTGCGGGCGGCGCTGAGGATCGCCCGATGGAAAGCCAGGTCCGCCTCGATGGCGCCGTTGCCGGAGGAATTGGCAGCCTCCATGGCGGTGAGGGCCTCTCCGATGACCTCGATCTCCTCGTCTGTTGCCCGCGTCGCAGCGAGTTGGGCGGCGCGCGGTTCGATCATCCAGCGGATTTCGAACAGTTCGGCGAAGAACTGCTGGGGCGGCATCGAGGCATAGCGCCAGGTCAGCACCGAGACGTCGAGCAGGTTCCAGTTCATCGGGGGAAGCACACGGATGCCGGTGCGGGTGCGGGATTCGAGCAGCCCTTTGGCAGCCAGGCTCTTCACTGCCTCGCGGATGACCGAGCGGCTTGCCTCGAACTCGCGTCCGAGATCGGCTTCATTGGGGAACGGATCGCCTGGTTTGAGGTCACCACGCACGATGCGCGTGCCGATTTCTTCGACCACGTGGGCAAAGAGGCTACGCTTTTTACGTTTGCCGAGCAGCAGACGGGAGGGGGTAAGTTTGGTCATGTTGCGAGGAAGATACCGATCGTTGTTGCGAGTTGACAAGTGCACAGTTATTTATCATATAATATCATAATGAAAAGTGGAAACTGCGCCTGAAAGGCGAAAGTTCCGCTGTCCTGCTCTCTTGCTCCATGGTTCTCATGCGCCCCATATCCGACCTCGATACGCCATCCGTTACCATCCTGATCGATCGGGTCAAAGCCAACATCGAGCGCATACAGGGAATGGTGGCTGGCGCCGGCTTTGCCAATCGACCTCATATCAAGACGCACAAGATCCCTCAGATCGCGCGGATGCAGATCACGGCTGGAGCTGTGGGGCTTACCTGCCAAAAGCTGAGCGAGGCAGAAGCCTTTATCGATGCAGGCGTCACCGACGACATCCTGATTACCTTCAACATCGTAGGAGAGAAGAAGCTCGAGCGATTGATGGCGCTCTCTGCGCGTATCAAGCGGCTCGCCGTGGTGGCCGACAGCGAGACGGTGCTGCGCGGTATCAGTGCGGCAGCACTCCGGCATGATCGCGTCGTGCCGTTCCTCGTCGAGTGCGACACCGGCTTTGGTCGCAATGGCGTGCAGTCGCCCGCCGACGCGCTGGCCCTGGCGCGGATCTCGGCAGGACTGCCGGGCGTTCGCTTCGAGGGACTGATGACCTTTCCCATTGGCATGCCGGCGACCAGGACCTTCCTCGTCGAGACGCTGGCGCTGTTTGCCGAGGCGGCTATCCCGGTGCCGATCGTTTCGGGCGGCGGCACTCCGGCGCTCGGCAGCCTCGCGGATTTTCCGATGCTCACCGAACATCGGCCCGGCACCTACGTTTACAACGACGTGATGATGATGGCCTCGGGCATCGCCGGCTGGGACGATTGCGCCCTGCAGGTGCGCGCTACAGTGGTGAGCCGCCCGTCGCCGAATCGTGCCGTGGTTGACGCAGGCTCGAAGGTGTTGACGCGCGAGCAGTATTACGTGAAAGGCTTCGGACGCGTCGTTGAATATCCGGATGCAGTGGTGACGAATCTCTCTGAGGAACACGGCATCATCGACCTTTCGCTATCGGCAACCAAGCCTGAAGTGGGCGACGTCATCAGCATCATTCCCAACCACTGCTGTGTGGTCTCCAACATGGTGGACCAAGTCTACGTCGTTCGCGGCGACGAAGTCATAGACATCTATCCTGTCGCCGCCCGGGGAGCGGTCTGGTGATGTCGGGCATTGAGCGTTTCGGCACCTTCCGCGGGCCGGGTGACAGGACCATGCCGTTCTCGAAGGCGACCCGCGCCGGGCAGTTCGTTTTCGCCTCAGGGCAGATCCCGGTGGGGGCCGACGGCGAGGTGGTCGCCGGCGGTATCATCGAGCAGACCGAGCAGACGATACAGAACCTGATTTCTGCGCTTGGCCTCGCAGGCGCCGAGCTCAGCCAGGTCGTCAAATGCACCGTCTGGCTTGAAGATGCACGCGATTTCGCCAGCTTCAACAAGGTGTTTCTCAAGTATTTCAGCGACCATATGCCGGCCCGTTCGTGCGTCGAGTCACGTCTCATGGTGGCCGGAAAAGTCGAGATCGATGCGATTGCCTACCTAGACTGAACTGCTTCAACCGCCGCTTTGCCGCGGCGAACTTTTCAGGGTGCAAGCCAAATAGGCGAGGTGCCTTAATTTCAGGAGACGGTCGTGACCGACGAATACGAAAAGCTCGAACTCTATATCGATGGCGAATGGACACAGGGGACCGGCGGCTCGGAAGAGGTCATCAACCCGGCCAATGAGGAAGTCATCGGCGTGCTGCCGCATGCCTCGACCGCCGATCTCGACCGGGCGCTTGGCGCGGCCGAACGCGGGCTGGCGATATGGCGAAAATCGACGCCTGACGAGCGCTCGGCACTATTGCGCACGGTCGCGGGCATGGTGCGGGCCGAGGCACATCGGATCGCGCGGATCACCACGCTCGAGCAAGGCAAGCCGCTGCACGAGGCGATGGATGAGATCACCGGTATTGCTGGCGAGCTCGAATGGATGGCCGGTGAAGCGTTGCGGGTGTTCGGCCGCGTGCTGCCGCCGAATGGCGAGGGTCTGGTGCGTGAAGTTCGGCATGAACCGATCGGCGTGGTGCTGGGGCTTTCACCGTGGAATTTTCCGGCCACGTTGCCGGCCGTAACCATAGCCCACGCGCTGGCGGCGGGCTGTTCGATCATCGTTAAGCCGGCCGAGGAAACGCCGGGCTCGCTGATCGCCGTCGCGCGGCTGTTCGAGGCAGCCGGGCTACCCAAGGGTGTTTTGAACGTGGTGTTCGGCGTCCCGTCGGAAGTCTCGAGCCATCTCATCGCCTCGCCGATCATTCGCAAGGTTGCCTTCACCGGCTCGGTGCCGGTCGGCCGGGAAATCTACAAGCTCGCGGCGGCCGGGATGAAGCGGGTAACACTGGAACTCGGGGGCCACGCTCCGGTGATCGTGTTCGATGACGTCGACGTCGATCAGGTGGTTAAGATCACAGCCAGCTCAAAGTTCGCCAATGCGGGGCAGGTATGCGTGTCGCCGGCGCGCTTTTACGTGCATGACGCGGTGGCTGACAGGTTCATCGACCGGTTCAGCAATTTTGCGCGCAATCTTAAAGTCGATAACGGATTGGCCCCCGGCGTGCGTATGGGACCCATGGCCAATGGCCGCCGGATCGCGGCGATGGAAGAGATGATGGATGACGCCGAGGCGCGAGGCGCCATCGTACACACTGGCGGGAAGCGGATTGGCAATCGTGGCTTCTTCTTCGAGCCGACGGTCCTTAGCAACGTGTCCGAGGACGCTAAAATGATGAATAGCGAGCCGTTCGGACCGATAGCTCCGATCAACCGGTGGAGCAATTTCGATGATGTGGCCAAGCTCGCCAACCGGTTGCCCTATGGACTGACAGCCTATGCCTTCACCCAGTCGCAGGCCCGGGCGGACCAGGTGTCCGAGGTGCTGGAAGCAGGCATGGTGGGCATCAATACCATGTCCGTGGCGGGCTCCATGGTGCCGTTCGGCGGCGTCAAGGACTCCGGCGTTGGCCGTCGCGGAGGAACCGAGGGCCTCTACGAGTATCTTGTCACCAAGACCGTTTCACATCGGCGCTGAAAACCTAACTCGCATCGCGAAAAGCTGCTCAATGGCGTTGACTCTAAATTATAAGATAATATGATCATTGGCAATTGGTCATGGATGGTCCATATAGGGGGTCTAGAACATGCGTAAGAAGTTGGGGCTTTATTTCGGCGCGTTCCTCGTCGCGAGTTCCGCCTATGGCCAGCAATTGCCGGCCGAGGTGATGCACCAGTGGACGTCGGCAGGTGAAGCGGCGGCGGTCAAGGTATTGGCCGAGCGGTTCAACGCTGCGGGCGGCAAATGGGTGGATGCTGCCACGACGGGCAGCGAAAACCTGATGGCGGTCGAGATCGCCCGTGTCACCGGCGGCACCCCGCCGACCTCGATGCAGTTCCCGCTCGGCGCGGATATGGTCTCGCTGGCAAGCCAGGGGCTACTGCAGAACATCGACAAGGTGGCCGCCGATGGAAAATGGGCGGATGTGCTGCCGAAAATGTTCCTCGATGCCATCACCTATGACGGCCACGTTTACGCGGCGCCAGTGAACAATCACGGTCAGAACTGGCTGTGGTACAACAGGAAGGTGTTGGCCGATGCCGGGGCTGGAGAGCCCAAGACTTGGGATGAGTTTTTTGCTGCTGCCGACAAGCTCAAGGCCGCCGGCGTCGTTCCGGTGGCGATGGGCGGGCAGGCCTGGCAGTTGCGCATCGTGTTCAGCGGCATACTCGCCTCCAAGGGTAGCGCCGAGCTCTACAACAAGGTGCTAGGCGCCCGCGACGAGGCGGCGATCCGTTCAGACGAGTTCAAGGCCGTCGTCGAGACGTTCCGGAAACTGCGGGGCTATTCCGATCCGGGCAACGCCAACCGCGACTGGAACGTCGCCACCAACATGGTTCTCTCAGGCGAAGCTGGCTTCAACTTCATGGGTGACTGGGCCAAGGGCGAGTTCTCCGCGGCTGGACAGAAGGCGGGCGTCGAATATGGCTGCGTGCTGCTCAACAATGGCGGCGCCAGCGACTTCATCATGAGCGGCGATATCTTCGTGTTCCCAACGCATAAGGACGGCAGCCAAATCGACGCACAGAACCTGCTGGCCTCGGTGATGATGGATCCCGTGACCCAGGCGCTGTTCAACGCACAGAAGGGTTCGGTGCCGGCCCGTATCGACGTGGACACGTCGAGCGTCGACGCCTGCACACAATACGGCCTCAGCGTGCTTGCTGTGCCCGCACAGCAACTGGGCAGTGTCGAGTTCCTGGGTACAGGTGACTTCGTCGGCGCCTATGGCGATCTGGTGGGACAGCTCTGGGTCGATACCAGCATGACGACCGACCAGTTCGTCAATCAGTTCGTTACCATTGCGACCACCATCGACTAACGGCTGCAACGCATGTTTTCCGGCGACTTCCCAGGACGGTCGCCTTCCGAGCGCCGGCATGGCCTCTCGTGCCGGCGCTCTTTTTTGTCGTTTTGGAGGAGCGCATCGATGCCCGGTGACATGGCCCAACGCATCGACCGCGTGTTCGACGAGGCCCTCGGGTCAAGAATCGTGGGCGCTGTGCTGATGGTGACGAAGGGCGGGGAGGCTATCTATCGGCGCGCCGGCGGTTTCGCGGTCAGCGGCAACAAGTACGACCGGATCATCACCTCCAACGCAACGGTGCCTGCCATTCCTGCGGCGGGCGAAATGCAGGTGCTGAGCTGATCTAGGCTCTGCAGAGGGTGTGCCCGTTTTGCCAATCTCGATCTGCCGACCGGCGCGGAAGAATTGTTTCCGGCTATGTCGATCTTGCAGAGGTGTTGGGCGCAGGGAAAGGATCAACGCGATGCACCGAGCAACGCCTGAAAATGGAGTAAGTCATTGCCCGGTAAAAGACGCCCACGAATCGCCAGCTTTCAAATCGCCAATGGTGATGCCGACGAACTTTCTGAACATTATGCAAAGGCCCTAGCGAAAGTCGCCATCGAGCCCTTTGCTCATAAATGTATTACGGTTGAAGATCGCCACTATAACGTCGGTTCATTCAGTATTTGGTCCGCGGCATGTCACTCGGGCATGCAAGTCAAAGTCCTCGAACCGCCGGATGCCTATGTGATCTATCTTCCAATCGAGGGTGGGCTAGATATCGACATTGGCTCACAGCGTTTCAATTGCGGACCCGAGAACGCATTTATCGGAGATTTATCGACGTTTGAACGGCTCCGGCTGCACGAGGGGCGGCGGCACATGGGAATCGCGTTCGGCAGGTCAGTGGTTACAACACAACTCAGCGAACTGCTTGATGCTCCAGTCGGCAAGAAGCTTGAGCTTTCCGCAGTGATGGATCGAGGGTCATCCGCGATTGCCAAAATCTCCACAACTTCAACCTTATTGTGGACCAGTCTTGCGCACGCGCCGGAAAATGTTGCTTCAGTAAAGTTCGCCGAACTGATGTTTCAGTCTTTGACCACGCTCTTGCTGGAGTCCGTGCCCCACAATTATTCGGCGGCTCTGGCCCGCCCTGTTGCGCCAGCGATACCGCGGCATGTCAGGCGGGCCATCGATTTTATGGTCGCGAATGTTTCGATGCAGATTACAGTTGCTGACATTGCCCGTGAATCCGGCTGCAGTCTTCGTAGTCTTCACCTGGGGTTTCAGCAATACAAAGGAACAAGCCCTCTTCAGTACCTTCGTCAAATTCGCCTCGAAGGCGTCCGCAGGGCCTTGATCGGCGATGTCGATCAAAGCGCCATATCGCAAATCGCCCAGCAGTGGGGCTTCACGCATATGGGCCGCTTCGCCGCCCTTTATAAGGAAGCGTTTGGTCAGTCGCCGTCGGAAACCGTGCGCTCCTCGGGAGCGCGTTGGCGGCGGCCTTGATTGTGTGCTGAACACGCCAAAACACCAATAAAAACCGTGCTTTCATCGGAAAAAACTATCCAATTTTGGCATTGATATCCAATTCCTGCATTTGTTGAATGCAGGTCGATGTGGTGCGTACTTTGGTTAAAGCTGTTTTAACAATCAATGGCAAAATCTAGTTGCATGTCGAAGCGGAGAGAGCCTCGCCAGTGGTAATGCATATGTAAAACCACAAACTTTACCCGAAGCAACGAAAGGATTTTCTAATGTCAGTGTTCCAAACTTTGAGTATAGCTAAGAAAATATACATCACCTCTGCGCTCGGTATCACGATGATCGCTGGCATGATCGCAAATCAGCAGTACGCCAATCACACAGTGGCAGATAGTGAAGCTGTAGTGGAGAGAGAACAGATCATTTTCGATGGCATAGCCAACGCTGAAAAAGCATTTTCAAACATGAATTCGGCTCTCAGAGATATGTTTCTGTCCAAATCCCGGGCAGAGTTGGATGAAGCCTTCGACCGGCTCGGGAAATCCGCCGATACCGGCCAAGCCGGAATGGACAAGCCAATCAGCATTGCCAAGATTCCCGACGTTCTTGTCTCAATCAAGTCCTCCCTGAAAGACTTTGCCGGGGGATCCGCTGCCATTCGTGATTACGTGCTTCAGCAGAATTTTACAAATTTGACCGAGCTGGATTCGCTTAGAGCGCGCTACACAAAGCCCGTGGCCGCGAAACTCCAGGACGCCATCACCGGATCAATTACAAATGCGCGCAAATTTACGGGAGAAGCCAAAGCTTCGCTCGCTGATACAAAATCCACGATTGGCCTCATCAACACCATCATTCAACTGGCTATCGTGATGGTGCTTATTGCTTCCGCATTTGTGCTCAGGAGAACGGTGGTCGTTCCTTTGACATCGATCGCTGGCGCGATGACGCGCCTGGCCAAGGGCGATGACACTATTGGAATCCCGTTTGCCGGTCGCGCCGATGAAATTGGCGTGATGGCCGGAGCGGTGGAGGTGTTCCGTCAGGCAGCTGTTGCCAACCGGGAATTGGAAGCCGACGCCGCCAAACAGCGCAACACGACCGAAGAGCAGCGTCGCGCCGCCGAACAGGAAGAACGCGCCCGCGCCCAGGCTTTGCAGGTCGTAACCTCAACACTTGGCTCTGGCCTGAAGCGGCTGGCCTCCGGCGATCTCGCCTTCCAGCTGACCGAGGCCTTTGCTCCTGATTTCGAGGCGCTTCGTCACGACTTCAACCAGTCTATCGGCCAGCTGGGGACCGCGCTTACATCCATCTCCACCTCCATTGCCATAATGGACAGCGGCACCCGCGAGATTGCAGCCGGTGCAAGTGACCTCTCCAAACGCACTGAACAACAAGCCGCCGCGCTTGAAGAGACGGCCGCGGCGCTTGACGAGATCACCGTCAACGTTTCCAACTCTACCAAGCGCACCGAAGAGGCCCGTGCAGTCGCAACACAGGCCAATGTGGGCGCTGCCCAATCGGTTCAGGTCGTCTCCCACGCGGAAGAAGCCATGCGCCGCATTGAGGAGAGCTCCCAGCAGATTTCCAACATCATCGGCGTCATCGACGAAATCGCTTTCCAGACCAATCTGCTTGCCTTGAATGCCGGTGTCGAGGCGGCCCGCGCAGGTGATGCCGGCAAGGGTTTCGCGGTCGTTGCGCAGGAAGTGCGCGAGCTTGCCCAGCGTTCCGCTCAGGCAGCCAAGGAGATCAAGGGCCTGATCCAGAATTCCTCAAAGGAAGTCGAGGGCGGTGTCAAGCTGGTGCGCGATACCGGAGAGGCACTGAAGTCGATTGGAACATTCATTGTCCAGATCAACACGCATATGGACGCAATTGCGACCTCCGCCAAGGAACAGGCGGTGGGACTTGCCGAAGTGAACACCGCCGTCAACAACATGGACCAGACGACACAGCAGAACGCCGCCATGGTCGAACAGTCGACAGCTGCCTCGTCTTCCCTTGCCTCCGAAGCTGAGAAGCTTCGCGACCTGGTCAATCAGTTCCAGCTCGGCGGTACGGCGTCCGCCCAGACCTCAGCACTGCACAACACCGCCCGGGCCATGGCGCAAGCTCCCGCATCTATCCGCCTAGTGATGCAATCCGCCACCAAAGCCGCCCCAGCACGCGGCAATACGGCACTTGCCCAGAGTACCTGGGAAGAGTTCTGACCCTGCGTTGGTGTATGGATCTGGGATTGAACGGACCGCTGGGGTTTCAAGAACACGTCGCATTTCGCGAAGAGATTCCGCCAGCATTTCGGCATGATGCCGAGTGAATTCAGGAACGACTGATAAGGTCGCGGCGGCCACACAGTGGCCGGCGCTACCAGAATATCGCACTGCATGAAGACTCGAACGTGAATCAATGCGTAGCGCTGACCGTGGCACGCTCAATTCCATAAGATAGACTACGCTGCAGAAAACGCCTAACTTGTTGAAATATAGCAAAGAGCGAGACAGGCGCCGGTTCGAATCGTTTCAAGGCGTGCATCGAAGGCTTCGATCCTGACCGCTGCGGCATCTAAATTCCATCTTTCCAAAAGCAGAACTTGTCGCCTCAGCGTTACATTTTGCGGAAGAAGCGCTTGGCGGCATCGAGGTCGCGCTTTGCAGTCAAAAGGAAATCCACCTTCGACTGGCGCTTCAACTTCTCGGCAATGGCATTCAGAATCATTGGTGCCCTCCGTAACATTGGGAGCGGCAGTTTCTCAGCCGACGGTCAACATGGGGTTAACCAGGAAAATTTGCGACAGGCCTCACGGAGGGCTACTTCGATGGGACCATGCGTCTGTCAAGCTCGGACGCCCATGCACCGATTCTCTCCTTTGTCAGAGCATTCTGGAAACCAGACCAGACCGCCTTGTCATCGACCTCACCGGGTTGCAGTTTCTCAGTTCGTCCGGGATCAATCTGCTCGCGAAGCTGACGACCCAAATCCGCAACAGGCCGAATGTCCAATTCACGGTGCGCGGAAGCTCGGAATATCCCTGGCAGTCGAAATCCTTTCCGAACCTGAAGAAGCTACATCCGGGCGTCGATCTCCGGTTCAGCTGAGAAACGGCCCTTAGCAAGCGGCATGCCGGATCAACGCGTCAGGGCCAGCCAATCCCCGATCGTTTTTCCGTAACGCCGCGTGGAGTGGATGGCCGGAGCCGGCCGCTGTTGGGTTGCCACCGTCCTTCGGATTTCACGCGGGCTCAGCCCGAATTCGTGGATGAAGGCGCGCGTAAAATTGGCGGCGACCTCGAAACCGGTGGCTTCTGCGATTTCTGAAATCGGCCTGTGGTCGGCCGAATTGCTGAGATCCGCATAGGCCTGCAGCAATCGCCGCTTGCGAATATAATTGAGCACACCTCCGTTCGCCTCGAACAGCTGGTAAAGCCGCGTACGCGAAATCCCCAACGCGCGGCACATCATGTCCGGTGTCAAGTTTTCCGAATGGAGATTGACGTGAATGTAGCGGTGCGCCCGCTCCATCAGTCCCATGTTGGTCTGATTTTGACCGGTACCAGTCCTTGTGGACGATGCGGCGCCCGCAACGACCATATCGCCGATGGTTTGGATGATCCGGGGCACTTCCCCTATCGTCAGATTGGCGAGGTTCGTTTCGAGGCCCGTGAGATAACCCGTGAGCAACTCGGCGTGGCTGCCCGAGAGAACCGTGTTGCCGGCGCTCTGGAGAAGGCTCGCATCGCGAGCCAGCAGCTCATACGGCAGGAAGACGAGCAAAGCTTCGGTATCGGTCATCCGTCCGCGATAGGGGCTGCCGAGAGACATGAAAAATATCTCGCCGGCGCCGGTCTCGGTAACACGACGGTTGACCTCGATCCAGGCCTGGCCGCTGCGCAGCAGGCCGACGTTCCAATGGTCGATGGGGCTCGATCGAAGCATGGCCTGATCGCGGATATATCTGTGGGCCTGCGCGCGCTGCTGGACGATGAGGATATCGCCGAGATGCCAGCCGATCTGCTCCGCGAGGAACCCGTCTTCCGGTGATTTTCCCTCCGGCAAATGAACATCCACGAGCGGCGCCATATGTGCCCGCCAAGCCGGGAATTGTTCTGCCGGTGGCAGGTCCTGCGTCGAGAATCGCAACGGCACGAGGGCAGGGGAGGCATGGGGGGGGCGTTCCTTACGCATGGCCGGTTCACGCGGCCAGCGCCGTCGCTCCATATGCGCCGGCCGTTCCTGTTCCGCAGCAGGATCATCGTCGGATTCAGACCCTGTAGCCATCCAATTCCTCCAGCGCATAACCCGACCCGAGTCATGGAAATTGAGAAAAGCAATTGTTTTTGCGGCTGAAATCTCCGGAGAACCCGTCTGAAAAAGCGGAAGTGCCCGAAGAGTCACCTCCATAAGTTGTTTAGCATATTCCGTTCCGCTCAGAAATGTACGGAGCGATAATTTTCAGGATGTGGGGATAACGACAATTGCATCCCTTGGCTGTATCTAAATAAACAACGGTTCTTTCCAAAAGAAAAACCGGACTAATAAAATATTCTCCTGATCGAATGACCTAGATTCGCGGGATGTAGAAGTAAAGATCGAAGATCCCATAGCAACATCTGAAAACACGGGAGGTAGTCGTGAACTATCTTGGTAAGATTCGTGCGCGCTCTGCGCAAACTTCGGCTCGTGATGCAAATT
>Ga0307513_10011054_pt1 | contig 11253 bp, 14 predicted proteins | sample 15_EM_MG_FD_202174 | JGI IMG/M metagenome (GOLD analysis project Ga0307513, IMG submission 202174) | Populus trichocarpa ectomycorrhiza microbial communities from riparian zone in the Pacific Northwest, United States - 15_EM | ecosystem: Host-associated > Plants > Roots > Unclassified | place... | reverse complement strand
GCACCACCGAGCCATCCGCCGCCGCGTGCGCATGATGCCGAGCTGAGCCAGGAAGCGGCCAAGCCGCATCATTCAGAGCCGAGTTATTAGATTGTATCTATGGAAACTACGTCTTGGTGTGTGTATTATGGACAATGGCTTGTCCTTCTAGACTGTTTTTGGATATTTACAGTACCGCATGGACCGTTTGAGCTGATGCATGTTGTACCCGTCTTTCTCTGGGAGCGTATGCATACCTACCTCTGTTCTTTTCAATGATTACCATAATTAACACTGCCACTTCGTTGACTGGTCCTCGCTGGTATCCATCAGCTCAGGTCGCGAATGATTTTTGATTGTTTGGGTACAAGCAGACGGGCTATCATGAGGAAACAGAAGCGAGAGATAGCAACGGCCAAAAATCAAGGGCTGTTCAGCAAGGCAAAGAGCGGGCGAGAAAGCAGTACTCGTTTGATGCTGTTGAAGGACTTTTGATTCAGGAGGAACTCCTTGCAGGATGCGGTGATGGTAGATTGGAACCCATAATATGCAGTTGGTTCGTGCTTCACAGGATTCGTCTGGACCCTCCAGTGACGATTGTCGGCTTGGTGAAAAATCGGACTTTGATCTGTTGAAATTTCCACTTGGTTGTTAACTCGGACGAATATGAGCGTGTTTGTTGGGGCCTGCTACAAACACGTAAAGATACAATAATGAGGATGTAGCCCTATATACCCCAGAACATGTCCGTGTGATACTGGGCTCCACACCCCGAACAATCAGCGCACTGAACGCTCAAATATCAAAATGCCAAATTCCAACATGACCCACGTTGAGTTGAAAAGTGGTTGCGACAGTAGATGATTGGTAGATATGGTTATGAGAGGCAAAGTCAACATTGACGATTTGGTCCTGACAATTGAAGGCGGTGATGCATGGTTGATCATAATTTGTGAAGAAAGAGTAAAAGCCGTCACCTGGTCCAAAGCATACAAGTGTTGAGTTGATGATTCCTCACCCATTATCAGTCCAGTAGCCCAGTGGTCAGGGTGCTGCTGCTGGATTCGCAGAGACCGGGGTTCGATTCCCGCTGGGTCATTCTGTTCTATTCCAACAATAAGGACAATGCTTTTCTTCGACAAAAAGGAAAGCATACCATAGACCAATATCCCTTGGGAATTTAGGACCTAAAATGCCCTCGTTAGATCGTATCTATGGAAAGTACGTCTTGGTGTGTATTATGGACGATGGCTTGCATTCTGCGGAGACGGGCCATAAGACGGTAAAGGCGCATCATTCCGAGCTGAGCTATGAGGTGGCGTGTTATGCAGAGCCGAGCTCTGAAACAGCGCGCTGAGTCATTTTGTTCTGAATTAGGTTGTATCTACGGGGTGTTACGCCTGGGGATTGTCCTCTGGCCCCGGAAGCATGCGATTCTACTATGCACGCTTGCTATTCCTATTCAGGGTGGGTGTGGCAGGTGTTGAGTGCCTACGCCTTCCCAGGTTAATCTCTGGTTGTAAAGTGGTACGGTGGGCCGAGCCTGAGCGTGGTCAGTCGGCGAGGGGTTTGGAGGCGATTTATGAGAGATTGAAAGTATGTACCACAGGTCGTTACTGTTATTTGTAGGGTTCTTGTTCATTCGTTGCAGCCAGGGCAGCAGCTGCTCGCAAGCGGGGTGTGGTTTGAAACTTGGCGTGGTCAGTAGTGCAAAAGGAAAAAAATCTTTGCGCTTCGAATGTATTTGGTATCAAGGGCGGCCATGTGCGATTCGAGATTGATTACCTTCCAGGTTGCTGAGAGGCTATCGGCGGATAAATCATATAATAGCAATATACCCGGCTTGAGATATCTATTAGATGTCAGGTATGCACAAATGTATTCACACAAAGCAGGCGGTGCTTGCTTTCTCAATAGCATGGGGATATGGGAGGCTGGGCGCCATCGTACTTGCCGCTCATTCATTAGGGTTTGAATTCGACCGCCGCCCGGAATACAAGTGGGTTTGCCTTCTTGTCACCTGTCTCTGTCGCCCGAGCCAGCTAGCTTATGTACCCTTTCTGGTCCAGCGCACAACCAACTAAGCGCCATCCTCTCTTCCTACACCTCCCATGAACACCTTCTGGGTGCTCATGGTGCTGCGGCTTGCGGCTGCAAAAATGGATCCGGGCTCATACGCCCCAAAGACAAACCAACAATGCCCGCAGACCCTATTACGACAATCTCCTGCGTTAAATCAGACCCTGAACCCCAATGAGGCTGCGTATGAGGCCGAGCGCCGCAAATCCTTCCCAGATGCATGGCGAGAGTGGGTAGGGGACGGCAGCAATCTAGGGTATGACCTCGACAAGTTAGGAATAACCGCAAACAATGGTTCTGGTCTTCCCGTTATTGCCATTGCTGCGAGCGGTGGTGGCTATCGGTCCGTCTACCAGTCCATTTCCATGCAGACGCCAAGACACCTAACTGGCATCTTTGCAGTGCATCACAAAACGGTGCTGGTGTGGTATCTGCTCTCGATGCACGCAATAGGACCGCAAAGGCAAAGGGTACGGGTGGGCTGCTGCAAGTGACCAGCTACCTGTCAGGCATCGGCGGCGGAAGCTGGCTCGTCGCATCCATGCTTTTCCACGACTTCCCGGACATGTACGATCTTGTATTGGGCAATATCGACAAAGGTGGTGGTCTCAACGGTTGGTTCCTCAACAAGAGTTTGGTTCTGCCATACGGCAACCACCTACATAGCAAAAAAAATCAGCACTTCTGGGGGTACGTTGTTTCAATCCCCATTTTACATCTCAGACATATTCACCTCTCCACAGGAGTCTTCTATGGAGCGTAAACGACAAGGGCCGAACTGGCCTCGACACATCGCTCACGGATATTTGGTCGCGTGCATTGTCCTATCACTTTTTAACTGGGCTCGATGCCGCGCACACGTTGGATACGATCACCACAGACACAAACTTCTTCACCAATGACACGTCGCACGGCGCAGGCATTCTTTGGTCTGATATGAAGACTGTCCCAACCTTCCAGAAGCGCGAGTTTCCTCTACCGATTATTGTGGCCAACGGACGCCCTCCGGGTTTTTCGAAGTCGCCGGTGCCTTTCTTGAAATCAACCCAATACGAGTTCACACTGTGGGAAATGGGCAGTTATGATCCAGACTTGTCCGCATTCATCAACGTACAATTCCTGGGTACCCGCCTGATCAGTGGGCAACCTCTCAACGCATCTGCTTGCGTGACTGAATTTGACCAAACGTCGTTCATCTTCGGGACAAGCAGTAGCTCGTTCAATGTCCGTATTTCTGCTTTAATTCATCGTACCTTTGATAAGAGATCCCTTTTTCTAGCAACTCATCGATGCAGCCGAGAATAAGCTCTTGGCTTTTGACTCAAACGACAGCATTGCACTACTTGAACTTCTCCGGCGAATGTTGGAAGCGGTAACCACCCGTGCTGACGATGTTGCCAACTATCCCAATGTGCGTTCTGCCTCTTGCCTCGCTTGGATGTACGCTCAACTCTCCTCTCAGCCCTTTCAAGGTATCAATCCCGGCATTTTCCAGGATGCTAATTCGGAATGGATCGAGCTTATCGATGGTTCTATGAATAAAGAGAACATCCCTATCGGTCCTTTACTTGTCAAAGCTCGACACGTCGATTTTATCGTCGCCATTGATGCAGGTGCTGAGGACCCACACGATTGGCCAATGTACGTTCATTTTTGACCGACTCTATCCTCCTATCAAACATACCCCCTCAGAGGTCGATCTATTTTTGCGTCTCGTAACCGTACCCGGGAGGTCACCACCGCTGTCGTCCAGAAGTTCCCGCCTGTTCCTGATAAATTGTCCGACATTGACCATCTCGGGCTCAATCGTCGACCGACATTCTTCGGCTGTGACCCCAAGGAGAACCCTGCGGAGTACCCTCTCATGGTTTATATTCCCAACGCTCCTCCGGCCGATGGAAGTGCCCCCGTAACCAAGTAGGATGTCTTACTCGTCTTCAATGAGCGTGTGCTCATTACTCCGCTCAGTTCTGGTACCTTCAAGCTTCAGTATTCGCCCATACACACTCTCAAGTTCCTCGACCAGGCACAAGCCACGGCTTTCAATGGTTTCATGGAGGGTCAGCTGGGTGCTGATCCTGACTATGGAACCTGCTTCCAATGCGCTGCCATCGATCGTGCGCGGCTTAAGACCAATCCCGTTACACCGCGATCAGGCATTTGCTCGAGTTGCTTCAAGAAGTACTGTTACGACCCCGAGAACCCACCTCCAGAGGGTCAGATTGTCGGTCGAAGGTTCAAGTTCAAGTTCAAGAACCCCGATCCGTTTGACCCCAAAACCGACCAGAGGCTTACTATCATCCTTTTTTTCGTGGTGCTGGTCTTGCTCGCTTCCTTCACGGGCTGTGTCATCTTTTGGAGGAAGAGAGCCGCGTACCAGCGACTGTCTCGAGGAGAGGGGTCGGAGTGGTCTGTTGATATGGGCCGGCAGAGCTATGAGATGGAAACGTCACGGTATTCACCGCCGAGCTGTGAGACGGCGAACGGGCATTATTCAGAGCCAAGCGATCCAATGTTGGAGCCACATTTTACAGAGCCCAGCCATGAGGGGGTGGAGGTGCACTATGCGGGACCAAGCGACGAGACAGTTATTGGTGCAGAGTCGAGCAATGAGACGGCGAATCCGCAATACGCACCACCGAGCCATCCGCCGCCGCATCCACATGATGCCGAGCTGAGCCACGAAGCAACCAAGCCTCATTATTCAGAGCCGAGCTATTAGATCGTGTCTACGGGAAAGTACGTCTTGGTGTGTGTATTATGGACAATGGCTTGTCCTTCTAGACCGTTATTAGATATTTACAGTACCGCATGGACCGTTTGAGCTGATGCATGTTGTACCTGTCTGTCTCTGGGAGCGCATGCATATCTACTTCTTTTTCTTTTCAATAATTAATACAATCACTGCACTCCGTTGACTAATTGGTCCCCGCTGGTGTCCACGAGGTCGTGAATGATTGTTGATTGTCTGGGTACAGGCGGATGGGTTATTACATTTTTTTATTTTATTTTGTAATCCAATTGTTACGTGCGAAGAGCTAGTCTATGTTACACGATGCGTTGGATGCGGTATATCTAAGTACAAACCTCGATCCTTGTTACTGACCAGCATTGTCGCCAGGCCTCTGGCAAGGATCTTGGGATGTTGTGGCGTAAGGTTCTCTGGTGAGGGGGTTATTACATACATAACAGAGGTAACATATGCGAGGGACAACAACAGCACAAAGATCAAAGGCTATTAAGCAAGGCAAAGAGCGGGCGAGAAAGCAGTGCTCGTCTGGTACTGTTGAAGGACCTTTGATTCAGGAGGAACTCCTTGTACCACGCTGTGGTAGATTAGGACCTATAATATGCGGTTGGTTCGTGTCTCACGGGATTAGTCTGGACCCACCCGGAACAATTGTCGGCTTGGTTAATAATCGAACTTTGATCCACGCTGAGTTGGAAAGTGGTTGCGACAGTAGATAATTGGTAGACATGGATATCAGAGGCAGAGTCAACATTGGCAATTTGGTCCTGGTAATTGAAGGCAGCGACGCACGGTCGATCATAATTTGTGAAGAAAGAGTAAAAACCGTTACCTGGTCCAAAGCATATAAGGACCAAATTTTTCTTCGACAAAAAGGAGAGCATACCATAGACCCATAGACCGACATCACTTGGGAATTCAGGACCTAAAATGCCCAAGCCGTGATTATGTTGTTATCGGATGTAGGATCATTGAATGCGGCATTGGAAACGAAAGGTGCAGGTGGTGTGCTGGTGCAGGTTGGAAGTGTGGCGTCTTCGTCTACATCAAAACCCGGTAATGATTGGCAGCATTCACGAACGAATACCCATATAGCACATAGTGTCCCGATCCAGTCCCAATGAGGTACAACAGGGTTTGAAACTTGGACAATGTTAGAGTTGGTGATTCCTCCAACGATTGGCCCGGTAGTGCAACGGTTAGCACGCGCTTCCGGTATTAGGGAGACCCGTGGTTCGATCCCCGGTCTGGCCTTATCTTTTCTCCTCCCACAGACAAGAGTCCGCGTCCAGAGTGCATGCCGATCTGCTGATGATTCCCGTCCAGGGCGTGATCTCTGAGACAAGCTCAGCGATACGCGGACGCTTTGGATATGAGGTGGAAACCGAGGAAGGCCGCAAAGCAATTGGGGCCGTGCCTGTGCACTTTCGGCATCTGTTTCTGTGCGGTTGCCCCTCCCAGGCGTATATGGGTATCCCACGCAGCGGCGGTTCCCCTTGCCCATCTGGAATATTCCACTGAGCGACGATTGTTCCAGGAGCTGGAGAACGGATTAGCATCATTCCTACCGTCGCGCTGGGGACACTTACCCGGGCCTTGGGTTCTAAAAACGATATCGGAAATCTCTGTTACGCCTGAGGAGCCGACATCGCCAACCTTGACCATCACCTTCGGGTTGCTCTGGTCTTGGAACGCTGGCCTGTGTCGACTACGCTTCACCAAGGATCTGCGTGCCTGCCGGAATCGTGATCGTATCCGAGACTAGGTAGGTTCCTACGTCAAGATAGTGATGTTTGCAGTCTCAGTCCGCGTTGATCCATCTGCTTTCGTACCGGCCGCCTTGGCACCCGAAAACCCGCTCACATCATAGTTCGAAAATATTGGCATGAAGGTAGAAACGAGGACTCACCAATCATGGCCACCCCCGCGAAATTCGGAGCAGCGATAAGGGATATTCTTCACATCTCCGATCATTTGCTTGTAATACCACGAGATAATTGGTGCAGAAATTTTGCATGTCCCAGATGACTACAGAGACAATCGTATTTGAGCCGCAAACATCGCCGCAGCGGCTGTCGTCGGCCATGTTCGCATCTGAAGAGTTTGTCAACGGAGAGTTTCGCGAGTCTCGCAAGGTGGACCTACTGATTGCGGCCGTATCATCGGCTGCTCCATCTCCGACTGCACTATAATCTTTCAAATTTAGAAATAACTAAGAGCAGAGGTCAGGTTACACGACAGAACGTATAGACGCACGTACCTTGTCGTTGGGGTGGGACGCTCAAGGGAGGGTGAAACCCAGAGAGGTCTTGCTCAATATCATGGGCCGGTCGGTACTCGGCTTGGTTCCCAGAATGCTCGATTGAACAGGATGTCCGGAATGCAGAAAGCATCGACTTGTCAGTAGTATATTGCACCAGCTCATTGTATATAAGCGTCGTATCTAGATCAATAATGGGTTGCCCGGATAACGTCCCTGTGATAATACAACACCTGCGATGATGTGAAGAAGAGAAGATAGACCGACAGCCCGACCACCGTCACGTTGTCGAGTCCGAGAGTCCTTCTAGAGGCCACACGGGCACTCTCGGATCGATGAGGCTAGCATATGTTGTGGACTTACGGTGCAGAAGCCATGTTCGTGGGCGCCCTATACCTTTGCGTCTTCAAGCAGGCTCTTACGAAGAATGTTATTGGCACAGCAGAGATCATACGATGCTGGATGAACATTTCAAGGTGCTTCGATATCTGTTTCGTAGTCCCTCATAGGTTGGTGGCAGGCAACTCACAAACCAAACAAGCGCAAATAAAGACCCACAACTCTAAACCTGATCTCGATCTCGTCCTCCCTCAGCTCATAAAACTCGCATTGTACGTGTATGTCCTCTTCATCTCGTCGAAGCAAAGTTTGTGCTCATCATAGTCCAAATTCCGGCTATGTTACAGGCGCGGTCTTGACATTTTACTCTTCAAGAAATTCAGTCAATAAAAATACACAATGGCTGATACTGGACGCGGGCGTGGTGGATTCGGTCGTGGTCGTGGAGGCGACCGCGGTCGCGGTCGCCGTGGTCCGCGGCGAGGACCCAAACGGGATGACGAGAAGGAGTGGTACGCCCGCAGCTTCACCCGCAAATCGGCAACTATAGTAATCTTGTGTAATGTCATAGGCAACCCGTGACGAAGCTCGGACGACTGGTCAAGGACGGCAAGATCAAGTCAATGGAGGAAATCTATCTATTCTCTCTTCCCGTTAAGGAGTACCAGATTGTCGACTTCTTCCTTCCCAAGCTCAAGGACGAGGTTATGAAGATTATGCCCGTCCAGAAGCAGACTCGGGCCGGTCAGCGCACCCGCTTCAAAGCCTTTGTGGCGATCGGTGATTCAGATGGTCATGTCGGACTCGGTGTCAAGTGCGCAAAAGAAGTCGCTACCGCCATTCGTGGTGCCATCATCCTCGCCAAGCTCTCTGTCATCCCCGTCCGACGAGGTTACTGGGGTGCTGCTCTCGCTGAGCCGCACACTGTACCCAGCAAGGTCTCTGGCAAGGTCGGATCGGTCATGTGCCGTCTCATCCCTGCTCCTCGAGGTACCGGCATCGTCGCTGCCCCGGCTTCGAAGAGGCTTCTCCAGCTCGCGGGTGTACAAGATGTCTATACTCAATCCAAGGGTAGCACCGCAACCATGGGTAACTTCTTAAAGGCTACTTTCGCTGCAGTGAGTATTATTCTCATCGGAATCCAACCTTGATTCTGCATTGAAATTAATGAGATTCCCTTATGGTTTTCAGATTACCAAGACCTACGCGTTCCTCACACCCGATCTCTGGAGAGAAATCCCCTTATCAAAGAACCCTTACGACGAACATAGCGCTCATCTGGCGCTCACGGCGAAAAAGTTCAGTTAAACGTAGGAGATTTCCGGGGACCTATTTCTTCCACTCTTCCTGCCGCTTGATTTGCATCTGTACTGAAATCCATGCGAATGGGATTCTTCTTTGTGCGCCACAAGCTCTATCGTGAAGTTTCAAGTTACGCCTTGCAAGGAGCCTGTCACGGACTAAAGAAATGTCCATTTCTGAGCTCCATTTGACACACCGCAATCGGTAACCGTACTGGTGCTTCTGTTTGTCACCGCCCTCTGGATCGGATGCAGAGCTAATGTCTAAAGTCAGACTTAAGACTCCGCTCCGTCATTAGGTAAAGGTCTCATCAGTGTACTAATATACGGCCGCTGCAGCTCTGTTCATCGTCTCCTGTTTAACTTTCGGCTCCTCGCCCAGGTCGCGCCAATTGGTCAGCCCTGGTGCATTCAGTCGAAGACCCTGCGCTGGTCATTTGGAAGAAGGCGGAGGTAGCTAGTACTATATAATCACATAGACTCCACACTCGTTTCGAGTTCGTCCCCGCACCCCGATGAGCCGTTCGTCGAGTTTCCGACGTGCATGGTCTGCTCGATGGTCCCCATCGTTAGACCCCATTGACGAGGAGAAACACGTACCGAGGGGTATTCCAATGGTCCCGACGATCGTGGTTACCCCACCTCCCTCACCGGGCCTCGGGGTGGGCCACCACGCTTCCTCGGCCGAGCCAAGTTGGTCGGTGTACGAGCCCAACCCATTCTACCTCCAGCCCCCACCGTACCTACATTCTCCACACCGTGACTATCTGAGAGAGTCCCGACATCGGTCTCTCGAACGCCATCGGCACGAAGGGTCGTTGTGGCGGACCCTAATCGCCGTGATCCTCTTGTTGATAACATCAAGCTCACTGTATGGCATGTATAGCCTCCACTTGTCAGAAGCCCAAGCCCTCGATGACTTGGCAGCGGGACTCGCACGTCAAGAACCCGACGAAGGGGCCCGAATCCCTAATCCTCACAGCGAATACCCTTCAGTTGTCCCCTTCCGCTTCGAGTTGCCACGATTCCTTGAGTGGTTGGCCGTCGACAGTGACGGACTTGATGGCCCCACCCTGTTGGAAAACCAAAGCGATGAGACGCCGAGGACGCGGGGGGTCTCAATCTTGGGCGTTATTGGTGTTGTGTGGCGTCACAGCCAAGCCGGAGACGCTTGGCATAAGCTGGGAATAGCTGATGGGGTGGTGGACCCGGGGCTAGTGTTCGTGAATGAATGACCGTACGCTCATCATATATGAGTACACCCAATTTACCTCACATAGTCACCGAATGCTTTCTCTCATCGTTTCTCCGTCTTCGTCGAACCACAGCTCGTGTCAATGCCGTTTTTTGACACAAACAATGTCCTCGCGTGTGATTTTGACTTGTATTGACTGTAAATTTGTATAAGACCACATACCTCCGCACCCGGCCCATAATGACAAGTCTCCCCGCGCTCGCTGGAGAGGGTAGGATCAATTCTAAAACAATGAATTGGAGGAAATCTACATACTCAGACACTTTTTGTCCCTGTAAGTGACCAGAAGGATTTACAGCTGAGGCCCTTCTGGCATTTCGTCCGAGCTATCAGATTCTGTCGATAGGAAACCACCTTGTGTGTACCGTCGGCGGCGTCCTTTTCTTTTTGTATTGCTCTGGATCCTGTTGTCTGCCTTTCCACTAATACCACTGGACCGTTTGAGCGAATGAGGGCACACTTGTCCTACTCTGGGCGTATGTATGCTTCTTGAATGAATGCGAGATGAATGGGCGATGGGGTTTAATGAAAATAAAGGCGATCACTCGGATGATTAGACCTCGCTGATGTCTACGATTGATTTTCCAGGCATTCGCGAACAAGTAGTACCAGACGTTGCATATATACAAGAGATGGGAACAATTGAGAGAGTAATGGCAAGAAGCTCAAAGAGGGAGTCGATGCGAGGGCTCGTCGAAGGGTTCCCACCCACGATTTAAGAGAGACTCCTTGTACCATGCGGTGGCAGTAGATTGGAATCTATAATATTTGGTTGGTTCATCTTCCAGAGAATAAGCGTGGACCTACCCATTATGATTGTCGGCTTGATTAATAACCGGACTTTGATCTACGCTGAGTTGATAGGTGGTAGCGACCGTAGCTAGCTGGTAGACATGGACATCGGAATCACAATCAATATTGACAATTTGGTCCTGACAGTTGAGAGTGTCGATGCAAGTCTGACTATAATTTTGGAAGAAAGAGTAGAATCCGCCACCTAGCCCAAAGCATTTAAGGACTTCTCTTCGCTTCAACAGGAAGGGAAAACATACCATAAACTAATATCCCTCGGGAATTCTCGACCCATAATGCCCAAGACGCAACTATGTCGTAATCGAACGTAGGGTCATGGAACGCGCCATTGGAAACGAAAGGTGCTGGCGGCGCAGGTACAGGTTGGAAGTATGGTGTCTCCGTCTGCATCAACCCCCCGTAATGATTGGCAGCATTCACGAACGAGTACTGATATAGCACGTGGTGTTCCGATCCAGTTCCGATGAGCCACACCGGT
>Ga0307513_10011052_pt1 | contig 11257 bp, 12 predicted proteins | sample 15_EM_MG_FD_202174 | JGI IMG/M metagenome (GOLD analysis project Ga0307513, IMG submission 202174) | Populus trichocarpa ectomycorrhiza microbial communities from riparian zone in the Pacific Northwest, United States - 15_EM | ecosystem: Host-associated > Plants > Roots > Unclassified | place... | reverse complement strand
TGAACAAGAGTCAAGCCTACATAAAATCCTTGATGCGATTAACCGGTCCCAAAACTTCGAAAGCTTCTCTATCTCTGGTCCTTTTTCAAGACCCTTTTCTTGGACTTCAATCCCGACGGGTACAATGGAATCATTAGCGGAAACGATACTCTCCCCTTCGCTCAGGCACCTTTCATTTATGGATGTGGAAGGTGTCCCCATATCGATGGTTACCAACCGTCCATATCCTCTCTCACTGTCCTTTATCCGCTCACGATTCGCCCTCCATCCACGTCCATCGGAATGCTCCTCACTCCTCTGCCTGAAATCGTTATGGGTTGACCGATACATGCGTGATTTCATGGACAGATTTTGTCGATACCGACGAAACCTCCATGTGGAACACTTTAAAGCCGCCATATCCGACCGTCAGGATGCCGCAGCTGTGTGGAAGTTTATTCAACAAACGAAGGACTGTCTGAACTCTCTCGATCTGTATGTGAAGGCGCTCTAACGCATCCTGTGACATTGCTGAACGAACGAACGAGGTTTTTAGATCATACTCTGGCACAAACATGGGATCCTCATTCCGCATCCCTATCGACATTGGGATTCTTCCCGATCTACGCCATCTCTGTTTACAGCTGCAGTGTCCGAGATCCAGTGCTCTCATCCCTGGTGACCACGCTTTTTGGTTGCCCAATTCAGCTAATTTCCCAACGCAAATCGAGGTCCTTCAAATTATCGTGTATTCTATCACAACTCTACCCGATTCGAGGGCCTTCTTCTGCAACGGCATCGATGACCAAACGACCTGGGGTGTCCTCCATTCCGAAACGTTGCAGAAAAAACATCCACATCTTCGAAAGATCACCCTCAATTTCGATCTCGAAATCGTACCCGCGGAATGCGATGTTTACTATGGCGCGTTGTCGCTTTCGGACCTCTCTCATCATCTTGCTTCCGATCTTAAAGTTCTCCTCGCGCCCACCGACACGGCTTCCACGAGGATTAATATATCAGCATCCCTCACTGTGGTTTTCGAGTCGAAAAGGTTATATTGTGTAACAATTTAACCGAATTTACGCGCTACCGACTGTGGTCTTCTCCTGTCCAGTTGTCGATCGCTATACTTCTCTCTCGGCTTTCGATGTCAGGAATCCAAAACGAACCGGCGGTGCCGTGTATCCGGCTGCCCTGCACCCTTATGCTTCGGAGTCGACGGTGTGATTATCAGCTGACCAGACCTTGACCAGACCCGTGCTATGGTAAAGAACACAACGCTACTCACATGATCGTTGTCTGTAGCCTACTTAGTTCTCATCTTCCACGCTTCCATTTGGGCTTATACATCCATGCCTTATCGTCCCCCAGAAAGAGGTGTGCCCTTAGTTGATTTTATAGCATATTGGCACCGCTTTTCCGATGGCCACTTGAGGCGAGGATTACTCGAACACAAAGTCAATACTGTACGTAATCAGGTACCCGGTCACACTGGGTACTCGGTCAAGCAGTTTGTACAGCACTAAGAAATGCTTTCCCCTGAAAATTTTTGAGTGATTTCGAGAGCCTACGTCGAGCTCTATCTGTTAATGTAATTTTTATGTGTAAATGCAACGTATGTGTTGAGAAAAACGTACCAGATTGGAGGAATTTGATTAAAGATGCCGAATTTCCTGATATAGACAATGTCCAAAAATAGGAATCGTTATCTCGACGGTGCGATAATTGACGTTTTCCATCCAGAAACTTGTGTTCTCGCAAGTCTTAGCTCTTTCCCATGTCTGGACTACTCATTTCTATCCACTACACAGGATATTATAGAAATAGAAGCGTCTTCTTGAGCTTAGTTACGTGTTCTTTCAGGTGAAGATACATCATTCCCCAACTGCACTGCTGGGAACACCACAAAGACAACCTGAGAAATTTTAAGTGAGGCCGGTAAAACACACGTTGAGGAACTAAATTTGACATACCAGCTAATTTTAGCGATTTTATTTAGACCTTGTTGTAATGATCGGCCGAAATGGCCTTTTTTCGATAGCACGGCCGTTTGAAATTTTCTGTTGAGTTTGGGTGGAGTTCAGGGCAAACTGAGCGGTCAAAATCAACATTCAAGATCCCTTAATACTTCTTACCGCAAAAAAATTGCACTCCATTGACTTTCTCCCTTTCAAAAGAGTGCCGAAATATGTGAAAATTCACTATTTTTACTACCATGAGACAAGATTATTTTTAGTGATCACCAACAATCTGGCGAAGTATCTCAGTTTGACTATGCTCTCTTAAAGTACTAGAGTTGTGTTTGAGTGAAAAACGAGAAGAAAGAAGTTGTTCAGACTTGTACACCCTGCCCACCTCCTCTCAATGTGTTTAACGGCGCCTCGGAGATCACTTCGCAAATCATCCCAAAAATCCACCGAAACTAACTCCTTTTCAGTTCCTGATATCGACGATGTTATCCCACCACTCCCTGACCCTGATGCTGTTCCACAGGAAGAGCGCATTGCACTTGCTATTGAGGCTGTCAATGCTAGTGTGCAGGCATCTGGTGGGAAACCGAAGCTTTCACTGCGACAGGCTGCCAAGGCCTATGGCGTACCAAGATCTACACTAACTGACCATTATAATGGTGTTGGCACCCGCCAGGAGGCCCATGAGTTTCAAAAACTTTTATCAGCTGCACAGGAGCGTATTCTTGTGGACTGGGCCAAGGTACAAGCTCGGCGGGGTGTCCCGATTTCGCCATCTAGTCTTGCAGATCATGCCAGTGATATTGCCGGTCAGCCAGTCGGGACCTCCTGGCAGGGGCGATTCATGGAGCGACACCCCGATCTTAAAACCCAGTGGACCCAGAGTTTGGAGCAGTGTCGTGCCAACAATGTCAACCGCCCTACTGTCTATAAATTCTTTGACATATTGGAGGAGCTTGTAAAGGAGTTTAATATACCAATCGAGAATATCTACAACATGGACGAAAAGGGTGTACAGCTAGGGGTTGGTAAACGGGTTGCGGCTATTGTCGACCAAAGCCAGAAAAATGTCTACAATCTCGAAAACGGGAATCGCGAACTAGTAACTATAATCGAAACAGTCTGCGCCGACAGATTTGCTTTGCAGCCAACAGTTATTTTTGAAGGAAAGCGGGTGAACTTGGGCTGGACAAAGAGTAATCCTTGTCATGCAAGGTCCGTCAAAAAAGCACTACATTTGATATGCAGGACAATGACATTTTTCTAACTCAGTGTCGCTTGCTCGCCAAATGGGTGGACCGATCAAGAACTGGGTGCAAAATGGCTCGAAAGAGATTTCGAGCCAATGAGCGCTGCACGCAATAAGACCGGCGGCTATCGACTACTTATCCTCGATGGGCACAACTCGCATTGCACATATCGGTTCAGCAAATTTGCTAAGGAGCACAATATCATCATAATTTGCTTACCCTCTCATACTATGCATGTCTTACAGCCTTGCGACGTTGGCGTCTTTGGTCCTCTCGCGTCGAGCTGGAAAGCCCAGGTGAACCAGGCTGCCAGAAATTACATGCCGATAACAAAGTATAACCTACTCGAGCAATATTCAGCCGCCCGAGAACACGCTTTCAAAAGCGAAACGATCCGTTCAGCATTCAAAAAGACTGGCATATGGCCAATGAATCGCGATGCCCTTGACCCACATGTTTTTGATCCTTCATTAAATACGACAACACAGGCAGCCCAACCCCTACCAACGACTCCTCCATCTCCCGAGCTCGTCACAATCACGGCTACCACCTCCACAGAAGTGACTACATCTTCCCATATCTCGAATTCATCCAATGGAACAGTGAACGGACCTGCTGTCGTGCTTTTAGACTCTCAAATACCTCCCGATGACTTACCCAGACTCAGTTTGAAGATCCCGAAGCCGTTGAAGGGCACTGCATCGCGTCAGGAGCTCCGGGACCAAAACAAGGAGTTATTTCAGCTACTCAAGCTCGCGGAGGAACAGATTCAACGAGATCATGCTCAGAAATGGCTAATGGATCGCGAGAACGAGAGGCTGCGTCAGCGATTGCACTGGAAGCAGAAGAAAAAGGAGGATAAACGTACGACAGCGGAGGCGCGCCATATGACATCAGATGAGTCATTGGATGAGGGTGCAAAGGCACAGTGGCGCGCAAACATCAAGGAGTTCCACAAGTTGGCAAAGCCGATATTCAAGAAAAAATGCGAGGACATTGATGAGTATTATCGTAATCTTGTGGCGCAGGAGAAGACAAGGATGGATGAGGAAAAGCGACAGGCAGCCCAGGAGAAGAAAGCTCAAGCAGCAGCGGAGAAGGAGGAGGCGGTATGGAGGCGAGAGATGGCGAATGTGGCAAAATACGTTGAGGATTACGAGGTGGCATTGAAGAAGCAGGCATTGCGGGAGAAAAAAAAGGCGGCAAAGGCCAAGGTGGCCAAGACAAAGGCGGCGACTCGGAAGGGTAAGGGTAGGCGCATTGAACCCAGCTCCGAAGAGTCAAGTGAATTCGAAGACGACAATGCTACAGGAGAAGAATCAGCTGCAGAGACGACAGGCAAGTAAATTTACATACCTGATTTTGAAAGAAACATTGGCTGACTTTTCCTCTCAAGCCGGGCAGCAGGAAAAACCACGCCGACCAGTTCCTAGGCCGTGCATGGTGTTGGAATTTCAGGAGGCTGTGCGAGCATGCACAATGTGCCCGATCTCCGGATTCAAGGTACATTCCCTATCTTTATTGTTCTTCGGGGTATTTTGCCTTTACCCCATTTTATTTTGTAGTCTACAGTATATATACAAGGACATGTATCATAGCTACCCATCCGTTTGTCCTCTGAAGAGATCAGGGACAACCGGAAATCATATCTTTTATCTTATCTCGTTGATGTGATCTCGCGAACGAGTACGCTTACCGATTTGATTTCAACACATGGTGAGGTCGCAACCTGCACCCGAGGAGCAGGCTGTAGAGGTGGAAACAGAGGAGGATGCCCCTGCTGAACCTGGGCCGAGTACCTCAACTGCACCAGTCAACATCCCATCATCGGGCACTGCAGCAGTATTGCTCCCAAGTGCGGAGCCTACTCCTGCACCTCGCTACACACTGCGGATGAGGAAGGGAAGATAATGTTGTCGTGGTTGATGAACAAGGCTTATCGATGCGATCAGGGAACCGAACAGGCCCTGTGACTGCCGTGATGGATGTGGCCGAGTACTAGGTAACCGGGTCTAGACCTGACACATGTTCACAAAATATTCATGGAGGAGTAAATACTGTACCTAAAATTACAAAACTCGGAAGGATGGTAGAAAGGATGCTAGATTACACGACTGTGCAATTTCTTTTTGGAAAATATGGAATCTTCGTGAAGAAACTTAAAAATTGTCCTTAGGTGACCGGGTACCTGATTATGTACAGTACCTGCCCTGCGAGCCTCGAGATATATATTCCTAGCAGCGACAGACAGTGGTCCAAAAGCTGAGCGACATCATAAACCCGGTGAACGGGCGGTTGTTGGTGGTTGTTGGTGGTGATGATAGTGTTGTTCCGCGAGATAAATAATTGGAAACACCAAGTGACTTGTCACGTGGGCGTGCCTTCTTGCGGACAGCGCCATCGCAACACGTTTACTTACTTACAGCCGTTTGCGAAAAGGTTGGCACTGCCAAATTTGGAAAGTAAATAAATGATTGTTAACCCTAGATTGGGACTTGGCCGTTTTAGCATGCTGAAAGGGCCGTAGAAATTTAATTAAATGCTTCTTAGTATAAAAAAAACTGCTCTGTAGTCTTTGGTAAAATTTTGTGGCTCAAATCATACTCAGAAGCTCATTAGCTGTGTGGTGAGGACTTTCCAGAATGAATCTAGGGTTTACTTTCGCCAGATGTCATTTTTTGCATATTTTGAGATCTACTGAGCTCAAAACTCTCTAAAAGTTGTAAGGATATTCCATTTGACTAACATTAGGCCCTTCTTATGATGAGAATTGGCCCAGTTATCGAGGGATGAGCCAATGATGAGCCAAACCCTAAGATTGGGTTTTGGTGTGTTTTGTTTATTTCCGAATCTGGTAGTGCCAACCTTTTCGCAAACGGCTGTAATTAGTCACTTATACTATCATCCACAACACATCCCCTCGCCTTGCCTCCACTCTCGGACTTTTTTTATTTTTCCCCACCCACCCACTCCTACACATGACCACTTTTTGGCACCTCATACCTACCCAAACCTAACCCGGTAGAGGAAGTTCGGTGGAGGGGGTTCATCTGCCCACTCCATCGGCCTTCGCCCCGTGGAGCAGTCGACGTCTAGTCGCCTGCTTCCACGCACCCCGTAGACTACTGGCTTGGTTAATATATTCTACTTGCGATTGCGCGAAAATCCGCAAGAAAATTTTTGCACTTTCGTGCTCCCTTCTCGTTGACTCTTCTAATTGGTTTTGCTTCCTTTCCTTCTGGAGGTTTGAATCTCCTTGCTTCCCTCCTTTTATTTACTGTAGGCGAACCATCCATGGCTGATTTAGTACTTAAAATTACCTATGTTAAACTGTCAACTCGTTCCCAACTTTCCAGTGTCGCTCTCTAAAAAATGCCTGGTGGGACTATATTTATTGTTCCAAATTTTAATTATCGTGATCGGCTTCGCGCGTCTGCGCTTTCTGGGCGCCTAATTCTTACATAGTCACAAAGTAGATACCCCATGCAAAAGCCCTTCTCAAGAGCTTTCGAGCGCATAATCATTATAAATCGAATATTTTAAATCCTTAAAATTTTAAATAGCTGAAAATCGAGTAGATAGGAATCGTAATAGAAACGAACAATGTTCCAAGGAAGAAACCACGTTGAAATTATATGACAGAATGTCTGCCATTTTGGTCAGTGTTCCACATAGGCTAAGGGTTCTTTTGAACGCATCCTTGCCCTTCTCCGGCCGACAATAAGTAGACCAATGATTGCAATGAAGATTACAATACCGACGACAATGCCGATTATTCCTCCTAAACTAAGAATAACGGTAAAGGGTTCCTCACCCGCTTTGGTGGTAACCGTAGGCAAAGGTGAGGAAATTGTTGTTGCGGGATTAGTAACCGTAGTCGAGAATGTTGGGGGACGAATAACCGTAGCCGAGGGTGACGAAAGTGTTGTTGGGGGATTGGCAGAGATCGTAACCGAGGCTGTTGGGGGATCGGCAGTAGCCGTAGCCGAGTCTGTTGAGGGATTGGTACTAGCTGGAGCCGAGTCTGTTGAGGGATTGGTACTAGCTGGAGGTGGGACAATTGGTGTTTGGTGATTTGTAACCGTAGTCGAGGTTGAGAAAATTGTTGTTGCAGAATTGGAACCGTGCGGGATGCTTAAGGAGGGAATAATAGCACTCATTAGGCTTGGTAATTGGATGGCGATGCGCACGGCTGAACATGCAGGACCTGATTTAAACTTCGTGGAATTGAAAGATAGGGTCAATCTCATTGAAAATACATTTTATGCTCGACATACTTACTGGCTCAGTTTGACAGAGAGCCAATATAGCCAGTTGATTAGCCACGGATGTCTGGTTTAGCGCTGCCTCGGAAAGCATGTTTTGCAGTCTGGCTTGAGGAGAGCGAGTTTTTGGACAGCTCATTGGCGATGTTCGCTGAATCGTAGGACCTGATAGCCCAAGCCCCGAATATGGCGCCGACGACGGTGGCGACGATTTGAAGAGCAATGAGAGCGATTTCATTCACTGTGAATACCCATATCCACGCCTGACCTGGTTTTATCTGGTTGTCGGCATTTTTTGCTGGTTCTGGAATTGGATTTGACTCCTCTTTGGAAGGCACAGGTGGCAGCCTTGCAAGGGCATTTACCTGGGATTCAGATGGCGCTGACTGTATACTAGCCATGATGGACAGACGGATACGAAGGAAAAGCGCTAAAAAATCCATTCGATTCCGCGTTTGACTTACTGATTACTCACGGTTTCAACGTGTGGTGGACGGAGGCCCTGTGATGCTCCCAATAGGTGATCGGCTACTATTACTGTATAGTCGTGGACAAGCAAAGCCCACTAATAAATATGGAAATTTAGTGATGCGCGAAAAAGTGGCCGGAAAACGTGCGGAGAGTCATTGAGGTTCTGTCCAATTTTCTCCTAAGTAGAGTGAGTACCTGTGGAAGTTGATAAGTTCGACCTTAGTAGGAAGAACTCACCCCGATTGAGCAGGGACGCCTTTGACTCCGGGTCGAAGGGAGGGAGGAGGCCCTTGAGCTTGGTGTAAGCAACGCGCCTCTCATCACGGAAAAGCTGTCCCGCTTCCATGCGGTGCTTCCTTATAGCCGTCAAAGGATGCCCCTGAACAGATAAACAGATAAATGACAATTTTCAATTGTGAGAGCGTACGATATCTAAGCCATCTGAGTCGGATCTTCAGCCCAGGGCTGAATGGATGGGTCACCTTCGTCGCCATGGGCTCTGCGACTTCGTGGAGGTGACCCGGACACAGCGGTTACTGATGATGCCATCGCATGCGCCTGATGCTCCTGATCTAGATACCTGGTAAGTGTACGACATGGTGATAAACACTGTCAGTTATGAATGTTCCAATATCAGAGTTGAATGACGCACGCAGTAGTGTAACCTTAATGATCTATTCGCGCTCTGCAATGTTTTCTTTTTCTGCCGTACTTGGCGCCTCTTGTTCCACTTGGTGACAAAGCGAAACGTGGGCGTCTCCTTGTACGCCGCAATACTCCCCTCGTACTCCGATTCTTTCTGCCGTGCTCTGGCCTGCGCATTGTATCACGGATAGAACACGATAACACGGTCAGCTCACTCTACGCGGATTATGCCGTGTGCCAATTCGAAGTCAGGAATGTGGCGCCGGATTTCGATTACCTGGATTCTGGAGAGAGTGAAATCTCTCGTGCCTCGCAACAAATCCAGTCGCGGCTGTATAGACAGCGGCCACGCCTGCCCCAATTGCGGCCGTGCCAAATTCGGCCATTTGTTAGAGTTGCTTTTGAGCTGATTCTCCTCGACAATGCGACGGAAGAGGAAAGGAAAGAGACCACGGGAGATAGGAGGGTTCAACGGGTGATGTAGGAATGTTAGGCACGTGTATGAGATGCTATGACCCCAAGCTGCCAAAGCTAACGGAATGTTGTGGGCATAGGTGGTATGGTCGATGAGACCACCGAAAACGATATGATTAGCTGGCCTTGTCAACTCCCAAAATCCCACGCTATGTAAACAATCGTTCTTCAATCTTCGATGCAAACGCTTCATATAGAGGCTAGCTGCTGTCGTTCAGATAAGAGTATTACCATCTTCGATTGATGATTGGATACCGCCGGACCACTCAACACCAATCCACAAATGCTCTCTGCCACCGCTCCCGTAGCCCCGGTACTGCGGTATACCATGAGCCCGTGTATGTAAATTGTGGATTGAGCGTCGAAAGGCCATCACTAGCTTGAGTAAACGGGACCAAAGTGCGGTTCCGTAGATTGTAAGCACCGCTGAGAAAGAGTTTGGTGTAGGTCAGCCAGCGAATTGAAACTTCCAACCTGTTTGTGTTCCCAACACCGACCGTAAGAACCGCTTCCGAAAATGAAACAGTTGCTCCTTGGGTGACATTGAGGAACAGCCTGTGTTTGCCGAAGGCAAGTCCTTCAATTTTGCTGAGCAGCCCCAGTGATGGGTCACCGGGCGACGAATAGCTGGTCTGGCCATCCAATTCAATCACGAAAGAGCCTGCACTAGCTTGCCCATACAGATAGCTATTGGGCTAAACCCGTGAGTGTCTACTTTCACAACAGAATTAAAGACCCACGCAGCGGTTCCTTCAAATTCGATCAGCAAACTCGCACCAACGTATGTCGTACGATGCGAACTTGCCCCGGAACAATAACTATGGGGAATCCAAGTTGCTTCGATTGAGTTGGTGCAGGTCAAGTTCCACCCTCCGCTCACTGGCCCGTCTCTGTATGGAAAGTAGGTAATAGTAGGAGAATCGTTGCTGATAGTGACATTGTAAGGAGCAGTGAAGCTTGAAGACATCGAGGAATGGTGCCAGAAATGCGACGAGCGAGGGAGTCTGGGTTGAAGGAAGGTGAAGAAACAACGTTCTTTCCGCCAGCGATCAGCCCTGGTTGTGACATGTGGTCTGCGGAGGAAAATATGCGTAAGGCTGGGAAAATTGAGGGGCAAATCATCCAGAATATATTTTGCTTAGGGGAGGGAACAACTTGAATGGCCACTGTCGAAGAAAGTGACTCGGTGTTGGATGGGTATTGGACTGACACTAGAGTTCACGACTGCTGCTTGGGTGATGGCCACATAAACCCCGACTTAGTTAACGTTTTATTAATAACCTCGGTATCATTAGCATACCGATCTACATATAGTGTGATAGTCTACAATGAAACCACTTGGGTCCATAACTATGCGTCTCATTCATTGAATCGTGATCATGTACAAATGTCATGTGTGTCTCGAACCCAAAGGAAAAAGAACGAACTAAGAAAAAAAACAACAAAGACGGTGAATACGAAAGGAAGGGTCGAGAACAAATACATAACTGAAAAAAATAAGAAAAAAAAAGAGGATAAGAGTCCATCACGGCCGTAAAAGCGCCTTCCTCGCCTCCTCACTCGCCTTGCGCGCACTCGCCAACGAAGGTCTCGCATCGACGCCACCCTCCTCACCCACCGATGAACCGGAGGTCATCATCTCGCCCTCGTTCTCCATCCCAACGCTGTTCGCATTCGGCGGACCGATGGAGGTCGAAGACGACGTCGACGGGGTCCCTCGTCGAGTACTGTTCGCAGCAGCAACAGCCCTCAGCAACAACCCACTGCTCGCTCGCCTCTTCACCTTCGATGACGACGACGATCCTGGTCCGCTATCAGTCGACTGGGTTCCCTTGGAACTTGAATTCGGTCCAGAGGTCGGCGACACATTCGAAGGATTCGAAAGAATCGACGCAGCGGCAATAGCAGCAGCTTTTGCCGCCGCTGCCTTATCCACCCTCTTCAAAAATGGACTAGGCAGATTCTCCTCGTCCGCAAAATCATATTCGGGCGAGGGATGGCTCCTCGGCACTGGAATGGGCAGTGACCTGGCAGCAGCCGTCGCTGCCGCCGCGAGATTGGAGCTACTACTCGATGGTCGTAAATGAGGATGAGGAAGGGGTTTGGCCTGACTGTGCCCGATTGAAGTCGACGCACTATCACCGTTGATATTGAAACCAGCGGGATCCGACGTAGACGTAGGCAACGTTGCCGGTTGACT
>Ga0307513_10011051_pt1 | contig 11258 bp, 12 predicted proteins | sample 15_EM_MG_FD_202174 | JGI IMG/M metagenome (GOLD analysis project Ga0307513, IMG submission 202174) | Populus trichocarpa ectomycorrhiza microbial communities from riparian zone in the Pacific Northwest, United States - 15_EM | ecosystem: Host-associated > Plants > Roots > Unclassified | place... | reverse complement strand
TATTCTCTCCCCTTCTTCGAGATTCTAGTTGAAGTAGTTACAGTCACTGTCACGCCTCTCTCGAGTATTTAACTCCCTCGATAGTCACTGTACTTTCCTTAGCTTTTGAATCTCGGGAAATCCTCTCCCCTTCTCAGCCCCTAGTGCTGTTACGGACAAGCGAGACTATTTTCTGCCGAGAACTCTATTCTCTTCGCTCTCCTTCTCTCTCTCTCCCTTGTCGAACTGACGAAGCAAGTCCTTCTCTTCAAGTGGAACTCAGGTTCGAGGCAAGCATCACCCAGAGCATGCTCGCTATTGTCCTTTGTGTTATAGGATACCTACTGGTCTGTCCCAGGCTTGAGTTGGATCGCCTGAAGAGACTTCTATCTAGAGAAGTCGGAGTACCAGGAGCTTAGGGCGAGAGAGGCCCTGACAATGTGCAACTCCATCTCCCACCGACTGGCATCTACTTGATACACCACTCATCCTCTCCATCCCTCCAGACTCCTGACCAGCACATGACTCATGATCGCCTGAAGTCTCTCCTCCTCATCAGGCAAAGACAAAGAGAGGTTCAGCCCCTCCTCTACCTCACCAATCCTTGGATGAACATTCATCAAGAGGACTCGGGCCTCTGCTTCATGGAGTGTCGCTGGAAGACTCGTCATGACAGAACTGAGACAGTGGTTTGATGGCAATGAATCCTCCTTGGAACCTGGCATCACTGTCCTTGATGGAGGAAGATCCACCTCGCTCGGTGCAACAAGACTTGTGTACTTGAGGATAGGGCTTAGTTCTTCAAGCCCTGCGATATCCCAAACCAGGAACATAGTGACAATGAACCTCTTCTTTTTGAAGCTTGTGCTCTTCCTCCTTCTTCAAGAGATCACGACTTTTGTTGTAAAGGGGCAGATCCTTATTTGCTTTCCAACCTCCAACATTGTTCCATAGAGGTTGTTTAGCCAACACACTAGTGAACTAAGGAAGGATATCAGTAATGCAAATAACAATGCGTTACGGATCTCCTACCTGATTTGTCTCCCCATCCCTGATCTCTTCCTCTCAAGGATGTTCTTCCTCACCCCAAGAAGAAGGATGAAAGAACATAACATCTCACGGGTGTTGTTCAGTTTCCTCCACAGACACAAGACCTTCTCCTTCGACTGGAGGGGTATGATATGTGAACAACACAGCATACTTGAGCTCTGACCCTTCATCATCATGGTTGCTTCCAACTTGGCCAGCTCAGACAGGACAATATCCCTAGAAGACAATCAATCAAACATCAAGATAAATCAAACCACACACATACCAAATCACCGCAATGACACATGTGATCCTTCATGTTGGAGATCTCCATCTCCACCTTGACCAGGTCATCCCTCAAAGAGATCACTTCATCCTTGTATTGACAAACTCTGTCGATGTCCTCCCTGTGGCAATCCAATCATTCTTGATGCTTGTCTAGCTCCAGATCATACTTCATGTCACAACTGCTTAACTTCTGTGACCAAGAGGTTATGGTCAATCCTTACATTGTGCAGTTCACGCTCCAATTGATCACTCTAGAATATTCTTCAGCTTTTCTTCTTCCCAAGAAGAGAAGAAAAGAAGAAGAAACCTTGTCTTGTTCCTTCTCGATCAAAGACCAAAGACAATCTCCAATAATGGTGCCATGTCTCATAGCCCTGGTGGAACTGTCCCAGACCTTGCCTTCCTCACTATGGTCAAGAACACCACAACGGATCATCCTCCAAAGGATATTATTGTCTGGACCACTTCGAAGACCAGCTCATTGAACCTCATCCATATAATGTGCTGTACTCATTGCCTGGACCCAAAGGTGATCATCAAGGAAACCCCCATCATAAGTGGCCATTCTCACTGGGGGCAGAGGGGGTCTTACCTGGCAGGAAAATTGAGAGTTTGTTAAGAGTTTGTGATCAATTTGCTCCCACTTTGCCCAGTGGGTAAGTTGTGAATTCTTTCAAAACTTACTCACCACTTTGATCTCAATTTGATCAGTGGGTAAGTTGTGAGTTTGTTCAAAAGAAACCTGCCAAATTACCCACCAGGTATTCTTTGAATGAACCCCCTGGGTTCTTTAACAATTCTGTTCAAAACTTACCCACAATTTGCCTGAGCCACTCATTGAGAGTTCTTTCATAAAATACCCAGCAATTTGACCACAATATACCTGGTGCGTTCTTTTCAAAGAACTCACAACAAACTCTCAAAGAACTCATTGAGTATGTGGGTGAGTATATTGTGATTAAATTTCTGGGCATTTTTGGAAAGAACTTTCAATGAGTGGCTCAGGAAAGTTGTGGGTAAGTTTTGAACAAACTCACAACTTACCCACTGGGCAAAGTGGGAGCAAATTGATCACAAACTCTCAACAAACCCTCAATTTGCCTGCCAGATAAGACCCCCTCTGCCCCCAGTGTCTGGTCTGGTTAACACTGAGGCTTTTCAACAAGCGTTGACTCCACAAATCTAGCCTAATATCTTTGATCTCTGGGAGAGGGAAAGGGGAGAGGAAATTGGGGTTGGGATGAGAGGTTGGCAACATACAATGGCAGGGGTCAGCACATCTACCAACATCCCCCTACAGAATTGCCTCAGGTGATTTTGGAAGTAATTACTTTTAGGATGAATGAGGAAGTTGCTGGTCAACTTCACTCTGGGGCCATCTCTGTTCTGGACGAGCATCATGCTCGTATCTGTGATTTGGAAGAATCCATTGAGGGATTGATGGAGGTCAACTGGTTGCAGAGGAGGGAGTTGGTGACTATGTCTTCAGAGTTGGAGCAGGTTCGAATGCAGTCAGTGATGTGTCATGCTATGTTAATGCATTATGTGGAGACTCATTGGGAGCCTATTGGTCAATTGTTTTCACAGATTGGAGCCTTGTCCTCCTGTGGAATCATCCCTCCCACAGGACGTTGCAAATGCCACGTCATCAATGAGCTGGATGTCTCTCAGGGAGAGGTTGGACCAAACAGTCCTGCTTCCCTCCCTTTGCTCAAGTCTGTCTCCTCCTCCTCCATCGACAGTGTCTATCACTCCACCTTCTTATCAGCAGCACTAGTCTCATCACCGATTGCAATGACAGAAGGATTCTCTGACTGCATCTTCGTCCTCTCAGGAGAATCAACCTCTCTGGCAGCATTGTACCCTTGGTCACAGGAGACTTGCGATCATTTGAAGAAATTGTCCAAGGAGAATTCCTTGATATCAGCTTTACAGGAGTTCTGGTATCTGGTGTTGAGGGATGATCTTCAGGAGGCAGTGGACAGGATGAGATGGGTCCTCTTGCAGGAGGGTGTGGAGTTGGAGTATAATGTATTTGGTTGCTCCTATTGCAAGGTAGTGGATGGTCGGTTTCAATACTGTCCTCGTAGTGTACACCATCCTCATGATGTTCTCATGATGTTCTTGTAGAGGACCACTCCGAGTGCGGTTGTGAACATTGAATGTATTATTAGATTTCATAATACCAATGTTACTCTTTTTCTTCTTGTCTTTTATGTCACAAATCTCAATCATGATTTACTTGATCTGATCAACTAAGTCTTGAGTTCATGACATCCAATTTACTTTCCCCACCCCTTCCTCTGACTTTGATGAGGTTTGGGGTATGGACAACAAGGACTTCTATGACAGTAGTGATGAGATGGTATGTCTGGGTGATGTCCTTTGGATTTGATAAGGGAGTTGACCAACATTTAGATCGATCTTTCCTATTGTGCTGGGAAGCACATCTACCAATCCCATCCCACTGAACTTCCTCAGGTGGTGTCAGAAGTGGTTGTGCTTCAGATGAATGAAGAAGTTACTGGTCAACTTCATGTCAACACTATGGCCCAGATGGATGTTCAGGCCAACCACATTCTGGCATTGGAGAGGGAGGTTGAGGGTTTGATGACAATGAATCATCAGTTGGTGAAGAACTACAACACCTTGGGTTTGAACATGGAGAAGATTCAAATGCAGTCAGTAATGTATCAAGCTTTATTGACTCATTATGCAGAATCTCATTGGGAACCTATTGTTGTTTGCTTGGGCAGGTTGGAGAGTATGCCACCTGTGGTGCCTTCCCTCAATCAAGAGCTTATCACTGTGATGTTGTCGATGAGCCATTTGTCACTCAGGGAGAGGCTGGATCTACCAGTTCCTCTTCCCTCCCCTCACTCAAATCACCTTCCTCTTCCTCTGTTGAATCCATCTACTACTCCACCCCCTTCCTATCAGCAGTGCCAGGCTTGTCACCAGTCTCATCACCATTGTTCTTCCCAGAGGTTGTCCCAGTCAACATCATTGAAGGAGAATCTACCCTTACGCCAGAGATGCATGCCTTGCTCTCAGCAAATGCACAATCATTTGGAGAAGTTGTCCAAGGAGAGGTCTTTGAAGGAGGCTTTGCAGGAGTTCCACTACTGAGTGCAGAGCAATGGTATTCAGGAGGCAGTAGAGGAGATGAAGTGGGTCCTTCTTCAGGAGGGTATTGAGTTGGAACACAACATACTTGGTTGTAGTTACTGTCAAGTAGTTGATGGGCAGTTTCAACACTGTCCTCGTAGTGTTTACCATCCTTGTCATGTTCTTCATGACATTCTTGTAGAGGATCACTCCCATTGCGGCTGTGAGTATTAGTAGAACTAATACTTGAATATGATTTCTTGCTTTGGTTCCTCCTTTTTATGTCATGAATCTCAGCTGTGATTTGTTTGATTTGGATCAATAAATCTTGAGTTTGTGACACATCATTTCCATCACACCACTGAGAATCAAAGTGAGCATGCCTCCAACTCACCCAGCTCACAGGCATGGAGTGGAATGATCTGCTAATGTCAAATCCTTCAGATTGAAAACCTTGAAATTACAGTGCATGATGTCCTGGAACACATTATGGTGGCTGGTGAACCCAAAAACACAAGTGTGTCCTCCTATCTTAAGTACTGAACTTTCTGGAATGACCATCTCATCAAATTGGACTAGATCATCTCAACAAGACATAGTATTCTTACATATCTTACATACTAGGAGGTCAGACTCAATCACTGGTAATGGAGGACGCACATGATGAATGTGATAGGTATGACATTGACTGTGTCATTCTACCAGCATCCAAATCAGCCAGTAGGCCATCATCCCCAGCTTGTGCAATCTGTGCATCAACTAACATCCATGACATTTTCATTTGCTTTGCAGGGGGCTCGTCATCTCCACTGGTACTGTCCTCCTCTGTACTTCTGTCCCCATCATCCTCTTGGAGGTTTCTGTATTCCTTCTTGTATTTCACCTTCAGATCATGTAGCCATTCCTGCATATGTGATGGAATAGAATTATCGTTTACACTCATTGCAATACTGAGTGGAGTGAATGTTAGATGTTCCTGGTTACATTTGTGAGGTTTGTACCACTTACAATGCATTGCCACACATTGGTGTAATGGCAATCCCACTACCACAGTACTCAAGGGGACCAATTGCAACCACTGTTCCTCTCGAATACATCTTGAGAAATTGCAGGCCAACTGTCAACCCCCTCTTTGAGGTGACACTGCTACTATTGTTGACAATAGTTGAGAACAGTTTGTTTCCACATTGTTGATAGAGTTCAGGATATTTGCCCTTTTCCTGACCTGTAATGCCTTGGATGGGTTTTTCAGTTGGCAAAATCTCTGTGATCTGGTGACATGTAAACAAAATACACAAGCATCAATAGAGCACAAATACATACAGATATGAATTGTCTGGAAAACAGGGACATGGTGTCCACAATGACAACTTTGGATAATATCTTACATCAATCCAAGCATTGTGGGTGTTGGGTTCTTTGATAAATGATGTCTTTGGATCTAAGAATGTCGATGTTTCTGAGAGTGGTGTCTTATCTGTTGTGGGATGAATACCTCCTCACTCTCATTTGATAAATACTTGGACCAACACACCATATTTTGTAAAGAGTTCACCAATTGGGTCATTATGTTCTGGGCTATCAGGGAGGAGTGAACAGTCATAGTGTCCCAAGCCAAATACTGCATGTTTCATCCACAGTGCATCCTGAAGTGCTTCATGAATAAATGCAAGGTGAAATGGGTCATATGGAGGTCCACTCTCAAGAGACCAGTCATCCAGCCATCCCCAAACCTGACTCTGTGAATAATGAATAATCACTGGGGGCAAGGGTACCCAGAAACGAGTGGGAACATTTTAGGAACATTGCAGGCACTGGGTCAATTTTCCTCCATTGTAATTAACAGACACATTTATGGAACATTTGGAATGTGTTTGCACAATGAAACTGAAATGTTCCCAACAGATACATTTAGGGCACATTTAAAATGTGTTTCTACAATGAAACTGAAATGTCTCCAACAGTAACATTTAAAATGTTCTCAGATACACTGACAAAAATGTTCCTAACCTGTCACCACAAAAAATCTTCAAATGTTGTTGGTAGGAATGACCCTCATACCTCATGTTCCTTCAATGTTCCTACATACAGGCCGTGTACTTAAGATGTATCTACTTGGAAATGGGCCTGAGAATATTTCAAACTCATTTCTGGGAACATATTAAATGTTATTGTTGGGGATATTTCAGTTTCATTGTAGAAACACATTTTAAATGTGCCCTAAATGTATCTGTTGGGAACATTTCAGTTTCATTGTGCAAACACATTCCAAATGTTCCATAAATGTGTCTGTTAATTACAATGGAGGAAAATTGACCCAGTGCCTGCAATGTTCCTAAAATGTTCCCACTCGTTTCTGGGTACCCTTGCCCCCAGTGAATGGGGATAATGTGATTGAGATTGAAATAATGAGAATAAGAAACATATGTCAAATTCTTTGAATGCAGCCTTTAACCCCATTGGCACCTTAACTTTGTCTTTACCCCATACTCTCAAATAGTCCTTGTACTTCAACTGTTGATCTGTTGTAGGGGCAAGGAACCAGCCCCCATGCAGCACCCGATTCACCATCTTATCCCTGAACATCACATCCCATGAATAATCTCAGTAGTTAATATTGAGTCATCAAACTCAAACATACCAGAGCTTCTCTATGTTGAACGTTGCAAACTGGCACATAGCCAGCAATAACCAACCGATCTGGGAGGGGTTTGTAAAAACCTCAAGAGTTGTGAGAAATGGTGAGAGACCTAAGTGGAAGTGGTGTTCTTGTTGAGCTGAAAACCTTTGGGAGTCATGGATAAAACAAATCTGCCTGGAAAATACTTCTTGGACACTATAAGCTCCAAAACCACAGAAGACCTCATTCCACTCTTGAACTGTCTTGATTGCATAATCACTTCTGCCAACCTTATGGTCACTGAACCTAGTTTCTCCATTGTCCACATATGATTTGCTGACCAGAGGGAGGATTTTGACCTCAATCCATTCACATGTGGTCTTCACAAAATCATTGAAGTTGTTGATAATGCTGTTTTTAATATTAGACTTCCCAGGGATATCCCAATGGAACTAAAGTCAGTTGGAATACTTGAGAAATGACAGGAGTGGTATGACAGAGCCTTACCTGGACAAGTAGATCTAGGGAAAGGACAGCAAGGACAACATCTCCAAACTTCAGAACCAGTGCAACCTTTACTCTTATTTTCTTATAAACTTTCGCAAAGTTATCTCACTGTTCATGTGTAAAGATCTGTGGTGAGGAGTGTGTAAGCCATGATATCTGCCAATGCTACATATTCTCACACTCACCTGAAGGTCAAGACCTTTATCCGGTTCCTCAGAGCCATCAGAATCCTGATCCTGAGAATTATCCAGTCATTGAAACTTGAGGATAAGTAACCTTGGGGTATAGGACAACCTAGACAGCATCAAGCCATCAATTTCCTCAATGCTGGTCAAAGTATTAGGCCAGATCATTGTTTGATTTACCTGTTGACCATGCTTTAGTGTACAAGAGGAGTTGGGTTGGCCAACGAATCCTTGGTGATGGTTCTGGGTGAGATGTGGCCAATGGGCAGGGTTAGAGGATTGTGCATCCATTGCATCCACAAATAACACCTGAAGAGCCCAGTTTGGAGTCTCATTCTGACCAAGGCCCAGTTCCTCCACCCCAGGGTGGAGTGAACAGAAGACAGATGGAAGAGTGACTGTAACAATCAAAAGATCAGATCAACAAGACCTTGGAGTTGGCGGATCAGTGAGACCAAGTGCTCACACCACTCTCCTGGGTGAGATCCCAGGACTGCTAAGCTTCAAACTGCAAGAAATCAATGGAAACACATGTGTTTCAGTCCTAAATCACCAACATATCATGTGCCCCTCCAAATAACAGGCATGCCACTCACACCCACTGCAGCAACTGCTCTTGACTCAGTAGATCATGTGCCATGATTGGCACTAAACTCACCAATGGATAATTCTCTCTGCAGCTTTAACCTGGAATTGCTAAGGGCTGAAACCAGTGGGAATCAACTTGGAGGGCTATATTTCAGTCCTAAAGTGTTCAAAAAACATGCCCCCTGGCAATATTGAGTGAACCTGTGATGTGGGGCCAACCACCACTCCTGTTCATGGTATGCATGGCTGCAGCTCACTTCCTGATCAGGAAGTCTGTCATTTCTCCCACCACCACCCCACCTGCCAGCACAGCTGGATGGCACTGCTTGCTCCCCTCAACTCTCTATGTCTGTGAGAGCACTCCACCCCCTTTGAAGCCTTTGACAAATTGGTCCCTCATCACAAGGCACTGCTCGTTGGCCACGCCATGCCATGCCACAACATCTCTCACTCACCCTCTCACTCGCTCATCACACTCTGATAACTCTGGCCCTTCCCTCTCTCCATTCTCTGTTGTTCCAGGTTATCTCAACTGGATGACCCTGCTGCCTCTGCTCCTCACTGACCCATCTGTCATGGCCACAATAATGTAAGTGACAAAAGTATTCCCCCCTTCTCTTCCACATACATGAGGCTCACACACCCTCCAGTCCCCACTCCCTACTTCACACACCACCCCACCCTCACCCACCCACCCAGTGTGCTCTTGCCAACAACTATGGTATGGTTACCAAACCACTTTCCACTCATGATCGACTCCCCAATTCCCCTTGGTCTTTAGTAGTGTTTTGATTTGATAGTCATTCATTGCATTCATTGCAATTATTGCTACCCTCTAGCTTACCCTTTGTATCCTTGTATATAGTATGCAGAATCAAACCTTGACCCCAATTATTGCATGAATTGAATGTTGGTGTGAGCGGTAAGGCAAACCCAATGCAGGTCACATTAATGCAAGATAACTGGTATTCAATGCCCACTCTGCATTAATTTGCAGCAAGAGCATTCAAATGGTTTCATTGTCCATGTTTGTGTATCTACTGTATGAAGCATTGTAATGTACCCCACAACAACATAGATCGCAAATAGGATGAATTTGCCCTAATGGTACCTTTCTGGTTGCCTTTGTATGCTGTATGGACAAGACAAAAAATAAATACCGTTTGATGGACCATCTAATGGTCATTTGGGCGGTACTATAGGTCTCAGTATCTAAGTTGTATTGTTGCTGCTATGTACGGTTTCCTATGTGGGGGAATAGACCCCATTGTATAAGAATAGGTTCAATTTCTGTTTGTTGTTGAGAAACAGGTGTTTGTTGATAATAGGTGCAAATGTGCAAAATCGTGCTAGTGTGCTGTTTGAATGGTTCAAAAGCAAGCAAACAAACCCCTTTCCTTTGAAAGGGTTTTCGTGTTTTGATTGCATTCACGTTCACAATGTTCACAAATAACGGTCAATTGTTGGGGCACACAAGATACAAGATACAGTTGTGTATTGAGAATACGTGCATAGCATAGATACAAAGATACATATATACGTATATACATGAGCACTAATGCAAACCTCCAATGAGTGCATTAATTGATATGCAATAAATGCAGTGGTGGCATATACAGGCCAAAGGTTGAGAGCAAGAGCGTTGAGCGGAGTTGAAGTGTCTGGTGGGCAAAGGATTAGTACTACATCCTCCAAGGCTGAAGGTAGACATCTGGACTTACAGGGTTATCCTAGGGGTTTGGAGCTTGAGAATGGAGGCAGGACAGCATAAAAGAGTGACAATGGCTGCAGAGGGCATAGTGTTTGTGCAATGGAGGGCACAAACAAAGGAGAGGGAGAGGGAGAGAGAAAGGGAAGAGAGGGAAAGAGAGAAAGGGGTGTGAAGGAGAGAGGATGGAGGGAGGACAGAGGACAGAGGGAGGACAGAGGTTGGTGTGGTGAGAAAGGATGGAGAATGGTTGCAATTCCATGTGTTGCATCTTCATTGCAGACTTTAGGTAGTGATGGGTAGTCGCCAGCAGGAGTGCAGTGCAAAGAGAGAGTGGAGGAGAGTGGAGGAGAGTGGAGGGCCAGCAGAGGGAGGATCAGTATAGAAGTGTGGAAGAGGAAGAGAGTCGTCAACACGTCACACATTGACACTGGGCCCTGCTAGGGGCATGGGGGTTGTTGGGGTGCAAGGGGATAAATTGGGAGGACTTGTCAATGACTTGTTGGGTGGATGGCAGGTTGGCATGGGGGTGGCGAGAGAGGATGTGACTCCCGACTCTCCCGATTGGGAAGGCATGTTACATCCGGCTGTCACACCCAAGTGGGGGAGGTTTGAGGTCACTTAACTTGGCCTCCGTGGCACTGAGGCTGGATTTTTTTACATGGGAAGGTCATATACATCTATTACTATCTATATATGCAATATAGGACCTTACGCTTCCCGGGTTAAGCCTGTAGAGGCCGATGAACACTGGTCCCTCAGCCACTGGTCACAAGTGACGTGTGATGGGGCGCAGTTATGGAAAACTATACCACACCCTTTGATTCTAATGTTTCAGTGCTCTGAACTATACTTGTGCTTTTTTATATTAGTCATGTTTCTAAGTTAAGAAGTTGGTAGAGTATTAGGGGGACTAGGGAAAAGGAGTGACTGTAAAATGATTGTCCAGAGTGTAATGAGAGTTGAGTTTAGGAAAATGGTGTATTGGTGTGTCAGGTATGTATATGAACAAACCCCTCAGAAGTTCCACAGATCCTCTCCATCGCTTTGCCACACAGTGTGGCTGGTCTCCTCAAATGAGGCGGATTGTTGTAGCTGTCAGGCAAGGCTGTCAACATCCACTGGGGACAAGGGGGTAAATACCCAGCAGGCACATGGTGAACACATTGTGATAACAGGCACCACTTTATCACAATGTGCCCAGCGATTAAAAGTTGGGCGCATTTTAAATGTTTGCCTGCCATGC
>Ga0307513_10011050_pt1 | contig 11260 bp, 13 predicted proteins | sample 15_EM_MG_FD_202174 | JGI IMG/M metagenome (GOLD analysis project Ga0307513, IMG submission 202174) | Populus trichocarpa ectomycorrhiza microbial communities from riparian zone in the Pacific Northwest, United States - 15_EM | ecosystem: Host-associated > Plants > Roots > Unclassified | place... | reverse complement strand
ATGCCCGTCTCCCTTTGCGGCAAGGTAACGTGGCGAGTGTATTATTCAAGCAACGCAGATCGCGTTGGGTTGACGTTGGGGCCCGGCCCGCGAATGGTCCAGTGGATCAATGGGAGGCATAAGATGAAACGACTTGGGCTGCTTGCCTGTCTGGCATTGATCGGCGCGGCTGATGCGCCCGTGTCGCCGGTGGTCATCCCGGTGACCGTCGCGCCCGCGCTGGGCGATCATTTTTCGGGGCGGCTGATCGTCTTCGCGGAAGAGGCCAAGCCCGACGCCAAGCCGGCGACCGCGGTCGATTTCTCGCCGTTCGAACCGACCGGCGCGTCGATCGCTGCGCGTGAGGTGAGCGACCTCGGCCCCAAGGCGATCGCGCAAATCGATGGCGAGACCGACGCTTTTCCCGCGCCGCTGTCGGCCCTGCGGCCCGGCACCTATCGCGTTCAGGCGGTGCTCGATCGCAACCACGATTACAATTATAGCGGCCGCGATGCCGGCGACCTGGTGTCGAAGGTCGTCGAGGTCACGTTGCCCGGGAAGCTGCCGACGATCACGCTCGACAGCGTTGTGCCGGCGACCGATCCCGCGGCAATGGCGGCGCGGCTATCGCCGACCGAACGCCCGTTTCTGTCCCAGCTCAAACCCGTCGAGTTCCAGAGCACCGCACTGACCGCCTTTCGCGGGACGCCGACGGCGATCCTGGGCTGGGTTGCGCTACCGCCCGGCTATGACGGCAAGACCAAATTCCCGACGGTCTATTCGGACAGCGGGTTCGGCGGGACGCTCGCGTCTGAACGAATGCAGGGCGCGCGGATCATGGCGATGATGGCGGATCATTCGCTGCCGCCGATGATCTGGGTGTTCCTTGATCACAGCGGCGCCACCGGGACCAACGAGTTTGCCGATTCGGCCAATAACGGGCCGTGGGGCAAGGCGCTGACCGAGGAACTGATCCCCGCGCTCGAGCGCCAATATGCGATGGACGCCGTGCCCAACGGGCGCTTCCTGACCGGGCACAGCTCTGGCGGCTGGTCGACCCTGTGGCTGCAAGTCCGCTATCCCAAAGTGTTCGGCGGCAGCTGGCCGACGTCACCCGATTCGAGCGATTTCCACAACTTCACGAATGTCGATCTCTACGCGGCGAACGCAAATTTCTATCGCGATGCCAAGGGCCAGCCGACGCCGCTGGTCCGCGACCATGGCAAGGTGATCGCGACGATGGAGCAGTTTGCGCGCGCCGAAGCGGTGCTGGGAACCTATGGCGGCCAGATAGCGTCGCTCGAATGGGTGTTCAGCCCGCGCGGGAGCAATGGACAGCCCGTCCCGGTGTTCGATCGCGCGACCGGCAAGGTCGATCCGGTGGTGGTCGCTTATTGGCACGACAATTACGACGTCGCCAACATCGTCACCCGCGACGCCGCCGCACTCCGACCCGATCTCGACGGCAAGATCCACCTGACCGTGGGCACCGCCGACACTTTCTATCTCGACGGCCCGGCGCATCTGCTCGAGGCGGCACTGGCCAAGGCGCGGATCAAGGCGAGCTTCACCTATATTCCCGACAAGACGCATTTCGATCTCTACGTCCGCGGCGACGACAAGATGGCACTGATGAAAGACAATGCCTGGGCGATGTACGCGGTGGCGCGGCCGGGAACGAAGCGGCCAGGGAAGTAGCGGATATGGATGCCGTCGCCACGCCCCCGCAGGCGTCACCCCGGCCTTGTGCCGGGGTCCAACGGGAGGATGGGTGAAAAGCAAGAGGCTCGATGTCTGCGCTCGTGGCACCTTGGGCCCCGGCACAAGCCCGGGGTGACCAATTTGATAACGTGTTCCCGAAGGCGGGGTCACCGGTTGAGCTAAACCCGATCGATCCGCGCGGCGAAGCAGCCGGGGCGGGCATTGTACGCCTGGAGATAGGCGATGTTCGGATCCTCCAGCCACGGCTCGATCGCCTCGGCAAGCTCGCCGCCGTCGATCACATCGCCCTTGAGCAACATCCCCTGGGCATCGAACGCGCGCAACGCGAGCAGGCGGCGCGAGAGCTGTTCGGGCACCGCGTCGCGATATTCCGCGGCCTGCTCGGCACCTTCGCGGACGAAGATCGCGTAGCTCGCGCGATACGGGCTATCGACCGGCAGATGCTGGTAGTTGATCAGGATCAGGTCCTCGCCCGGCTCGGCATCCTCGAGCGTCACGCGGCAGGGGAAACCGGGTTTCTCGTCGGCACGCCGCCGCATCGCTCCGAACGCTGCGAGTTCGCCGTCGCTCAGGCCATAGAGCGGCTTGAACGGGGTGGGGTCGAGCCCGCGAATCACATACGCCATTACTTCACTCCTTCACGATCGAGCAGCGCGGCCTTGCGGTCGACACCATAAGCGTAACCGCCGATCGAGCCGTCGCCGCGCTGGACGCGGTGGCAGGGGATCACCACCGCGACATGGTTGGCGCCGCACGCGCTTCCGGCAGCACGCACCGCTTTCGGGTTGCCGGCAATGGCCGCGAGTTCGGCATAGGACCGCGTCTCGCCCGCGGGAATGTCGCGGAGCGCTTGCCACACCGCTTCCTGAAAGGCGGTGCCCTGGACGTCGATCGGCAGATTCTGGTCGCGGTCGGGCGATTCGACCTTGGCGACCACGCGCGCGGCGAGGTCGCCGAGCGCGGCGCCCCCTGGGACGATCTCGGCCTTGGGAAAATGCCGGGCGAGGTCGATCGCGTCCTCGTCGAACGATACGCGGCACAATCCCTTGTCGGTGGCGGCGATCAGCAACTTGCCGAGGCTGGTGTCGGCGATCGTCCAGCGGATCGTCACCCCCGCCCCGCCCTGACGCCACGCACTCGGCGTCATGCCCAGCCGCTTGGCGCCGCCTTCGTAGAAGCGGCTCGGCGCCGAATAGCCGGCCTCATAGATCGCGCTGGTGACCGATGCCTCTTCCTTCAGCGCCTGAGCGACGCGGGTAGCGCGCAGGCCGCGGAGATAGGCGGCGGGCGTCACGCCGGTGGCGCGCTTGAACAAGCGGTGGAAATGGTGTGGCGCATAGCCGACCTCCGCCGCCAGTTCCTCGAGCGGGATGGCATCCTCGGCCGCTTCGAGCAGCGCGATGGCATTGGCCACCGCGACGCGATCGCGGCCGACTTCATCGGGCTTGCAGCGCAGGCAAGCGCGGAAGCCGGCGCCACGCGCTTGAGCCGGGTCGGGATAGAAGGCGACATTCTCGCGCCGCGGGTGCCGCGCCGGGCAGCTCGGCTTGCAATAGATGCCGGTCGACTTGACCGCGACGACGAAGCGTCCGTCATGCGCGCGATCGCGAGCCTCGAAGGCCGCCCAGGCGGCGTCGATATCGATGGGGGTTTCGGTCGTCATGCAGCCTATGTAGGCGCCCGCGCACGTCGCCACATCCCGGCGTTTGCGGCCAAAGCGGAACGCCGATCAGGCGGGGCGGTCAATCGCGTAGATGACGTGGGTGACCGTCAAGCCGGCCAGATTGGCCGTGGCGACGCGATCGGTCAGCCTGCCCCCGATCTTCTCGATCGCGCGGCGCGAGCGGATGTTGGTCTCGCCGATCATGAACATCGCCCGCGATAAGCCGGTAAAGGCATGGTCGAGCATCAGCCGCTTCATCTCGCCATTGTAACGCCCGCCCCAATGCGACCGCGCGAGGAACGTCCAGCCGATCTCCACTTCATCCGACTCGGCCCGGCCGAAGTCGTAGCGCGAGCTGCCCACCACCGCGCCGGTCGCGCGGTCGATCGCCACCAGCATCCCGCCCGAGGCGAGGCCGTCCGCGAAGAAGCGACGGAACACCGGCTCCTGCCAGCGGTCGTGCGCGGGATGGACTTCCCAGATCAGCGGGTCGCTGGCGACCGCGAACAAGGCGTCGAAATCGTCGGCGGTCGCCGGGCGGAGCTCGATCAGCTTACCGATCAGATGCGGCTGTCGGTCGAGCACCATGTCATATTACCAATAGGACAAGCGGGACCACGATTCCCAGCCCCAGCGCGATCAACGACTGGCGGCGCATGGCGCGGGTGCCCAGCGCGATGGTCAGGCCGATCAGCGTGGTAGTGAACAGGCCGATCGCGATCAGCAACGCGAAAATCTTGAGCGGCGTGAATCCGCCGTGATCGTGATCGTCATCGGCCGCAACCGGAGCGCCGCCGGTCTTGCGCTCCGGTTGTGCCGGGCGGGGCTTGGGCAGCATCTGATGCTTGTGAATGCCGGCGATCGCCGAGACCCAGCCGGGTGGCGGCGGGTCGCGCTGGTCCTGCCAGCCGATGACCTGGAGCAGGCCGCTGAACGCGAAAAACAGAATCGCGGGGGCCAGGAAGACACCGATATAATGGTGCCATTGGCGCAGGCTGCGGAGCGTGGTGGGTTTCATCGCGCGCGGTTATGCCAGCAAAAGAAGGCTTAACAAGATCAGGACATCAGGCGTTCGTAAAAACCGCCATAGCGCCCGGCGGGATCGACCAGGTGGATTTCGAGGATCCAGAAGCGCTCGTTGCCATTGGGATCGGGATCGCGCAGCCGCGTCACATTCTCCGGGTTGATCCGGTAGAAATCCTTGTCGCCGGGCAAATGCGCGTGCGGGAATTCGCCGACGACATGCCCGGCGATCACCCCACCGAAACGCCAGCCCGCCGCCGCGGCGCTGTCGCAGGCGAAGGCGTAGAGTTCGGCGCCGGTGATGTCGTGATTGGCATCGAAATGCGCTTTGACCTTGTCGAACTGGACGGGGAGGTCGGCGACGAGGCGACCCTTGTCGGGGTCGTTGCCGACGACATAGGAGCGGCCGACATCGGCTTCCCAATCGTCGAACACCGGCCCGAGATCGAGGAACACCAGATCATCCTCCGCGATCGTCAACACCGCCGGATTCTCGCGCGCGGTGGCGAGGCCGTTGACGCCGGCATGGACGATGCGTTTGTGCCAATGCTTGTCGACCCCGAATTCCTCGCGCGCGAGGACGTATATGTCCTGCTCGACCTCGCGTTCGGTCCGGCCGGCCGCGATCAACCCCAGCTCCTCGATACGATCGAGCAGCGCCAGGGCCAGCCCCTCGGCGGCGTGGAGCTCGGCATGGCGCGCGGCGGGCGAGAGCGTGGCGTGGGTCATCGCGCGCTCCCATAAGCAATCGGATCGCGCCGGGCCAGTTGGTTAGAGCCCATGCGCCTTGAGCCAGCGCACCATCGACTCTTGGGCTGGCTGCCCGAAGACTATTTCATGCCCGACGCCGGGAATGACCGCGCGATCGGCGTCGGGACGCAGCGTCTTGAGCAGCGCGCTGTTCTCTGGCGGGATCGTTGTGTCGGCAGCACCATGGATCAGCAGGATCGGGCAGGCGATGCGGGCGATCTTGGCCGCTGTATCGAACCGCTCGCTGACCAGCAAATTGGCGGGAAGCCACCAGAAGCGTGCTCCGGCGACGTGCGCAACGCTGGCATAAGGCGCAACCAGGATCAGCGCGCGGGGTGGTTGCTCAAGCGCCATTTGCGCGGCGACGCCGGTGCCGAGCGAATAGCCTATAATGACGATGCGGTCGGCGGCGATCCCGTTCGCCGTCATCCACGCGCGCGAGGCGCGCGCGTCGCGATAGAGCCCTTGCTCGTCCGGAATGCCGGGCGTTCCGTTGAAGCCGCGAAATTCGGGCAGGACCGCGCCATAGCCCGCGGCCACCAGCGAGCGCATCGCGACCATGCTGCCCAGCACCGAATCGCCATTGCCGTGGGAGAACAGGATAACCGACTTGCCCGACTGCGGCGGATGATAGAGCAGGCGACCGCGCAAACCGTCCGACGTGATTATCTCGACATCGCGATAACCGCTATGATCCGGATTGACCGCCGCGGTCCCAAAATACCAGCCGGGATAGATCAACCGCCGCTGAAACGTGTAGAGCAGCCCGACGACCGCGAGATAGATCAGCGCTGCCGCGATCAGCAGCCCGATCGCGACCCGGCGCAGTCGCCGGCCCATTACTTCTTCTTTTCTCGCGCCTTCATGCTCTTCGAGATGACGATCTCGGCCAGTCGCGCGCCGGGGATGAAGATGCCCGCCGCCTCGACGCCCGCGTTGAGCAGGAACTCGGCGTCGATCTTGTGCCCGAGGAATTGCTCGAAAGTGCTGCCGCCGGTCCGCGTCTCACCGGTGACGCCGTCGAACTCGACCACCGCTTCCTTGCCCTGCCAGCGATAGCGGAAGGCGTAGACCGGGCGATAATAGAGGTCGATGTGATGGAGCGAGAGCTTTTCCTCGAGCACCTTGTCCGCCTCGATCCGCTCGATCGAGCTCGCCAACACGTCGCGTACCAGCATCGATGCCTTGGCCGCGGGCGGCACCACCACCGCGCCATCGGCGGCCGCCTTGGCGAGGCCCGCGGCATCGATGACCTTGGCCTCGTGCTGGAGATATTGCGCGGCGGTCGGATCGGGGCTGCCGCTGATCGCGTCGTAATAGACCTCGCGGTGGATCTCGTCGTGGCAGGTTTCGGTGCCGGTCAGCGTATAGGCGCCCGCCGACACCTCATGCTTTTTGCCATCGACCTCGACCTGGGTGACATTGGCGTCGACCGCGACGCGATAATCCTTGTGTCGCTCATAGGTCATCGTCGCGGTGCAGCCGATCCGGAAGAACGGCTGCAGCCGGCGCTCGCGATAGATTACCTCATGATCGTCGTCCTTGGGCCGCGACAGGAAGCCGGTGATCTTGGCCATCGTCCCGAACGCATCGGTGCGCTTGGTCCAGGCGCGCCCCTCGGCATGGTCCATGTTGAACCGGTCGGCGAGAATCAGCACGCGTTCTTCGGCGAGTTCGACGTCCATCCCGGCTACTCCCTACTGGCACTTTCCACACGCCCATGCCGCATCGGTCAAGCCGGGATAGGTAAAATGCGACATGCCCAGCGACGCAATCTAGCCCTCTCCCGCCTGCGGGAGAGGGTTGGGTGAGGGTCTTCTTTCTTCTTCCAGACGAGGTAGGGCCAAGAAGAAAGAAGATCCTCACCTTCCCACCGCTTCGCGGCGGGTCCCTCCCTCTCCCGCACGCGGGAGAGGGACATCCAGGATGCGCCTCATCCTGACCACACCGGGTTGCATCCCCGCCCCCCCGATGCTAACCGCGCGCCAACCCATGTGAGGGCGCCTCTTGGGCCGCCCTCTTTTCGTATGGGGCCACATACCCTTTTGAAAAGGACTCTCATCGCGTGGAGCAATCCGGCGGTATTCAAGCGAGCTTAGGTGGGCGGTACGCTACCGCGCTGTTCGAGCTCGCCCGCGAATCGAAGGCGATCGACACGGTCGAAGCGAGCCTGGCGACGATCCGTCAGGCGCTGGCCGAATCGGCCGACTTCAAGACGCTGACCACCAGCCCGTTGATCGGCCGTGTCGCCGCTGGCCGCGCGATCGCCGCCGCCGCCGGCGTGCTGGGCCTCGACGCGACGACGACCAAGTTCCTGGGGGTGCTCGCGCACAACCGGCGTCTCGGCAAATTGCCGGCGATCATCCGCGCGTTCCGCAGCCTGGCGGCCAATTATCGCGGTGAGACCACCGCGGAAGTGACCTCCGCGCATCCGCTGTCGGACGCCCAGGTGAGCGAGCTCAAGCAGCAGCTCCGCCAGCGCGTCGGCCGCGAGGTCACCGTGGAACTGAATGTCGACCAGTCGCTGCTTGGCGGCCTGGTCGTCCGCATTGGGTCGCAGATGATCGACAGCTCGATCCGCACCCGTCTCAATACCCTCGCGCACGCGATGAAAGGCTGAAAGCTAAGACTATGGATATCCGCGCCGCAGAAATCTCGAAGGTCATCAAGGACCAGATCGCCAATTTCGGCACCGAAGCCGAGGTCTCGGAGACCGGTCAGGTGCTGAGCGTCGGTGACGGCATCGCGCGCATCCACGGCCTCGACAACGTCCAGGCCGGCGAGATGGTCGAATTCTCGAACGGCGTGCAGGGCATGGCGCTCAACCTCGAGGCCGATAACGTCGGCGTCGTGATCTTCGGCTCGGACGCCGAGATCAAGGAAGGCGACGTCGTCAAGCGGACCGGCACCATCGTCGACGTCCCCGTCGGCAAGGGCCTGCTTGGCCGCGTCGTGGACGGTCTCGGCAACCCGATCGATGGCAAGGGCCCGATCGTCGCCGAAAAGCGTAGCCGCGTCGAAGTGAAGGCGCCGGGCATCATCCCGAGGCAGTCGGTTTCGGAGCCGATGCAGTCGGGCCTCAAGGCGATCGACGCGCTCGTGCCGGTCGGCCGCGGCCAGCGCGAGCTGATCATCGGCGACCGCCAGACCGGCAAGTCGGCCGTCGCGATCGACACCTTCATCAACCAGAAGACGGTCAACGCCGGCGACGACGAGTCGAAGAAGCTGTATTGCGTCTATGTCGCGATCGGCCAGAAGCGCTCGACCGTCGCGCAGCTGGTCAAGACGCTGACCGAGAATGGCGCGATGGACTATTCGATCGTGGTCGCCGCGACCGCGTCTGAGCCCGCTCCGCTGCAGTTCCTGGCGCCGTACACCGGCACCGCGATGGGCGAATATTTCCGCGATAACGGCATGCACGCGCTGATCGTGTTCGACGATCTGTCGAAGCAGGCGGTCGCCTATCGCCAGATGTCGCTGCTGCTGCGCCGCCCGCCGGGCCGCGAAGCCTATCCGGGCGACGTCTTCTATCTCCACTCGCGCCTGCTCGAGCGCGCCGCCAAGATGTCGGACGCGATGGGCGGCGGATCGCTGACCGCGCTGCCGATCATCGAAACCCAGGCGGGCGACGTGTCGGCCTATATCCCGACCAACGTGATCTCGATCACCGACGGCCAGATCTTCCTCGAAACCGATTTGTTCTTCGCGGGTATCCGCCCGGCGATCAACGTCGGCTTGTCGGTCAGCCGCGTCGGCTCGGCCGCGCAGACCAAGGCGATGAAGAAGGTGTCGGGCTCGATCAAGCTCGAGCTCGCCCAGTATCGTGAGATGGCGGCGTTCGCGCAGTTCGGGTCGGACCTCGACGCCTCAACCCAGAAGCTGCTCAACCGCGGCGCGCGCCTGACCGAGTTGCTCAAGCAGCCGCAGTTCAGCCCGCTGCCGTTCGAGGAGCAGACGGTGTCGATCTTCGCCGGTACGGCGGGCTATCTCGACACGGTTCCGACGCTCGACGTGGTGCGCTACGAAGCGGCGATGCTCGCCGACATGCGCGCCAACCACGCCGACATCCTGACCGCGATCCGCGACAGCAAGGATCTGAAGGACGACGTCCGCGACCGGCTGAAGGCCGCGCTCGACGCGTTCGCGAAGACGTTTGCGTAACGATTAGTGCTCCTGCGAAAGCAGGAGCCCAGAGTCGCAGGCGACTCGCTCGACTACCCTGGGCTCCTGCTTTCGCAGGAGCACGAGAAAGAAGAAGATGGCGTCACTTAAGGCCCTCAAGGTCCGCATCGGCTCGGTGAAGTCGACGCAGAAGATCACCAAGGCGATGAAGATGGTCGCCGCCGCCAAGCTGCGCCGCGCGCAGGAAGCGGCCGAGGCCGGCCGTCCTTATGCCCAGCGGCTGGAAAAGGTGGTCGCGAGCATCGCCTCGAAAATTACAATTGGCCCCTCCTCGCCCAAGCTGCTCGCCGGCACGGGCAAGGATCAGGTTCATCTGTTCGTCGTCGCGACGTCGGACAAGGGCCTGGCCGGTGCGTTCAACACCAACATCGCGCGTCTGGCACGCCGTCGTGCCGCCGAGCTGATCGCGCAGGGCAAGACGGTCAAGTTCTACACCATCGGCAAGAAGGGCCGCGCGGTGCTCAACCGCTTGTACCCCAACGACTTCGTCCACTCGATCGAACCCGGCGCGCTCGACAAGCTCCGCTTCGCCGATGCTCGCGGCTATGCCGACGACCTGATCGCGCGGTTCGAAGCGGGCGAGTTCGACGTCGCGCATTTGTTCTTCTCGAACTTCAAGTCGGTGCTGACGCAAGAGCCCACCGAACAGCAGATCATCCCGGTCAAGATCCCCGATGTCGCCGCTGACGCGACGGGCGTTTCGACCGCGGTCGAATACGAGCCCGACGAGGAAGACATCCTCGCCGACCTGCTGCCGCGCAACGTCGCGATCCAGCTGTTCCGCGCGATGCGCGAGAATTCGGCGTCGGAACAGGGCAGCAAGATGACCGCGATGGACAATGCCACGCGCAACGCCGGCGACCTGATCAAGCGGCTGTCGATTCAGTACAACCGCGCCCGACAGGCCGCGATCACCACCGAGCTGGTGGAAATCATCTCGGGCGCGGAAGCGCTGTGAAGGCCTCGTTCGCGACATTGGGCATACTTGCCGTCGCCAGTGCAGCACCTGCCAGCCGGCAGGCGTTGGAGCACGGCGTCAAGTATGATCATGCCCAGGTCGCCTGGGCTTGGCAGCCCGGTTCCGCGAACATTGCCGGTGATGCCGATTGGAAGTGGGGCGGTAAACGGTGGCCCTGCTCCTCCGCGGATTTGGTCCCGTCGTCAGACTATGCCGACGAAACCTTCCGACGGGTTTACGGGAATACCACCTTTGCTCGGACCACACCCGGTAAGTTGCTGGGTTATTTCCGATCGCATGACGCCGCGTTTGAACAGGATAAGTTCACAGCCCAATGCGACAAGACCGGAAGGTTCGAATTTAACCGGGTCGCTAACGGAAAGTATTATGTCACGGTAATGTTTTCCGGATCGACCCGGACAAATGTCGGTTTGTTGCGCAACACTGCGCAGGAACTGGTATTCAAGCAAGTCACTGTCGTGGACGGCCAAGATATTTCGGTCGACCTTCATGATAGCTAACAACATCTGATCGAGAGACGTCGGTATTCGTACCGGAACTAAGGAAGAAGACATGGCAACCGCTGCTCCCAAGACCAAGGCCCCGGCCAAGAAGCCGGCCGCTCCGCGCAAGGCCGCCGCGCCCCAGGCCGAGGCGGCCACCACCGCGCCCGTCGCGACGACCAACAATGTCGGCGTCATCAGCCAGGTGATCGGCGCGGTCGTCGACGTGAGCTTCCCCGACCAGCTGCCGGCGATCCTGTCGGCGCTCGAGACCGATAACAACGGCAACCGCCTGGTGCTCGAAGTCGCGCAGCATCTCGGCGAGAACACCGTCCGCACGATCGCAATGGACTCGACCGAGGGCCTGACCCGCGGCCAGAACGTCACCGACACCGGCTCGCAGATCCGCGTGCCGGTCGGCCCCAAGACGCTGGGCCGCATCCTCAACGTCATCGGCGAGCCGATCGACGAGCGTGGCCC
>Ga0307513_10011049_pt1 | contig 11260 bp, 7 predicted proteins | sample 15_EM_MG_FD_202174 | JGI IMG/M metagenome (GOLD analysis project Ga0307513, IMG submission 202174) | Populus trichocarpa ectomycorrhiza microbial communities from riparian zone in the Pacific Northwest, United States - 15_EM | ecosystem: Host-associated > Plants > Roots > Unclassified | place... | reverse complement strand
GCTGACTGAAGAATGGAATGGTTTGGATGAAAAGTTATGGGTAGAGAAATACCGAGAACTTCCCCAAACTAATTTCAGATGGAAGGCTCCTTGGGTGAGTGGTTCATCTTACCTCATGAGTTGTGGCGACAAGGCATGGGTTCCATTGATTGGCTTAACTGGATATATCAGTTACTCACCCTCATTGGTGGCCAGACAGTTGGGAGGGATACAACACGTGCCAAGAACTCGGGCGATAGCCGAATATACCGATCTGTTTAAAGAAGCTAGCTCTTTGGATATGTTAGATGCCATCAGAAATGACTGGAAGCAGCCTGTTTTGGTCTATAAGGAAGAGCATCAAAAAGAGTTCTCAGTTAGCCCTACATATTCAATATGGAGGAGTGGCAGTTCATCTAAGATACTTCAAGAGGCAAAAGAGCAAAGAAGAGCCCAAGATAAGTCGTCCGTGGCGTTGGAGCTGAAAAGAAAAAAGGGTCAATAATGAGGAAGATCTCCGAGAAGAGTTGGATAAGCTGAGGATTGAGCTTGGTAATAGCAAAAATCATCAAAAATTCCTGGAAAACCAACTTTTGAAAGAAGAAGAGATGAAGGCCTCTCTGGATCAGCAATTGAAGGAAAGAGATGAGCAAATTGTTAAGTTAAAGAAGAACCAGCACGAAGCAAATGAGCAAATAATGGTGGAGCATGAATTGGTGAGTCTAAAAAGGGCCTTAGAAAGTAGAAAGTCTGCCGACAAAGAGACAATAGCTTCTCTGAAGAAAGAAAGGGACCAGTATAAATTAAAATGGGAAGCTGAAAAAGAGAAGAACAGATTAGCTGATCTCACCATTGAAGAAGAAAGAAGGTTAAGAACTCGATATCAGATACAGGCTGAAGATGAGAGAGAAGCAAGGAGGGTAGCTGAATCAGACATGAAGGAATACCTGGACAAGATAAATGGTATGAGAAACCGAGTTTCTGTGATACACGCCGAGTTTGAGTCCCGAGAGGAAGAAGTAAAGGAAATGCAAGAGCAGTTTGAGGAATGGCAAGATTATATCAACAGTTTCGATGCACAACTAAACACTAAGGTAGCCGAGCTTGATATAGAGAAGGAAGAATTGCAAAGGGCCAGAAAGCAGATTCAACAGTTGGAAAAGATGGTTCAAATTTTGGAGACAAACAATGAATCATTAGCCGCCAGTAATGGAACACTGCTTCAAGATAACACCTTGTTCCGTTACAAGATTGAACAAACTAACATGCTAATTGACATGGTGGCTAGGAAGGCAAATGAGCTACGAGTAAAGGCTGTCAGGATTGCCAACAACCGCCATAGATACGAGGAGTATTTGAATGAAGTTTCCTCTTTCATCAGGAGTGTGGCCAATAGAGGAATATCGTTTGAATGAAGACACTTTGTATGAACCACTTTGTATTATGTCTACTTTTGGAACTTTCATAATGTGTATGGAATTTAATCAATCAAAGGAATTGGGTAAAACCTCTTTGTGTATATCAGACTTCGGATGTTACCTGTATTTGGCAAAGGAAGTCATGGATTAGCTCTTTAATCCATATACATGCATTTGCATCCATATTTATACATTCATTCATTATAACACACATGCATACACCAGGTCAAAATATAGGTCCCCAAAGAGCCTACAACACCCGACTTCGAGCAAGGAACATGGAAGATGAAGAGTGTGCTTACCGTGAAGCTCGTTTCCAAGAAGAGTTGGATTCTTTAAAGGATAGTGTGGCTCGCCTCACCGGCTTACTCAAGCAAGTACTAAGGAATACCTCGGGTGAAGGTCCTTCCACTAGGCCAGCCCCTCTCCCAGCAAACCAACCTGAAGAAATAATAGGAGAACATACACAGGAGCCCCGACACAATCCAGCATTTGTGCAGTCAACAACACCAGTACCAACACCTGCAGTCGCAGATGCATTCGTTAATGAGTCCCACAAAACCAAGTCATCTGAGGACGTTGATCAAGACAAAATGGCAGCACTAGAGGCCAGGATTAGGGCCATTGAGGGAATAGACTTATATGACCCTATACGAGCTGTAGAAATGTGTATAGTCCCTAATGTGGTGGTACCAAAGAAATTTCGAGTTCCTGAATTTATCAAATACACCGGCACTCAATGCCCTGTTACCCATCTTAAATCATATTGCAATAAAATGGCAGAAGTAGTTCACGATGAGAAGCTACTAATGCATTTCTTCCAAGACAGCTTGAGTGGAGCAGCGCTGAGTTGGTATATGAGGTTAGATAATACCAGGATTCATACATGGAAGGATCTCGTAGATGCTTTCATCAAGCAATACAAATACAACATGGATATTGCTCCTGACAGAACCAGTCTGTCTAACCTGGAGAAAGGAGATAAAGAAAGCATAAGAGAGTATGCTCAAAGATGGAGAGATTTGGCAGCACAAGTACACCCCCCTCTCCTGGAAAAGAAAATGGTTGCTCTGTTTGCTAACACGCTAAAAGCGCCATACTATGAACACGTGATGGGTAGTTCGGCCCAACAATTCACGGATGCCGTGGCAGTAGCTGAACGAATAGAGCAAGGAGTAAAGAGTGGGAGAATCTCTGCACCCATGGAGAAAAAAGGTTTCGGAGTGAAAAAGAGAGAGATTGATCATATTGAAAGTAGTTATAGAAGCAAGAAAGGCCATTTCCAAAGATATAACACTCAATACTCTTCATCCCAAATCGCCAACACCAATTTCAACTTCCCAATCCCAGCCAGAAAACTTGAACCCCAAGACCACCAAGTAAAAAACCAAGCCGAGAGTTTTCCCAAAAGAAACTACCAAAGAACCCAAGAACAATTGCCTCCATTGCCGTTACCCCTAAATGAAATGTACCAAAAGCTATTAAGTATCGGGCAAGTAGTCCCCGTGCCTTTGACACCCCTACAACCACCTTACCCCAGCTGGTATAAGCCGGATCTCACTTGCGAATACCATACCGATATAGCTGGACACAACATCCATACCTGCAACGCCTTCAAGAGAAAACTTCTGCAATTGATCAAAGCAGGATGGATAGCATTTGAAGATGCTCCTAATGTGAATGTGAACCCTTTACCCAATCATGCTTCAGGTAGTGGGTCTGTAAACATGTTAGAAGTAGAACACTAAAAAATCTTAAAGGTGTTAATGGATAGGATCTACCAAATGATGGTAGATGCAAGGTACAAAGAAGGTAGCGAGAAGTGCTGTGAACTTCATAATGTAGAAGGCCACGTGATCAGCCATTGCGAGGGCTTTCACAAAAAAAGTGATGAAAATGATGAGTCATGGGTTGCTACGAATTGAGAAAGTAACAAGTGGAGAAGTGTTCATGATGGAGACACCAAGTAAAGAGGTGTGTCGAGTACAATTCACTACAGGAAAGCCACCCAAACTGGTCCTATCCAAACCAGTAGTGGAACATAAAGGGAATTATAGCGCTTTACCTCATGATTATGGGTATTCTTTCAAAAGCACTCAGCAACCGCCTATTTTTCAAGCAGAAATTGGGGGATTGACCCGTAGTGGCAGATGTTTCACTCCAGAAGAGCTGGAAAAACAAAGAAAAGCTAAGGGTAAAGAGGGGGTTGACGTGACTGAGAAAATAAACAAACCTGTCACGGAAGAGGAAACCAACGAATTCTTAAAGCTGATGAAACACAGTGAATACAGTGTTGTTGAACAGCTCAAGAAAACTCCAGCAAGAATATCGTTATTTTCTCTGATTCTAAGCTCTGAGCCACATAGAAAGGCTTTACAAAAGGTATTGAATGAAGCCTATGTCCCTCAAGACATCAATCAAGAAGCCATGAAACATTTAGTGGGAAGAATCCAGGCCTCGAATTATATATACTTCACTGAAGATGAATTGAGTCCTGATGGTACTGGGCACAACAAGCCACTATACATTACAATGCGTTGCAAGGATATTCTGATTGGAAAGGTACTCATCGACAATGGTTCTGCACTGAACGTCCTACCAATGCATATGTTGAAAGAAATGCCTGTCGATGAGTCACATATGAAGCCTAGCACCTTGATGGCGAGAGCATATGATGGTTCGCCAAGACAGATAATTGGGACCCTAGAAGTAGAGCTATATGTGGGGCCGCAGATGTTCTTGATAACATTACAAGTAATGGACATTCACCCATCTTACAACATATTATTAGGAAGGCCGTGGATTCATGCAGCTAGAACAGTGACTTCTTCATTGCACCAGTGTTTAAAGTATATCATGAATGGAATGCTGATAACTGTCAAAGCTGAAGAGACAGTTTCCATGATAAAAAATGTGGCCATACCTTTCATTGAGGCAGAAGATTGTAGAGATGGGAATATTCATGCTTTTGAAATTGTAAGCGCAGAATGGGTTCCTGAAGGCGCAGTGCTGAGAAAGCCTAGAATCCCAGAAACGGCAAAGATGGCTGCTAAATGTTTTTTAAAGAATGGGGCTCCTTTTCAATGTAATCCTGAGACCAGAATGCCTAGGCTGATCAAGCTAAACTATGCAAATCAAAGATTTGGGCTTGGATATAAGCCTAAGAAAGACGATTACAAGCGGGTCACTTAGGTTAAAAGAGAGGCAAGAATGGCAAGGATTGAAGGAAGAGAGCCAGAAGAAGAGGAACTTGTCATCCCACCACTCCAAGTATCTTTCCCAAGGGCTGCAGAAGTGATTAGATCCGGCATAATGGATCTCCACATCAATACCCTGGAGAGCCAATAAGAAAAATGAATAGAGGAAGCGGATTTGGAAATGAAGGATGAAGTTTTGCCACAGCTTTCCATTCACACCATTGATGAACCTCCTGCCAAATTTTTCGTGCGAAGATTGGCTGAAGGAGAAGTGTACCAGAACTGGAAGATGGAGCCTGCTCCTATTGTGTTTAAAAAGTAATTGTTCTTGTTTGATCATGCTCGGACTTGTTTTGTCTTGTTTTGACTTGTGTTGATCTTGTCGGTAATTTAGCTCATGATATCGCAAGATTTTCTATATTAACCGAACACTTTTGTTTTAATGAGATCATGCATTTTCTTGTGTCCAATGTGTGCCTGCATCTTTTATCTTTTCACGAATCACACTTACACGAGCACGCCTTGCACTTTCAGGAATCCTAAAAGTTCCATCGATTCACAAAACCATTGCACTAAGAACAATTGGCCAAACTTTGATAATATGATTGCAATGGATGATGAAGAATGGGGAGAGGAAGATATAAGAGAGTTTACTAAGCTGGTAGAAAGTTCAGAAAAAGCCTGGGAACCGGCCAGTGAGAAACTAGAAGTCATTAACGTCGGAGACGAACAAGAAAATAAGGAATTAAAGATTGGCACTCTTGTTACAACTGAAGAAAGAAATAGACTAGTTTCTCTATTACATGAGTATGTAGATGTTTTTGCCTGGACTTATGCAGATATGCCTGGTCTAGATACTGACATAGTAGTACATAAGATTCCTTTAATAGAAGGAAGCAAGCCAATTAAGCAGAAATCCAGGCGAATGCGTCCAGATATGTTACTCAAGGTAAAGTCTGAGATACGAAAACAGTGGGATGCAGGGTTTCTAGATGTAGTCCAATATCCACAATGGGTAGCCAATGTGGTCGTAGTCCCAAAAAAGGATGGGAAGATTCGGGTGTGTGTGGACTATAGAGATTTGAACAAGGCGAGCCCAAAAGATGATTTTCCTTTACCCCATATAGACATTCTCGTTGATAATGCTGCAAGAAATGCTACATACTCTTTTATGGATGGATTCTCTGGTTATAATCAAATTAGAATGGCAGAAGAAGATAAAGAGAAGACCACTTTTGTCACACCTTGGGGGACGTTTTGCTATAAAGTAATGCCATTCGGATTGAAGAATGCTGGAGCCACATATCAAAGAGCGATGGTTACCCTGTTCCACGATATGATGCACCAAGAAGTGGAAGTTTATGTGGACGACATACTTGCAAAATCGAAGAAAGAGGAAGATCATGTGCAAGTGTTAAGAAGACTATTTGAAAGGCTGCGAAAATTCCAGCTAAAGTTGAATCCTGCAAAATGCTCATTCGGGGTGAAAACAGGAAAACTATTGGGCTTTATAGTAAGTGGTCGAGGAATAGAAGTTGATCCTGATAAAGCTAAAGCCATTCAAGAGATGCCTGCCCCTAAGACAAAAAAGGAAGTGAGAAGTTTCCTCGGGCGCCTGAATTACATAGCTCGGTTTATATCCCAGTTGACGGTGACTTGTGAACCAATTTTTCATTTGCTCAGGAAGAAAAATCCTGGAGTATGGGACAACGATTGTCAGGAAGCCTTCGATAAAATAAAGAGGTACTTGCAAAACCCACCATTATTAGTACCTCCAACACCGGGGAGGCCTTTGATTATATACTTGACAGTAACAGAAACAACTATGGGCTGTGTGCTGGGACAACATGATGAGTCAGGAAGGAAAGAGCAAGCTATTTACTACTTGAGTAAAAAATTCAATGATTGCGAGTCGAGATATACAACAATTGAAAGGTTGTGTTGTGCCTTGGTTTGGAGTGCGAAAAGACTCCGGCAGTATATGTTATACTACACAACTTGGTTGATTTCGAAATTAGACCCGCTCAAGTATATTTGTGAAAAACCTTACCTGTCAAGTAGAATAGCAAGGTGGCAAGTGTTGTTGGCAGAATATGACATTGTCTTTATGACAAGAAAAGCTGTAAAAGGAAGCATAATTGCCGATCATCTTGCAGATCATGCCATGGAAAACTACGAGCCGCTAAACTTTGACCTCCCAGATGAAGATGTGATAGTAGTCGAAGAAGAAAATGGAGAAGGCGATCAGTGGACCCTTTACTTTGATGGGGCAGTAAATGTTTCAGGAAATGGGGCCGGAGCCGTAGTGATTTCCCCAGAAAATAAGCAGTATCCCGTTTCAACAAGGTTACTGTTCGAATGTACCAATAACACTACCGAGTATGAAGCCTGCATCATTGGCCTGGAAGCTGCTCTAGAACTTAAGGCCAAGAAGCTTGAGGTCTTTGGGGATTCCTTACTAATCATCTGCCAAGTCAAAGGTGAGTGGCAAACCAAGGATGAGAAGTTGAAGTTGTATCAAAGTTATCTCTTGATGTTAGCCGAGGAATTTGAAGAAATCAAATTCACCCATATAAGTAGAGATAAGAATCAGTTTGCTGATGCCTTAGCAACCTTAGCTTCAATGACACAAGTTGATGCTAAAAGCAAGATCCAACCAATAGATATCGAAGTCAGAAGCTTCCAAGCCCATTGTTGCTTAATTGAAGAATCTCCAGATGGGAAACCATGGTACAATGACATCAAGAAATTTCTCCAGCATCGGGAATATCCTGAAGGGATTTCCAAGACAGATGAAAAGACTTTGAGGAGAATGACTATGAATTTTTACTTAGATGGGGAAATTTTATATAAAAGGTCATTTGATGGGACTCTGCTCAGGTGTTTGAATGAAAATGAGATTGAACAAGCATTAAAAGAAGTCCATGAAGGGATCTGTGCTACACATGCTAATGGGCATACAATGGCGAAACAAATTCAAAGGTCTGGATACTTCTGGTTGACCATGGAGAGAGATTGTATAGACTATGTCAGAAAATGCCATAAGTGTCAAATATATGGCGACAAGATAAATGCGCCTCCGGCACCTCTGTTCAATATGCTCTCGCCTTGGCCTTTTGATATGTGGGGTTTGGATGTTATAGGGCCAATCAACCCTAAAGCGAGCAATGGGCATAGATTCATTTTGGTGGCCATCGACTACTTCACCAAATGGGTAGAAGCTAACTCTTACGCCCATGTAACACAGAAAGTAGTCAAGAGATTTATTGAAAAGGATTTGGTCTGTCGTTATGGTTTGCTAGCAAGATTGGTAACTGACAACGCCCAGAATGTCAATGGGAAGTTGATTGACGAATTGTGCACCAAATGGAAGATTAAGCACCTCAATTCTTCCCCTTATAGACCAAAGATGAATGGGGCAGTCGAAGCAGCTAACAAGAATCTCAAGAAGATTATCCAGAAAATGGTGGTCACCTACAAGGATTGGCATGAGATGCTCCCATACGCACTTCATACGTACCGTACCACGGTTAGAACTTCTACAAATGCCACCCCATACTCTTTAGTATATGGAATGGAGGCGGTTGTGCCCTTAGAAGTAGAAATCCCATCACTGCGGATCCTGAAGGATGCAGAACTGGACGAATCAGAATGGGCAAGGTCAAGATTTGAGCAACTAAACTTGATCGATGAGAGAAGACTAGCAGCTATCTGCCATCACCAGTTATACCAAAGCAGGATAGCTAAAGCTTACAACATGAAGGTCAAACCAAGGGTGTTCAAGGAAGGGGATTTGGTATTAAGGAAGATCCCACTAGCATCAGGAGAAGATCAAAGCAAGTGGGCACCAAACTACGAAGGGCCATATGTGGTGAAAAAGGCTTTTTCTGGAGGGGCTTTAATTCTGACTAATATGGACGGAAGGGATCTACCAAGACCTGTAAACTCAGATGTTGTAAAGAAGTACTATGCCTGATGTATTTACCTTTATTAATCAATAAAATTGAAGTTTGGCCAAGATTTCTTTAGTGTGTTTCCCCTAAAAAAAAATTATGCATGATCTCATGTTTTGATAAAGATTTTTGGGAATTCACAGTTTTAGTACAAAACTAAAGTCAAATTGATGTTTGTTCTAACAAACAAGTTCTAGAATTCAAGTGATATCCTAACACTCATAAAAAACATGAAAGACAACCTAAGCACCATGAAATAACTTCAAAGCTGAGCTTTATTTGAATGAATAATGAGAAATCACTTTGCATATTCGTATGAAAGCAAGGCTTACCGATCCTCAATGCATGCATTTGAGATGAAGAAAGACCATCTTTGATAATCCTTTTCACAAGGCTGAAATATATTCTTTGCAGTCCCCTTTTGAGCCTAATAGATTTTTCTTGAAAAATAACCTTGGCTAGAATCACACCCTACACTGGGGGGGCAAGTGCAAAAAAATCCTTAATGACTAAAAACGCCCAAACAACCCTGGGGGGCATGAAAAAGTCATCAACGATAAAAGTGCCCAAGCGAAGCTGGGGAGCATGAAAAAGGATCCAAATTTCTGAGCATAAAAAAAAAGCCAATGCAATGATGCTCAAAATAAATAAATAAAATAAATAAAAAGAAAAAGCCTAACATTGGGGGGCACCGTGGACCATTTTGCAAAATCAATTCCAAGGTCCAGAAATGTATGAAAAAAGAGTTTGGGATATAAGCACTAGTGATCCTTAGTCTTAAAGTCCCTTAAACACCTTTTGAGCCTACAAATATCCTTTTCTTCATAGCCAATAGCCCAAGCCTATATTACGTGCCTAATCAAGCCCTTTCTGATCAAAGGCAAGCAATCTGGATCGATAGGCAGTGCTTTCTCATGCGAAACAAAATCATTATTCATGCAAATAAAATAAATGCTTTGAAAACGGTTCCCAATAACCCTCAAATTGAAATTTAAACCTTTTGTGACCAACCAGATGTCACTTCGTGTTCTTCACATTCTCGTCAAAAGCAAAACAAAAAGTTTTCATCACATTTGAAAACCTCTCTATAGGAATCACTTGAATTTCTTCAGAATGAGTTTGCTTTGAATCGATGTCGAAATGATTTTTGTGTCTGGAATAGCTTTGAAATTCCAAAAATTCTGCATGAAAACAACTCCTGGCCAAACCTTCCTTCACTTAGCCTCATCCCCAAACCTGATTTGAATACTTGGGGGCATGATCAAGCTGGAGGGCAATTCACCAAAACACATAGGGTTGGCTCTATGATTCCCCTTCTAAGAAAATAGAAAATGTTGGGTTGACCTGGAGATCTCTTCAGATAAAGGTTTAAGGGATAAGATGTATGTTAATGTCATATCCTGCCCGAGGGTCAAGATCACAAGATGTGACTCGAGTAAGCAAGAGTGAAAAGAGCCATCAAAGCTTACTATCAGACACTCCAACTTTTGAGAAAAGAAAGACATCATGAAGAAGAGGGGACCTATGTTTATCAGGTAAGTATACTTGCATATTGATCACGATGCATCCTTGACATATCAGTGTCTTACCATCACCTCCTTTTTGAGCGGGCATTGAGCCCCCATCATTCAGATAGTATGCTTTCTAGCCCTATCTTCTTTCTCTTTGAGTGCGCCTAAGAGTCCTCGACCATCTTGGATAGTGTGTTTTCTAACCCTACCTCCTTTCGAGTGCACTTTTCAGCCCTCGTTCCCCTTCGAGTCCTATCATGTCATCCTTTTAGACAGCTTGCTTTTCACCTAGGTAGGTCACCTATTACAATCAGACCTTTTTGAAAACTCTTTTCACCTTTCATTTAGGCCGCTTGCCCATTACAATGAAACCATTTTGAGAAATTCTCGCATTTCTTACCGCCTCTAAAATTTTCACTAGGGCAGGTCACCCAACACAACAAGACCACTTTGAAAATTTTCATATTTTTGAAAAAATCTTGTATTTTTCAAAACCTTTCCTGGGAAGGTCACCCAACACAACAAGACCACTTTGAAAATTTTTTGTATTTTTGAAAAAAATCTTTGTATTTTTCAAAACCTTCCACTTGGGCAGGTCGCCCAACACAACAAGACCTCTTTGAAAAATCTTGGTATTTTTCATCATTTAAAAAAAAATCTCTGAAAAATATGTGTTTTTCACATGGGAAAGTCACCCATTACTTTTCTCTTGGGTAAGTCACCCATGATAATTCGACCACTTCAAGATCTTTGCATTTAAAAAAAAAAAAAAACCTTCCAGTTTTTTTACTCTGAATGCGCTTTCTAGACCTCAAAAGGATTCATTATTTCTCAATATGATGAGTTACCCATCTCTTATCCTTCTTTTTCATCTTTACAACGCTTACTATCTAAAGTCTCTGACGAGATTTTCTATCGTAAGCCTTGTAAAGAGGGGGGCAACTGTAATAACCCAACTCTGGGTTATTCCCCAAAATAAATTTTCTTTTTAAAAATAAAGACAAAAAATAATAAAGGCTGGCAACGTGGAGAAAGTAGGCCGAGAAATCAAGTTGCAATTTTTGGAGGAGATTCAAGACCTAGTTGCGCCCCCATTATGCCCAAAATTGGAGAAAAAAAATGCAAATTCAAGGTCAAATTAAATGATTATTGGACAAATTTGCATAAAAATTAAGTCCAATGGCATAATTAAATTTTTAATA
>Ga0307513_10011048_pt1 | contig 11260 bp, 13 predicted proteins | sample 15_EM_MG_FD_202174 | JGI IMG/M metagenome (GOLD analysis project Ga0307513, IMG submission 202174) | Populus trichocarpa ectomycorrhiza microbial communities from riparian zone in the Pacific Northwest, United States - 15_EM | ecosystem: Host-associated > Plants > Roots > Unclassified | place... | reverse complement strand
TCAGACCCGAGTGGAGTTGGCCTTTCGTTTTTTGATTCGACGAGAAGTTATGATAGTGCGATGTGAGGTCGATCTCAACTTCACCCTGCGGAAATTTAATTTTCATTGCTGTAGCGCTACTGAATATATAGGTGGGGCGACCCAGAATCCATTGATTACAACCTCAAATGTTACCTTTGCGTCGGACCTTCGGATTTTCAGTAGTGACGGAAATGTCACGATGAATAAGTCAGTCATGTTCTTTCAACCCTTTTCTGTTGCTGACTTCTTCATCTAGACTCCAATCAGAAGCAGAATTCGCGCAGACATGCTCGGCTATGATCGCGAAGATGATCAATACAGTCCCTTCCGACGTGACGTTGACGGACGAGATCGTCCTGCTCCCGGTCAAAGTCTCGAGTGCGTATATAAGCGTGGTCAAGGATCGTTTAATCTTCTCGACTTTCTTGAGGGTAACTAACCATTCCAGCTTCCCAATTCTTTTGATTAAATTCCGATTTCCACTAGCTGTCTCAAGCCAGCGACCTTCCAGATCCCACGAACCGGACGGTTAAACTCCTCTGGTGTGATAAACGTGGAGAATTCAAGGACTGTTCTGGAAAGATTAACGTTGGGACAAATCCCGTCGTTGGCACTCCGCCTACGTCGCCAGTGGCTAAAGCGAAGAAGACCAAGTTCCTCGGGTATGAATTTGCGGTTCCCATCTTCGCGAATCAGTCGGTCTCCAAATTCTGGTTCGAAGTCAATGAAGGGAATGGGTCAGCTCCGATTGTCTATGACAACGGTGGTAAAGGCTACGTTATCCCACAAGATGAAGTCATCTACGTTCCATGGTTAAGTACGAAGCAGTTCACCTCCGATGGGACTGGGCTCGTGTCCAATGGTTTTACCATTGTTGCTGGTGTGAGTGGGTTCTCCTCGATTTCGACGCGCGAATACTTATAAAGGATTCTTATACTAGATTCGAAGTGAGAGCAACCCCACAAAAGCGATGCTGCATGCATGCGACGGCACTGGACAGGACCAACCACCGCCGTATAACGCAACAATCGACCTCATCTCAAACTCTTCAATCGTGTTGGTGGATGGATACTCCCCCTACTCGGCGACGGCCAATAACGGGGCCCGCTTCCTGCTGAATGTGGATTTGGAAGTCGTCGTTGATGGTGTTTCGTACAAGTTTGATTATGGTCAGACGACGTTCATTGATAAAAGCCAACATTTGGATAAATTCCTGTCGACTGTGACATCGACGACGGTGACGTCTCCGATTCCTGGTACGACTGCGACCGGGAAGAGTGGTTCTTTGTCTTCCCGACTGGGTTCACCTCTGGTAGCTATACTTGTTGGGACCGCCATGTATGTATTGCGGTGAGGAGACGGAGGCATGGTAATTTATTTATCGTAAAACGAGCCCGCATTCCACTTTTCATAGAGGATCTCCTTCTCCTCTTTACGCATATTCGCTCACTGCACAATCTGGCTAGGTATGTTCGAAATTGGATGACTATGATTACTTACCTCTTTCCGACGGTATGGACCACTACTTGGAACTTTGAAGCCGTTAATGCCTTAGACAACTTCGAATAGACATTTGGTTCATTTTGGACTCCTTTAACCTGTATTTTGTGTTATCGTGGCGAACCGGAGACACCTAAATGGAAGGAAATTGCGTGAGTGAGGTGTCGACGGGTTCTGTGTATGGTTGTAAGAGCAGGAACACCAGGCATTCATGCAGTTCGTTGTGCATGATTGATCACGAAGAAATTGGGTGCTGTTGGCAAGGTTCCGGTCTTTCATTGTGGGCTGGAGGTGCGTAGATAATCACATTGAGTCCTAAGGCAGTGTGATCGTCAGCACCCTGCGCTACAGGGGGTAAATATTCCGGAGGCGAACCATAGCTGATGATAGTTCGCCTCCTCGCGAACCTGGCGGGTCTCCCGCACTGGGGTCTACCTTCGCATTTCCTAGCTACCTATAAGCCGGTGCGTTCACCCGAAATCGTTCGAGATTGGACCTACATCTCTGGTTGGACGAGAGAAGGCATTAGGCAAGTGGTGGGAACTGACAATCAACGTTAGGGGAGGGGGATATTGGAAGCGAAATTAATTGTCCCCTACCGTCCAATCGTTGGTGGTGCCCCTCTCTGCTTGCTGCTGCTGTCTAACGATGTGGCGAGCTCTCGACAGCTAGTAGGGGATGCTATCACGTCCCCATCTCTCAATGAGGGGGGAGGGGCAATGTGGTTGTTCTGGAGGCTGTGGTCGTATTCCGCCTAAGCCTGGAGTGCCAGATGGTGGTTGGATGCGGCCGTGGTGGTCGTACAAGCAGAGCAAGGAATGTACCAAATGCGGCAAGGCAGGTAAACGTGCTATTTTGGGAAGCCGGATTTCCCTTGGCTTCGAAAACAAGCCCCGTATGCAAGTGGATGCGCATCTAACGTGATATAGGTGTTTAGATTGATTATTGTATCAGGATTTGTATTTAATTACATGTGATATTTCAGACTGCCAGATAGGCCTGTTCAATGCGCATGATGTCCATACCAACAGTCAATTGGAAAGCGATCTCAGTGTCCTATAGATATATGTACATATAGAACGACCGCCCTGTGTAGCTTGTAAATGTAACGCAGTCTTACTAGTACTACAATAAAATAGTTTGTTCATGCGAATGATACGTGGTTAGGGCAAGAGTAATGTTTCCTGAGCTCCACAGTGCAAATACGGGTATGAACGTCATCTATATATGCGCTTGGATATTAGAAAGACGAAAGAGAGTGAAAGATGAGTCGTACCATATTGAATGGCCTCGGAAACGAAATGGAGTGTTTGATCTCTCAAGCTCAAGTCAGCTGAGGCAAGTTGTTGACAAAGTGTAGATGTTATGAAATGGTTGTAAGCACGGGAAAGAATATAATCTAGGTAGATGAAAATGAGACTCGGAGAAATCGAGGTGACGATATGGATTGGATTCAAACCGTGAGACCAAAATTCGACCATTAATTCTGCTTCAGCGAGGTGGGGAATTGTCACTACGTCAAATATCTTTTGTCGAAATCCAGCTGCGACAATTTCAGTATGAATATCCCATGAAAACAATGAAGCGCACTTTGAGCTGCGGCAGCAGTGAAGAAATTTACCGCGCTGCTTCTGACATTGGAATCTATATGACCTAGTGCACGTCCAAGTGCGGCAACGATCTCAGTGTCAAATATGTTGTCCCGAAAACCCTCTACGAATGTGTCAGTATGAATATTGTGCGAAAACCATGGTCCGCACCTTGAGCTACAGCAGCAGTGAAAAAATTGATCACGCTGTGGCTGAAGTCGGGGCTTGTGTGGCTTATTGCACGTCCAAGTGCAACAACAATCTCAGTGTCAAATATCTTGTCCCGCATGGCCTCTGCAAATATTTCCGTACGGATATCCCATGCAAACAATGGAGCGCACCTTGAGCTATAGCAGCGGTGAAAATTTCAACTGCACTGGATCTCATGTTGGAATCTAGATCATGTAGTGCACTTCCAAGTATGGCGACGATCTCAGTGTTAGATATATTCTCCTGAAACCCCTCTGCGAATATTTTGGTATGAATGTCCGGTGAAAACAACAGAGCGCACCTTGAGCTATGGCAGCAATGAAAAATTTAACCGCGCTATGTCTGACTTCGGAATCTTTATCACCCAGTGCACCTCCAACTGCGGTGACAATCTCAGGATCAAATATGTTGTGCCGAAAGCCCTCTGTGAATATTTTGGTGTGAATATTCCATGAAACAACAAAGCGCACCTTGAGCTACAGCAGCAACGAAAATTTCAATCGCGCTGCGTCTGACGTTGGAATCTTGTTCGCCTAGTTCACGTCCAAGTGCTGCGACAATCTCAGTGTCAAATATCTTATCCCGAACACCCTCTGCGAATATTTGGGTATGAATATCCCTTCAAAAAAATGCAGCGCACCTTGAGCCATGGCAGCAGTGAAGAAATTGACTGCGCTGCTTCTGACGTACGAGGTTTCATCGCTTAGTGCACGTCCAAGTGCGGCGACAATGTCAGTATCAAATATCTTGTCCCGAAGCCCCTCTGCGAGTATCTCAGTATTAATATCAGGTAAAAACAATGGAACGCACTTTGAGCTACAACATCAGTGAAAAATTCAACCACGCTGCTTCTGAGGTAGGAAGTTCTATCGCTTAGTGCACATCCAAGTGCGGCGACAATGTCACTATTGAATATCTTGTCCCGAAACCCCTCTACAAATATTTCCGTATAAATATCCCATAAAAATAATGGAGCGCACCTTGAGCTACAGTAGCAGTGAAAATTTTGACCGCAGTGCTTCTGAGGTAGTAAGTTTCATTGCTTAGTGCACGTCCAAGTGCAGCGACCATCTCAGCATCAAATATCTTGTCCCGAAACCCCTCTGCAAATATTTCAGTATGAATGTCCAGTAAAAACAATGGAGCACACCTTGGGCTACAGCAGCAGTAAAAAAATCAACCACGCTGGTCCTGAGGTAGGAGGTTTCCTCACTTAGTGCACATCCAAGTGGAGTGACAATGTCAGTATCGAATATTTCGTCCTGAAACCCCGCTGCGAATATGTTGGCATGAGTATATTATGAAAAAAGTGGAGCATGCCTTGAGCTACAGCAACAGTGAAAATTTTGACCATGCCACTTCCTTCGGAGTGAGTTTCATTGCTTAACGCATTTCCAAATGCAGCGACCATCTCAGTATCAAATATCTTGTCCCGAAAATCCTCTGTGAATATTTGGGTATGAATATCCCTTCAAATAAATGCAGCGCACCTTGAGCCATGGCAGCAGTGAAGAAATTGACTGCGCTGCTTCTGACGTAAGAGGTTTCATCACTTAGTGCACGTCCAAGTGCGACGACTATCTCAGTATCAAATATCTTGTCCCGAAACCCCTCTGCAAATATTTCAGTATGAACATCCCCTAAAATAAACGGAGCACACCTTGAGCTACAGCAGCAGTGAAAAATTCAACCACACTGCTTCTGAGGAAGGACGATTCATCGCTTAGGGCATGTGCAATTGCGGTGACCATCTCAGTGTTAAATATCTTGTCCCGAAACTCGTCTGCAAATACTTTGGTATGAATATCCCCAAAAATCAACGGAGCACACCTTGGGCTACAGCAGCAGTGAAAATTTCGACTGCGCTGCTTCTGAGGTAGGAGGTTCCATCGCTCAGTGCACGTCCAAGCGCGGCAACCATCTCAGCATCAAATATCGTGTCCCGAAACCCCTCTTCAAATATTTCAGTATTAATATCCCCTAAAACCAACTGAGCGCACCTTGAGATAGGGCGGCAGTGAAAAACTCGACCGCACTGCTTCTGAGGTAGTAAGTTTCATCGCTTAGTGCACGTCCAAGTGCGGCGACAATGTCAGTATCAAATATCTTGTCGCGAAACCCCTCTGTGAATGCTTAGGTATGAACATCCCTTAAAAAATGCAGTGCACCTTGAGCTGCAGCAGCAGTGAAAATTACAACTGCGCTGTTTCTGAGGTAGGAGGTTTCATCGCTTAGTGCACGTCCAAGCGCGGCGACCACCTCAGCGTCAAATATCTTGTCCCGAAACCCCTCTACAAATATTTCAGTACGAGTATCCCATCAAAACGATGCTGCGCACCTTGAGCCATGGCGACCGTGAAGAAATTGATCCTGCCGGTTTTGGCACTATAAAATGTATCGCCTAGTGCATGTACAAGTGCGGCGACAATCTCAGTATCAAACATCTTGTCTCGAAGCCCCTCTGCAAATATTTCAGTATGAATATCCTATAAAAATAACTGAGCGCACCTTGAGCTACAGCATAAGTGAAAATTTCAACCGCGCTGCGTCTGACATTGGATTCTTTATCCCCTAGTGCACGTCCAAGTGCGGCAACAATCTCAGTATCAAATATCTTGTCCCGAAACCCCTCTGCATATTTCAGTATGAATCTCCCGTCAAAACAATGCAACGCACCTTGAGCCATGGCGACGGTGAAGAAATTGATCCTGCCGGTGCTGACACCATAAAATGTATCACCTAGTGCACGTACAAGTGCGGCGACAATCTCAGTATCAAATATCTTGTCCCGAAACCCCTCTGCAAATATTTCAGTAGTATGAATGTCCCATGAAAGCAACACAGCGCACCTTGAACTACAGCGGCAGTGAAAAAATCGATCACACTGGGTTTGTAGTAGCTTTTGTCGTTTAGTGCACGTCCAAGTGCCGCAACGATCTTAGTGTCAAATATCTTGTCCCGCACGCCATCTGTGAGTATTTAGGTATGAATCCCCGTGAAAACAAAGAAACACACCTTGAGCTACAGCCCCAGTGAGAATTTCAACCACGCTGTTTCTGACATAGAGGCTTTCATTGTTTAGTGCACGTTCAAGTGCAGCAACAATCTCAGTGTGAACTCTCTTGTCCCACACGCCCTCTGCGAAAATTTCAGGATGAATACCCCGTGAAAACAACGGAGCGCACCGTGACCCAAGGCAGCAGTGAGAATCTGAACCGTGCTGCCTCTGATGTCGTCCTCTTTATCATTTAGTGCACGTTCAAGCGCAGCGATGATTTCGGCGTCAAATATTTTGTCTCGAAATCCCTCTGCCAATATTTCAGTATGAGCATCTGTTGAAAACGATGGAGCGCACCCTGATCTATGGCAGCAGTGACAATTTTGACCACACTTCTTCTGATGTCAGAGTTTATATCACCCAGTACACGTCCCAGTGCAGCCACGATCTCTCTATCGAATATCTTGTCTCGAAAGTCCTCTACAAATATTAGTATGGTTCTGGCATGAAAATGAAATGATATACTGTGAGCGATGGCGGCAATAAAGAAATTGATGCTATTGTTTCTGACATCGCCATTGCTATCATGTAGTGCATGCCCAAGATCTCTGACAGTATCCGTGTCGAATAACTCATGTCGCAGGCTCTCTGTGAATTTTCATCATCAATCGAAGTGTCTCGAAACAAAAAAAGAATTCAACTCCGGCTATGAATATACGACATACCATAAATACCGCATTTTCTGTACAGCTCGGATACCAGGGAACGTACCGGCGACCCCCCTTGACCCAACCCTTGGCGGAGTGCTTTGACTATTTCGCTGTTCCACATGCGCTTGCGCAAGCCATCTGAAAAATCTTTGTAAACCATCCAATCTATTTCCATATGAAATTTACCAGAGTCGACGGTATCAATCAGAACACGCAAAACATTATACCGACTGTGGCTAATTTGGCGATCTTTTACTTCATCCCATAGTTTGGATGTCAACAATGTGAAAAATTCATTCGGCAGATATTCTGTTTGGTTCAATGTGAGAATTCTGACTCTAAAAAATGAAATTTCATACCATGTTGATTTATAAGAAACAATGTGAATAGTAGGTGCTCTGTGTCAGTCAAGTGGTCGATGTTGGTAAGCCAAGAATGCATGACATCATTGTCGAAGAGTCGTTGACGATTTTCGGCTGCACTTGTTAGCATAGAGGACACAAAAAATGAGCCCACACTCACCACTCTGCAATATCGTTTTGAAAAGGCGTTTGGCAACCTCCCGGGAGCTTGAATCCTCAACCGTGAATCGCTTGCGTACGATAGCAAGCGTATTCGCGGCAAACAGCTTCTGTGAAAGTGCGTCTGGGCCATAATCAGGTTTCATTCAATGCTTTAAGTGCAATATTCACTTTGGCTCAGTATCGTCGTAAACATGGCGAAGGCACCATCTGTCAGCCAAGGCCGTTGCTCGTCTCTTGCCATCTCGTCAAGTGCACCCAGTGAATGTTCGTCAACAATATCCTCACACGATTGATCTATAATGCGTTGTACAACTGTATATTTATAAGCGAGTAGGAACCGTCGCGCACCTTTGGATAGAGAGTGTACAAGCAACTTCACTGCAAAGCCTCTACGGTTCATCTCGCTCGTCTCTCGAGCTACACGAAGCAACCAAAGGCGGTGTTCTGAACTTAACAGTATCGAAGCTACATCTTTATGAACATTTCAGGGCTTGAATAAATTATGGCTTGCTCACCGTGATCTTTGGATGACTTTTCCAAAATTGCCGTTACACATTCCTGAACCCCGACGGGTTGGTCAGCACAAGTGAAGATCTGAACAAGATCGTTAATGATGTTTGGTCTACCACGCAAGGCGGTTAGACCTTCGTCTGTGTTTCGCTGTCAGAAACGCGCTTTCTAGCATAAAAAAACGCCCACCTGTCGACGTCATGGCTGTTAGACGATACACCCACATGCGGCTCTCACTTCCTGTCCCGGACTTGAGCGTTTCAAGAACATTTGACATTAGAGAAAGGTCAAAAATATCCATTTCGATCAGATCCTCCCATCCTTTGACCCACTCTCTACTTGATCGGGAACCCTTCCCTACAAGTTCGTACAAACGTCTTCCTTCCGGTAAAATTGCTCTCGGGTGATAGCTTTCATCGCAGAAGGCAACAGACGAATGCACTTTCTGGCCAGACTTTATCTTTCGCCCTCGTCCTTTATGGAAACTAACAGTTTTACATAAATAAGTTATCATTTCAAGGGTAAGCTTGAAAACGTACCGATAAACGGTCGACGACTCGTCCTGGTAAGAAAGCCTCTTGAAAGGCATCCACTCGAACATGTGCCAAACACCTGTCAGTGATTCTTTCACATCTTGCAAATGATCCAAATTCCATTCGACCTTGGTGGGGCGAAGCCGCAACCCACAGGAGACCGCTTCAAATGACATCCAGAGAAATGGTGTTCCGCCTAGATCAAGATCGAGATTTGATTGGTTTCCTCCACCGCTTTTACGTCCAATGTCAGATGATAGATACGTCAGAAATAATAATAGATGTTTACTTACATATCGGAATGTGTTCCCGGGAACCAGACTTCTTTGATACGGGGAGGGGCGTTTGAACCAATTCCTTGAATTTCCGGTTCATGTTATGACTCATTGATCAACATTCACTTGAAACAGAGTGAGTGGGGTCGCTTACGAGGGTATTCCGGCGTGGTAGGTTTCTCGCAAACGCCGCCGTGTACATATTCAGGTAGGAATTTGACTCGGCGCTCATCTAAGGCGAGTGCATGACGGAAGAAGCAGACGTGGTCTGCAGAATCGGTTAAAGGAAGACTTTTCCCTCGAATAACGCCCACCGAGGAAACGGTATCCCTACAACAATAGGCAAGTTCATGAGATTACACGCATGACTGTAAATACTTACCACACGCCAACGAAATGGACTTGCACATTTTCCCGTGAAAATGTGGTCTTGAAACGGGTCGCGAGATCCTCAGTATGAGTCGCGTACAGCTCGTAAGCACTGTACATGATATTAAAACCCTTGCAGATTTCTTGTACGATGTACTCACAAAGGAATTTGTTCCTCATTTCCCTTGTGAATTAGCCCGACCTATGAGCATTTGTCATATAGCGTAATCGATGGTTGAACCACGAATATCTGACTCTCTGGATCATTCCCGCCAGCGCACGGACTTGGTAGGCGCCACGAGAAAATCCTAGAATGTTGGACCTACATAAGTAATAGGAAATACGTAGGTCTAATTTAGACTCACCGAATAAAAAAACTCTATCATTCTCCTGGTAGTTATCGGAGAGCCAGCGATAGGCGCCGATGATGATTTTTTCGAAATTCCTACACCCGGGTTTATCAGCGAGTGTCCAAGATAAGCGAAATCCGGTGACTCTCACCAAGCAATAGCGAGATCTACATTGTTTTCAAAGACTTGCATCAGGTACTTGACAGATTTCCAAGAAGGTTTCGCGTATGTGCCAATGCCGCTGTTGTAGTAAGTGAGTTGGTTCGAATCCTCCGTTTTCTCAATCTTGCTGTACAGTTCAACGACATTGGTGTTCTATGAACTCGACGAAAATCAAATGAAATATAGAAAGGCTGCTAGAGGGTACAGATACGCACCTTTGTGCCGAACTGATTGGAGGTACCATCGATGCAAACGACCAAGTTACGGCCTTGATTAGAGCATTTGCAGTTTGCGGGTTCCATACCTCTGATATCTTGCCGATATCAAGCAGGGAACGCCGAGTAGCTGACGATTATTTGGACGGAATAAAGACAGAGAGGTTGGTTGAACGAAAGAAAGGAATCGTTTCCTTGTGAGAGTTTCCATTGATCCAGGTACAGAACAACTGCCGTGGGATCCGTGAACCGCGTGGGTCCCTTTGATGCCAAACATCGACAACGACACAGCCACAGAACAAGGCAGTTGCAGAGGGAATGTTGCAAGAATGTTGGCAGTTTCGTTGAGGAATGATGAACGGAAGTGTGTAAAAGAAATTTATTGAGGGCACCGACCCCAGCAACTTGTAGGACTGGGGTACTTACTAAGCAAATTATGCACATGATGATGGTGAATTCCCGGGCGCTTAGACCTCTCGCCTAGAGGATGCGGCGCCCAGTTTCGTAGCAAGAAATCGATCGATTATCGCGTTTTCTGGAAATTAATTGGTTTACTCCATAATAAGAGAGCAAGTACTATTATTTAAAGTCATGACGAAAATTAGAGTTCGAAGTCCTTGAGATCCTCCCATGCGGGCAGCATAAAATACGATGGTAGCTCCTTCCAAATTTCTTTGCGACCCGCGTCGTAACGTTCCTGCGCTACTGAATGACATTTCTCACATAGATTTTCCGCGGATGTCGAAAGCGAATTGATATAGGGATTGAGGGTGAGATCTATTCCCACGAAAAATGCATTCTCTAGAATTTCTGTTCGAGCTTGGGTGCATTCGTATTGAGAACCACAATTCTCTGAGGGTATAAAGTTGCTTCCCTTCAGCCACCCACATTGCTCTGTGATTAAGGCGTCGAGGAAATTAACGCGGCCCAAAACGAGTGTGGATTGAGGAGCTGGCGATAAATTAACAGTAGATCCGTCCTTCCTTTTCTGTCCTTCGAATATGGACACCTAAAATGCAGGTGGGTATTTTTAAAATCTGCCAATTCGAGTTTCTTACTATGGGTTGGTCCCTTATGCAAGTTAGGTAGGTCATGGGGAGGATAGTTTGAATTCCAAGTTCTAGTGCGATGTTCAAGATCTCAAATTCATTTCCTTTTGTAGATACCCATCAGCAATCTAGCGATTTACTTTTTCGCTTTTCAACACTTTTCAGCTTTTTCCAAGGTTCGTGACAAGTCAAAGGCTAAAAAGTCAAAAAGCTAGCTACGGTCAACAAACTGGACTAAAATTACT
>Ga0307513_10011046_pt1 | contig 11262 bp, 10 predicted proteins | sample 15_EM_MG_FD_202174 | JGI IMG/M metagenome (GOLD analysis project Ga0307513, IMG submission 202174) | Populus trichocarpa ectomycorrhiza microbial communities from riparian zone in the Pacific Northwest, United States - 15_EM | ecosystem: Host-associated > Plants > Roots > Unclassified | place... | reverse complement strand
TCTCAATCTCTCAATAGCCATTTGTTGCATCGGACACTAGGGAGATAATATAACTTGGTTTTATTTGCTCCATTATTAACTACTAGGAGAAGACGCAACTGATCTACATGTACTATTATTTGTCCTTATTTTTCAAATTCAGACAAGAAACATTTTTGGTAAGTAGACCACAGAGTCAGAAGTGTTTGACCAGTCTAATGACTTCCCACTGACCAAAAAATATATCGATTCCTCTTCAATTGTTTAATAGTTGGATGGCTAGCTAACTCGGTCCGGCCTTCGTTGGTGGTCTTCAAGGTCTGTTTTCATTCTCTCTTTCTATCTAGCTGCTCATAACACGTGAAGGCAATAGGGGGCGGTCAGTTATTCTTTAAGATTGTTCTTGCGGTCCTTCAAGTTTCAGATTTCAGCCATCTTAACCCCTTTTATTCCAATTTCAGGTATCAATATGCATGCTCTTGTCGTTCACACATACACGCGCGCACACGCGCCAACCGTGTGATAGACAGGTTATTATAAAGGGTCAAGGTGACTATAAGTCTCGTCATTAACTCTTCAACTCTTCAATGTGAGAGTATATTATTATTTAATCTGATATATATTATAAGTTTTGTTTTAAAAGTAGATGTATTAGGTGTTTTTTTATATATATATCCATGAAAATGAAAGAAGTAAAATTGCGGTGAGGAGTTAGAAATGGTCAAGATTTGAAACTTGAGGGACCAGACACATTATTTACCTAGCTTATCTTAATGTGACTTTGGATTCTTGTGTGTACAATTAAAACTATCTGTCTCTCTCATGTCTTCTTCCATCACATTATCATCATTTACAATGTTATTGACAATTCCTGACACACCTCCATTAGATTGTTTATCTCATGCCACTACACTACAACACAAGACTTGGCGGATATATTGGAGCTCGTTCTCTGTTAGATTCTGCACAAAACAAACATCACATCCACAGACTTGTAATTAATATCTAGCTCTATCCCTTACTGACTCCACATCTTTACAGTTATAATAATTGTTGAAGGAATCAATGGCACTAGAATACCATGCACCTATATCTAGCACCTCCCTCTCCAGCTCTCTTTTTAAGCCCTTGCTGGTTTTTGTAATGTAAAATTTCTTTCTTTCTTTCTTTCTTTCTTTCTTTCTGGCTACCTCTCTGAATGGGAAAGAAGGGTGGTACCTCATGTTTGACCATAGTGAAAAGAGCATTCAGGTTTCCAAGTAAAGAGAATGAGAAAAGGAGTGGCAGAAGGAGAGAAGAACATGACCAAGAAGAGGAAGTAAAGGTAATTCATGATGCTCTTATCATGAACAATGACTAGCTTGTACTTTATGTGTATAACAAAGAATTGATTTCTCGGTGCATGGATTTTTGGGTTTGATTGTTTGCAGAAGAGAGAGAAAAGAAGATGGCTTTTTAGGAAGTCCAATAACCATGTTCCAGTTCAACAATGTGAAGAAAAAATCCCAATAACAAACACAATTACTAGTACTATTACTGCACCCGTGAGTCCTACCATGGATGCCGAGAAAAGACATGCAACTGCAGTAGAAGCTGCGGCAGCTGAAGCTGCATCTGTAACAGCCCAAGAAGCAGTAAAGATTGCTAGACTCGCTAGACCAGCTTCCAGCTGCTTTGTTAGAGCTGAAATATGGGCTGCTATTATCATTCAAACAGCCTTTAGAGGCTACCTAGTAAGTCATCACTTGCTATTGTGCGCTTCAATATTTTCATGTCTTTCTTGGTTAATGATTTGGTTATCTTGATCGAGTATTGAAGGCAAGGGGAGCTCTACGTGCACTTAAAGGGCTGGTGAAGTTACAAGCTTTAGTGAGAGGACATAATGTAAGAAAGCAAGCAAAGTTAACACTTCAATGCATGAAAGCTTTAGTTCGAGTACAAGATAGAGTCCGTGACCAACGAGAAAGGCTTTCACATGAATGGAGCAGAAGGTCCATGTTTTCTGAGACCAATAGCTTATGGGAGTCTAGATATCTCCAAGACATTCGTGAGAGAAAGTCCACGGTAAGTACTTGTAATTAACACTATGAGCCCATCAGCCAAACTATAATTATTTCTGAAATTATTAGACACATTTAATTGATTAAAACCCATCATTGAGATCATTAGGCCCATGCTATTTTCCTTATGCTTATACATGTTAAGTGGTATTCTTAGGTTATAGTTAATTTCGTGTATCAACACTAAATATTGCTCCTTCGTTTGTAAGGGCAATACTATGTTGGTGAAATAAATCTATCATACCATAGCAATTATTAATATATAGGTTTTTTTTTTATCAACAAACAAGAGAACACACATAACACAAGTGCAAATGCAAATGTAGATCACAAACGTCTTACTCTATATTTATCAATTTTCAAACAATTGCTATGAAAAGAGAGAGACACAATGCATTTATAATTCATAATTTGAGGCATGAAATAACATAATAGTACACCATGGTAGTGTGGATAAATCATTAGGCCTTCTTGATATATAGTAAGCTAATGGCTTTTGTGTTGCAGTCGAGAGATGTAAGCTCTCTTCTAGATGATTGGGATGATCGTCGATGTACAAATGAAGAAATTGAAGCCATGGTGCAAAGTAAGAAGGAAGCTGCTTTAAAACGCGAAAAAGCCTTGGCTTATGCTTTCTCTAGCCAGGTTGGTCTTCTCACTCCCTATATGTGTTTGATTTGTAAGTTTAAAAACTATATTATATGTATTTCCTAGTTATTTAACTTCTCGACTATCTACATGACCCAACATCAAGAAATGGAGGTCTAGAAGGAACCCATCGGCAGGGGATCAAGAGGAACTAGAAGACAGAACAAGGTGGCTTGATCGATGGATGGCAACAAAGCAATGGGAGACAAGTAACAGGGCATCAACAGATAGAAAAGACAACAACATAAAGACTGTAGAGATGGACACATCTAGACCATTTTCATATTCTAGTACAACTCCAACTTGTCAAAGATCACAAAGCCAAAATCACCAACAAAAACAACCCACCAGACACTCTATTGCTTCTCCTCTCCATAGATCATACTCCAGCCGTTCTATTCACCAATCACCTATCACACCCTCTCCTTGCAAACCCAAGCACCTTCAAGTACGTTCTGCAAGCCCAAGATGCCTAAAAGAAGGAAACAAATGCTACTCAGCAGCACATACACCAAGCTTGAGCTCTAGATATTGCATTAACAATGGTCTTGGTCGATATGGTGGGGGTAGTGCTACAATATTGCCAAACTACATGGCAGCAACTGAGGCAGCAAAGGCTCGTGTTAGGTCACAGAGTGCACCAAGGCAGAGACCATCAACACCCGAGAGAGAACGTAGTGGATCAGTACTACTTGCAAAGAAACGTCTGTCATTCCCAGTTCCTGATTGTGGACCCAATGGAAATGGTGTTGGCAATATTGGCTACAGTAGTAATAGTAGTTTCAGTCAGAATTTAAGGAGTCCTAGCTTCAAGAGTGTGCATGGTTGCCACTTTGGAATGGGAGAGCAATCAAATTATTTTTCATGTTATAATGAGGGCATTGGTGAAGAAATATCCCCTTGTTCAACAACTGACCTTAGGTGGTTTAAATAAGAAATTTGAATTTGGTTTTGTAGAGTTTTTATGAAATATGAATGTAGTCTATTACAATTAATTATCTAGTAATAATTTGATTAAATGATGGCTTTTTATATATAAAAATAAGAGGCAAGTGATTGAATTGAATTTTCGGACATGGTATATTATATTAACAGAGTTAAAACAAGGTTTGTGATAATTTGAGAGGCATACATAATGCAGTAGCCATTTCCTATATTTATATGAGTAGGATAGAATACAATAGTTACTGTGTAGCGCAGTGCGCAATATAACTCTATACAAAGAAAATACAACTTTTCCTAAACTACAACACATTCTATAATACACCCCCTCAAGCTGAAGGTGGGCGGTCCACTTAAAGCTTGGATCGTAAATAGGAAAATGTAGTGTGAGGGAGCGGCTTAGTAAGAACATCAGCTAATTGGTCTTTTGAGGGTATGGAGCGAATCTGTATCTTCTTTTTGGCAACTCTATCACGAACAAAGTGATAATCAACTTCAACATGTTTGGTACGTGTATGAAACACCAGATTAGCAGACAAATAAGTAGCATTCAAGTTGTCGCACCAAATGGTAGTAACATAACTGGGAGAGAAGCATAAATCTGAAAGTAGATAACAGAGCCAAAGAACCTCAGCAGTACCATCAGCTAAGGCCTTATATTCTGCTTCAGTGGAGGAGCAAGCAACAGTGCGTTGCTTACCAGATTTTCATGAGATGGGAGTGGTGCCAAGAAAGACAATGTAGCCACCAGTAGATTTTCGATCATCAATACTCCCCGCCCAGTCCGCATCACTAAAACCATGCAGTGATAAAGAGGAGCCTCGAGTAAGGTGAAGGTCAACAAAGGACGTACCTTTTAAATACCGTAAAATATGTTTGACAACAGCCCAATAAATCTCAGTAGGTGCATGCATAAACTGACAGACTTTGTTGACAGCATAACAAATGTCTGGTCTAGTAAATGTGAGATACTGAAGAGCCCCGACAATTTGCCGATATCGTGTGGGATCTGAGTATAAACCACTAGGCTGGAGACTAACCTTGGAAACAGAAGCCAGGGTATCAACAGGCTTGAAGGATGACATACCAGCCCGACTAAGAATATCAAGAGCATATTTGTGTTGACTAAGCATGAGCCCCATGCTGGTGGGAGTGACCTCAATTCCCAAAAAATAGTGAGCATGACTCAGATCTCGGAGTTTAAACTCTGAACTCAGCAGACTAATAAGGCGGTGAAGTAGAGTAGAATTATTACCAGTGAGCAGAATGTCATCTACATAGACAAGCAAATAGCATATATCATGATTCATAGTCAGAATAAATAAGGAGGTATCAACCTTGGAAGTGTGAAAGCCAATCAATAGAAGAAAGTCACTCAGTTGTGTGTACCAAGCCTGTGGAGCTTGTTTTAAACCATAGAGGGAATTGTGAAGGTGACAGACATGAGTAGGCAGAGCAGGGTCAACTAAACCCCTGGGTTGTTGCATATAAACAACCTCTTAAAGGGAACCATTGAGGAAGGCATTATATACATCAAGCTGATGGATCTGCCAATGGTTAAATACAACAATGACAAGAACGAGTCAAACAGTAGTCGATTTAACAATAGGACTGAAGGTTTTGGAGTAGTCGATTCCTTCCTATTGAGTGAAACTACGCGCAACCAAGCGCGCCTTGTAGCGATCAATAGCATCATCGGCCTGTCGCTTGATTTTGTAAACTCAACGGCAACCAACAACATTCATGGAAGGTTCAAACAAAACCAAAGACCAAGTACTATTGGCATGTAAGGCTGCAATTTCAGATCTCATAACAGACTGTCAGCACAAAAACCAATTAGAATCTTTGAAATTAAAGGTTCGTGATCAGAGGAACATGTTACCTGTGAGTTTCGCTGCAGTGGAGAAACAAAACTCAAGTTGGCAGACCTGGGCTGTCAGGGAAGCAACACCATATGGTGCTGGCGAGAGACCTCTGGTGCAGTAGATCGGTCTGGCATGGGCTGCTGTGGGAGGGAGTAGTTGGAGAGATCAACACAAAGATCTAAAGCTGGCGGAGACAGAGCAGGACACTGTGAGGAAGATGAAGACCAAGATGGTGAGCCAAATTGCTCACCATAAGACGCAGCAGAAGGCACAACAGAGGGCGCAACAGACCTAGGGGTTGTGCTGTCCGGAGCTGCAGAACCTGAACCTGCAAAATAATCAATAGACATAGCGGCAAATGGTGGTAAGGGGACCTGTTTAGACAAGGCTGATGGTGTTTTGGTGGATGGGAAGTGTGTTAAGGCAGGAAGATGGGAGGAAAGGGCCGGCTGCGGGTCAGAGTTAGAGATGGCAGAAACATGTGCAGTTTCAAGAAAGGGAAAAAACTGTTCATGAAAACGGACATGACGGGAGATGTAAACACGATCAGAAAACAAGTCAAGACAACAATAGCCTAGATGACATGAGCTATACCCTAGAAACACACATGGAGTAGAACAAAAGTCTAACTTATGAGCATTATATGGGCGAAAAAAAGAAAAACATAGACATCAAAAAGTGCGCAGGAAACTATAATAAGGTGCCAATGAATTAGTAGGAGCTAAAAGCTATAATGTTATATATACTACAAGTAATGATTAAGTCGTAAAAACTTTCAATTAGATTTAGATTTTTTACAATTGGATCTTGGACTGAAAAATCTGGGTTTATCGTTATATGCTCTCCTGAAAAAATAAGTCTTCTATTAAAATGAAGGATGCTTTAATATTTAAGTCAATAAATTACAAGAGATAATAGTATATGCAGAAGAGGAATAGTATACATGGAAAATGAATTATGCAACCAAGAGAGCGAAAGTTTAGAAGAGTAAATATTGTATGTGATTATTATATGGTTTTATTATTGCATGTTTATCTAGTTCTGTGAGATATTTATATACTTTGCTCATATAAGTATACATGGAAAATGAGTAAACGTTGTTAGCATAAGCAGCAGCATGATTATAGTTGAGGGGTGCTCAACCCTATTCGGATAATGTTTGTTCCAAGCCCGACAATTGGAGCCTAGCCTATTAAAGTCTTATGAGTTAACCCCCTGGCTAGACTTGCCTCCCAGGCTACAGGCTTGAAATGCGTGTGGGTCGTCTCCAACGAGTAATACATGTTAAGTGGATAGAGTGAGAGTAAAGTATAGGGAAAAAAAATAACGAAATTTATTAAATCTGATAACAAATAAAATAAATTTGTGGAAAATACTTAGAAAGCATGAAACTTTATTGATCGATAATAAATGTGATTATCGACCAACAAAACTAATTTAAATAGTCTTCCCTAACTAACTAGGCTAAATAAGAAGAAAAAAAAGACTTTAAATCCATAAATATTCAAAACATAACAGAGACAAGGGAAATCATATCGGATATTTGGAATTTTGAAATAGGTACAGTCCGTCAACTTTCGGCTAAATTTGTATAAAGAGATGATATAAAGAGATGAAACCTGGATATTTAATTTTATGAATTAATTTTTAATTTTTTTCATTTGTTTGATAACCTAATCAATTTTGATATAGATGAACTAATAATAGTGCTTGGTTTTCCTGGAACAAACTTATACAGACACTTGCACGCATATGTGTTTATATCTATGTGTGTTTACGCTATGTTTAGGTCATATCATAGAGGCTTTCTGAAGAAGAGATCAGTGGTTTGAAAGAGTTGTTCAGAATAATATATAGACATTGATGGCAAATTATTCTTTGATGTTGTCCTCAACTTTTTTCTTTGTTGAGAACTTTTTTTTTTTTTTTCCATCCATAGCCACAATGACTATTCAGACCAATCCCACAATCACAACAACTTTTCCAAGAAACTGAACTACTCTCCAACATTCATTGATGGATTTCTTCTCATTTACATAGAGGCAGAGCCAAAACATCACTCAAAGTATGGACCATATTGACCAATACTTATGCTAAACCATCTCGTGGACACATCAAACAAGTCAAAACCCTTCTCAAACATGACACCAAAAGTACTCTAAATAGTATTGACTTCATTTAATCAATTAAAGCTTGTGCATTGAACTTGCTATACTTGGTGCACCAATGGATGAGAAAGATCTTACAGACAAAATTCTAGATGGACTGGAAGATGATTATAAAGAATTGGTTAATGTAGTTCAAGCATGTGATAAACTGATCTTATTTAATGAGCTTTATGAGAAACTTATAACATTATTTGAAGCTTCTTTTCAAGGAAAAACAAAGGAAGCTGCTCATTTTCCAACCACGATCAACCCAACAAACAGGACCAACACAAATTGGCAATCACAAAAAAACAACAATTGACTTCTAAACCCTCTTGGAAACACTGGCTGGCGTTCATCTACCAAGTCCAATATATGTACTCCAGTAGTCCAGTGACTTTATATTCCCCGCACAACACCCTGTGGCAATCGCCCATCCGCACGCCCTTTCTTAAGCCACTATCAGATTTATGGTATTCAAGGACACATGGCCAAGTGATGGCTGTCATTCCCCCTAGAACTAATTCAACATCCAACATAGGATCTACACTGCCCTGCATAAGAACTGCCGACCATCAGCAGCACCGTCGACCATCAGCAACATTTCAGCTCTTGTAGCATTCCAGCCTATCCCTCCAGCTCAACATTCTGCAACAACACTGACTGCTCTCTCAAAGCTAGAGTAGTATATTTCGTGGCCAACAGCTTCATTCTCCTTTCATAACAGCGATAAGCGACCGAAACCGGGGGGGAGCCAGGGAGAAAACAGAGTGACAGAGGGAACAGGAGAGAGGCAGAGAAGAAGGGAACCAAGAAAGAACCAGAGAAAGACGAGAGTAGGAGCAAGCAGAAAAAAAAAGAAGCAGGAGCAGAGGGGCGTCGTCCAAAGCCAGCGTTATTCCCAGTCTTCGCCTCCAGCAGAGCCTGCGGATCAGGTAAGTTTTTCGTTCCCTCCCCTTCCATTTTTAATTACCTGTGCACTGTGCAAAGCATGTGGGAGTAATTACCGCATGCGAGTTGTTTCGGCCAGCCAGGTCAGTGGCTTGGGACAATGACGAGCCTGCTGATCCAGCCCAGTCCGTATGGCTGGGTTGGATCAACCCAAAAAAGAAAAAGTTGAAGTCATCCTGGGCTTGGACCTCAGACTCAACTGACCCAATTTTCTTTAGGCTAAGAGTGTAATTGGCAAAACAAGCCCTTTTAGATACAGAAAATTTCATAAAAATTCAGCGGTCTTGTGGATTTATTTATGGGTCTCTCGCATTTTCTTTTGTTGGCTTTGCTATATATTTGATTTGTGGATTTTTACTATGAATGTGAATGTGATGTGTGATACATGTCTCCCTTTCTTTCTTTTTTTCTTTCTAAAAAAATTTTAAAATAAAAAAAATAGTTTTCTTTTCTTTTAATCCAAATTTTGCGGATTTTATTCTCTGACGCAAGAGTCGTACTTTTTGGGTTACACAATATTTACTAACGCTAGAGTTGCGAATATTCATATGTGAATATTCACTGATACTAGAGTCAGGAATATTATAGGAAGACCAATAAAAAAAAACAATCTCTTAGCAATTTAAGATAAAATCAGAAATGCAGTTTGTCTCAGGTAGGACACTTAAGGGGTGATAGTATATTTCTTTTCACAAAACCAATCACGTATCATAAAATCTCTATTGACCAATTAGGGTTAATATTTGACTTACCTTATAGCCAAATATTTTCATCAACGATCCAATATTGATTATTATAAAACATTCAGTCCAATTGTTAAACCCACTATTGTGAGGCTCGTTCTTAGGATTGATGTTAGTTGTGGTTAATCTCTTTAACAATTAGGTGTCAACAATGCCTTTCTGTTGATTATTAGAAGAGGTTTATATAGCTAAACCACTAGCCTTCATTGATTCTAATCATCCAATATACATTTACAAGTTTCGTAAAGCCATTTATGGCCTTAAACAAGTGCCAAGAGCTTAGTACCATGAGTTAAGCCAATCTCTTCTTATAACTGGCTTTAAGAATTCTCATATTGATACTATTGACCTCTGGGTTACATATTAATATTTTATGTATTTTGATGATAACAATTAAATGAAATTGGACTAATAATATGCTTTGTTAACAATAAGTTTAAATATGTTTATATGAAGATCATCAATAAGTATGAAGATTTAAATGAAGAAATTAATCAACAAGTTCAAGATGCAAAACAAGTGAAGACTTAGTTATTAATTATTCATTTTAGTGCAAATTATGTAAATCTTTTATATCTAACATGATAACACAAATTAAAATGAATTCATACACTTCAAATTGCATGCATCATAAGATTGATATGCATTTAGTCGGTTTGAAACTCATCTGGCTTAAAACTGCTAAAACTAGATTTTAAGTTGAATTGGTTGACCGTTTGTCCATACAAGGTGAATCAGTTGACTAATTGGCTTGACCAATATGAATTGGTCAACCGTTTCATCTGTCAAAGGAATAGTAATGACTATAAAATGGCTAGTTTTTACTAGAAACACACACACACACACATATACATATAAGTTCAAATCATACTCATATTTGTGCATTAAAACCTTCATATTCTTGCACAAGAGTATAAATTTTCATAATCACTACACTTAAACACCTTCATACATTCTAAGAGCTATTGAGTGAGTAATAGAGATATAAGTTTCAATTATATTATCTACTCTTTGAGAGAGTGTTGTTAGATTTTAAATTCTTCAAGAGTTTAATTGAAAAAATCTTGATCATTAATGAGGTACATTACCAAGGTGAAAAATCTTGAAGACAATATTTCTTTAAGTGGTGAAAAAAGGCTTGGTAAAGATTCATAAAGTACATTATAATCTTTGACTTGGATTAGTTAAGAATGTAATACTCAAGAACGGTTTGGTGCTTAAGATGTGGATGTAGGCTTGCCAAACCATATTAAAAATCAAGTTTGCAATTTTTATCCCTATACTATTTACTCTAAGAACTTTAATTATATTATTGGTTAATTGTATTTAATTGAGTTAATTGAAATATTTATTATTATTATTATTAATAAAACATATAATTCATCCCTCTTAGGTGTTGTTGCCTTAGTCCTAGAGTAACAAATACTTCATTATTTATTCGTAATATTGGCACGAATATTCTCCATCTCCTAATATATATTAATGATATGATCTTTATAGATGACAATCTTACTCTCATCAATCCGTTTATTGATCATCTTGCTTCATAGTTTTCCCTTAAAGATCTTAAATCTCTTTCATATTTTCTTAATGTTAAAGTGATTTGTCACAATCATAGGATTTCACTTTCATAACATTGTTACATTATAGATATCCTCACTTGGACTGCTATAATAGGTGTTAAACTAATTTCCATATAGTTTCCTACTAGCCCCCAATTTAGTTTACACTCAGGTACACCTCTTCTAAATCCTACTAAATACCACTCTATTGTTAGTAGCATACGATACTTATCTCATGTATGATTAACAAATTATCTTAATATATGCATTAACCATCAACTGAACATTAGGCTCTTATCAAGTGTCTCTTGCGATATTTGTATGGTACCTTAGATGAGGGTGTTACCATTTATCATGATTTTCCA
>Ga0307513_10011045_pt1 | contig 11263 bp, 9 predicted proteins | sample 15_EM_MG_FD_202174 | JGI IMG/M metagenome (GOLD analysis project Ga0307513, IMG submission 202174) | Populus trichocarpa ectomycorrhiza microbial communities from riparian zone in the Pacific Northwest, United States - 15_EM | ecosystem: Host-associated > Plants > Roots > Unclassified | place... | reverse complement strand
GCCATGGCTCATGTATCTTGGGACTTATAGCATTTCCAGCTATCAATGATGATGAAGGTAATCATCAGGAACAAGTTGGGGAACTAATCAAACAGACAGCGGCATCAATTGACAACTTGGCACTAAAAAAGTTGTTTGTCACTGTCCAACAGAATAATGTAGAGGTCTGCATTGAATATGCAATAAACAGGTCTGCTTTCCATCCATTTGCTGCTGCTTCCACTTATCTCTATTGCAGAAATATCTTCAGAAATGTGTCAACAGTGGTATACATTTTCACTTGAATTGTAAATACATGAGTACTCAAATGAACAAAGGAGGGCTTGATTTACAAAGTTGCATCTTGGTTTGCACATTGCTATTATGAGGTATGTTAGTCAAATGCATTGTCTGGTGCAGTGACTTAATTTGAGCAGGATCATGTGAGAGTTCATTTCTATCTGAGCTAGGGAAAATGGTAATAACAGATATTTCAGGATGTGAGTGTTATGACTTGATGTCAGTGATAAAGTTCAACCTAGATATTTAGTATGTGGGTATGAGATTATGCTCAGTTGACAATATACTGATTATGTGAATAAAAGGGGCAAAAGGTGAGAACTTTGAAGTGAGAAGAAGTCAAATTCTCATAGTATATAGGTAATAAGCAAACTATATAGATAATTTGCAATTGACAATACAGAAATGGTGAACCCTATGCTTAGGATGTGAGTTGCTGGTACCTCTCCTGGGCTCTATTTGAATTACTGACATGCCTCCATAAAATCCTATCCAGCATGTGAGCTTCTGGACTTCATTTGAATTACTGACATGTCTTGATGGGATTTCATCTAGGTTGTGAGCTGCTAGACAGTTCTGGGCTCTATTTGAATCACTGACATGATGATGTTTTTATGAAATCTTGTCTAGCTTGTGAGTTGCTGGGCAACTTCTGGGCTTTATTTGAATCAATGATATGCATTCATGAAATCTTGTCCAGAATGTGAGTTGCTGGGCACCTCCCAAGCTCTATTTGAATCAATGATATGCATTCATGAAATCTTGTCCAGGATGTGAGTTGCTGTGCACCTCCCAGGTTCTGTTTGAATCACTGACATGTCTTCTATGAAATCCTGTCCAGCATGTGAGTTCCTGTGCATTTCCCAGGCTCTATTTGAATCACTGACATGTCTTCTATGAAATCCTGTCCAGGTTGTGAGTTTCTGTGCATTTCCCAGGCTCCATTTGAATCACTGACATGTCTTCTATGAAATCCTGTCCAGCTTGTGAGTTGCTGTGCTTTTCCCAGGCTCCATTTGAATCACTGACATGTCTTCTATGAAATCCTGTCCAGCTTGTGAGTTTCTGTGCTTTTCCCAGGCTCCATTTGACATGTCTTCTATGAAATCCTGTCCAGGGTGTGAGTTGCTGTGCACCTCCCAGGCTTTATTTGAATCACTGACATGCCTTCTATGAAATTCTGTACAGGGTGTGAGTTGCTGTGCACCTCCCAGGCTCTATTTGAATCACTGACATGCCTTCTATGAAATCCTGTCCAGTTTGTGAGTTGCTGTGCACCTCCCAGGCTCCATTTGAATCACTGACATGCCTTCTATAAAATCCTGTCCAGGCTGTGAGTTGCTGTGCACATCCCAAGCTCCATTTGAATCACTGACATGCCTTCTATAAAATCCTGTCCAGGGTGTGAGTTGCTGTGCACCTCCCAAGCTCTATTTGAACCACTGACATGCCTTCTATAAAATCCTGTCCAGGCTGTGAGTTGCTGTGCACATCCCAAGCTCCATTTGAATCACTGACATGCCTTCTATGAAATCCTGTCCAGGGTGTTAGTTGCTGTGCACCTCCCAAGCTCTATTTGAACCACTGACATGCCTTCTATGAAATCCTGTCCAGGCTGTGAGTTGCTGTGCACATCCCAGGCTCTATTTGAATCACTGACATGCCTTCTATGAAATCCTGTCCAGTATGTGAGTTGCTGTGCACCTCCCAGGCTCCATTTGAATGGCTGACATGCCTTCTATGAAACTCTGTCCAGGGTGTGAGTTGCTGTGCATATCCCAGGCTCTATTTGAATCACTGACATGCCTTCCATGAAATTCTGTCCAGGCTGTGAGTTGCTGTGCATCTCCCAGGCTCTATTTGAATCACTGACATGCCTTCTATGAAACCCTGTCCAGGGTGTGAGTTGCTGTGCACCTCCCAGGCTCTATTTGAATCACTAACATGCCTTCTATAAAATTCTGTCTAGGCTGTGAGTTGCTGTGCACCTCCCAGGCTCTATTTGAATCACTGACATGCCTTCTATGAAATCCTGTCCAGCGTGTGAGTTGCTGTGCACCTGCTAGGCTCTATTTGAATCACTGACATGCCTTCTATGAAATCCTGTCCAGGCTGTGAGTTGCTGTGCACCTGCAGGCTCTATTTGAATCACTGACATGCCTTCTATGAAATTCTGTCCAGAGTGTGAGTTGCTGTGCACCTCCCAGGCTCTATTTGAATCGCTGACATGTCTTCTATGAAATCCTGTCCAGAGTGTGAGTTGCTGTGCATCTCCCAGGCTCTATTTGAATGGCTGACATATCTTCTATGAAATCCTGTCCAGGTTGTGAGTTCCTATGCATTTCCCAGGCTCTATTTGAATCACTGACATGTCTTCTATGAAATCCTGTCCAGGATGTGAGTCAGTGTGTGCCTTCTAAGCTCCATTTAAATCACTAATATATTCCTTTCACATCTTGGTTAGTTTGTATCTATTTTTTTTCACCTGCTCCTCTTGCTCTACTTTTTTTGACAAACCTGCATTTTTCAGCGGCGCAATGTTTGGAGTCTTGTGGATGTTCAATTTAATGTAAGACTACATCTTATTTTTTATTCTTTTCTTTTGCTTATGTATTCTCAATTACATAGGCACCTTCTTTATCTTGTTTCCTTGGTCTGATTAATTCTATCCTCTTTCTTATATTTATACTTTCTCACTGCTATATGAATAGCCATTCTTGTTTGTCTTGAACATTCATTCTGGATTACCCAGCAAGGCTTCAATCCCAGTGATAGCTTTACCAAGGCCTGGTCATTGTATCTCAAGACCCAGCATTCACTGCTTGATCAACAATTGGAAGACTACTTGAAATCAAAGGACAGCAATGACTGGTTTACCACCCAATATTTTCCATCTGAAGCAGAGTGTGTTGAATGCAGAAAAATAGTTTTTGACAACCTTTTATGCAAGTCCAGTCCCTGTTTTTATTAAGCTTAGAAAATTGCTGATATATCTATAGCCCATTCTAAAGCCTCCACTTGATCACCTCTGGAATCTATTGGAATCTGTGATAGCCTATCAAGCTGTTGAATTAGTTTTTATGCATAGTAGTACTGTAGATGGTTTATGGTGCCAAGACATTCCAAATGCAGATTTGTAATATTTCTGGATTTATATTAAATATGGGTTCCCTTAGTTCCAAGCACTTGTATATGGGTTATCCTTGGCAAATCTAGACCTTCTCAGCCACTTATTTGTTTTATCTGCTCCACTGTTGTTCAGACATTCAACATATACAATAGCAAACCAATTGTATGGTGGAAATTTATCAAAGGTATATTACATATACAGAGGCTGCACTATGTATTGTATTTTCTCAAATGAGCAGTAAAATTGCCTATGCTATGAAATTAATTTAAAAGAGGGCAGCCAGGCCTTCAAATGCTATGGTCAAAAAAGGTGCTTCCTGGCATATGAACTTATTGAAGGAGATTGACTATCATCACTGTTATGAGTGGCTTTGAAAGATAAAAGTTCTGTCAGAAAATCCTAGGTGAAACTCCCTCTGTTTGCAGCACTCCATGGTGCTCTAGAGCATCTTTATGTGATTATACCACTACAGAACACTCCCAGAGTGCTTGAGAAGGAAGGAGGAGAAGCCAGAATTTGTTGATATTTCCTCTGTGCACAATTGCCTTCAATAGAAGAGGACTCTGCAGGGGTTGCAGGTGCCCTGAGGTCAGTTGATTGCTCAGGCATAAGCCACAAATGCACTGCATAATTGGGAGCTTTCTGAAATTCCTGGTGAAAAGGTGAATTAACACCTCTTTAGTTCCCTTCAGAGGTCAGGGTCATTCTTGTATGAGTCACCTACAAGAAGACACACAGCAAAGACCCAGCACAGGTGAGACTCCTTGTTTCACCTTAGGTTCCCACATCAGGAAAAAGGGGTTTGGTCCTGAAGAAACCCAAGTTGCTCTGGGTGTCTCTAGAGACTCCAAAGACATCAAAGACTAAAAGACACCCAGGGAGGCCCCCAAACTAAGTGCCTCAAGTCTGAATTACCCAGAGCACTCCCAAAGCATTGTCAATAGTGTTTGAAGGTTAGGTTAGTTAACTGGAAATTAACCGAGACTGGACCGGACTCTAACCGATCAGGACTGCAAAATTACCTAACCGATCCTAACTGTAACCGCGGTCCAGTCAGCGGTTAGCCTGTTCAAGTTTAGAATTATAACTAACTGCAAATAACCAGTCCTGACCGGTCCTAACCAGTCTTTCAATGCTAAAATTATACTCAAATGTTCCCCTATTTACGAGTTTTTCAATGACCCTAAAATCATAATTTTTGGTTCACAATTAAAAGAATTATAACTAATTCAATGAAATGTGACTTATGGTAATCAAGTCACTTGTGTGATGATACAGTTGGAACATCTCATAATAATCTCATTCCTCCCACCACCATGCAACCCACCCGCTGCTGTTGTCAAACCTATGGCAAATATGCAAGTTGACACCACCATTGTCACCTCGACGTTCAACCACAACCGCCAAGGATCAGCAATTGCCCTCCCTCTGGTCCACCCATGGTGAGTCGTATCATCAACCACTGCCTAATGTGAGCTTGCCACATTATCACTAACCCAACACGAGCTTGCCTCATCCCCAGGCCACTGTCATTCCTTGCCCCTCCCCTCCTTGAGGGATGTGGGCATCCATGCCACCTGCCACGTCATCTGCAGCACCATGGCCCACAACAACGACAGTGAGCACTGAGCACCAGTGTGTCAATAGGGGCGCAGGTATATCGACAGGAGGTGGGTGTATTGACCACAGGGCAGACATTGGACAGCAGGGTGGGTGTATCAACAGGAGGCAGGTGTATTGACTTGACAAGTTCTTTCTTCTCTCGCAAATTACCTCCCCAACGTTACTCGCCTTCTACCCTGTGTATCAGCAGATCCATTTGATTCTGAATCTGACACCTCGTCGATTAGATCGACGTCTACCACAGGGCAGGGATATCGACAACAGGGCATGCATATCGACAGAAGGCACGCATATCGACAGCAAGGCAGGTGTATCAACGACGGGGCAGGCGCATTGATGGTGGGCAGGCATACCGATGGCAGGATGAGCATATCAGTGGTGTGGCAGACTTATCAACAGAGGGTGGGCATGTCATCAGGAGGTGGGTGTCTTGACAGCAGGGTGGGCATATCGATGATGGGCAGGCATATCCTCACTTTTGTCAATGCAGGTGACCTTACTGGCCCAATAGGATGCGAGGCGGTGTTTTACCCACAGGCTGCCTCACTGGCTCCATTCCTTCTGCAAGTCTGCAAACTTATATTAGAATTAAAATATTAAGTCGGTACTTTATGCACATATAATCGGTTATTATAATCAGTTATAACTGGTTCTAACTGGTCCTAACTGGTCCTAACCAAGACCAGTTATAACCAGTTATATAACCGCAATTAACCACAATTAACCAGTCTGCATCAGTTTGGTTAGGTTAATTTGAGTTTTTGAAATAAAGCAGACTGGTCTCGGTCTCAGTTAGGTGCCCAGGGGCCAAAAAACCGGACCAGACCAGACTTTTAAACACTAATTGTCAAAGCATCCCAGAGTATTCCCAAAGCATTGTCAAAGCATCCCAGAGCATTTCTAGAGCATTCCCAGAGCATTCCCAGATCACTTCTGGAGCACTCTGAGCAGCTTAGAATATGGCCTTTACACTTTCTTTTATTTCATAGCATTTATAGAATAATAATAAATAATATTAGAATTCATCCTATAGACATGCAATATAAACTATATATATATATATATAACCTACTACCTCCTGATAGATACTAGTATAAATTGCACTAGTGACTCTCAGTAAAATGACACATTTTACATTAGTCATACAAGTCACTGAAAATCAAGCCCTAGTCATGCTGCAGTCACAAAAAGTCATGCTGCCAGTCAGCAATTTAGCAATTGATGTCAACTCGTAATTACCTTGGTTACTGTCTGACTTTGTCACTTCGGATAGTCTACAATAGTCACACAAAGGTCATCTAATAGTCATTTAAATTTAAGTTAAATAGCCATGGTGTTTATTTTACTGGTTCTGCCCAAAGCAAGCCTGAAGTTGGAACTTTCTGTGCAATATCACTCATGTGCTCTGCACTTTCTCATGCCTTTCCCTTCCTTTTATACCATCATTGCCCCCACCTCTGCCCTCAGTACGCTCCCATTGTATGCTAACCTCATTTGTTCTTTTTAGGTCCCCCACACCTGAACTCACTGCCACATCACCTTTCCCCTCCAGCGAGGGATGTATCCTACATGTTATCTTCAACCACCTCGAACCTGCCATGAATACCAATGCATAACCCACACGAGCCCCTCCCCTCGCTGAGGGACATGGGCCAACATTTTTTAATTTTTGGACTAGAATTTGGGCAGGATTAGTGCTCAGGGAAGACTGGGAGGGTGAATCACACAAGCATGGTGTGTTTTTATTACCCATTATCACTTTGCCTGATCTTTCTGACCAATTTCTGACTCATTCTCAGCACACACCAACCTCCACAAATGACCAGCAAACACACCTAAATATGGACGATGGATTCGACCATAACGATGACACAGATTCGACAAAAATGATGTGGATTTGACGATGATGATGTGGATTTGACAACCATGATGCAGTTTCGACAACGATGAGGTGGATTTGACAATGATGATGCAGATTCAATGATGACGACGTAGATTGACCACCATGATGCAGATTGGACGACAATGACATGGATTTGACAACCATGATGCAGTTTTGATGACAACAACATGGATTTGACAACCACGATGTGGTTTCGATGATGATGAGGTGGATTTGACAACCATGATGCAGATTTGATGACGACAACATGGATTGACCACCATGATGCGGATTCGATGACGATGACATGGGTTCGACAACCATGATGTGGTTTTGATGACCAGGATGCGGATTGACAACCACAACATGGATTTGATGACAACGACATGGATTTGACAACCACAATGTGGTTTTGATGACGATGAGGCAGATTTGACAACCACAATCTGGTTTTGACAACGAGGATGCAGATCAACAACCACAATGCAGATTCAACAAGGATGCGGATCAACAACCATGATACAGAGTCAACAATGAGAATGTGGATCAACAACCACAATACAGTTTCGATGACAATGAGGGGATTCAACAACCACCATGATGCAGATTCAACGACGAGGATGACATGGATTTGATGATGATGATGACATGGATTTGACAACCACGATACAAGTTCAACAATGACAGAAATCCAACGACAATGACACGGATTGAGGGATGTACCCATGAAGAGAGAGAGGAAGTACCCCAGTAAGTAACCCCTCCCTGCCAGTTCACCAGCACCTTGACAATCCATAAACAGATGAAAATTTCCCACCACCTCCTTGGCCAGGTTGACGGCACCAACAAACAAAGCAGATGATGAATGAATATGAACATGAATGGACGACAATGAATGTGCAGAAGATGATAAATGCAAATGGCCCCCCACATATTGAAAACACAGCACAATGGCAACAAAGGGGAGGACCCCCATGCAGATAAAAACGAACAGTGGGGGTCTCCTATCATCAAGAAGGTGTGTACCTTTGCTTGCCAGCACTGACCACCTGCGAGTGGCTGGGCAACCATATATCAACACCACTAAATAGTATTGGTGGAGCTGGATCCCTGTATATAGTCTATATATTTACCCTATTCGTGTATAATATTTCCTTGATTGCAGCCCCAACTTCTGCTTGACTTTTGTCCCTCTAAGCTTGACTAAAGCAAGTAATAGCAATACTAATCCCTGACTACACTGTTCTCTTTTTCTGACTTTTCACAACATTAGCACCAAATGCATGACTATGGTTTGACTTATGTGTGCTTCATGCTTGGCTTTCTTTGACTGCATGAGACCCTGGTGCTGCAGAGCTGTGTTATTGCTTGATGTCTGCTGACTAAAGGTTATACCACAGTCATACAAAAGTCAAAAAATCAATCATTAAAATTTTGACTCCAGTCTAGATTCCTGCAGGTGCAACTACAGCATGACTTTTTATGACTGTTGTCTGACTAATGCAAATATTCCATTTTACTGAGAGTGACTGGGGTGGTGGAGGGTGGTGGAAGAGGCAAAGGTGGTTTTTTTGCGTCATAACATACTGTAAATAGACATAAGATGAGTTAAAATAGTAATAATAACAATAAAATGGCTTACAATACTATACAGAGCCAGCCTTATAAACTAGAATTATATATTATATGTTGCTAGTTTGCTAACTAAGAGTATACTTCTACAAGGCAAATGACCTACCTGGCAAGTTGCCCAAGAGCCACATATAACAATATGTGACATATATTGGTAGGGTGGGGTATGTTATTAGGGGCAGGTAGGGGTGTTTTAAATGCCGTGGGTGCCAGATGGGAGGGCGGGGCATACAGGGGGTAAATCTGGGTGAGGTGGGGACATGTAAACATATGTAAACAAGAACATCACCAGAATGGATGCTGGGGGCGCTTACTTGCTGTTGGGTGCAATTGGCGGGGGTTTCGGGCAGGGAAAAAACATATTCAGGGTCTAGTATAATAATAAAATTTAATCTCACCATTTCCCTTGCCATTGGGGGGTGGGACGGGATGGATGGCGGCGGGGGACATTGGATGATGCATTCTAATTATAGAACACATCATCAATCATGGCTCTCTGGGCGCTTCCTCACTGTTGGGCTCATTTGGCAGGGGTTTCGGGTGGGGAAAAAATATATTTAGGGTCTAGTATAACAATGAAAATTTAGCCAGCCCTTTCCCTGGTCATTGGGGGGTGGGATGGGATGGATTGCACCGGGTGTCTTTGGATGACGTGTTCCATAAATAGAACATGTCATCAATCACGGTTGGGGATTGTCTTCATTGTTGGGGACTTTGAACAGTGTTTTTCATAGAGATACATATATATTTGAGTAGCTATAGCACATATATACCTATTTCACCCATTCCCATACCTCAGGGGGGGCAGGAATGGGTGGATGGCATTAAATCAATTCAGATGATGTGAATCTGCATATCTTATCTGAGATAATGCCTTGTTTCATCAACTTTGTGAGTTCAAAAAAGGGGATTTTATTGACTACAAAAAGATCCCACATGTACAGTGTGGGTGCAAGATCTTATGTACAAGTAATTACAACAAGAGAGAAAGAAAAATAGGAGCTCTGCTTCACTGGGTCATGCTTGCCAACCTCATCGTATTGGGTTGGGCCGCACGCCCAGTCCTCCTTCTCCTTGTTGTGTCCTCCTCCTCGCATTGGGTTGGGCTGCACGCCTCCTCCACCTCATCGTGTTGGATTGAAACTGCATGTCTCCTCCTTTGCCTCTTCATGTTGGGTTAGGCTGCACGCCTCCTCCTCCTTGTCATCATGTTGAGTTGGGCTGCACACCTCTTCCACCTCGTCGTGTTGGATTGGGTCTGCGCCTTGTCGTGTTGGGTTGGGTTGCACCTTTGTGTTGGGCTGCACTCGCCCTTGTCGTCCGTCACGTATTCATCGACTTCTGCCCTGCTCGTCGTTGGGTTGTGGGTGTCTTCGATAGGGTATGTGCTGTTTGTCGGGGCCACTGCTGGGGGTTGAGCCATCGTCATTTAGACAGTGGTTGTGTTGCTGGTCATTACCGCCGTGTCGTTCGAGACATCATCAAGGGCTGGGTGGTTGTCATCGGGCCCTATCCACGGTTTCCACATTATTGTTGATGGACTGTGTTGTTGATGGGCGCTGCGTGTTGTCGATGACTGGTTTGGGGGGCGTTGGAAATCTTCATCAACAAGGTCATCCATTTCTAGACCATTGTGTGTTCCCATTTCTGGTGATTCGAATTCCGAATCCACATCCGAACCCGAGTCCCTGCTATCAGCATCTTCATTGAAATCCTCAGATTCAGTGTCAGATTCATAACGTCCGGACCAGGTATCCTGTATAATTTCCTTGAGGTCGTCGGATCCAGCAGCAGATCCAGAGATCCAGCCCAAGTACCATTAACATTCCTGGGATCAGATCCAGTCTGAGCGTTATTGAAAGTTTCTAGTTCAAGCTCGACCTTGCCAGCTTCAGACCTGCCAGACGGTCCAAAGTCATCCACAGTTGAATCACTTGAGATATCACTAGAATCACTGGAGAGATCACTGGAGAGATCGCTTGAGGAGGTGCTGATATGCGTCTTTTCAGAGCAGGGACGTTTATGAGGGGCTGCAGCAGCACAGGCAACTTTGATATGGGTCGGCAGGTATGTTCCTTCAAGATGTCGCTCTATGGTCTTTTCGGATAGAACAGCTGAACAGCATGGGCAGGGGCATTTGGGGAGAGCCTTGCGTTTTCGTTTGTGTGAGGGTGCCATTGAAGAACAAGCGAGAAATTGTCACAGGCAGTTGTGTGACTTTCTGAACTTGCATCCTACCAGTGACATCCAAACACCCCCAATGCACCGTTCCTCACAACGCGATACCTCGAACACGCTGCTTAAGCACGATTCCTTACTATGCGATACCTTCAACGATTCCTTACTATGCGATACCTTCAACAATTTCAGTCACAATTCCTCTCAACATGATACCTTCAACACGCTGATCAGTAAATGTAACATCCTCTCAACATGATACCTCCAAAACAGCATTTATCTAAACAGAACACCTCCTAGCCTATGCTCACCTCTAACTTTATATCAACTCCACGCTGGTGCAACACGTACAAATCACCCACCCCTGAAGAAAGTGCCGACAAAAGAAATGAAACCATGGTCGAGGATGTCGATGAGGCTGGAGCAAATAATGAGGTATGCAACACTTATCTTTATGTCCTTACCATTCAAACTAAAAACTTGGATTTGAATCAATAGCCTGATGCTCAGACGAGTAGCATAACTGAGGCATCAGGGTT
>Ga0307513_10011044_pt1 | contig 11264 bp, 7 predicted proteins | sample 15_EM_MG_FD_202174 | JGI IMG/M metagenome (GOLD analysis project Ga0307513, IMG submission 202174) | Populus trichocarpa ectomycorrhiza microbial communities from riparian zone in the Pacific Northwest, United States - 15_EM | ecosystem: Host-associated > Plants > Roots > Unclassified | place... | reverse complement strand
AGGGTGAGCGGCAGACGTTCCCGGTGCAGACGAAGAGGATGGCGAACCCCGGCGCGCCCTGTGTTCGATGGTTCGCTCCGCAAGCTTCGCTCACGGCGGATTGCCGCCGAGCACGTCGCCGGCGTTGCCCCGGAGGTAGTCCTGGATCCGGTCGTGGTCGAACGCGTTCCACAGCCGTCGCGCGCGGCCCTTGTCGAGGTGGACCACCGACTGCTTGCCCTCGCGCCCGAGGCCGGCCACCGGCGAGGTCAGGAACGTCACGGTCCCGGGCCGCAGGTGGCGCATGCCGAAGGCGAGCGTGCGCAGGTCCGCGTTGCCGAGCGTGTCGTCGACCCCGACCGACCTGGTGACCGCGTCGAGCAGGTCGTACAGGCGCACGGGATTGCGCAGCAGCCCGCCCGACACCGCCTTGGCGAGGAATGCGCGCAGCGCGTTCTGCTGGCGCTGCACCCGGCTGAGGTCGCCCGCCGGCAGGCCTTCGCGCTGCCGCACGTAGGCGAGCGCCCGCCGCCCGTCGAGGTGGTTGTGCCCCGGCTCGAAGACGATCTCGCCGAACGCGGTGCGCTCGGCGACGGTCACGTCGATCCCGCCCACGGCGTCGACCATGGCCCGGAACCCGGCGAAGTCGATCGTGGCGAAGTGGTCCACGCGGACGTTCGTGAGCGCCTCGACCGTGCGCACCATCAGCGTGGGCCCGCCGTAGGAGTACGCCGCGTTGACCTTCGCCATCCCGTGACCCGGCACCGCCACCCAGCTGTCGCGCGGGATGGAGACGACGACGGCGGCGGTGCGGGCGGCGTTCACCCGCGCCAGCATGATCACGTCGCTGCGCTGCGCGCCGGGCATGAGCGACACGCCTTCCCCGTCGGTGCCGGTGGTCGGGTCGTCGGCGAGTGAGTCGCTGCCGGCCAGCAGGAAGGTCTCCGCCTGGCCCGCCGGGCCGGGTGGCTTGGTCGGCCGCTCGGCCGGGTCGAGCGGGGCGAACACCGACGGGATGCGCACGACGTTGTCCGCGAGCCGGTCGCTGATCACGTAGAGGCCGCCCGCGACGAGGAGCACGAGCGAGAACAGCATCACGACGGTCACGACCAGGACCCGCCGCCATCGCCGGCGACGGCGGGGCGACTCCGGCGCGGGCTCGTCGGCGAGGTCGTCCATGAGCCCGTCCGGCCCGGCTTTCGAAGGCTTGGCAGCGGACTTGGCAGCGGACTCGGCGGTGGGCTCGGCAGGGGACTCGGCGGTCGGCTCGGCGGCGGGCTCGGCCGGCTCGTCCTTCGCCGTCATCGCCCGCCACCTTCGGACCTGGCGGTCGAGCTGGAACCGTTGTTCGCCGGCGCGGCCGACGGCACGGTCGCGTCCGCGGGCGGCGACACGCGGAGGAGCCCCGTCAGGGCGGCCTGGGTTCGCGCGGTCTCGGCGGACTCGTAGGCGTAGTTGTAGTAGCCGTACTTGCGGCGACCGCCGGTCTTGGGCGTCATCGTCAGGACGGCGCCGAGGATGTTGCCGGACACGGCGGTCAGCGCGGCCACCGCGCCGCGCACCTGCGCCCGGGAGGTCTTGCCGTGCCGGACGATCAGCAGCACGCCGTCGTAGCTACCGGCGAGCAGGGCGGCGTCGGTGACCGGCAGCAGCGGCGGGGTGTCGATGAGCACGTAGTCGAACCGCTGGGACAGCTCCGCGAGCAGGTCGGCCATGTGCTGGGAGGCGAGCAGCTCGCTGGGGTTGGGCGGCACCGGACCGCTCGCGAGCACGGTCACGCGGTCCGGGCCCCACGGCTGCAGCACCTGGTCGAGCCGCGCCCGTCCGATGAGGACGGTGGTGAGCCCGGCTGCGCCCTCCAGCCCCAGGTTCTCCGCGATCCGCGGCCGCCGCAGGTCCGCGTCCACGATCGCCACCTGCTTGCCCGCCCGGGCGAGCGCGATGGCGAGGTTGCACACGGTCGTCGTCTTGCCCTCGGCGGGCAGCGAGCTGGTGAACGCGACGACCCGCGGCGGGCGGTCGACGTTGACGAACTGCAGGTTGGTGCGGATCTGCCGGTAGGCCTCGGCCCGTGGTGCACCCGCCGGCTCGTGCACGATCAGCGGCCGGGCCGCCGACTCCGCGGAGTAGGCGATGGTCCCCAGCGACGGGACGCCGGTCAGGTCCTCCATGGCGGCGACCGACTTGACCGTGTTGTCCATGGCGTTGCGGGTGAGCGCGAGGACGACACCGCCGATGAGCCCGAGCAGCGAGCCGATCGTGAGGTTGACCATGGGCAGCGGGGACACCGGCGTGACCGGCAGGTCGGCCGGTTCGACCACCCGCACGGCGACCGACGGCACTTTGCCGTCCGCCGGCCGTTCGAGCTCGGCCACCAGCGCGGGGAACGTGGCGCCGATGGCGTCCGCGAGCACCTTCGCGCGACGTGGTGACGGGTCGGTCACGGTGGCCGTGAGCAGGACCGTGTCCGGCTTGGTCGTCGCGGTGATCGCGCCCGGCGAAACCTGGGTGCCGGTGCGGTCGGTGATCTCCGCGAGCAGCCGGCCGCTCGTGAGCAGCTGCGCGTAGGACTTGACCTTCTGCTGCGACATCAGGCTGCCCTGGTACGCGCCGGTCGCGTCGTCCGCCTTCTCCTGCGCGGACACGAACATCACCACCGTCGAGGCGTACGTCGGCGTGGCCGTCCACGTGAGAACGCCGGCCAGCGTCAGCCCGAGCAGGAAGCTCGCCAGCACCGGCTTCCAGCGCTCTCGCAGCACCTGGAGAAAACCCGACAGTGTCACCCGAACCCTCCCGTTCAGCCGTACACATAATTCGGATGGACGACCCCGTCCGCAACACCGGTGGAAATCCGATGGTGCCTCTATCGGGTGACAATGGCGGCAGGCTCCGGCGGATTCACGAAATCCCCGCAGAACATGCGCGCGTCGATGCGTAACCGGAGCTCCCGGAATGTCACCCGAACGAGATCGGCGGCCCGCGTCGTGCGCGGTCGCCGCGCGATTTCCCTGGCGTGCCGCGGGGATGTGTGGCCCGCGTGATCTGCGGAAAGCGACACCCCGGCCGCGTGTCCACCCGTTCGGATGGTTTCTGCGAGCGCCCCGGCCGTGCCGGCCGAAGGCATTCACCCGCGTTGTGGTGGGAAAAGCCGGTGATTGTCGATCTTGGTCGAAAAATTCCGCCCCTGTCGGTGCGCGGCGCGCCGACGATCACAGCTTGCGTTCGCCCGCGCCCCCGACAAGATTCGAAACGACTCGCGGACACCTCCGGTGCACGCGTCGGGTAACCACCGGTATTGCCGAAGGGAACATTGGCCATGCGATGCAGGAGCCGGTGGCGGCGTGCGCTCCTCACTGCCGCGGCGGACGGTGTCGCGTGGCTGGTCGCCCTGCCCGTGGCGGCGCGGATGCGCGACGAGCTCGATCTGGCCCATGTGGACTCCGCCGCCCTGCTGCACGCGCTGCCGATCGTCCTGATCGGACAGTGGGTGGCCGGGTGGGCCGGCCGGCTCTACACCGGCCACGACCCGGAGGGCAACGGCGACGAGTCCGTGCGCCTGGCGCTCGTGGCGCTGGCCGCCGGCGGCCTGCTGCTCGGCGCCGACCTCGCCGCGGCCGAACCGTTCGTGCCCCGGTCGCTGCCGCTCACGGCCGCCGCGCTCGCGCTCGTGCTGTGCCTCCTGGTGCGCACGGCGGTGCGCCGCCGCCGGCAGCTGCGCAGGCGCCCGGACAAGAACACCGCCCGGCGGGTCATCGTGGTCGGCGCCGGCGCCCGTGGCGAGCGGCTCGTGCGCGCGATGCTCGGCGACCCCGGCAGCGGCAACCTGCCGGTCGCCCTCGTCGACGACAACCCGGACAAGCGTGGCGTGCGCGTCTGCGGCGTGCCGGTCCGCGGCTCGTGCGCGGACCTGCCGGACCTGATCGCCCGCACCCGCGCCGACGCCGTGATGATCGCCGTGCACGACGCCGGCACCCGCCTGCTGCGCGAGGTCTCCCAGATGGCGGCCGCGCACGGTGTCGGCGTCACGCTGGCGCCGCCGCTGCGCGAGCTGTTCCGGCCGCGCATCGGCCTCGACCGGATGCCCGCGCTCGACCCGGCCGACCTGCTCGGCCGCCGCCAGGTCGACACCGGCACCGACGCCGCGCGCACGGCGCTGGCCGGCCGGCGGGTGCTCGTGACCGGCGCGGGCGGGTCGATCGGGTCGGAGCTGTGCCGCCAGCTCGACCGGCTCGGCCCGGCCGAGCTGTTCCTGCTCGACCGCGACGAGTCGGCGCTGCACGCGGTGCGCCTGTCGATCCACGGCGCCGCCCTGCTCGACTCGCCGGACCTGATCCTCGCCGACCTCCGCGACCCCGACGCCATCCGGCGGGTGGTCGCCGACTGCCGGCCGGACGTGGTGTTCCACGCCGCCGCGCTCAAGCACGTGCCCATGCTCGAGCGCTACCCGCTGGAGGCGTGGCAGACCAACGTGCTCGGCACGCTCAACGTGCTCGACGCCGCGACGGCCGCCGGCGTCGAGACCTTCGTCAACATCTCCACCGACAAGGCGGCCAACCCGATGAACGCGCTCGGCCGGTCCAAGCGGATCGGCGAGCGGCTCGTCGCGCACGCCGGCGACCGGTGCGGTGGCCGGTACCTGTCCGTGCGGTTCGGCAATGTGCTCGGCAGCCGCGGCTCGATGCTGATCACGTTCGCCGAGCAGCTCGCCCGCGGCATGCCGATCACCATCACCGACCCCGACGCCACCCGGTACTTCATGACGATCCCGGAGGCCGTGCGGCTGGTGCTGCAGGCCGCGGCGATCGGTCGCGCGGGCGAGGCGCTGGTGCTCGACATGGGCGCACCGGTGCGCATCGCGGACGTGGCGGGCCAGCTCATGCAGCTGGCCGGGCAGACCACCCCGATCGTCTACACCGGACTACGGGTCGGCGAGAAGCTCCACGAGGACCTGCTCGGCGCGGGCGAGCGAGGGGAACGCCACCTGCATCCGGCGATCACGCACATCTCCGTGCCGCCGCTGGACCCGGCCCGGCTGACCGCGGTGGCGCTGAAGGACGGCGCGGCCGCGGCGATGATCGCCGGCGCGGAGCTGGCGACGGACGGGCTCGCGAGCGAGCAGGGGCTGGCCCGGGCCCCGGAACTGGGGAGGACGACATGAGGATCACGGTGACCGGCGGAGCCGGCTTCATCGGTGCGAACCTGTGCCGGCTGCTGGTCGAGCGCGGCCACGACGTGCTCGCGCTCGACGACCTCAGCACCGGCCTGCTGTCCAATATGGACGGAGTCGCGGCCGACCTGCGCATCGGGTCCGTGCTGGACGCCGACCTCCTCGCGAGTGCCTGCCGTGGCGCGGACTCCGTGGTGCACCTCGCGGCCGTGCCGTCGGTGACCCGGTCGCTGCAGGACCCACGGCGCAGCCACGACGCGAACGTCACCGGCACGCTGTGCGTGCTGGAGGTGGCCCGGCGTACCGGCGCGCACGTCGTGGTGGCCTCGTCGAGCTCGGTGTACGGGCACAACCCCGCGCTGCCCCGGGCGGAGGACCAGGTCTGCATGCCGGCGAGCCCGTATGCCGCGGGCAAGCTCGCCGCCGAGTCCTACGCGCTCGCGCACGGCGCCTCGTTCGGGCTCGACTGCCTGGCGCTGCGGCTGTTCAACGTGTACGGCCCCCTCCAGCGAGCCGACCACGCGTACGCGGCGGTGGTACCGAAGTTCATCCAGGCGGCGCTGTGCGGCGAGCCGCTCCCGGTGCAGGGCGACGGCGAGCAGACCCGGGACTTCACCTTCATCGGCACCGTCGCCGAGGTCCTCGCCGCCGCCGTCGAGGAGCGGGTGGCGAGCGCCTCCCCGGTGAACCTCGCGTTCGGCACGGGCACCTCGGTCAACGAGCTCGTGGCGCTGCTCGCCGGGTTGTTCGGCCGGCGGCTGGACGTCGTCGCCGAGCCGCCGCGCCCCGGCGACGTCCGCCACTCGAAGGCCCGGGGTGACTCGGTGCGGCGGCTGTTCGGCTCGATCGAGCCGATCGGGCTGGCGGACGGCCTGCGGCGCACGATCGACTGGCTGGCCGCGCTCGGCGAACCGTCGCTGACCGGTGCGAGGCGGCCGGCGTGAGCGTGACGCGGCTGGCCGTCATCGGGCAGGGGTACGTCGGTCTGCCGGTCGCGATGCGTGCTGTGGACGCCGGATTCTCGGTCACCGGCGTGGATCTGGACGACTGCCGGGTCGCCGCGCTGGCCGCCGGTGAGTCCTATGTGGAGGACGTGTCGCGGACGCGGCTGGCCGGGGCGCTCGCGACCGGGCGCTACCACCCGACGGCGAGCTATGCCGAGGCCGCCGGCTTCGATGCGGCCATCATCACGGTGCCGACCCCGCTGACCGGGTCCCGGCCGGACCTGACGTTCATCGAGGCGGCGGGCCGGCAGCTCGCGCCCCGGCTGCGGCCCGGCGCGGTCGTCGTCCTCGAGTCGACCACCTACCCGGGCACGACCGAGGAGCTGCTCGTGCCGTTGCTGGAGGCGGGCAGCGGGCTCGTGGCGGGACGGGACTTCGCGGTCGGCTACAGCCCGGAACGCATCGACCCCGGCAATCCCGAGTGGACGTTCGAGAACACGCCGAAGATCGTCTCCGGCATCGACGCCGGGTCGCTCGTGGCGGTCCGCGCGCTCTACGACCGGCTGGTCGAGCGCACCGTGCCGGTCGCCGGGACCAGGGTGGCCGAGCTCGCCAAGCTCCTGGAGAACACCTTCCGGCACGTGAACATCGCGCTGGTCAACGAGCTCGCCATGTTCGCCGGCGAGCTCGGGGTCGACGTGTGGGCCGCGATCAACGCCGCGTCCACCAAGCCCTTCGGCTTCCAGCGTTTCCTGCCGGGCCCGGGCGTCGGCGGGCACTGCCTGCCCATCGACCCCACCTACCTGTCCTGGCACGTCCGCGACCGGCTCGGCCGCGGGTTCCGCTTCGTCGAGCTCGCCAACGAGGTCAACGACCACATGCCGGAGTACGTGGTGCGCCGGCTCGTCCACGCGCTCAACCAGCGGCACATCGCCGTGCCGGACAGCCGGATCCTCGCGCTGGGCATCGCCTACAAGGGCAACACCGGCGATGTGCGGTCCTCGCCCGCACACCGGGTGGTCGAGCTGCTCATCGGGCTGGACGCGGTCGTGGACGTCGTCGACGCGCACGTCGACCCGCGACGCTGCCCGGCCGGGGTGAAGACCGTGGAGCTCACCGAGGACGCCGTGCGCCTGGCCGACGCGGTGGTCCTGCTAACCGACCACGACGACGTCGACTACGCGCTCGTCGAGCGGACCGCCGGCTTCGTCCTCGACACGCGGCACCGGCTGGCCGGGGGACAGGTGGAGTTTCTGTGAGCGGAGCTTGCGGAGCGAACCATCGGACACAGGGCGGAGCCAATCGGCAAACCCGGATCGCGCTCGTGCTCAAGTCCAGCCGGTGCGCGCCATGGGCCATACCGCAGGTCGACGCGCTGCGGGCGCGCGGGCACGAGGTGATCGCCGTGCTGCCGCCCGGCGACGGCCCGGTCCGGCGGGCACTCGCCGAGCGCGGAGTGTCCATCGTGGACAGTGGGACGGACTTCTCGCTGCGCCGGCCCGCCGGCCTGCTGCGGCTGCGCCGCCGGCTCCGCGACCTCGCGCCCGACGCCGTGTTCTACCACCTGTACGCCTCCGCCGTGGCGACCCGGCTCGCCACCCTCGGGTCGGGAGTGGCCCGGGTGCACATGGTCGCGGGCCCGCTGTACCTCGACTCGCCGCTGGTGCGGGCCGCCGAGCGGGTGCTCGCGCGGCTGGACACGGTGACGATCGGCGGCAGCGTGCACACCGAGCGGCGGTACCGCGCGCTCGGCCGGCCGGCGGCGCGTACCCGGGCGATCCCGTACGGAGTGGACACCACGCGGTTCCGGCCGGCGCCCGGCGGGCTGGAGGTCCGCGCCCGGCTCGGGATCGAGCCGGACGAGCTGCTGGTGATCATGGTCGCCTATGTGTACGCGCCGAAGCGGCTCGTCCACCGGGGCCGGGGCATCAAGGGCCACGCCGAGTTGCTCGAAGCCTGGCAGCGGTTCACCGCCGAGCACCCGCGCAGCCGGCTGCTGCTCGTCGGCGCCGGGTTCGACGACGCGGGGGAGCGGTACCGGCACCGGCTGATCGAGCGGTACGAGCCTGCCCGGCACCGGGTGCTCTGGCTGGACTCCGAACAGGACGTGCGCGCGTTCTACACGGCGGCAGACCTGAGCGTCTCGCCGTCGCTGTCGGACAACCACGGCGCCGCGCTCGAGGCCGGCGCGATGGGCGTGCCCAGCATCGTCAGCGACGCCGGCGCGCTGCCGGAGGCCGTGGGTCCCGGTTGCGGCTGGGTGGTTCCGGCCGGCGACCCGGCCGCACTCGCGGCCGCGCTGACAGACGCCTGCGCCGAGCACCGGGAGGGCCGCCTCGCCGAGCGCGGCGCGCGGGCGCGGGCACACGTCGAGACGCGGTTCGACGCCGCCCGCGCGGCGCGCGCGGTGGCCGACGTCGTCGACGGCACGCTGCCCGCTCGTTCCACTGTGGACGGACGTACCCACACCCTGTGCACGGACGCCCGGTTCGGCATGGACGCCGCCGGCCGGTGGGCGGCCATGGACGCAGCGCTCGGTAACGATGCCTGGTCGTACTACCTCGAGGACGGGGCACGCGTGCGGCTCGTCGCCCGGGCGCAGACCCGGCCGGGCAGCGCCACGCACTCGTTGCGCGAGGAAGTCGACGTCGTGCCGTTGCCCTACTACCTCGGTGCCGCCGGGCTGCCGCGCGCCCTGCCGCGGCTGGTGCCCGCCGTGGTGCGCGCCGTGGCGCGGGCGGACGTCCTCCTGCTGCGGCTGCCGGGGGTGGCCGGCATGCTCGGTGCGGTGGCCGCCACGGTGCTGCGCCGCCGCTACGCCGCCGAGGTCGTCGGCGACCCCGCGCAGGTGCTCGAGGCGGGCGTGCTCGGCAGGCCCGGGCGGGCCGCGGCGGGGCTCATCCGTGCGGCGATGCGGTGGACGGTGCGCCGGGCGGCGGCCGTGCACTACGTGACCGAGCGGACCCTCCAGCGCGCCTACCCGCCCGCCGCGGGCGTGCCGGTCGCCGGTGTGTCCAACGTGCGGCTCGATCCCGGCGCGTTCGTGGCCGCGCCGCGAACCTCGCCCCCGGCCGGACTTCGCGTGGTGACCGTCGGCAGCCAGGAACAGCTCTACAAAGGACACGACGTCCTGCTGCGGGCGCTGCGCCACCTCGCCGACGACGGGCTCGCCGTCACCGCCGTGTTCGTCGGCGGCGGCCGGCGCCACGACGAGCTGGTCGCGCTCGCCGGCTCGCTCGGCCTGACCGACCGCGTCACGTTCACCGGCGTCATGCACGACCGGGACCGCATCCGCGAGCTGCTCGACTCCGCGTCGGTCTTCGCGCTGCCCTCCCGTACGGAAGGGCTGCCGCGCGCGTTGGTGGAGGCCATGGCGCGTGCGCTGCCCGCGGTCGGCTCGGACGTGGGCGGTATCCCGGAACTGCTCGACCGGGGCCGGCTCGTCCCGGTCGGCGACGACCGGGCACTCGCGGCGGCGTTGTCGGAGTTGTTGTGCGACAAGGCGGTGTGGGCCGAACAGTCCGCGCGCAACCTGCGGGTGGCCCGCCGCTACGAGCTGTGGCGGCTCGAGGAGCGCTTCCGCAAATGGCTGCTCGAGGTCCCGGACGCCCGCCGGTGACCGCGTTCGTGTCCCTGCGCCGCGCCGAGGTGTCGGTGCTCGCGTCGTCGGGCCTGCTGCAGATCACCGCGAACGCCACCGCCGCGATGGTGGCGACCTTCGTGCTCGGCGCGGCCGGCCGCGGCGAGATGGTGCTGGGCGCGACCATCGGCGGTGTCTGCGCGCTCGTCGGCGGCCTGGGCACCGGCCAGGCGCTGCGCTCGATGCTGCCCGCGGCGGGTACGGACCGGCGGCAGGTGCTCCGTTCCTACGCCTGGTGCAGCGCGGCCGGCGCGGCCGGGGCGGCCGGGCTCGCCGTAGCCGCGTGCGCCGCGTCCGCGCCGCTGCTCGGCGCCGCCCTGGGCGGCACCGGGTTCCTGGGCGCGGTCGCCGCGTTCACGGTCGTGCAGGTCATCGCGGTGCAGGCGAGCGAGGCGTGGTACGCCGACGCGCTGTTCCGCCGCGGCGGGCTCTGGTTCGCGGCGACCGCGGGCGGCGGGCTCGCCGGACTGCTCGCCGCGGCGGTGACCGGTCCGCACGCGAGTGTCCTGCTCGGCGCGCAGGCGGCCGGCTCGGCGCTGGTCTGCGTCGTCCAGCTGGGCCGGCTTCGCCGGGCCGGGCTGCTGGCGGCCGGGCCGCCCACCCGGTCCGCGGTCCGCGCGCTGCTCGCCCGCGGCACGCCCGCGCTGGGGCTGACGCTCGGCCTCGCCGTGGCGCTGCGGTCGGACCGCTACGTGCTCGGCGTGTTCGCGGGGCCGGCGGCGGTCGGCGTGTACTCGCTCGCCGCCACGCTCAGCGAGGTGCCGCGGGTCGTGCCGCAGGCGGTCGGGCAGCTGTTCGTCCGGCACGTCGCGCTCGGCGGCGGCGCACGGCTGGCGCGCTGGATCTCCGGCTCGGTGCTGGCGGCCGCGGTGGGCGGGTTGCTGGTGGCCGCCGGCGGGTGGCTGCTGATCGTGCCCGTGTTCGGCGAGACGTTCGAGCCGGCCCGCGCCATGCTGCTGGTCCTGGTCGTGGCGGAGGTGTGCTTCGCGCCGTACGCGGTCGCGAGCCGCGGGCTCATCGGCGACGGCCGGACGCGGGCGGCCGGCGCGTTCGGGCTGGCGGCGAGCGTCGCCGCGGTCGGCTGCTACCTGCTGGGCGCCCGGCTCGGCGGCAGCATGGGGCTCGCCGCGGGCTGCGTGGCGCTCTACTGTGGACTGTCCGCACGGGCCGTCGTCCTGTTTCGCCGCGGGATGCCGCGATGAGCAAGCTTGCGCTGCACGGCGGTTCCCCGGTCCGGCGGACGCCGATGCCGGGCTGGCCGGTCTACGACGCGGAGGACATCGAGGCGGTCGGCGAGGTGCTCGCCTCGGGGCGGGTGAACTACTGGACCGGCGAGCAGGGCCGGGCGTTCGAGGTGGAGTTCGCCACCGCGGTGGGCACCCGCCACGCCGTCGTCCTCGCCAACGGGACCGTCGCGCTCGAGCTCGCCCTGCGCGCGGCCGGGGTCGGGCCGGGCGACGAGGTCATCGTGCCCGCCGCCACGTTCATCGCCACCGCGAGCGCGGTCGTGGCGTGCGGTGCGCGGCCGGTCGTG
>Ga0307513_10011043_pt1 | contig 11264 bp, 14 predicted proteins | sample 15_EM_MG_FD_202174 | JGI IMG/M metagenome (GOLD analysis project Ga0307513, IMG submission 202174) | Populus trichocarpa ectomycorrhiza microbial communities from riparian zone in the Pacific Northwest, United States - 15_EM | ecosystem: Host-associated > Plants > Roots > Unclassified | place... | reverse complement strand
TCTGATTCTAGCATATTTAGGATATTAATTTTGGATTTATTATTGTTATTATTATTTTCTTCTTAGTTTAGGGTTTATTTATATTATTTGGGTTTAATTGTAAGTGGGCATCATATAAGTCTACATAAGGGGTCCATTAGGGTTTATGTTAGTTTGGAGTCACTATAAATAAGGGCATAAGCAGACATGTATGGAGACAATTCAGATTAATAAAACTTCTTGTTTGCCGCACTTTGTGTGTGTGTGTTGGTGAGATAATCTCCCTTCCATGGTTCTCTAATGAACTGAAAAAAAGACTTATCGAAGAACAACTGTCTTCGTGGCGTCATCCTTATACTTCTCGTTCGTGAATCAATATTCATTGGGTGGGGGTCTCCGTTTCCAATAGTGTTGGTGCCTAGGTACAAGTTATCTTTGTGTCACACTCCTATCAAACCTGATTTACTTGGCTTTCCGGGAATTGGTGTCTTTGCGTGTGGGTTGCGTGACCACATGATCACGAGGTTCGCATCATTTGGTATGGGTCTCCGTTTCCAATAGTGTTGGTGCCTAGGTACAAGTTATCTTTGTGTCACACTCCTATCAAACTTGCTTTACTTGGCTTTCCAGGAATTGGTGTCTTTGCGTGTGGGTTGCGTGACCACGTGATCACGAGGTTCGCATCACTAATTACATTGTTAAAATCCAAATTTTAACTAAAATATTGTAATAGTGAAGCGTCTAAAACATCGAATCAAAACTAAAAGAAAAGCCCCGCGAAACAAGCAAGGCATACCGACTAAAATTGAAAAAGCTGGAACACTCAATAAAGTCCACTTACTAAAAGAAACTAAGAACATGAAATAATATTAAAAATGGGGGGTGAGTTCAACCAACTCAGTGAGAGAATAATATGTAATATACATTTTAGATATTAATAGATTGCAAGTTGATTTATCTTGATATACATATACATACTAAGCATATTATTAAAAAGTAGTCAGAGATCAAATGACACTTGAAGGTGACCAAATGACACCCGAAGGTGACCATTGTGGAACGATCAGTCGCCATAGGCTGGTGTCTCTCTCACCAACTAGGTATATAGAATACTATATGCACATAGACTTATTACTCTCTGTTAGCATGGAGTTACTGACAAGTCCTATATCAAGGCATAATAGATATTCGTATAATTATCAAAGCAATGTATACCATATCGAATAAAATTTAATTCAACGGGATGCGAATAAAATTCCAAGAATAGATGAGTACTAGGAAAATAAAGTAACAACTATAAATATTCAAGAAATTAACTAGTTGTACTCATCATATAATCAACATACATATATTATTTATATTACATGCATATTAATGATCATCCCACTCACCCAGAAAACAAAAGCAAAAGATAAACGACTACAGAACCAGAGACTATTGAAGATTGTTAGGAGGAACGCCGGCAAAGTAACATAAAAGATTTAAAACTTTGAGATTAGAGACCAAAACATAAATATAACGTTGAACTATTTCACTCGATCAAACTTGAACACAACCCAAACTTATCGAACACAACCCAAACTTATCGAACCAACAGACTCAATAAAACTCTACTGTCAGGTTAACCGATCGACTAGATTGACCAACCGATTGACCACTACACAAACCAACAGGTCGACCAGTAGCAACAAGTGAATCGATCGACTGGTTGATCAGGACTCCTAGAATCCTAATCTACTAGTCTTCAATTTTGTATATTACTCAAAAACACAAATTGTTCTTTAACAAACCCATAATCCAGACATCAAATCAATTCATTTCAGTCCAACTAACACCCTAATATATCAATTTAAACTCTTAAATCATTATGTCATCAAAATCATAACAACCTTAATTTATTTTTAATCCTTCCATAATCAAACCATAAAAAAAAAATAACAATAAGAAGGGAGGTACTTACTTACTTTTCAACCCATCTTGAAACCAAAACTCAAGTTAAAACCGATATTCCATAGTGTATATGGGTGTAGGTCACATTGTAAAGAGGAAGGAAAAAAAAAGGAGAATCATTCCTCTTGCAACCTTTTCCTTATATACCTAGGTTAGCTTAGGTTGGGTTTCTATACCTTGGGCTTTGGTTGGGTTAAGACTATGGGTCTTATAGAAATTAGTCATTGAAAAGTTAAGTTAAACCACTTATAACTTTTATAATATTTAGAGGAATATGATAGGTTGTTAAACATTGTACTTGATCTTCAAATATAAATAAATTAATTGTTGAATTGAAAATAAAATAAATTGTTTAATTTATTTAATAATTTCTTATTTAGAATTATGATTTATATTTAGACCAATTTATTAGGGGACCTAGTGGATCACATACATAAAAAGTATTAGTCAAAAATTAAAATAAAATGATTAATCAAGTGCGACTTGAGTGTGTGTGTGAAGAGAAATCCAAATTTTAAATGTGCTAGTTGTTCTAAAAAAAAAGAATAAAAAATGCAAGTTCATTCTATTGACATTCAAATAATGTTGTTGGTAATTACCTGGATGTAATTTATATTACTTGCTGGAAAGAAGGTGATGATAATAATGTTGTTAAAAAATTGATATTTATAATAATTTTCAGAAGCCTAGTAAATTGTCTTCCTTTTTTTTCAATTCATGCATGATTTTACTAATTAAGAGCCCCATTTTATGTTTCTTATAGAGGGAGGCTTGTTGCATGGTGCCTTATGGACATACATAGTAGTTGAAGAAATAGTTTAATAACTTTAATTAGTGAGTCTCTTAAAAAAAAAAAAAAAAACCTTTGATTATTTAGGAACTAGTAGGATAGCATCCTAAAATAAAATAAAATAAAATAAAAGTATTTTGCCGTAATTAGTGGGTCTTTTGTAAGATAAGTTAAGCACTGCCATTGGATATGTGTGTAGTGATTTAACACAACTATTTTTTATCCCAAATAGTTAGTTTGATACTTTGATTCCATGATTCTGACATCCAAATTGGCCTAACACGTTCCTCTAATTACTTGACTTCCATCGCTCTTGACTAGGAGGAAACTTGGCTTGGATTCACTTGATGGTGCTTTGAATCATTGAACGCAATTAGCCTATCAAGTGCTGAACCACTAGAGCTCTAGTTTTGGAACGGGTCAAAGACGAAAACATCTCTATAGTATACAGTGGTAGAGCCAAAAAAATCAACTATTCAATACTGTATCAAATGAAAACCTTTCGTATTATGTCATTATTTAATTTTTAATTGAAATGTGACTTGTTAGAATATGATAATATGGGTGTGTGTGTGTGAAAGGATCAGCCAATTAATATGCTAGTTGTTCTCAAGAACGGAAAAAGATATGTAAGTTCGTTCTGTTAACATTCACATATAATGTTGTTTGTAGTTGCCTGGATGTAATTGATATTACTATAAGTTAGAGAATTGTTGCCTGTTGATTCCTTTATTGTAGAAATTTCCTACATCCTATTACAAGGAAGCGATTGTGGGTCTAGATATCCAAAATTGTGAGAGCAGTTAAATTGAAACTTGTTTGACCTGACCAAGTTGTTAGTGATTTAATTGACCTGAACAAACCTGGTTCAAACTTAACCGAGTCAATTACAAGAATGTTTATTTTAAGAATGAAATAATATAATTTTGACTAAAATAATTGGCATAGTAACCCACAAGTTGACCTAGTAATTGAGGTTATTTTCAAGTTGGTTTCTGGATTGAGTTTGATAATTATGCTTGTAGTTAGAAAGCAATCATGGTGAATATCAAGGGTAAAATTAATTTTGTTAGGGATCTAATTGGTGAAAAAATAAGTTTGACAGCCTAATTTGGGCTTAATTGAGAAGATTGAAATTTTAGGGGACCAAATTTAATTTTTACAAAGTCAATTGGTTCAAATCAGGGGTAAAATCGCAAGAAAATCAAAGTTTTGAGGTCAATTAGGGGTTACATTAAAGAAATTCACAGCCAAGGATCATTTTGAAAAAGGCGCCGAACTCTAGGACTCAATTGATTGAAATCAATGGTGAAATTGAATAAATCCAAAACCAATTACCAAAATGAAAAAATACGTTGAAATCTGGGGCTGCCATTGAAGTTTGTCAGGGGTAAAATTGCATAAAATTGGAAGTTTAGGGCCAATTAGGGATGCAATTGAAAGCAATTAAAAGTCAAAGGACCAAACTAAACTTTGGCCAAATCCCTAAATTAGAACCCTAAAAAGTCCAAAACAACACCGTTTTGAACAGTAAAAAAAATAGACCAAACGATGCATCGTCTGGTTATTGCTCTTCTTTTTTCTTTTTACCTGAAAAAACTGTCTGGGTGGCTACTTTTCAAGAACATTGAACGCTCTATCTCTCAACCAAACTGGACAAATCATACACCACCATGATAGTCTGACATTGTACTAGACCTTATAGTAGGTCTCGCTAGTCAACTATACCTATAGCCGCCACAACGCCGCTCCAAAGTGGACACCTCAGGCAACCTTTAGCTGCTAACTTTTTCATGTCATGATAGCAACTTTAAACCAATGGTTGGGATCCTTCTTGTTCTAATCAAGGGTCAATATTTTTCCCTAATAAAGACAAAGTGTTTCTCTTCCACCCCCTATAAATAAGGGTGCATTGCAAGCTTTAAGAGGGAAGAAATTAGTGCTCAAATTGGCTAAAAATCACCAATCCTTTCATTCTTTTTCTCCACCGCTTCCTCAACCACCACAACCTCCCCCACGCCGTGACCGATGATGACCCAGTAACTTATCAAACCCATCTCCGTATTGGCGATAAAGACAACCACTACAAACTTCTCCCTCTCTATCACAAGTTTCTTCTTATTCTTGCACCACAACAGTTGTTGTTTCTCTCTCCAGCCACGCCATGAGCCACCAACGCCTCCACCCTCCTCACGCCAGACTAGTGATGACTAATCATACATTTTCCTTTGATGACAACCTATGAATGATCCACAAAGTTAACTTTACCTTTAATTACTTCATCAAGCTCTATAAAATTGTCTTTGTCTCCATACATATGAGTGTTTGCTCCATTGTCTAAATACCACATCTTCTCTTTGGTTTGTATTCATTCATTATGGACTAGTAATAGAGTGGCTTTTTTCTGACATTCTCCTCAACCCTTCTGTTTGGATTCCAGCAATCCCAAACATAATGACCCATTTTTGTATAATTGTAACATTTAACTTTTATTTTGTCATACCTAGATCTTGCATTTCCAAATCTATCTCTTGCTCTTTTTCCTCAGCTTTATCCATGTCCTCTACCCTCCTTTGAAATATGCAGAACCATCTTGCTTTGAAAAAGTGTTTGTTCACCCACATCCTCTTGAATTACATTGACTTTTTCTTCTTGGGCTTGTAATTTTCCTTTTAGACCTTTTATTGAGAGAACATCTATATTTTGCGATTCCTTTATCGCGAACACCATATAATAAGATAAAACTCATAAGTCCTAAGTCTTTATCTATCCAATGATCCTATAAACTAAAATACCATTAAATATCATCATCCGTTCTTTCCTTTTGTAGTTAGGATGAATAAGGAATCCTTGTAAGAAAAGGATTCTGAAACATTAAAATCCTTGCCACACTTGGAAACTATGTTGTAGCCCATTAAAGATCCTTGTAGAACTAGGAGATTCCCAAAACAAGTTGTTACATCCTTGTAGGAAAAGGATCATTGCCACATAGGAAGTTCACTAGTCAAAAAAAAGTAAATAACAAAATTTGTATAGTTTGTTCTGACCTATATTGTAAGTCTTTTTCTAACTCCAATTCACCTAAAAGTTTACTCCATTATAGACAAATACCTCTGGAATTCTCTGGTAAAGTTTTAGCTCAATCCAATGGTTGGATTTAGAGTTATCCTCAATAGTATAAAACTGGATGGTAGAAAATTTTATGCCAAAATCCAAAACTGACCTTGCATTCATCGTATCAGTCCCTTTCTCTTCAAGATGACTCATCCTTGAATCACCAATAAATTTAATGGAAAATTCATTAGCCTCTTGTTGAAGCCTTTGAAGTTCTTTTCTTTCCTGCACTTGCATCCAACAATATTGTATGAAAGTTTTAGCCGATAATAATTTCAAATAAGCATACCTTGCCATCCACTGGTATATATATATTTCTAAATGATAACCATTGTTGCCCTTTTTTATTTTTAACCTTTTAGTGTTATTCCTCATTTTCGATTGAAGCTTGAAGGTCATAAAATAATCTTCTACACTTATCAACCTTAACATTAAGTGGTTCAACTTTAGCAGGGACAAAAGGCTTTGGTTGGGTAGCCCCATCTCTTCTTTAATTCAGCCTCCATGCTAATAAAGATGAAGCCGATTTGGTTTGAAAACATGTGTTTCCCTTTTCTTTATTTGTCTTTCCACCTTTATTGCCATATGGATCATATCCTCCAACTCCACGTCATGTTGTAATTCTACCACATTCGCAATCTTCTAATTCAGCCCATTAAGAAATCTAGCCATCATAGCCTCCCTATCCTTAATTATATTAACCCAAATCATTGTGATCTTTATCTCCTTGAAATACTCATCCATGGACTTAGACAAACCCTGCAATTTTAGATATAAATCTCTATAATAGTGGTTACGCACAAATCGCCTCATCAACACTTTCATCTCCTTCCACGACGCTATTGGCCTTTCTCCACTCCTCCTTCTACTAATCATATTCTAATCCCACCAAATCAGTGTGTAATCTGTAAATTCAATGACTACCAATTTCACCTTCCTCACCTCCGAATAGCTATAACATTTAAAAATCAACTCCACCTTCTTAATCCCACTATACTCCTTGGGATCTTTTTTACCTTGAAAAGTAGGTATTTTCAGTTTGATAGTATCCAAATCACCATCTACATCATCACGTCCCCTAAAGTTATGAAAATTTCCCATTTGGCCAAGTTGGCCCCTAGTTCTATTCCCAAAATCCCTTCGCTTTATGGGCTGCTGAAAACCTTTCCAATGGCCTATGGTCTCATCATTAATGTAACATCCCCCGTTCTGGGATAAAACAACAATCTCATGTAAAAACAAAATAGAGTAATTGATAATGATATTGTTAGTCGATCCACGACTACCCATATGGCATCATTCCCCTTCTTTCCCCTGGGTAATCCCATCACAAAATCCATAGAAATATCCTCCAATTTCCATTTTGGAATTGATAATGATTGTAATTCCCCTGCAGGTCTCTGGTGTTCTATCTTTACTTGTTGCCAGATCCCACAGTTCGACACAAATTCTGCTATTTCCCTCTTCATATTTGGCCACTAGTAGTATTTCTTTAAATCCCTATACATCTTTATACTCGCAGGATGAGTAGTAAACCGAGATTCATGAGCTTCTCTTAATACTTCATCTTTCAAAGTCTTATCCTCAGGCAAATAAATTCGCCTACCCATAGCTATTAGCCCATCAAATGACATTTGAAACGATGTCTTTATACCCTTGTTTACCCTCTCCTTGATCTCTTTTACTTTCCCATCTGCTTGTTGAGCCACTAAGACCTTGTCTCGAAACACAGATCAGATCTTTAACTGAGCTAACAATGATCCCTCGGGCCCTACACTTAGCCGTAAGCCCATTTTCTTCAACTCCACTATACTTCCTTGTTCCTTTATCTCCATATCATTCATCACTGTTTTTCCCTTCCTACTCAAGGCATTGGCTACTACATTAGCCTTACCAGGATGGTAGTCAATCACACAATCATAATCTTTTATTAACTCTACCCATCTTCTCTGTCGCATGTTCAACTTCTTTTGTGACATCAAATACTTCAAACTTGTATGGTCTGTAAAGATTTGAACCTGTGACCTATACAAATAATGTCTTCAAACTCTTAAGGCAAACACCATCGCTGCAAGTTCTAAGTCATGAACTGGGTAATTCACCTCATGCGACTTTAGCTGTTTTGATGCATAAGCTATCACATGCCCGTGTTGCATCAATACACATCTCAGACCCCTTTTTGAGGCATCACTATATACCACAAACCCTTTTGTCCCCGATGGAAGGGCCAACACAGGAGCGGAAATGAGCCTCTCCTTCAGTTTTTGAAAGCTCGCTTCACACTCTTCCGACCAAACAAACCTGACTTCCTTGTGAGTCAGCTTAGTTAAGGTGATGCTATGGTGGAGAACCCCTCAATAAACCTCTGGTAATACCCAGCAAGACCCAAGAAACTCCAGATTTCTATCACGTTAGTAGGCCTTTCCCATTTTAACACGGCCTCAACTTTTCTTGGATCCACAAATATTCCTTCTGCGGATATCACATGGCCCAAAAATACTACTTCCTTGAGCCAGAACTCACACTTATCCAGCTTTGCATATTATTTGATTCTCCCTTAAGGTCTAGAGCACAACCCTTAGATGTTGTTCATGCTCCAAGTAAGAGTGTGAATACACCATGATATCATCAATAAATACCACCATATAGTGGTCCAGGTAAGGCCGAAACACCCGATTCATCAAGTCTAGAAACATGGTCGAAGCATTGGTTAACCCGAAAGGCATCACCAAAAACTCCTAATGCCCATAACGAGTTCATAATGCAGTCTTTTGTATGTCTTGTTCCTTGATTCTCAACTGGTGGTATCCATATCTCAAATCTATCTTAGAGAACACCCTAGCACCCTTCAACTGATCAAACAAATCATCTATTCGTGGGAGTGGGTACTTGTTCTTCACTGTCACTTTATTCAATTGACAATAATCAATGCACAAACGAAGTGTGCCATCCTTTTTCTTTACAAACAATACCGGAGCTCCCCATGGCGAGTTACTAGGCAGAATGAAGCCTTTATCTAACAATTCCTGAAGTTAGACCTTCAGTTCAGCCAATTCCATAGGGGTCATCCTATAAGGAGACTAGGCTATAGGAGAAATTCTTGGAATAGTTTCTATGGAAACTTTAATTTCTCTAACTGGAGGTAATCCAGGCAACTCTTCTGGGAATACATCTTGAAAATCCCTCACAACATGAATACGAGCCAAATCTATGATGCCCTTTTTCCAACTCTCTTACATGGGCTAACCAAGCAGAACAACCCTTCCTTAGTAACTTTCTAGCCACCAAGACTGAGATTACACAACTTGGAATTACTTTTCTTTCCCCTTTAAACACTACTCTTTTATCACCTATTCCTTGGATGGTCACCGTCTTGGTGAAACAATCCACTTGTGCCTTATATTTACTTAGCCAATCCATGCACAGAATCAAGTCAAAATCATATAGCTCTAACAGCATAAGAACCACCCTCAATTCTAATCCTTCAATATATAGTTTCACCCCTCTATAAATATCATCAATATGTATATTCTCTCCCAAAGGTGTACTAACAATCACTCCTACACCCAAGTTACAAGATAACACACGCAAGTTATTCACAATTCTATAAGATACAAAGGAATTACTAGCTCCAGGATCAATTAAAGCATACATTTGCATTGTATCTAACTGCAAAGTACTTGCCACCACATCAGGTACGTCTCCCACATCCTTGTAGGTCATATGATATACCTGACCCTGAGTCCTCTCCTCCTGATTTCTTGGCCTCCCACGAGTAGCACTCGTCCCTGACTGGGTAGGCTTGATAGGACGATCGACTGTAACTGATTGCTGCTGGCTTTGAACCTCAATCCTCTGGCTATGGGCTCCCTCGGTAGTTCTACGAGGACAATCCTTCTTCTTGTGACTCATGTCCCCATAATAGTAACAGCCTCTGCCTACATGTGGGCACTCTCTCCATCGATGCCCTTCTCCTCTATTAATATAATATCTCCACGGCATCGCAGAGCAATCTCCAGGGTGTCGCTGCTCACACCTCTGACAGAATGGATATATTGGTCCCTTCTGCTTTGTATACCCTCCAGTAGTTTTGACTCCCTATCTAGCCTGTCCTCCCCAAGATCCTCTTCCACTGACCTGTTTAGATCCTCCTGAGCTACCTCCTGGGGTGAAACTCCCACCTCTTCTCTGGAACTGTCATGATGATTGCCCGCTCTTCCCTTTCTTTGGGAGAGGAGGTCTCCTAATCAAAAACTCAAAATCTCTCCTCTTAGCTCCCATTACCTGACTCTGCTTGACCACTGGCTTCGGGGTATCCCTTATTACCCTCTCCATACCCTGAGTAACCCGTACCAATTCTCGCACAGACTGAAACTGCATGGCTATCAATATCATCCTCAGTTCCTGCCTCAATCCATCACGGAACCTTTCCACCTTGTGGTGCTCTGTGGGAAGGTAAGTGGAGGCAAAAGCTGCTAAGTCCTGAAATCTCCTCTCATACTTCAGAACTGTCAAATCTCCCTGCCTCAAATCCAAAAACTCATGTTCTTTCTCCCTCATATGCTCCCAAGAATAGTACCTCTCCTCAAACTCTTCATGAAAGTCCCTCCATCTCAATGCCTCCCTTGATCTCCTCTCTCTAATAGTTTCCCACCAAGAGTGGGCACTTTCAATCAATAGCTGAGTCACAGAATCCACCCATAGCTCCTCTGACACCTGCATCTGATTTATAACTCAACCCACTTTCCTCAGCCAATGCCCAGCAACCTCAGCATTCTCTTCGCCACGGTAAGTCATACAACTCATCTCTCTCATACCCTTCACCCTCTGCACTTTGGTGACTACCCCCCTGATCTAGGAGCTATATTGAAGGCTCCCCCTGTCATTCCTGCTGCTACAGCTCTCACTATATGTTCCATAAAAGCAAGATCCGAAAATGGGTTTGACCTAGCTACTAGTGCCACTGGTGGGGGTATATTATCTCCCCCTGTTTGTCTGATACCTCGGGCATTGATACATCTGCTTGACGGGAAAATGAATCATCTTGAAGTCTCACTGACTCGCTCCTTTCAGAGTACACTGATGTTGTAGCTATACGAGAGGAGGTGTCCGCCAAGGGATCCCAGTCTGGATCACTTTCATTACCAAAACTCTGATAACTTCCCTGAACTGAGGATGGATTAGTCATAGCTCCTTGCCTTGTCCTCACCATCCTGAAACACATTTCAAAATCATATAATTATTCCTGTCCCCGGAATAGCAACCTGAGCTCTGATACCAAAATGTAACATACCCCGTGTCGCGGGGTGCGCGGCGTCGCGGCGAAAATTCCACTTTTTTAGAATCTAGGAAGTGTGTATGGTATCTATCTGGTAAATGTGGGGAGACAAGAAAATAGTCTTTTGTTGGTAGGAAAATGGAATGGGAGTCG
>Ga0307513_10011041_pt1 | contig 11265 bp, 13 predicted proteins | sample 15_EM_MG_FD_202174 | JGI IMG/M metagenome (GOLD analysis project Ga0307513, IMG submission 202174) | Populus trichocarpa ectomycorrhiza microbial communities from riparian zone in the Pacific Northwest, United States - 15_EM | ecosystem: Host-associated > Plants > Roots > Unclassified | place... | reverse complement strand
CCATCCCGGCGTCTTCGAGCTTGTCGAGCTTGTCATCTATGCTGTCGTTGGCGCGATCAAGTTCGCGTTGCAGACGGTGGATCTCGGATATCAAGGGCGTCACAGATGGATCAGCGCTCGTGTTGTTTAGCCACGAAACCTAACGGGAAATTTAGTAAATCGACCAGCGACAAAATATTGGAACATACGTCTCTCAGAGGTGCACCAGGCGTTCTCGGGGCTCTAAACGACATGGAAAGGACTTGACGGTGAATGGGTGAAATTCCGCTAGTGTTGATGACTTTGTTTGGGGTGCTCATCTCATTGAACGTCATCCTCAACGCCCTGTTTCGTTCTAGCAACTCTTCTTTTTCCCGTTCCAGCATCTCGATCTTCGTATCCTTGGCCTTTTCCATTGCTCGACGAGCAGGTGATTGGTTGAGGAGAGTCTTCAGCTTCGCCACTTCTCTGTTGGCATCGTCGAGTTCCTTTTCGAGGGCTTGATATTCTTCCTCGGTGGGACCAGCTTCCAGCGCGGCATGAGAGAGGTCGCGTGAGGAGTTATTAGCTTCGCGTTGCCGATCCCTTTCGAGTGAGGCGACTTTGGATCTCAAGTCCGAGAGTGCTTCTTCATCGTTCATCATCTTCTGCTCTGCCTCCTCCAAAGCCTCCTCCATTTGACGGGCGGTTTCTTGCGACTTCAGAGTTTCGTTTCGGAGCGCCTTCAGGTCTTCTGCCGCTTGCTGTTCTGCGCCGGTCAGGGCTTTGATTGTCTCTCGAGCCGATGCGAGTTCCTGCTCCAGGTTGTCGATACGTTCAACCGCATCCCCGGCACCTTCTTCCAATTCATCGACATATTCCTTGGCGGACCTCAATTCTCCGTCGAGCTGTCGAATAGTTTCCTCCAGTTGATTGGTTTTTAAACGTTGATCAGCAATTGCGTCTGAATGTGAAGCAAGTTCCTCTTCAAGGCCAGCGATGACTTCCTTGTCTTCCTTCAGGTCTTTCTCAAGCTCGTCGATCCTGGCATCGGAATTCATAACCTCATCTTCCAGCTCCTTGATCTGTGCGTTGGCGTTGCGCAGATCACCCATGACCTGTGCGATGCGGTCGTTGGCCTCTTTTAGCGCCCCACCCAGCTCCTTGCCACTCTCCAAAACCCTCTCCGCCTTTGAAGCGCGTTCCACGGCCACGTCCCTCTCCCCTCGGACCTCCACGAGAGCCTTCTCCATCTCTTTGATCTGATGGTCTGCCTCGTCCTCTGCACTCTTCGCCTGCGTCTCCGCTGCAGCTAACCTCTGCTCCAGACCTGCAATGATCTCTGAAACGCCCTGCTCGACCTCCGTCATGCGGTCCTTCCACCTCACTTTATCTCTTTCTCGCCCCTCCTTCTCTTTTTCCAGAGCACTTTCTGCTTCCTCCTTTTCTTCCAAGTATTTCGTCGCCTCGGCCCTGAACTCCTCAATCATATCTTCAAGTTCTGCCTTTTCTTCAAGCCAGTTTTCAGCCTGATCCTCCTGCACATTATCCAACGCCGTGCCCACCCCGCTCGCCCGCTTGCCACTTCCGCCACTTAACCTCCTGTTCTCCTCGCCGGAGGACGAAGCCGCTGGCGTCTGCTCGCCTTTCTTCCCCTCATCGAGCTTCCTTAATCTCTGGAGTAGCAATTCATTTTCCTCTTGGAGTCTCCGATTAAGCCCATGCAAATAAGTGTTCAACTTTCCTGCGTTGAACCTCCCCACCCCGTGGCCAGGCGCTCCGGCACCAAAGCCCATGGCGGGATCGAACGACGTGTTGACGCGCTGGTGTGTGGTAAGGTCGTGCGACGATGCGGTGGAGATGAACGACGCGCGGTCGTCGTATCCCGAGGAAGAGTGAGGTGTCGCCCAGATGGCGCGACCTCCTGGACCAGAGATGGGCGAGGGCTCTGAACTAGATGCGCCTTCAGCAGAGGAACCTGCTGATATCGCCTGCGAGAGCGGGTGCGAGACGCGTCTGGTCGCATTCATACGTGGTCTTGTAGTTACACCGGCAAATGCGGTTTGCAATTTGGGGATGGGGGGTGTTCCTGAAGAAGCAGTAGAGCTGGGACGTGGAGTAGACTCCTCTGTGCTCGGTGTTTCCGCAGCTGGAGTGCCGAATCGTTTGGGATGCGGGGTTGGGAATTTCATGCGTGGACGGGTTGTGGAATTAATGACGGAGAGGAGGAAAGAACGTCTTCTCGTATGGGGTGTCAGGAGGTCATCTTGTTGTTGGACGTCATCGTGTTCCTCCTCGTCCTTTGGTGCTGGGGTGGAGAGTAGATCACTAGGTGGCGAGGGCAACTCGAATCGGGCCCGTGGACGAGGAAAGGCAGGAGTGGGTGTGAAGGCGACTGATTGTGATGGGGATGAGAAAGTGGTCGTGTTCTGTGTCGTAGGGTTTCTGTGAATGGCATAGGGTGTTTCTTCACCCTCAGAGGAGAACGTAGGTTCTTGATGCTGCTCGCTCTGGTCCCGGGATTGAGTTGCTGATATCTGACCATCTTCTCCTTCAACGCGAGGCGGCGGCGAGACATGAACATCTGTCATATCCATCGAACGCACTTCGTGCGTGTCGTTGCTGAAATCATCGACGGATTCCTCTTGTGGTCGATGAACCACGGTAGCAGGTGACGCGGTAGTTGAGCGAGGAGGAGGAACATCCGTCAACGGAATCGGGGATTCCAAGGGCAATGCGATAGAACGATTGCTTTGAGGAGTGGAATGTGTCGGTGATGATGTCTGGGAGGACGAAGTCCTCGAGAGCGAGGGTGTACGTGTTCGTGGATTAGCTCTGTTACGAAGAGCAACATTTCTATATTTCTCGAAAGGAGAGGGCTGTATTGACGGGTTAGTTGAGTTGATCGGTTGGGAAATCAATGACAAACTTTGGGCTCCGATTTGAGGCTCATGGAAAAATCGTAGTTCTTCTTTGGCGTTTCCTCTCGGCTGATGGTTTCAGGAATGAATGGGGGCGAACTGGATCGACTCAGCGATTGAAGGGCGTCGGTCAAGGAAAACTCGCGATCTTGATCGTCTTCGTCGTCTGGTGGTGGCAGATATACATCCGGAACTGATTTACTCTCTTCCTGTTCATCTTCATCATCTGTGCGATAGCGGTGGGCTGCAGCAGCCGACGAAATTTGTGGAAGGGATGGGACTTCAAAACTTTCATGTTGACTCCGTCTGGTAGACATCCCACGAGAAGAAGCCAGGCCGGTTAGCGACTTGTTCGACCGCGAAGCGATTGAGTGCGCAAAGCGTGCAGTGCTGGAAGTACTTGAAGGCCCATTGACCGAATTCACAGTATGATGCGTGGTGGTGGGTGTGGAATGTAATGGGGATGTAAGACCTTCAAAATCCTCGTCAAATTGATGATCGTCGTCGTTTCGAGTCGGTTCATGTGAGTCGTCGGCTTCAGCAGAATCCTCGAAGAGAGGGAGAGAGGGAAGAGAGGGCATGTCGTTGTTCTCGATCGCCTCAATGCGCCGCCATATCCGCGACGGCGTCTCCAGCATGGTCCCCATTGCTGCAAGGTAGAGAACAGCAGTCAACATTGCCACTTTAGGACGCGTCAATCATGTGACCGCGTTTCCCACACAGGGGAGTCTTTACCGACGTTCATCTCTTCTGAAAGTTGCAGAATCAAAACTTGAAATATCAAATTTTCGCAACCATAGAAAAAGCTACAGAAGGACAGAATATAAAGGCAAATCTGTCCGGATGGCGGCTCCCGGCCATCATGCCGATCCTTTCCACGATCACCCATCGCCACAATTGGTATCTTTTACCCAGGTGGGCTTTGATCATGAGGCAAAAACAAGATTTAGAATGAGCAAAAGACATAACGCGCCTTATAAACGTGTCTGAGGTCCGAGACACATTTCACATATTTCCGAGGTATTTAAACTTATTACACCCATTTCCTGACGACGGTTAAAACATCGCGATCAAACTTCGACAGGACATGACATCCATAAGGTCTTTACCAGAGTCTGAGATTGTAGTATCGTTATATAAAATATCCTAGTTTGATGTTCATGGAATACTTTTATCATGCATTCGAAAGTTTGGTCACCTTTCCCCAACTTGAAGTCGCGGCGGGACTCTGATTTCTGAGCCACATCCATTAGCCCTTGGGGCTAATGGATTAGCACTGAATGGCCTGTCGACCACGGAAAAAGTCCTGTCAGCTAATGGAACACATATTGGGTCTGGGATTAGAGACACAGCTACATCCATACTACTTAGAATACTTTATAGACTGCGGTCACCGTTCATCTGCGTTCTTTGGCACCGTGACGAGATGGTCGATAGCATTGTCGGGCCTTAATACATTCCTAAGCATATTAAAAATATGGAGTTCCTCTTGGTCGAATCTCCTAGATATCACGATCAACATTCCCCCCCAACGGCCAGGGAGGGCGACTGGGAGAAATTCATGGGCAATTGAGATTATCAACATGTAAACCAAAGGGGCTGGGTTCTGGATAAAGGATATATTATTATTATACATACATGGATTAATTGTGACTCGGGGCCTTACATCACTTATTATCGAACCTATATGACAATGGAAGCATATCCACGACCTTGAAAGCCTTCCGATGGTTGACCTAATCCAAACCTAATCAATTCTGGACCTATTTTAAGCGACTCAGCCGGAATTCAGAAACAAGTTAAAAAGTAAAATAAATAAAAAGTGGACCATCCTTTTGATCATGACTCCGAGAGAAGTCCATAAGTATTAAGCAGATATCTTCGTGATCGCTCGGAGGCGCTCGAACTCCAAATGGAAGTAAGCAAAACTCTTCCCTGATATGGAAATTACTTCCCCGATTGTTATGGAACCCCAGAACGGCAAGCTCCATAGGAAATCAAGCGGGGAACATCGGGGAGGGGGTAGGAATGCTGATAAAGCCCACTCCGAGTGGGGTTAGCCAAGTTATTTATGGGTCAACCAGTCACCTTGAATATTACTTGATCTTTCAACTCGGAGGCTTTTGGAACCTCGTGTAACTATAAGTAGGTAAGTACTGGTCACCTCGATCGGCTGAACACCATTTTCCGTCTAGCAGGTGTATATTGAAACCAAAATATCTTCCATGTCTCGACTGTCGCGTCTACCTTCTTTCATCAGCCATTGGTTGGGACATCGTTCAGCTCCTGTTCACAAACATCCCGACTATATCATTTACTCTTGGTCCTTCGTTGGTTCATTCCTTGGGATATCCCTCATCCAAGCCGTCTTTGGGCAAGCCCACTACTTCATAGAGAGAGGAGTTCCCAGCATCATTGCTAGCTACGTGAGGCCAATCTGTTCTTTATCATCCAAATATCATGCCGAAAATTTTATATCAGGGGGCCACGGCGGTCCTCATCTATGGTACAACCGACGTGCCTCTGGCACAACCTCGGTCACTTTTTGGGGGTCACTTCCTCGGCGCCTTGGTTGGAATTTGCATCACCAAATTATTTCACCTCCTCCCAACAGAGGAACGGTTCGAGAGTTTGTTGTGGTTAGCGGGCTCGCTTTCCTGTGCAGTGTCGATTGTGGTTATGCAAATAACTGGGACAACGCATCCACCTGCAGGCAAGTTGTATGTGCAACACGGACATAACTTCAGTTTCCAATGATATTAAATTTTCTTTCTTCTCCTCTCCACCCTCCATTTGTTCGGCATAGGTGCGACGGCCATTCTCGCTTCCTTGAATCCAGAGATTCGGCATATGGGCTGGTACTACCTCCCCGTTATCCTCCTCACATTTACCCTAGCTCTGGTGGTGGCGCTCATCATAAATAATATTCATCGTCGCTTCCCAGTTTTCTGGATCAAGCACACACCGCCACCACTTACGAAATCTACAACCCCCACATCCTCACCTATTGAGACCCTGACTGATGTAGAGAGGGTGGAGAAGAAGGCGGGAGAGACAGTAGCAGAAGTTCCGGTATAATTGGATTACCCATGGTCGACGACCGTCATTTAGACTTCAAGTTTAAATAGATTTGTAGAGCCGTAGAATTCTTTAGCATCGCGCTCATACCTACCTGCCCTAGCTGTAAAGTCGCACCGATACATACATTAGATTCATCAGAAGTATGTACTTAATCAAAGAACTATATTCAATACACCCAGTCAAAAAATAGCCATCCCATAGCGGTTCCGCGAATCGAACTTGAGAAGCAGGATCGAAGTCTAGAAGTATCGGTTCGGAACAACGCAGTCTGCTAATATTCAAACATTTTTACCGACAACCAATGAAATTGGTAGACTCTTCTATGCTTGAGGTTTTTTTTATTGAATGAGGTCAGGGTCAAGTCCTCCATAGATGTTCAAGGATGGCGCAAGCGAAAGTAGGTATGATGACTCGATGAGGATGTCGGAGTATCCTTTTCATCTTTCTTTCACCGATTGTTTATACTCGGATCAATTTCGACCGAGTCTCGCCGATCGGAAAGAAGATTGGATGAGGGTCCCGAATCAATCCGAACCGACGAGCTCCATCAATCGCGACATAAGTCCAAAGTCCAAAATAGGTAACGAAGATGGAGTATTTACGAACGTTCCATCTGTCCATCTATTTCTTCCAAAGATTTTGGAGGGACGATATACCGAACGCGACACTGTCCTAGTCGTTCCGTGGACACACTGACCACATTCGTATATTAATTTACTCTAACGTTCGCTGCAGTCACATTTGCCGCTGATCATACCCTGCAGAGTCCGCTAATCACACTGATCTGCTTGTTCATAGCCGGAACAAAGCCGGAATATACAGTCCTCCATGCTTGAGTACCTTCCAGCACCTCTATTTTGTTTTAAAACTATTGTATCAGGTCATTCATCGTTCAAAAATGCCATTTTGCCTCGACGCAGTAGGTTTTCGGGCCTAGACAAAAGAAACGACATGACGTTGGAAACGGAATGGATTTTGACCCATTTAATTCTTCCTTCCCCCTGGTATCCTAGTCTCTTGAAACAGACCACTAATGCCCAATAACTACTCAAAGGCGCCAGGACTGAAGCATGTCCTCTATTCACACTCCCTTGGCCTCGTTTGGCCCCAAATCTAACATAGTAGGAAAGGGAGAGTTGTCGAAGGCCAAATCGAGTTCGAGCTCTGGTCTTCCGGGTCCTCGAGACTCCGGACTCCGGCCTGGTCTGGTGTCTTCTGGCACGATTTGGCACAATTGGACAGCGATTGCCTATTTATGGATTTGGAGTAGACTCGGCAAACGCCGAGCCGCGGATGCTTATACATAAATAAGCGCTCCGCCCTTGCTACGCGCTAAAATTGTAAATTGTAAAAAGTAATATATATTTCTTATCTACTGAACCTATTTAATGATCGGCACTTCAAATTCTTGACACTCTCTTTACAATGATCTGACGTCCAGTTATAAACGAGGGTACGTTTCACATTCTTTCCGGACCCGAGTTCAATGGAAATTGTAAGCTGTACTTATCCCTGTTCCATGTCACCAATTATCATCCGCGAATCCCTCGAACTCATTGGCCAGAAATCCTCAATATTAGAATGCATAAAAATGCGTGGTAATTATATGCCCCTTTTAGTCGCCTGCGTTGTGTTTTGGCTTCCAGATCACTTGAAGTAGTCGACCAATCCTTTCAGGTGTATCATATCTTTATCATGAAAAAGGCAATTAGAAAGACCCAGAGCCTCTAGGTCAGACAGGGCATTGAGAATGGCCACCATTAAAACGGCAAGGTAATACCTGTAGATCCATAATGTAGGGCCTTTAGATTTATCATCTAAACCCCTCCAAGTTCTAATCATTCGTTTGATTTCCAACTTCAACGTCCACTCGGTGCCCTATTGTGAACCCGGTGTTCCGATCTAAACCTGCTGTAAACGCCTTCCCACAACTGCTTTCGGAGCGGTTTCCCATCATATGTATGGATGTCCGTTCTGAGAATTCACCTTCTCGTTGACTTTCAAAGAACACCATGGCAAACGGAAGCACCCTGACTACCCCTCCAAACCACATCGCTCGGCTTAACAAACCAATTCATGAAGAGCGACACCTGAAGGTTATCCGTATTGGTGCAGGAGCGTCAGGACTGTTGTTGGCCTACAAGTTGCATGCAATTGCAACGCTCCCTTCAACAATTTCGACCTCACTCTTTACGACTCGGAGAAGAACGACGATATTGGTTGAACTTAGTATGGAAACAAATATCCCGGGTGTGCTCGTCCTCGCTTTTGAAATGTTTTCAATGTCCTTACCCCTACATATGTAGATGTGCTTGCAATGTTGCTGCCCACACTTACACCTGGAGCTTCGAATCCAACAAGAACTGGTCATCCGTGTCCGCATGAACAGCTGAGATCTACCAATATTTCAAAGACTTTGCCAAGAAATATGACCTCGACAAGTATGCCAAGTTCGGCCACAGGGTATCGAAGGCTCTCTGGAACGCACAGAAGGGAGGGTGGGACGTTGAGGTTATAAACATGAAGGATGGAACTGTCATCCAGGATTACTGTCACACGCTCGTCAATGCCGGCGGTCTCTTGTACACATGGAGGTGTCCCGACATTCCTGGCTTGAACGAATACAAAGGGAAGCTTCTCCACACTGCCTACTGAGATTCTAGCATTGACCTCAATGGCAAGCATGTAGGATTGATCGGAAATGGGTGGGGCCCAATGCTGAATACAAAACCAATGCCATCATTGCTCACGATGATTCTTTTTAGATCCTCCGGAATCCAGGTGCTTCCAGCCATTCATGACCAGGCCAGCAAAACCACCGCCTTCATCTGCTCGCCAACCTGAGTATCATCCATTCAGGCCCAAGAGTAACACGTCTACTCAGAGCACAGATGTCGTGTTTTCGCTGAGGATCCCGAGATGCTATTGAAGTACTGGCGAAAGAAGCTCGAGGCTGGCTTTAGTACGTTGTGGCTCACATTAATTGCCGATTCGGAAGTTCAGAAGGCAACCTTTGGGGTATGACTATGATGATGATGAAAGACAAACTGCGAAATGAAGAGCTTCGAGTTGAGGATCTATTTATTCCTCAGCGTAAGAATCACCCCAGGTGTTGGTTATCTCGAGACTTTGGGATCCAAATTCATGAAGGACACCATTTGGGATCAGGAATGCTGTTCCTGGTACAAAAATAACAGCGCAAGCGGCAAGGTGACCGCCCTTTGGACAGGAAGTACTCTCCACTATCTTGAAGCCATTTCTCAATCCCAATTCGACGGCTGGGACTTCAAATATTCTGGAAATCGTTTTGCCTACTTGGGCAATGGATATTCACAGATGGAGATGGAAAGCACGTCGGACTGGGCATATTATATCCGCAACGAAGATGACAGTCCAGTTCTCGGCAGAGCTAAGTGGTTGAGGGTCGTCAACCGGATTGGGGAGGCTGAGAAGATAGAGACATTCCAAGTTAAGGTAGTTTGACTGGACCTTATCTGGCTATAATATAATTGAAAGCATCGAGTTCTCTTGGGAGATTCAGGAATATGGTTTGCACTGAATTGCAGATGAGCAGTGTCACGGTCGCGTCATGTTTCTCCAAGATTATTTTCCCACGGTGCACCAACGAATTGATCTCACCTTGACATTTCTCTTCAATGTAGGAAGTGCGCAAAGCAAAGCATCTTAGCTATAGGACATACACCCTCACCATGCCTTAGTGGACAACCCCCGTGAATGTTTTCGGGACTACTTATACTGCTTTACGCGGCTCGTTCGTGCGTGTCTGCTATTTCTGAGGGCCATCCGGAATTTCCATGCCTGGCGGCAGAACCTGGTCCACACTGTTTCCGCATCTTCTTTTTCATGGCTTCTTAGATGCTCTTTCCAACAAGTTCCGGCGGAGAAGCCATCTGGCTCTTTCATTTGAAGGCTGGAGTTCCATTCTAATCAACTGAAGGCAAGTGTAAATATATCCATGGGGTCTCAACCGAAAAACCCACCAATCGAGTGTCTATTCACATATAACGGGCGATAATCCGGTGATTTGCACACAACCGATCACCTCGCATGAGAATGGACATACGTATTCCGCAGTGCAGGACACCCACGCTCGAAAACTTGGCCTCTCATGGGAGTGAACTTCTCTGGTATCTTACTGCACCACTCCCAGGCTTTATCTTAACTTTCCCCCCAAATTACAACCAAGTATGACACAAGGAGAGCCTCCTTCCAATCCTACTGCCCCAGAAAACGACGAGCGTTGGAGGTCTCAGAAGCCCATCCACGAGGAACGACATTTGAAGGTTATCTGCATTGGCGCCGGGGCATCTGGTCTATTATTGGCTTATAAACTGCAACGTTCATTCGAGAACTTCGAGCTCATACTCTACGAGAAGAATGCTGACCTTGGTGGAACTTGGTTAGAAAACAAATATCCAGGGTTTGTATCTTCCTTCTCCTGATATCGGAGAGTAATCTGGTTACTAAGTCAAATGTTAGGTGTGGATGCGATGTTCCGGCTCATATCTATACCTGGAGCTTTGAGCCCATTCCAACTTGGTCAGCGGTGTACGCTGGTTCCGATGAGATTTGGCAATATTTCCAAGACTTCACGCAAAAATATGGCTTGGAAAAATACTGCAAATTTAACCACCAGGTCTCGAGGGCTGCCTGGAATGCCAAGATGGGAAGATGGGACGTTGAGGTCACCAATCTAGCGGAAGGGACAACCATTCTTGACAGTTGTGATATCCTCGTTAATGCAGGTGGATTTTTGAACTCCTGGAGGTGGCCCGATATCCCAGGGTTAAAGGACTTCAAGGGAATCCTTCTCCACACTGCACGTTGGGATCAGAGTGTTGATCTGTCAGGGAGACATGTGGGCGTGATTGGCAATGGGTGTGGCTTACCTTCCATTCATCACTTTTGAGGCATTTCTGACGCAATGCGATGTTAGTTCTTCAGCGATTCAACTTCTCCCCGCGATTCGGGACTTGGCTGGCAAAATCACTACATTTATTCGTTCTCCAACCTGGATTCTCCCTCCCTTCGCGTCCGAGCAGCATGTGTACTCCAAGGAAGAACGCCAAATATTTGAATCTGATTCTGGCGCCCATCTGGATTACCGTAAAAAGCTCGAAAACCAAGTAAATTCCTTGTTCCCCTTGTTTCTTGCAGGTTCGGAGGCGCAAAAAGCGGCATTCGATAGCATGATTGCGATGATGAAGGGAAGACTTCAGAACAAGGTCCTCGAAGAACTTATTATCCCTAGTTGGGCTGTAGGCTGCCGGAGAATTACACCCGG
>Ga0307513_10011040_pt1 | contig 11266 bp, 8 predicted proteins | sample 15_EM_MG_FD_202174 | JGI IMG/M metagenome (GOLD analysis project Ga0307513, IMG submission 202174) | Populus trichocarpa ectomycorrhiza microbial communities from riparian zone in the Pacific Northwest, United States - 15_EM | ecosystem: Host-associated > Plants > Roots > Unclassified | place... | reverse complement strand
ATAGTTGTTTTTATAAGCCAATGGATAAGGGATTCTTGTAACTACTACTACTATATAAGTGTTTGTCAGATGTTATGTACGCTAAACTAACCTGCTTGAGAATTTCACATAGAGAGATCACATGTGTTTATAGAAAAGCTCATTTAATAATCGTAAGTGGTCATTGGACTTGGGATCACGGTACCGTTTGATATTGTGGTTGGAACTGTGTTTTGTTCCAACCACAATTTATAACCGTTTGGTAAATATTTTGAACACAGATTTTAGAGATGAGTCCCACTAAAAATTAAGTTTGTATCGCCGGTTTTGGTGAAGCAAAAAATTGTTGCTTTTCACTTTTGGCCGCCTATTGCCAAGAGAAAGAAAAAACTCAAGGGCCCACTTAATTTGTTGTGTGCTTCCTTCCTTCAGCTCAAGTACGAGTTTTTAATATTTCTTTGGCAATCATCATCATCCGAACATTGCCAAGTGGATTAATTCACTTGGCACTGTTCACGTGAACAGTGCCAAGTGACGTAAACAGTGACTTCATTGTTTATTGAACCGCGTCCGATCCGAAAAAAATTCAATTTTTTTTAATTGTGTTTTACTCGAAAACTAGTATTTAATATTATTCAATAACACTGCATAAATTAGAAGGAGATTGCATGATGACGTAGCATTTGTAGAATTTGATCGCAATTCTAATTTTGTTTCTGATGATATTTTACCTGATTTTGTTGCACGCTAAAAAAACCATAAAAACTGTAGTCCTTGTCGGATGAATTTCATACGTGATGAAATTGTAGATAAGTTAATGAAACAATTAAAAATATTTGATATAAAATATTATTTATTTAATGATGTAATAGTGGTAGTTAAATCTACAATATTTAAATTAAAAACCATCAATATATATATATATATATATATATATATATTAGTTATTTTATATCCCCAATTTGAAAAGCATGTTTAACCAAATACATTAAACTACTTTTTATTCAACCTCAATTTCAACCACAGTTTTAACCAAACATATATAAATACCAAACCAACCTCAACTAAAAGTACTTTTTATAAAAACAATTTTTTTCAAACCACAACCACAAAAGTTACCATAATAACAAACACAACTACAGGTTTTGACTATTTAATTCTCTTATAGTGGCTTATAAAAATTAGTTTGGATATATTTATAATAGTCCCATTAAAATAATATGCTATGAAAGTATGTTCATATATAATTATTATGTAATATGTACAATTATGCCACTTTTTTGTTCGCTCTTTTTTTTTATTCCTATATCCTATAAAAGAAAAAAAAACTAACTTGAAGGCTATTTAGAAACAAAACAATACATAAAAAATCTTAAAAACAGGAGTAAAAACTAAACTTCATCAAGTTTCTTCATCCACTTTTTCAAATATATTCCGAGTTTGAAAAACACATTTTAAAGGTTCTTTTAAGTTTTCATTACAAGTTTTCTACTCTTTTTTTCAAATGTTTGCATTTGTATTATTTCTTCCCGCTGCGGTTTCCCCCCTATAATTTCAAATTTTACTGAGAAATAAAATAAAAGCCAATCCATATCATATATTGAATATAGATGAGGGTGTCTATACACTTTATATGTGGTATCATGGTATAAAAGAATATGAATTTATAAAAAAATTATTATTTTTTATTTGATAGTAAGGATTTTATGAGACCAATTTGCACGTTGTTTAAGAATAAGTTTATTTTTTAATGATCTTAAAGACATAACTCCATTCAAATTCAAAGAAAGGAGTTAAATTATTTTTTATTTTTATTTTGATGTGTTAGTGTTAAATATAATTTTTTTAAAGAATTATTTAAAAGTATTTTCAAGTGAAAAACATTTTGAAAAGCAACCACTCTCATGATACAAAACACGCTTTTGGGTAGTGTTTGAAAATGCGGTTCAAACCGTGTTTTTTAGAAATTTGATTTTTTTTGTTTAAAATTATTTTTTTTATGTTTTCAGATCGCTTTGATATGATAATATCAAAAATAATTTTTAAAAAATAAAAAATATATTATTTTAATATATTTTCAAGTGAAAAACACTTTGAACCAAAACACTACCATAAAGATTTTGTAAAGCTTTCCTTGATTGACACATGAAGTATTAACATGAAGATTTTTAACATATTTGATGTGTTACTTGACAAAATCAAATTAAAATTACCAAACATCAGTATATCATATCTAATATAAAATTGTCTAGTCAAATTTGGTCAAATTACATGAAAAACATAGAATTAACCCCTTTACTATCCAAACATATAGTCATTTTTTACATATTTTTAGTGGGTTCGAGATACTTATCGACATGTAATTGGTAAGTAATTGATCATATGACATTTTTTAGTTTAAATTGCTTTAATTTATATGTTGCAAAGGTTGATTATATTCTTTTTTACATAAAAGAGTTGATCATTAAAAGATGCGTAGATAAAACTAGATCCAGTAGGTGATCCAGTGGTAAGAGTTTGGTCTTAAGGGGTTTGTTTTCCCTATGGTCTCAAGTTCGAGCTTTGTGGTTGCTAATATGATGGCTATTGAAGGCTTATATGGTCGTTAACTTTAGGACTAATGAGATTAGTCGAGATACACGCAAGCTAGCCCGAATACTCACATTAAAAAAAAAAAAAAAGAGTTGTAATTGTTAAAAACAGTAACAATAATTTTGAGAATTGAGGCTAAGGAGTACATGTAATCAACTAGAAAATATCACAACTATAATGACGTGGTTGCTGCTCAAAGCTCATTTGCCAAATTAAAGAACCCAAGCTCTTTCATAAGATATAAAATAAAATAACAAGCAAATTTGAACCTTACATAAAATTGACATATCAAACCATAAAAAAAAATCATGCCCAAAAATTTGTTAATAAAAACTCAAAAATAATAAAGGTGTAATTTTTTTTAATAATTTTAATTAAAAATATATTAAAATGATATATTTATTTATTTTTAATATTAATACATTAAAATTATTAAAAATACCTAATTGATGTTTTTTCAGGTAAAAAAATAATTTTAAAAATAATTAAACCGCATTACTAAATACACTTGTTGTTGTGCTACGCCAACATAAATAAAAGAAATAGAAGTTGAGACTGAAAAGAGAAAAATCATGAGAGAGATATTATTATATTGTTTGCATATGTTTTTTTTATATATTATATAAGAGGGTAATTTATTTTTTATTTAAGTTAAAAATTATTTAGATTTATAATGTAAAATGTAATTTTTAAATAAATAAATAAATAAATTATAAAAGATTCGATGTAATTAATCTAAAAAAAGTAAAAAGCTCTTACTAATTTAAAATATAATACAGTAAAAATATAATTAATTCTGGTGTTTTTTCCAAGTCAGGTAAGGTGGGGTAAAATTAATTTTACAATATTAGTACCTCTCGTAATTTTGTTTTTTAAAAAGAAATTGTTAAAGTAAAATCCGCATATGTCTCACACACACACACACACACACACACACACATAACAGTATCAATTTTCCCTCCAAAATCTTCCTCTGTTCCCCCCTCAATGCTCACTCCACTTTTCTAACCCTAACCCTCCACCACCAATCTCTCTTCTTCTCCTGTAGTCAAGAAAGCATTTTTTTAATTAATTCCTTTTTGCTCTAGTTTGATCAGGTTCTCAGGCAACTTTGTTTTTATTGCTTGTTAAAAAAAAATCACACACTGATATTTCCAGGGTTTTAAAAAGGTGGGATTTTTTTTTTTGCAGATGAATTAAAATGGGTTCTCTTGGAGACGATGACGATGGTGAAATTAAAGCAGGGAGAGAAGACCCAAATGCCAATTTCGCCCCTTCTTATACCCAACCCTTTGATTCTCAATTTTTGCCCTCTCCATTGCCTGGTAATTCTTCGATTCTTTTTTATATTCACCATAAAGTTCTGTTCTTTTCTTTGTAATTTTTTAATTGACCTAGTTAAGATTTTTTGTAAGTTAATCTAGAGAAGTCCGGCCCTGGTTGTTGCCGCCTGACTGTGATTTTTTTAGCCTCTATAGCGACCAAACAATTTTGTACTTTAACCAAATTTACAATTAGGAAAGATTTTATTGAATTAGAAGTGTCGAAGATCTGTTGTCATAATACAGTTGTTCTCGGGAAAGAATATCTCGAATCAAATTTGTTCGTGATTTTTTTTAATCAATGGAAAAAAAAGAACTACTGTATAAGGATCGATGATCACTAGCACGATTGACATGTCACAATTGTTGCTGGGAAATAATTGAAATCTGTGCATTATCTGGTGTAGTCGATGACTGTTACATGGAAATTTTAAAGTTTGATCACTGTTTATGTATTTGTGTATATTTAGCATGATTCAACCACATGAGAGCATATAAGCGCAGCCTGTGTCGCGTGTGTTAGTAGTGTTATGAGTTCTTGCTTTTTTTAGAAGTAATATGTAGTTATTTACAGACAAGTTTTTATGAATAGTTGTTGAAGATTCAATATTGATTTAGTTTTATTTTTTGTTTTTATTATATGATATTTAGGTGAAAAAGGTGAGGATGCCAATGAGCTGCAATTTTTACAAAGTACTATGCTTTTTGAGGATACTGTTAGAGTTGAAGATGCATTTGAGACCCAAGTAGTGGATCTTGGTGGTGAAACACAAGCGTTGGATGACCTCGATTGGTTTCAGAATGTGGACACCCAATTGATAGATGAGATCATTGATAGTGATGGTGAAGGAACAGATAGAACTGAAGTTTTGGATGATGGTAATGAGCTCTCTGATGATGAATCTGGAAGAAGAGGCAAATGTGAATCATTGGATGGGGAGAAGATTCAAGACACCTCTCTTTCCAAACATGGTGAGAAGGGATTGGTGGAGCAGTCTGATGCTTTGACCGATGAACAGCATTTATCAGGTGAGTTTTTCTGATTCTGATCATGGAAAATAGCTGATTTGATTCATGAGGGGGTGAAATCTTTTCTCTAGTGGTTGGACATATAAAGCTTCCATAAATTTGCACTTTTAAATTTAAAATTCCCCTAGTCCTTCTGACATGTCTCTTTAGCATTATGATTCTAAGGCCTTAAATGAAGGATTGACTAGGAAACAAAAGGGGAATATCTAGTGGCACAACTGTACACAGCTTATTTGATATTCAGCACCCTATCTGGAGTGAAAGATCACTCTTTAATGGGGCTTACTCATGAAAATGTAAAAACCGAATTAAAAAATATACACTTATTCTTTCTGTACGTAACTATGTACTAATGGTTTCGAAATCTAAGACTAGCACTTCATCCATGTCTTTACCATTACATGTTTCTAGTTCAACACTAGTATTTCTCTCAGATCAGAACCAAAATCAGTGTTCTCTCATGATATTTTTTCCTTGTCATTCATGATAATTAGTATATATCACATGAAATCTTCCTAAGCATATACTAAATTGTTCCAAAGGATAACTTATGTTAACCAAATGAATTGTGAGTATGAAATTCTATTTTCTTCAATTGAATATTTTAAGTGAGCCATATTGGTAATTGAACATAAAAAAAATACTAAAGATCCGCACCAGATGACTACCAATGATGGCAAGCAATACATTTTAATAATTTACTCTTAAGAAAATTGAAATTTTATGTTGGGCAAGTTGTGCAATATATGATGCGCTTCTTGTTATAATTACAATATTTTTCTGGTTTTACCTTTACTAATATTTCTCCATCTTGCTCCCAGGATCTGCCCTGAAGTATACTTCAGTTCGTGTAGAGTCCTTGCGGGTCTCTGGTATAGCAGCTCGCAGTAGTGCTTCAAATGGAACCAACAACAGTGACTCATGTTCTCTTGTGACTGATGGTCAGATTTCAGAACAATTTACTGTTAACACTAACAGGTCAAAAACAAAAATTCCAGAGGAAGTTGTTTGGAGGCATGATATGTGGAGATCTGATGATGAAGTGAAGGAATTTAGTAATGGAAGCAGGTGTAATATTGGTTGTTCTGCAATGAGAAAACTCTTCGCTGAGAATTCCTTTATTGAAACCAAAGGACATTTTGTAGGAGGAAAAGAGGTCCCCATTTGTGATGATGGGGTGGCAGGGTTAAGCTATATTGATTCCCAAGAACCAGGAGATTTGTCACAAGCCGATGCGCTTTTATGTGTGCAAAAGTTAATTGAAGAGAGCAAGGTATTGTTTGATGAAGTTGACCTGGGGAAAATTGACAGGAGAAAGTCAAGTCACATTTCAGCTGCGAAGGGGGTTCAAAGTTTGGCCAAGAAAACCACTGATGGAGGCACCAAGGGAAAAAGCAGGATTTTTGACTGGGATGACGGACTCGAGGACGAGGGAGGAGGAGATATTTTCCGCCGAAGAAAGGAAATGTTTTTTGGTACTGCAAACCTTGGGAAGAGATCCTTTATGAAACCCTCAAAATCCAAAGGAAATCAGTTGGGTGTATGCAGGGACAACGAGGGAAAATCAAATGTCCAGAATGTAATAGAGGTTCACTCTGAGTCAAAAATAGATTTGTGTAGTCTAAGAGCTAATAAGAAGATGATGCAAGAAACTGAAACGAATGTTAGTAGGAATCTTTTTAATAAGTTTGATGAACAACCTGAAGCGGATGCATCAGCAGGACAGTTGGAAGCTCTTACTAGGAAGGAGGTTCCAGAAATGCTAGATATAGGTTTGGACACTCAAATGGCTGCTGAAGCTATGGAAGCGTTATTCCATGGGGAGGGCATTGCTTATGATGCTACTAATGATGGCCAGCAGATTCCAGCAGTTAATTCCAAGGATCTTATGGAAGGATCACTGAGAAGTAAGGCTAAGAAGAGCATCCATTCAAAGCAACATTCTCTTAGCAACAATGAGGATATTGGAGTTACCACACATCAATCGAAGAAAACATTGAAGATTAGTGCTAAACTAGGTAAACAATCTTTAACTCCATCACAAAAATGTCCTGAAAATGTCAGAAAGCAGTGTGATAAGGATGTAGTAATGACTAGAAGTAAGAGGGCCAGGTCAGATGCTGGACTTGATGAGTTGGATAGATGTAATGGAACTGCTTCAAGGGGTCATCGCTCAGTTAAGAAACAAGATTTACCAGTGGAGCTTGCTACTTCAACACCAGTCGCTCACCGGACCAGGCAGTCATTGGCAGTTTCTAAATTGAAAAGTGCTGAGAATGTGTCCATTGATAATAGAGAAAAACCCAACAGCCAGGTTGAGTTGGGTGGTCGTGAGTGGCATAAAGCTGGTGTGGTAGATGTTGAGGCATCTGAAGTGTTGAATGCTAAAGGGAACTCATCAGGATTGGGTTCTAGTCAACCCGGAGAACCTAAAACTTCCAAATCAAGATTGCTAGCTACAGACAATTATATCAGTTTTCCCAGAAGAAAAAGATCTCGTCAAAACTTGTCAGGTCAGCTTGATGATCCCCATAACTTACATGCTCAATCCAAACCATCTTGTCAGCCAGGAATTAGCACTGATTTAAACATGAAGAAGAAAACCAGATCATCCATATCTGTTTGCCCAGATTTGTCACCTCAACATGTTCATAAACCAGGCATAGATGGCACTACTTGTAATTATAATTCTGTTGATATGAATGGGAAGATGTCTAACAATCTAATGGGAGTGGGTGCTTCAGTAAAATCCTCTCACAGAAGAAGCAATGCAGATTCCTCACCATCAGCTGCAAATGAAGTGAATGTGCCAAGTTCAGATAATTTGTCAAGGGAGAAAACAAAATCTTACGAATCAGCATGTGCTTCTCCTGGTATCTGTATGGCGCCTGTGAATGCTGCATCACCTGTTTGTATGGGCAGTGAATATAAGCAATCATGCAGGAAGAACCTGTCAAGAGCATGCCTTGTGAAAGAAATGAGTAGTCTATGTGCTGCATGGACAGGACCTATTTCTGAACCAAAAGATACAAGGAAGAGAAGAGATTTGTCTGATGTTCGAGTCCTTTTCAGCCATCACCTGGATGAGGACATACTTAAGCAGCAGCGAAAGGTAGTCCTTTGGATTTCATGAGCTCCTTTTCATAAAGTGCTAGGCTGGTTTAACTAGATAGTACCTGTTTATATTGTCTCACAGATAGCAGATCGACTTAAAGTTTCAATAGCTTCCTCCATTACAGATGCGACACACTTTGTTACTGATAAATTTGTGCGGACAAGGAATATGTTGGAAGCTATTGCTTCTGGAAAACCAGTGGTCACACATTTATGGCTTGAGAATGTTGGACAAGCTAACTATTACATTGACGAGCAAAAGTACATAGTAAGAGACTCAAAAAAGGAAAAGGAGTTCGGCTTTAACTTAGCAGTTTCATTGGCACACGCGCGCCAGCATCCGCTTTTACAAGTAAGTGTTTTATTATGTTCAAGGCATTCTGATGATTAATATGTGGGGTGATGAGTGTCTAAGTGCAAATTTAAACCCTTAAAATTAATGAGTTGTATTACATGCAACACACAAGTCAAATGGTCTTTATTCAAAGTTGTAATGGGGTTGTGGTTAAGATGGGGTGAAAGAAAGGTAAATAAAAGGTTAATAACCAGAGAATCTAGTATAGCATATAAATGATGAAATCAACAGCATATAATCATCAAAGCACATGAATTCTTTATCATGAAATCACAATTACTTAGCTTTCGAATTTAACTTTCGACAATATATTCTCATTAAGAGAATATTATTTTCTTTAATTTTTTCTATCACCATTTTGTTTCTGTTTATTTCTGTTTCTATATTTGTTTTTTAATTGATTCAGATCATGCTCAAATTCAACACAAAACTTCATCACATAATCTTTTTTCTTTTCAAAATTTTGAACCATAAACCTATATAAACATCACATATGTTTTACTAGTCTTTGGCCAGGGAATAGGAAACATGTGAAAAGTTAAGGCTTATAAAACATATGCAAAGCAAAGAAAGATAAATAAGCTTAACACGACTCATTAATAGATAACATGCTTTATATTGGTTTTTTAGGTTCACAATGGTTAAATTCCAGCATGTCCTTATCATGTTCATACACACACACATGTAATGTGAATGTAGTCTCTACAAGATATTAAGCACGTTTTGGAAATACATAACCTTTGAATGAATAACACATAAAATAATCATGTTAGAGGCTCAAAAGCTCACAGAAGATAAAATCATATACTAAGTCAGCATGACATACTTTTAAAGTCAATTCCTAAATCGTTTAAGCTTCAAATATTACAAGTAAACCTATTCATTTAGTTTATACCTTCGAATCCATAATACACATATTCTCATCAACCACGGGGAAATCAAAAGATAAAATTAATCACTTAGGGTTTGAAACAAAAATCTAATAGAACTTTTTTTATTTTAAAAACAAGTACTAATATCCAAAGTAAAGTAAATCGCACATGCAGAGAAAACACCCAATAAGCACATTTATTTATTGTCTTTGGCTCGACTCCATGTTTATGTCTAAGGCTTGGCCAAATTAACCTCCACCACAATACCTACCATAAAACCTTCATAAAAAGATTTCAAATGTTGCCCCTTCACTTTGATCACCTTTTCTAAACTTTGAATTTCGATTGCACCATGATTAAAGATGTTTGTAACTATAAATGATCCAATCGAACGAAAACACAAATTATTAAGAAAGAGCTTCAAACTTGAATGAAAGAGAACTTTTTTATCAAACATAACATTTCCATTCTTTGCCACAAATTTGCATAGAAACAATGCTATTTTTTAAAGTAGCTCTAGATATGGTTTGAAGAGTACATGGAGGTCCAGTCTGACAGATTGCCCTAACCAATCCTAATCCCACTAGGATTCATTGTTCAAGTTGGATTTCTAATGCAATTAGAATTTGAACTTCTTAGCTCCAATGACTTGTTTCAATTTGCTCTTTTTAGTTCTTTGTTTGAAATTATGCTAAAAATGTTTCATTTAGCTTTTTTTTACGTTGTGTTTTCATAGCACTATTAAGCACAAAACAAGTTAAGTAAGCTATTGAAAGATGTAAAATATGAATAAAAGACTAAGAATAAAGTACTGAAAAGATAGAATAATATGAATGTATCATGGGGTGAGGTGAATATGAAGTCCATCAAGAAGCATGATGGCTGGACTTAGTCAACCCACCATCTTTTGCTTTATTTCGTTATATTGGTTAGGGTTGTCCTCTACTGTTTGTTAAAGTAACGTTTTCTGCAGGGTCGAAGAGTTTTGATCACTCCTAAGACAAAGCCGGGCAAAGAAATAATTTCCAGTTTGGTCAAAGCAGTTCGTGGCCAGGTATACTGGTTTCATGATAACTTAGACGCATTATTATCGTGGTTGGATAAACTTTCTGATTATACTTCCATAATTCTTTGACTAGACTGTGTTTTTTTAAACTTAATTTACTATTAGTGAGTGCCACAGACGGTTTAACAAAGATTTGGATTAATATTTCCTTCGGATACTCTATTAGACATGCGCACCCACACATGGCTTGCGCACCCATCAGTTTCCTTCGTCTTTTTTATGAACATCTTTTTTATATGGCTTGCACACCCATCATGTTTCACACTGAATATGAATATGTGGCTGTTGAAACTTTTGATTACTCCATTAAATTATTCAGATGCTTTCGGCAATTCTTGCTTTATAATGATATTTGTTGAATTGCTTATCAGGCAGTGGAGAGAGTTGGCAGATCCACTCTAAAGGATGATGTAGTCCCAGATGATCTGTTAATTTTGTCTTGCGAAGAAGATTATGAAGTCTGCGTACCTTTCCTTGAAAAAGGTTTGAATACTTGTTCTTTATTTTGGTTCATCTCTTCACGTGATCCATAAAATTCTAACCAATAAGAATTCGCACTGTTACTTTATACTTTCAGGGGCTGCTGTCTACAGTTCAGAGCTGCTGCTGAATGGAATTGTTACTCAGAAGCTGGAATATGAAAGGTCGGTTGCATTGTTTTAAGGGAGGATTAACTTTGCTATGAGTAAATGAAATTGAATCTTCTGGTCAGTTGGTGGGCCTCCTGTGTGTTGGCTTGTCCATGCGTGTCGGGATGCATGTGGACGATTTTTCTTACTAGTTAACTGTTCACTGTTCTTTATTGGCTTATTATTGGCTTAAGAATATGTTGAATTCAAAGTTCAACCGGTTTTTATGTGGCATATTCATGGATGGAATCATAAGGATCTTACATCAATGGCAGATCAAAAGGCATTTGAATACTTTTTAAAACTGA